>Ga0209417_1000527_pt1 | contig 88170 bp, 67 predicted proteins | sample RifGroF2_FD_184002 | JGI IMG/M metagenome (GOLD analysis project Ga0209417, IMG submission 184002) | Groundwater microbial communities from Rifle, Colorado, USA - Groundwater F2 (SPAdes) (version 2) | ecosystem: Environmental > Aquatic > Deep subsurface > Groundwater | place: Rifle, Colorado... | reverse complement strand
TAAATGATTTATTTGGTTAATAATCATAAAGATACGATAATTTATTTAATTAACCAACTGATTATCAAATAGTTATGAACAAAATATTGTTCATTGTTATCATATATTAAAATTCAAAACAGTTTCTTATTGGAAATGAGGCCGGATACAATACAACGGAGGGATACAATATTTTTATTGGTAACAAGGCCGGAAGAGCAAATACATCTGGTGGTAGTAATATTTATATTGGTAAATCTGCAGGACTGGCAAACGGTGCAAGTGTTTCAACAGCCAGCAATGTAATTATCGGAGTCATGGCTGGCGCCAGCATGACCACAGGTAACGGTAATACTTTGATCGGGGCTTTTTCGGGTATGCTTGCAACAGGGTCTAATAATGTCTTTATTGGTCATCAGGCAGGATTTAATGAAACAGGTTCCGATAAACTCGTAATTGCCAACTCTGAAACAACTCCCCCCCTCATCTACGGAGATTTTTCAAGCGGATTTGTAGGATTGGGCACAATTACCCCTAGTGCGAAACTGAACATTGCCAACGGCGCTTTACGCATTACCAACACTACTGACAATAAACATTATGAACTGTCTTACGATGCAACAGATAATTATTTTTATCTTGACGAATTTGGCGTAGCAAGGCATCTTTATATTAAAAATGGCGGTAATACAGGTATTGGAAGAAATCCTACTGCCAACAAATTTGAAGTTGAAGGAAACGCATCAAAAACGACAGCAACAGCTTGGTTGGCAAATTCAGACAAAAGGATTAAAACCGACATTCAGAATATTGATAATTCTTTCGAAATTATCATGAAGTTGCATCCAGTTAAATTTAGATATAATGATGAATGGAAAAAGAAACACCCCAGTATTGAGGATAAATACTATTTTAATTTTATAGCTCAAGAGTATCAGCAGGTTTTTCCGGAATCTGTTCAGAATAGTGGAGAATTTGTTGATGGAGACAGCAAAGAAGTACTTCAGATTGATACCTATAACGCCCAAATTGTTACGATAAAAGCGGTTCAGGAACTGATAATACAAAACAAGGAATTGCAAAAAACAAATGAAGATTTGCAAAGAAGAATTGAGGCGCTTGAACGATTACTGAAAAAATAAATATTAAAGCACATATTGAAAATCTATGTCCCGCAAATTCAATATTGAAAACTTATATTGCATTTTTAATCATTAATATTTGCTTTGATTTATATTTATCGAACGTAACGTTGAAATTGACGTTTTCTTGCAAGCACTAAATAATATTCATAGCATAATTTTTCTTCATTATTCGGTTTATAAGCTTGGGGTAAAGGTTTGTCCAGACGGGGTAATACACCGCCTCAAACCTTTACAAAAATTTGTTTGTTATAACAAAAATTATTCTATATTTTTGAGAAATCAACTATTTAACACCCTTTCTACCATGAAAACTAAAAAATTATTACTTGTAATCTTTTTTACAATCTTTTTTTCCGGTCTTATTGTTGCACAAACGCCTAATTCCTTTCGCTATCAGGCAGTAGTGCGCAATGCAACAGGGAATATTATTCCTGATCAGGCAGTGAATTTTCGTGTAAGTTTGTTGCAATCATCTTCAAGCGGAATAAGCGTGTATTCAGAAGAACATGCGCAGGCAACAAATGGTTTTGGTCTTGTAAATCTCGAGATAGGAAATGGAACAAACCCAACAGGCATATTTTCTGCTATTGATTGGGCTTCCGGACCCTATTTTATAAAAATTGAATTGGATGCAACAGGTGGCAATAGCTTTGTTGAAATGGGAGTAACACAATTGTTAAGCGTTCCGTATGCGCTATATGCAGCAAGTGGGACTCAAGGTCCGCAAGGGCTACAAGGCGAGCAGGGTGCTCCGGGGCAAGATGGACAGGACGGACAAAATGGTATTAATGGTCAGGATGGAGCACAAGGTCCTCAGGGTTTGCCGGGTATCAATGGCGTGTCAATAGTATGGCTGGGAGCAACCGTGATTCCTCCTTCTTCTCCGAATTTGAATGAAGCCTATTATAATATAGGAGATGGCAGATCCTATATTTTTGATGGCATTGGATGGCAGATAATGGCACAAGATGGCGCCACAGGAAATACCGGGCCGCAAGGGCCACAAGGACTACAGGGTCCATCTGGGACAGGGCTCACCAACCGTGGTTCCTGGCTATCAGGAACAACATACAATCCAAGTGATTATGTGTTTGACCGTTCAACAAATGATCCGCTTGTAAACTCAATGTGGATAAGCCAGGCTACAGCACCTTTCGTTTCTGCAACAAGCCCTTATCTTGATATAACGAACTGGGTAGAATTTCAGGCACCCTCAGGACAAGACGGAGCATCCATTGTATGGCTGGGAACACTCACAATATCACCAGCTTCTCCATCAATAAACCAGGCGTATTATAATTACAACGATAAAAAGTCATACATCTGGGACGGTACACAATGGACAGTACTTGCACAGGATGGATTAACGGGACAGCAGGGGATTCAGGGCATTCAGGGACCTCAGGGAACCCAGGGGGTACAGGGTAATCAGGGCATTCAGGGTGTTGCTGGGCAAAATGGTATTTCTTTGATATGGCTTGGGTCTTATTCTTCAAATCCATCCAGTCCGGTTTTTAATAATGCATATTATAACACATCGGATAAAAAATCTTACCTCTGGGACGGTGAAATGTGGCAGATAATTGCGCAGGACGGATTAGACGGAGCTACAGGTTTAACAGGATCTCCTGGCGCAAATGGTCAGAATGGTATTTCCGTAAGCTGGCTCGGAACTTTTTCATCTGCACCTGTTAGTCCATCATTAAATCAGGCGTATTATAATTCTACGGACAAGAAATCTTATGTTTTTGATGGTTTTTTATGGAATGTTATGGCGCAAGATGGAAGCATGGGTCCGCAGGGTTTGCAGGGAATACAGGGTGTTCAGGGGTCTGCAGGAAATAATGGGATTTCTGTTACCTGGTTGGGAAGTTTTGCAACTGCTCCGTCGAATCCAACATTGAACCAGGCATATTATAATTCGACTTCAAAAAAATCTTTTATTTACGACGGTTCTTCGTGGCAGCAAGTTTCGCAGGATGGTACGAATGGCACCAACGGAACGAATGGCACAAATGGCACGAATGGAACTAATGGGTATTCTGTTCTGAGTGGAACATCAAATCCAACGACACAGGGAGTAAATGGTGATTTCTATATTAACACAGCAACAAATTTTATTTATGGTCCAAAAACAGCAGGTCTTTGGGGAACCGGAACTTCTCTTATTGGACAGCAGGGAGTTGCCGGCACGAATGGAGCCAATGGAACCAACGGTTATGCCGTTCTCAGTGGTACCTCAAATCCAACGACACAGGGAGTAAATGGTGATTTTTACATCAATACAATATCCAGTACCATTTTTGGTCCGAAAACCGGAGGAGTTTGGGGAACAGGTACACCTCTTATCGGGCCACAAGGAATTCAGGGGATTCAGGGGCCTGCAGGAACAGGATTAAATAATCGTGGAAACTGGGCAACCGGAACAAATTACAATCCGAACGATTATGTTTTTGATCGCTCATCAGGAGATCCTTTAATAAATACTATGTGGATATCGCAATGGTCTTCTGCTTTTGTTTCCGGTACACAACCCTATCTTGACGGAACACATTGGATCGAATTTCAGGCGCCTGAAGGACCGCAGGGTGTCGCCGGGACAGATGGTGCAGACGGTAAAACAATTCTTAACGGAACGGTTAATCCAACCACCCAAGGGGTGAATGGTGATTTTTATTTAAACACTGCCACAAATAATTTATTTGGTCCGAAAACCGGTGGAGTATGGGGTAGTAGTATATCTCTTGTAGGTCCACAGGGTTCAGCCGGCACAAATGGGACCAATGGCACAAACGGAACCAATGGATATTCAATATTGAACGGAACCTCTAATCCTACAAGCCAGGGAGTGAATGGTGACTTTTATATCAACACTGCTACCAATACCATTTTTGGTCCCAAAACAGGTGGTGTTTGGGGCACTGGAACATCGCTGGTAGGTCCCGCAGGAAGTTATACGGCTGGAACAGGAATACAAATATCCAGTGGCACTATTTCTAATTTATTACCCGACCAGACGGTTGTTTTAAACAATGGCACTGGAATTTCTGTGACTGGCGCTTATCCAAATTTTACAGTTACCAACAGCAGTACAAATGCAACGCATACAGGAGATGCAACTGGTTCTTCCGCTTTAACTGTTGTAAAATTGCAGGGTCGTGATGTTGCGGCTACCTTACCAACAAACGGACAAAATCTGAAATGGAGCAGCACAAATTCAAGGTGGGAACCAACCAATGAAACAGGCTATGGCGCAGGTACCGGGCTATCGTTATCAGGAACCACATTCAACAGTGTGTGGACAGCCAGTAGCACGAATATTTATAATAATAACACCGGAAATGTTGGTATAGGAACCTCAGCCCCTGGTGCTAAGTTTGAAGTTTATAATGGATCAATAAGAATAGGAAATTCTACTGACTCAAAAAGTTATGATCTTGCTTACGATGCCGCAAGCGACTATTTTTATATTGATGAATATGGTACATCTAGGCATTTGGTTATTAAAAATACTTCAGGGTATGTTGGTATTGGAACAACAAACCCGGGAGCAAAATTAGAAGTTTCGGGACAAGTTAAAATAACGGGTGGTACACCGGGTACTGGAAAAGTACTAACCTCTGATGCCAGTGGTCTTGCATCGTGGTCTTCGCCTGCAATTGGTTCTGCAAGCGGAACTCAAAATTATATTTCAAAATTTACCAGTACCACTAGTTTAGGAAATAGCCAGATGTTTGACAACGGAACAAATATCGGAATCGGTACAGCTAGTCCTTCTGCCACACTGGATATTCTTAAAGCAGGAAATGTATTGGCCAATATCGCCTTACAATTGAGAGCCGGAAATAACGGTGATATTTTTAATTCCAACCAGATTACTTTTGGCTTTAATTCAACAGATACTTACCGTCATGGCATTAAGACACGTCATAATTCATTATCAAAAACAGGAAACAATATTGACTTTTTTTTATGGAATCAGGGAGTTGATGCTTCAACAACCGTGGGGACTTTAAATGTTATGACTCTGGATGGAAACGGAAGAGTGGGTATCGGTACAACAACACCCACCAGTAAAGTACAAATAAAGGCAGAGAGTACACTCCCGGCAAGTTCTCCTATTTTTGAAATTAAAGATCAGGATGACCACGCTGTAATGACGGTATACAAAGACAGTATCCATTTTTATGTTATGGACCCCGGTTTGCAAAAAGCAGAAAACAAGGGAGCCTTTGCAGTAAGCGGAAAAAACAGCACAAAAAATATTACCAGCAATCTGTTCTTTTTAGATCCTCTGAACCTTATGTCTGGACAGGAAGCCGGGAGCAAATTAACATCTTCAATTAATTACACAGGAAAACACAATACCATCATTGGGTTTCATGCTGGTTTTGCTGATACATCTGGATCCTACAATACATTCCTTGGGTATAAAAGTGGTTATTCCGCAACTTCCGGAAGCAGAAACCATTTTATAGGATACTATGCAGGATATAGCACCCAATCTGGTGTGGCAAATATATTTATCGGTGATAGCGCAGGAGTAAATGCTACATCTGCTCTACGAAATATTTTTATTGGAGACAAAGCAGGAAAAAATAATACGGATGGAGATGATAATATTTTTATAGGTTCCCAGTCCGGAAAAAATGTTAACGGATGGTTCAATGTGATGATCGGTACAAATTCTCAGTCAAACAATGTTCTTGCAAGCGGAAGTACTTTTGTGGGTTACAGAACAGGGATGAACAGCAATATGCTTGCTGGGAACACACTGATCGGGTATGAAGCGGGTTATAACATGGGAACCTCTCTTTTCAATAGTAATAATTACATTGGGATGGAAGCAGGAAAGGAAAGTAGTGGAGGTTATAATGTTTTTATCGGACGCCGTGCCGGTGCCTGGTATACCGGAGATAATAATGTGATTATCGGAGATTATACGAACAGTACAGCTTCAACAGTTGTGTCTAACCGGGTGAAACTCGGCAACAGTAGTACAACTACCATGTATTGCCAGGGAGCCTATGAAGCAACTACTGTATCTTTCCCGAATATGTATGTTAGCTCTTCCGGACAAATAATGAGAACTACAACAGCTATGCCATCCGGAGCGGGTGTTGCAAATAAGGTTGCATTTTGGAATGGAACAACAGGATTATCGTACAATACCAATTTTCACTGGGATAACTCCAACAGTTCATTGGGAATCGGAACAACCAGCCCGGGAACACATAAACTGGCTTTGTCTTCATCGAACACAGGCGTTGCGGGATCAACACTTGATATTCTAAATTCAGCTGCCACAGGGATTGCATTGACGGTTACCAATTCCAGCTCCAGTTCTTCAGATGTTGGTATGTATATGTATCACGGCGGTACCGGAGATTTTTTTAGATTTGATGATGGAGCTTATGATGCAAAATTTAAATTTACAAATGCAGGTCAGGGGAGGTGCGATTTGAGCTGGGTTGGCGGCGGAGCTGACTATGCTGAATTTTTCTTGAAAGAAGATACCTTAGCAATTTATGAACCGGGAGACGTAATATTGATGTCTTCAAAAGGTCATTCTGTTGAAACAGGTGCAGAACAATATTCTTCACGCATTGTTGGTGTTTATTCAACCAATCCTGTTGTTATCGGAAACTCCAGTGCAGACAAAGATCCTGAAAATTCAGTTCTCGTTGGCATGATGGGCGTTGTTCCTACAAAAGTTACAAACGAAAATGGCGAAATAAAAGTTGGAGATTTTTTAACCTCATCTTCAATTCCCGGTGTTGCAATGAAAGCAACGAAACCTTGTGTAATTATTGGACGTGCCATGGATAACTTTAATAAATCTTCCATTGAAAAAATAGATGTTCTTGTTAATCCGGGTTGGGCTGGAAACGAGGAGCAGATAATAGAGCAGGACGGAAGAATGAAAAAACTGGAAAATGAAAACGCAAATATGAAAGCCGAAATCGAACACATCAAAGCAACGATTGGCGTTACGAGGAAGTAATTTTTTCAAATTATTGTCCGACAAAAAAATAGGGCACTCGGAGCTTTTGTTGCTGGATTTTTTTCGTTTTATAAACAGGTCACTTCACGCAAGCGAGAGAGGCTCTATGGAGTCGTTTTTCTCACTTTATATCTATCGTGGTCAGTCAGGAGTTCTGAAATTTGTGAAACCTGTCTGCCAGACAAGGCAGGTTCGTGTCATATATTAGGTTTAATTAATTTTCAGAGTAGGCATAATATTTAAAAAATATCAAACCCTCAATAAAAATACTTCGCATATTTGTGTCCACACAGTAGCTGCTGTTTGGCAGGTAGGGACGTACTGTTTATAAGAAAAATTATTAGAAACAACAAGTTATAAGCTAAATGTTAAAATTTTATCGGACAATAGTCTTTTTTTAAATTTTATAAATATCAGGATTTAATAATCTGTGGAAACCTGCCTTGCCAACCAGTTGGTCTGTTAACAACAGGTAAATAGGGTCTGCTGAAAAAGTCTGTCGTATGCCAGATTCGAGGCGACAAGACGAAGATGTATAATAATACTTCGAGTCGCAGGCAACAAAGAAGATGGTATGCGACAGACTAACAAAACAAAAATATAAAATTATAAAAAGAAGGTGCAAGGATTTTTAATGAATCATTTATTTTATCTTGCACTTGTTATAAGAATAACATATTCTAATCATTTAATATCAAATACGTTTTGTGATTTTCAGCAGACCCTAAATAAATAAGCAGACAGGTTCGTGAAATCCAGCTACGCTAGACGAGTCTGTGATATAAAGCTCTTCGATACAGACTCAAAATATTAATTTCTATAACGCAGCCATTTCCACAATTCGCTGTAACTTATTTTTTTACCATACATCAGAATTCCTGTGCGGTAAATCTTTGCGGCCATCCATGTAGTTCCTATAAAAGTAAGAACAAGCAACACCATTGACAAAATAATTTCATAATAAGGAACTCCAAACGGTATACGTACCATCATAACAATGGGCGAAGTAAAAGGAATTATAGAAAACCAGAAGGCAAGCTGCCCCTCAGGGTTCTGAATAATACTTTGAAGCATCACTATAGCAAGAATAAGCGGAATGGTAACCGGCATCATGAATTGCTGGGTGTCGGCTTCATTATCCACAGCAGAACCTATAGCACCGAACAGTGATGCGTACAACAAATATCCTCCTATAAAATAAAATAAAAAAGTTGCGAGCATCACTCCGAAATTAATTGATTTCAGAGAAGAAAAAGCATCGTTAATCATTTCCGTTTTATCTGTTACTACGGGCTGCCCTTTTTGAAGACCACTGGAAGAAAAAACAGATTCTGTCTGAATTTGACTCTGAATAATCTTGCTGCTGTCTTCCTGAATAAAAGATTTTGCAACAGTAAAAATAGCAAAGGTCAGAATAACCCATAACAGGAACTGCGTGAGACCCACCATTGCAACGCCAATAATTTTTCCCATCATCAGTTGAAAAGGTTTAACAGAAGAGACTATAACCTCCACGATACGATTTGTTTTTTCTTCAATAACACCGCGCATTACCTGCGCCCCATACATAAAAATGAAAAAATAAATCAGAATTCCAGAGATTATTCCTACCGCCATTGCAATTTCCGTAGATGTTTTTTCTTCTTTTCCATCATCTGTCCATTTAATTGTTTGTATTGAAATATTTGTTTTAACAGCCTTGAGTATTGCGTCCAGGTCTTTAATGTCATACGTTTTCAGCTTGAGTCTTTCGAGCTCTTTTTCAATAGCATTTGAAATATGCATTTTTACTCCAAGACTGGGTTGCTTATTAGAATACAGTTGAACCGATTTTGGTGCATAAGTAATTATGTGAGGAATATAAAGCACTGCGTAAAAATCAGATGATTTAAAAGTAGCTTTTGCCTGTTCAAGAGAAACTCCTTCAAGATATTCAAATTTTAAAAACTCTGTTTCGGGAATTACATTCTGAAAAATTTTAGAGCTGTCAACTACCGCTATAACCTTATGTTCTTCCTGATCCATTTTTGCGAAAATCACAGGAGCAATCATCAGAGCAGCCATCAAAATGGGACCGACAATCGTCATTATAATAAAGGTTTTTTTTCTTACGCGCGTAAGATATTCTCTTTGAATAATCAGAAATATTTTGTTCATGACAGAGCGACTTTTTTATTAATTTTTATTTGGGGATTGCGCATTTGTTTCTTCAACAATTTTTATGAAAATATCATTCATATTCGGAATGATTTCATTAAAAGCGATGATTCTTCCGGTGGGCATAAGAATACGTAGAATATCGTTTGTATCAGCATCGCTTGTAAGTTTAATTTTTATCGAATGATTTGGAGCATCAGCATTCACATCAATAATTTCATAGAGACTGGTCATTGCAGCTTCCATTCTATTAAATTTTCCTTCAAACTTAACTTCAAAAATATTGGATTTATAGGTTTTACGGATATCGTGAATGGATCCATCTAAGATTTTCCGGGACTTATTAATAAGGGCAATACTGTCGCAAAGCTCTTCAACAGAGCCCATGTTATGCGTAGAAAAAATAATGGTTGCACCCTTTTTTTTCAGGTCAAGAATTTCCTGCTTTAAAAGATTTGTATTGATAGGGTCAAATCCGCTGAAAGGTTCATCAAAGATTAATAATTTAGGTTCATGCAGAATGGTAACAATAAATTGTATTTTCTGTTGCATCCCTTTTGAAAGCTCCTCAACTTTTTTATCCCACCATGCCTGAATTTCAAATTTTTCAAACCAGTATTTTAATTTAATAAGCGCATCTTTTTTTGACAAACCCTTTAAGCGTGCCAGATATAAAGCCTGCTCCCCTACTTTCATTTTTTTATACAAACCGCGTTCTTCCGGGAGGTATCCGATATTATAAATATGGTCTGATTTTAACTTTTCTCCGAATAAAAAACAATTTCCGCTATCGGGTGCTGTTATCTGATTGATGATTCTTATTAATGTTGTTTTACCTGCACCATTCGGACCCAGCAAGCCAAATATTGAACCCTCCTGTACAGAAAGGCTTATATCGTCTAAAGCAAGGTGGTTTGCATATTTTTTGACAACATTTTCAGTACGAAAAATTTCCATTTTATTTTATATGTAGTATACTATTTTTTACCTTACCGTGTCGCAAACCTGTGAGCCTGCCTTCAGGGATATCCATCACACAAGCCTGCCCGCAATACCTCCTACCGTGTGGACACATCTTTTTTTTGCTTGATTTTGTCACAAAATTTGCATACTTATATTTTATTGCCAGGTTTAGCATAGGTATTACGCAAATTTTCCGCCAAAATCTTTTTATTATCATTTGTTTATACCCCGAGCTAAAGCTCGGGGTTATAAACCTGCCTGACCGGCAAGGCAGGCATTCGACTCCTCCGGAGTCGTTTTTCATTATTTGTGTCCACACGGTAGCCGCAATACCTCACAGGATTGCCTCCTTAACCCATTTATATTTCCTAATTTTCGCAAACCTGTGAGGATAGCCTGCGCACTTGCCATCGCACGATACCTCACAGGATTGCTCCTAAATCACTCAAACATATCCCTCATTTTTTTAAAAAACCCTTTATCTTCTTTCGTAGGTTGTGGGTTAAAGCTGTCGGAAGACTGTAGTTTTTCAAAAATTTTCTTTTCATCTTTAGAAACACTTGAGGGAATCCAAACATTAATGCGAACCAGAATATCTCCTTTTCCATAGCCATTAATATCGGGCAAGCCTTTTCCTCTGAGGCGGAGTATTTTTCCGGGTTGTGTTCCGGGTTCAATTTTCACTTTCACTTTTCCATCGAGTGTTGGAATTTCAACAGCAGTACCTACAACTGCATCGGGGATACTTACAAAAAGGTTGTATAATAAATCCTGATCATCGCGTGTAAGTTCCGGGTGTTGTTCTTCCTCAATTACGACTAATAAATCTCCTGCCACACCTCCCCTGCGCGCAGCATTGCCCCTGCCGCTTACGACAAGTTGCATACCATCAGCAACACCGGCTGGAATTTTTAACGTAATAACATCGTCTTCACTTGTAACGCCCTCTCCCATACATTTGGGACATTTATTTTTAATAATCTTCCCTTCACCGTTGCAAGTTGGGCACGTGGAGGATGTCTGCATCTGCCCGATAAATGTATTTTGAACACGTGTTACAACGCCTCTTCCCCCGCATGTGTTACAAGTAGAAAATTCTGAACCTCCCGCTGCGCCTGTGCCATTACAAGTTGCGCATGAGACTAATTTTTTAACTTTAATTTTCTTCTCTACACCGTTTGCAATTTCCTGAAGTGTAAGCCTAACCTTTACACGCAGATTAGTTCCTTTGCTCACGCGTCTTCCTCCCGAACGGCTTCCGCCTCCAAAATTCCCAAAACCACCAAAGCCAAAGTTGCTGAAAATATCTCCGAAATTCGAGAATATATCATCCATGGACATTCCACCACCGCTAAAACCACCTGCTCCGCCAACACCCGCATGACCGTACTGATCGTATCGCGCACGCTTGTCTTTGTCGCGCAATACTTCATAAGCTTCGGCTGCTTCTTTAAACTTATCTTCTGCCTCTTTATCCCCGGGATTGCGATCGGGATGATATTTCAAGGCTTGCTGCCTGTAGGCTTTTTTCATCTCCTCCTCAGAAGCATTTTTAGAAACGCCTAATATCTCGTAATAATCTCTTTTTGCCATATTTTGTTGTTACAAGTTGCAAGTTTCAGGTTGCAGGTTGCATTTCGACTCCGCTCAATGCCCAACCTGCAACTTGAAACTTGCAACATTAATATTATTCTCCCACTACAACTTTTGAAAAACGTATAACTTTATCATAAAGCATATATCCTTTCTCAACAACGTCCACAACTTTTCCTTTCATTTCTTCACCGGGGGCGGGAATTTTTGTAATTGCCTCATGAACATCTGTGTTAAAATCAAGATTCACGGCTTCAATTTCTTTAATCCCTTTTTGTTTGAGCAGTTCTGTAAATTTCGCATAAATCAGAAAAATACCTTCTTTAATAGGCTCTATATCTTTCGCTGTTTCAATAGCCTGCATGGCTCTTTCAAAATTATCAATAACAGGAATAATATCCATCAGTACATTCTCTCCCCCATATTTGATAAGATCTATTTTTTCTTTTGCAGTACGCTTCCTGAAATTATCAAACTCTGCTGTAGTTCTTAGATAGCGGTCGTTCATTTCCTGAAGTTTTTCTGCCTGCTCTTCAAACTTTTTGGTTAATTCCTCATGTTCTGTTAAAAGTACTTCCAGCTTCTTTGCTATTTCATCAGCATTCAGCGTTTTTGTTTTTTTTCCAAAAAAACTTCTTTTCCCGGCTTCCTTTTTGTCAGGTTCTTTGTTTTCATCAGTCAAAACTTCATTATTGTCATCTTTTATATTTTCGGGCTGTTCCGAATTTTGCTCATTTTCCTGTTCAGAAGAAAGCTCCGGATTTACTAAATCATCTTTCTTTTCTGCATTATCAGAAGTCAATTCATCATTTATATCCATAACTCAAAGAAATTTTGTAATTAATGCGGGGTTGTTTGTCAAAATATCTGCCAAAAAAGAGATGCGACAAAATGACACGTAAAAAAAAGACAGAACCAAAGCCCTGTCTTTGCAAAAAAAAATTTGTTGAAATTTACTTCAGCATAGCTTTCAGAGATTCTTCGAGAGCAGCACCGCGCAAATTTTTACCAATAATAATTCCGTCTCCGTCAATTAAAAAACTTGCAGGAATAGATGCTACTTTATATAATTTTGCACCTTCTGCATTCCAGTATTTCAAATCGCTTACATGGTTCGACCATTCCAAAGCATCTTGTTTGATTGCATTTTCCCATGATGTTTTATCTCTGTCAAGAGAAACACTATACACTGTAAATCCTTTACCGTTTTTAAATTTTTTATCTTTATATTTTTTATACGCCCCAACAACAATCGGATTTTCTTTACGGCAGGGACCACACCACGATGCCCAGAAATCAATCAGAACAACTTTTCCTTTTAAAGAAGACAATGCAATTTCTTTACCGGATGGATCTTTAAATTTTAATTCCGGCGCTTTATTTCCTATTTCTGTACCAACTGTATTATTTCCGGTTGTAGTATTTTTAACCGGTTTATCTACATTAATAAAACTAACTAATCCGAAGACGCACAGGGCGAGAATCGGTAAAATTTTTAATCTGTTCATACTATCATTTTTTTGGGTTTATTGCTGACAAATTTATATTAATTACTTGTATTACGCAAAATGTTTTTTTCTGTTGGAAGCCAGAAGACCGAAGTCCGAAGTCCGAAGTTAGAAGTGGCTTTGCTTTTAGTCCACAGTCCTCAGTCTGCAGTCTGCAGTCCACAGTCTACAGTCTACAGTCCTCAAACTGCCGACTTTTTTGACTGCCGACTGCCGACTATCTACTCCAACTACATTCCCTACAATTTGCGAAACACTTTTTAAATAGTGCTTATTCCAATCGTTTTATTTTTGCTCCGATGCTGTTAAGTCTGACATCAATATTTTCATACCCTCTGTCAATCTGTTCAATGTTCTGAATAATGCTTTTTCCCTCTGCAGAAAGAGCGGCAATGAGCAGAGCCACCCCTGCGCGGATATCGGGAGAAACCATTGTTGTTCCTCTTAATTTGAATTGATTATTTAGTCCGATTACTGTTGCACGGTGCGGGTCACAAAGAATAATCTGCGCTCCCATATCTATAATTTTATCTACGAAAAAAAGACGGCTCTCGAACATTTTCTGATGTATTAAAACACTCCCTTTAGCCTGCGTGGCAACAACAAGGAAAATACTGAGAAGGTCGGGAGTAAGACCTGGCCAGATTGCATCAGAAATAGTCATTATGGAACCGTCAATAAAGGTTTCAATTTCATAATGATCTTGTTCGGGAATATGTATATCGTCATTGATTTTTTCCAGTTTTATCCCAAGTCTTTTAAAAGAATCTGGAATAATACCCAAGTTTTCCCATGATACATTTTTTATGGTAATTTCAGAATGCGTGAGCGCTGCAAGCCCAATAAAACTGCCGACTTCAATCATATCTGGTAAAATTCGGTGCTCACAACCCTTCAATGCTTTTACCCCTTCAATAGTTAAAAGATTAGATCCGATACCGGATATTTTTGCCCCCATTTTGTTCAGCATCTTGCATAATTGCTGTACATAGGGTTCGCATGCTGCATTGTAAATTGTTGTTTTTCCCCGCGCAAAAATTGCTGCCATTATTATGTTTGCAGTACCAGTAACAGAAGCTTCATCCTGTAGCATGTACGTCCCTTTCAAATCAGATGCTTCCACGCTGAAAAACTCATCGTGCAAATCGTAATTAAATTTGGCTCCTAATTTTTCAAAACCTATAAAATGCGTATCGAGCCTTCTCCTGCCAATTTTATCACCACCCGGGCGCGGCATATATCCCCTTCCAAAACGACCAAGTAAAGGGCCAACCATCATTATTGACCCACGAAGACTGGACGCTTTTTTTCGGAATTCTGCCGAGCGTGTAAAATCAACATCTACAGCATCTGCTTTAAAAGAAAATACGCCTTTCTCTTTTTCTGTTATTTTAACACCCAGTGATTTTAATAATTCAATTAGAAAATTAACATCTCTAATATTCGGAATATTTGAAATAACAACTTCTTCTGAAGTAAGTAAAGTAGCGCAAAGCACTTGTAAGGCTTCATTTTTTGCTCCCTGTGGAATCAATTCTCCCCTGAGCTTCTGTCCGCCGCAGATTTCAAATGTACTCATTGATTTATGTTTATTTTGAAATATTTTACTTTGCCACTAAATCACAAAACCACAAAATCTCACAAAAAATAATATTAGTGCTTTGTAAGTTTTAGAGATTTCGTGTTTTCGTAGTGTTTTTTGAACATGCTTCGCTTTCAGAGAAATCTCAACATTTCATTTTAACGAAAGCAAAAATAATTACAAAAAATATTAATAATTCTTGTGACTCGAATAATTGGAATTTCCTAGATGCACTACATTCGGAGACTTTTTCTTTTTATTGCGCTGAAGAATATCTCTTACTTCATTCAGCTTTATATCTTCACTTAAAGTTAATTTAGCAGAAGAAAGTTTTTCGAGGTCTTTAAAAATTATATCATCGGTTACAGCATCTTTATTCCAAATCAAATATGATTTTTTCATGTGATTGGCAAGCATCTGTGTTAATATTTCTTTTTCTTCGCCTTCATCAAAAGTAGCAGCTTTTTCAATCATTTGCTGCATGATGCTTCCATAATATTTTAATTTTATTCTTTTATTGTTATAAGGCATTTTTGCCGGTTTCGCATTTATTACCTCCGGGCTGGGAATATCGTAAGGATAATCAATATCAAGATCAAAATCTGACATAATCGCGAGATGCACCCATAGCTTATGCTTAAAATCGGGAACATCCCTGAGGTGAGGGAACATATTCCCCATAAAGCTGATAATCGCTCTGGCAGCCCTATTGCGCTCATCTCGGTCTTCGAGGGCTTTTATATGATCAACCATGCTCAATATATTTCTTCCATATTCAGGCAAAGCCATTTTTTTTCTCTGGGTGTTGTATTCGTCCATATTTATAATTAGGTTTTACAAAATATTTTTATTTTCTTAAAGGTATTTCAATAGCATATTGCAGTGAAAAAAACTGAAAGAAGTGTGCTAAATCTTTTTTTAAATTATAATCGTAACAAAACAGAGAGGCTTGAAGAAATTTATACTTTTTCGTATTGAAGTATAATACTCAATGAAGCGTTACGGGTACAAAAATAAGAATTTTTTACTACCCGCAAAATAATATTATTAACTCATGTTACGCAAAATGTTTTTTTATCAGTCGGAAGTTGGAAGCTCGAAGTTGGAAGCTCGAAGTTGGAAGCTCGAAGTTGGAAGCTCGAAGTTGGAAGCTCGAAGCTGTTTCAACTTCTGACTTCCGACTTCTGACTTCAACAATATATCTCACAATTTGGGTAACATCAGTTAATAATTACATGCCAAATGCATAATATGCAGTCATGCCATTCGGATAAATACCTTCAATATAAATTCCTCCTTTAGTAGCGCTTAAAAAATTCTGTAAATCATCTATCGTGCGAACAGGCTGGCGGTTTACATATACAATAATGAAGCCCTCCTGAATACCCGCGCTGCGGAATTTTCCAGTACCAATATTTGTTATTTTTAACCCAAAACGGATGCCCAGCTTTTTTTTATCATCGGTTGTAATGTCCTGCAATTTTGCGCCAAGTAAGGGATAGGTTTCTGTTTTAATAATCCCCGTGCTGCCTCTTGAGTTTTTAAGCGTTACTTCGTAATCTTTAACATCTTTATTTCTCTTTATTGTAAATTTAACCTTTTCGCCAGGTCTGTATTTGCTAAGTTGTTCGAGAACTTCGGTTACTGTATTTACGCCAATTTCCTGAACTTTAAGAATGATGTCCCCGCTCTGAATTCCAGCTTCAACCGCTGCTCCCTGTTGCGTTGCTTTTAAAACATACACCCCTTCTGTATTATCTAACTTGAATTGCTCTGCGGTTTTTGAATTAAGATCTACCAGATCTGCTCCAAAATATGCGCGCTGCACCTCGCCAAACTCAAGAATATCTGCAACAATTTTCTTTACAATATTTACAGGTATCGCAAAAGAATATCCAACATAGGAGCCCGTTTTAGATGCAATTGCTGTATTAATCCCCACAAGCTCCCCAATACTGTTTACAAGCGCTCCACCGCTATTGCCGGGGTTTACGGCTGCATCTGTCTGGATAAACGCCTCAATGGCATATTTGTTTGAAAGAATATTAATGTTTCTTGCTCGGGCGCTCACAATACCCGCTGTAACAGTAGAGGTAAGATTAAAAGGATTGCCAACTGCAAGTACCCATTCTCCCACTTTAATATTATCAGAATTTCCATACATTAAGTAAGGTAGATTTTTTTCATCAATTTTAAGCAGGGCAATATCTGTTGTTTCATCACGACCAATCAGCTTTGCAGGAAGTGAACGTTTATCATTCATTACCACTTCAATATAATCTGATCTGTCAATAACATGATTGTTTGTAACAATGTATCCGTCTTCTGAAATAATCACTCCCGAACCGGCAGATTGCACAGGTGTCTGATATTGCTGATACCCGTAAAAAAAATCAAACAGCGGGTTTCCTGTTGTCGCACTCTGTGTATATTGTGTTTTCACGTGTACCACGGCATGTATTGACTTAGAAGCGGCATCCGTTAAATCAATATATCCGGAATTATTATCATAGCTCATTCCTGTAAAACGAACCTGCGGCTTCGGGTCTAATAAATGCGCGTGACCTGCTTTTCTTGTTATAAAAGCATAACTGAAAACACCAATAAAACTGCCCAAAACAGCAATTAATAATGTGCTGAATATTTTTTTTGCATTCATAACTTATATTTTTTTAACGTTGAAACTATTTTTTCAGGCTTTATCAAAATCCATACCTTAGATGTTTTCATGTAATTTTTGCATATTTATTAACGAACATTAATTTTAATTTGTTGTTTTATGACAAAAATTCTCTTATTGAATAGTTGTAAAACAAAGAAGTATTTCAATATTTGCAAAAAATAAAAATATGAAGCTTTTTACTATTGAAACAGGAACTTTTAAAATTGATGGGGGCGCAATGTTTGGCGTAGTGCCAAAAAGTCTGTGGCAGAAAGTATATCCGGCAGATGAAAATAATATGTGTACCTGCGCGCTTCGGTCGCTATTAGTTGATACGGGAGATCGTATAATTCTTTTTGACGCAGGAATGGGCAACAAACAAGATGCAAAATTTTTTGGCAGATACAATGCTGTACCGGATAACTCGCTTGAAGAATCATTAAATTCTCTTGGCTATTCATACGATGATATAACAGATGTCGTTTTGTCACATTTGCATTTTGATCACTGCGGTGGATGTGTTTCTTTTAATGATAAAAAAGAACTTGAAATTACTTTTAAAAATGCCTGGTACTGGTGCAGCAAACAACAATGGGACTGCGCTACCAATCCAAACAGCCGGGAAAAAGCATCTTTTCTTGATGAAAACCTTCTGCCGATAGAGCAAAGCGGTCGCTTGAAATTAATAGAAAAAGATTCTGAAATTATTCCGGGAATTTTTGCACAACTTCATTTCGGACATACTGAAGGGATGATTATTTCGTTAATACGAGGTAAAAACAATACATTAATTTATCTTGGAGATTTGATGCCTGCTGTTGCACATATACCTCTGCCCTATATTTCAGCGTATGACACAAAACCTTTAGATGTACTCGAAGAGAAAGAAAAACTTTTGAAAGAAGCCGCTAATAAAAAGCACATACTGTTTTTTGAACACGATTATTATTATGAATGTGCAAGGGTCGCAGAAACAGAGAAGGGAATAAGAGCCAGCAACACGTTTAAATTATCTGAAATACAGGAAGAATTTTGATAAAAAAATTATTCATATTACTTTTTCTCAGTCTTCTTTTTTTCACAAATGCATGTGAAAAAGATAATTTCAGTCTGCTTTCCGTAAAAGACCGGCTCACGCAAAGAAAATGGATAATGCGTTCTTTTGTGGATTATCAGGCGAACCAGACCTTTCCTGTTTCAAAAACAAGCTACCAGTTTAAGTGGGATGGTACCTACATTATTACCAAGCCCGATAACGAACAAATTTTTTCTACGTGGGAATTGATAGATAACAATAAATACTTGCGTATCGGAACAAATACTTTTCGTATTTCATATATTTCTGGCAGGTTACTGAGTTTGCAATATGGGGATATGAATATTTTTTATGTTCCTGAATAGAAGTGTATGTTCATAAAGTCCGGCTTTTGTTTTTGAAGATTCAATGTTAAAAAAAGTAATAACCATGGCTTGGAATAAAATCTAAAATAGACTATCTTTATACTTTAACTCTTTATTACGATGAAAACAAAAAAAAACAAGTATACTGCACTTGCCTGTTTTGGTTGAACAGGATGAAGATAATATTTTTATTGTAAGCTGCCCTGTTTTTAAAGGTTGTCACTCTTACGAGAAAACCATTGACGATGCCCTAGCTAATATCACTGAAGTAATTCAAATGTGCTTAGAGGAAGAAAAAGACAAACAGCACAAAACACAAAACCGCTTCATTGGTTTTAGAGAACTGCAACTGCCCTTAAAAACAGCTCAGGCTTAAATTTATATCAACATAACAACCTGTTATTTCCGGTAAAGACTTTATCAAATTCCTTGAGCATTTAGAGTTTGTTTCTTACCTCACGCGAAATGCAGATATGCATCTTAAAAATTTTTCATTGATATGCAAACCGGAAACAGGATATACATTATCCACTGCATGACATGGTTTCAATAGCACTGCTTTTACCTTATGATTCGGAAGAACTGGCATTAACCCTTAATGCGAAAAAGAAGAAAATAAAGCGAAGTGATTTTTTGAAAGCAATGTCAACAAATGGTGTCCCGGAAAGAGCACAGCTGAACCTTATAAAAAAAATGGAATCCTGCATTCCTGCTTTGCTGAAATATATTGACAAAAGTTTTTTACCTGCCAAAATGTAAAAAAGAATACAAGAGTATAATCAAAAGCAGGGCAAATCAATTGTACTTCTAAAAATGTTTATAAAAATATCGCTTTTATTCCCGATAATAAAAATCACTTATTAACTTTGCCTGAAATACGAAAAGATGGAAGCTGTTTTTCAGGATTTGGAGCTGATGGACTATAAAGAAGCATGGGTTTATCAGGAAGATATTTTTAATAAAATTATTGATTTTAAATTAAATAAAATTTCTTCTTCAACGCCGGGTTACCTTTTGTTTGTTGAGCATCCGCATGTTTACACACTTGGGAAAAACGGAAAAAAGAACAACCTGCTTATCAACGATAGTTTTCTTGAAAAAATACAGGCTTCCTTTTATGAAATTGACAGGGGTGGAGATATTACCTATCATGGCCCCGGACAATTAGTGGGGTATCCGGTTATAGATATTGAGCTGGCCGGGCTTACGCTGAAAAAATATATTTTTTTAGTAGAAGAAGCAATTATCCAAATGCTCGCTGGATATGAAATTTCAGCTGAAAGACTCAATGGCGCAACAGGTGTCTGGCTGGATGTTATAAATCCGGCAAAAATACGTAAGATATGTGCAATCGGTGTTCGGGCAAGTCGCTATGTTACCATGCACGGTTTTGCATTAAATGTCAATACAGACCTGAAGTATTTTTCTTACATCAACCCCTGTGGGTTTATAGATAAAGGGATTACTTCTATGGAAAAAGAGCTGGGGGAAAAAATTGACATGCAGGAAGTAAAGCAAAATCTGAAAAAGAACCTTGCTGATACTTTATTTCTGAAATTTAAATAAAAAATATAATGGAAAAAAGATGGGAGCTTAAAATTCCCGCGGATGAAACTAAAGCTGTAGAATTATCAGATGAATTAAAAAAACAAAACAGAAACATACCGCTACCCCTTGTGAAAATGCTGCTGCAAAGAGGTATTCAGACGGCAAAAGATGCGATTGCTTTTTTTGAACCGAAACTGGAAAACCTGCACGACCCTTTTTTAATGAAGGATATGGATAAAGCTGTTGAGCGATTGCAGAAAGCAGTTAAAGCAAAGGAAACAATTATGATTTACGGCGATTATGATGTGGACGGTACCACTTCTGTTGCTTTGATGTATTTGTTTCTTTTCAAGCGGCATCCAAATCTGTATTACTACGTACCCGACAGGGATGCAGAAGGATATGGTATTTCTGAACGGGGAATTGATTTTGCGGAAGAAAAAAATGTATCGCTGATAATCGCGCTTGACTGCGGAATTAAAGAAATTGAAAAAGTAAAATACGCTCTGGGAAAAAATATTGAAATGATTATCTGCGATCATCATAATCCCGGCGATAAACTCCCTGAGGCTGCTGCTGTGCTCGATCCTAAAAGAACAGATTGTCCGTATCCATATAAAGAACTTTCAGGCTGCGGCGTTGGATTCAAATTTCTTCAGGCTTTTTGCATCAGAGAAGATATTCCGCTGCTTGAAATAGAAGTACTGCTCGACCTTGTCGCAGTAAGCATTGCATCAGACATTGTTCCTATTACCGGCGAAAACAGAATACTTGCTACGCATGGATTAAGAAAGCTGAATTCCGACCCGATTATTGGACTCAAATCTATTATTAAAACAGCCGGTATTATTAATGAAATTACCATTAATGATATTGTTTTTAAAATAGGTCCCCGTATAAATGCAGCCGGACGTATTGATTATGGAAGAAAAGCCGTTGAGCTTTTGATATCAAAAAACCCTGTTCAGGCAGATGTTTTCAGCCAGCAGATAAATGTATTCAATACGACACGCAAAGAGCTTGACAACACGATAACTGTTGAAATTCTGGAAGAAATTCTTGGCAACAAAACATTGCAGGATAAAAAAACAACCGTGGTTTACAATGCCGCATGGCATAAAGGAGTTCTGGGAATTGTTGCATCAAGACTTACAGAACATTACTACCGCCCAACGATAGTTCTCACAGAATCAAATGGCTTTGCAACTGGTTCTGCCCGTTCTGTAGATGGATTTGATTTGTACAGTGCAATTTCTTCCTGTAGCGATCTTCTTGAAAGCTATGGAGGTCACATGTATGCCGCCGGATTAACGCTCAAAGTTGAAAATATTCGTCCGCTTCAGGAACGCTTCGAGGCAAAAGTCTCAGAAATGATAACTCCCGAGCTTTCAATTCCTAAAATTGAAATTGACGAGTGCATTCAGTTGGTGGATGTTACAGAGGAGTTTTATTATACACTCAAAATGTTTGAACCATACGGTCCCGAAAATATGCGCCCGATTTTTATGTCGGAAAATGTTTCTGACCGTGGTACAGGGAAAAAAGTTGGAGCAGGAAAAGAACACCTGAAACTCGATCTGATGGAAGAAAATAACAGGCGTGTATATCCGGCAATAGGATTTCAGCTTGCCAATAAATTTGATATTGTCAGCTACGGTAAAAAGTTTAAAATCTGCTATACTATTGACGAGAATGTTTTTATGGGTAAAACAAATATTCAGCTTGTGATTAAAGATATTGCGTCTTGATTTTTTTGGGTGGTTTCGACTCCGCTCAACCACCAAAAAAAATATAAATCAAAACTATTTAATTTTGTACCGCCGTTTTAAAATACATTTTAAGCTATTTCTGAACAGCTTTCATAAATGGAGAATCCGAAATATCGGGAATAAAACATTCCTTATTATTTCAAGTGGGATTATTGGCGTTGTTGCTGGTCTTGCTGCTGTTCTGCTAAAACAATTGGTTCATTTTGTCCAATGGTTGCTGAAATCTAATTTCAATCTTCACGAATCCAATATTTTATTTTTTCTGTACCCGATTCTCGGAATATTAATTTCTGTTTTAATCGTTCAGTTTTTTATTAAAGGTAAGTACTACAAAGGCATCAGTGCTGTTTTGTTTTCAATATTTAAAAAATCTTCAAAATTAGATACGCATCACACATGGTCGCATTTGCTTACAAGCTCCATTACGGTAAGCTTTGGCGGTTCCGTTGGACTGGAGGCTCCTGTTGTTTCAACGGGTTCTGCTATCGGCTCTAATATTGCACGCGTATTGCGATTAGGTTATAAAGAGCGCACCTTGCTTCTTGGTTGTGGTGCTGCTGCTGGTATTGCTGCAATTTTTAATTCGCCGATTGCAGGCGTGCTGTTTGCGTATGAGGTGTTATTATTTCAGTTTACTGTACCGGCATTCATTCCTCTGTTAATAGCCTCTGCCTCTGCTGCAATTGTTTCTAAACTGCTTTACTCGGGACAATTGTTTTTCCCTGTTACCGAAGGCTGGGAATTTAATGCAATTCCTTTTTATATTCTTTTGGCTTTAGTATGCGGATTAATTTCCGCATATATAATTCGCATGAATCATAAAATCGAAGAATTTTTTAAAACAAGGAAAAACATTTATGTAAAAATTTTATCAGGTGGAATAACGCTTGGGATGTTGATTTTTATTTTTCCTCCCCTTTTCGGAGAAGGTTATGGAACTATTGTAAACCTACTCAACGGCGCATATACAAAAATATTAGAACACAGTCTTTTTTATGATTTTGGAAGCAATCCGGCATTCATTCTTATTTTTGTTTTTGTAATTATTTTAGTGAAAATTTTTGCTACAGCGGCAACGATTGGATCGGGCGGTAATGGCGGTATTTTTGCTCCCTCTTTGTTTACAGGGGCTTTAACAGGTTTTGGTTTTGCTTTTCTCATCAACACAACAGGGCTGATGAATTTGAACATCTCCAATTTTATTGTTGTTGGAATGGCAGGTATTTTAAGCGGGGTTATTCATATTCCTTTAACAGCAATATTTTTAATTGCCGAAATTACCAGTGGGTACGTGCTTTTTGTCCCTCTAATGATTGTGTCTGCGCTTTCTTTTTTTATTTCAAAATATTTTGAGCCTTACTCCGTGTACACTAAAATTCTCGCGGAAAAAGGCATTGTGCGTACCAATGATAAAGAAGATACACTCATAAGCCACATGAATCTGGAGGAATTAATAGAGTCGGATTTTGTAATTTTAAAATACTACGATAAGTTTCAGATTTTGCTGAATGCAATTTCTCACTCGAAACGAAATATTTTTCCGGTAACAGACGATAAGGGAACGCTCGTTGGCATTGTCAGACTTGACGATGTGCGTGAGATGATGTTTGAAACAAAGCTTTACGACAAAGTTCCTGTTGAAGAAATTATGTCGGAAGTACAGGATGTAATACACAAAAGCGATAATATCCGTGATGTATTGGTAAAATTTCAACGCACGGAAACCTGGAATCTGCCGGTAGTAGAAGAAGGAACGTATATTGGCTTTGTCTCAAAATCCCGCCTGCTCGACGATTACAGAACTTTGTTTGTTAGCTCGTCTAAGGAGTTGATATAGGTTTGCTGGCAATAAAAGTTTATCTTTTAATTCATTTGGAGCAAATTTTTTGTTAAATTTGTAATTATTATTTTGTTGCTACAGCTACAGACATTGAAGTAATAAAAAGCAAACCTTTTTTAAAATTTGAATTAAATGACACAATATCTATCATATCAGGGAATTTATGAAAATGGACTGATTCGGCTTTTAACCCAGATAAAAACATTAAGGAATAAATCAAAAGTGACCGTTTTGATTCCAGTTGAAACTGCTTCAGGAATTGAAATTAATGAATTTATGAAAAAAGGAAATATTTGTTCTGTAGGAGGCGATTCTGTAACTGAAACCGAAGATTACGACAATGAATAATATTCTCATAGACACGATCTATTACTGAGTTTACAGCTATGTAATGCAACATGAGCAAAAAGATAATACCATTGTGGAAGAGATAGAATTTTGTTAATCAATATTATTTTCGTTAATTTTGTATAATCAATAAAAAAAAAGCTTAAAATGGAAAGTATTGTAATAGATATAAGAAACGAAAAAGACAAGTTTTTGTTTTTAGCTCTTGCTGAGAGATTAAAGCTCAGGTCGAAAATATTTACTGATGAAGAAAAAGAAGAAATTGGCTTAATCAAAGCCATGAAAGAAGGGAAAAATTCAGGTAAAGCAGACGAGGTTGAAATAATGAAATCTTTAGATAAATAGTTGTAGAATATACAAAAAGATTTCTAAAAGATATTGACGCCATTGATAATCGTTCTCTGGCTTTAGATGTAAAAGAAGCTATTAATGACGCAAAATCAGTAAATTCTATTAAAGATTTGAAGAGTACAAAAAAAATGAAGGGGGAGAAAAATGCTTTCAGAATTAAAATCGGAGATTACAGATTAGGTTTTTATCTGGAAGCAGATACAATTTTAATGTCACGCTTCCTTCATAGAAAGGAAATCTACAGGTATTTCCCTTGATTTTATAATTAGTTTCGTTAACCCAAAAAAATAACATAAAGCACATTCTTTCTTTTGATGCAGATTTCAACAGTATTGAGGGCATCAAACGTATTTATAACTAAGCAAGATCTCCCACATCTTACATGCTTATTTCTCATAAAACGTCCTGATAAAAACATCCACTGCATCACACAGCTTATCAATATCTGCATTATTGTTGAATATATTTACAGAAACGCGTATATGTCCCAGTCGCAGTGAAGTGTATATTCCACGGTGTTCAAGATATTTAATACATTCTTCCGGAGGTAGCTCTTCAAGGTCGAAGCAGACAATTGCAGAACGCTCTTCATTACTATTAACCGGCGATATAATTTTTACCGGAAGCGAAGATAGTTTTTCAATTAAATAATCTGTAAGTTCCGTAATTCTATTCCTGATTTCTTCAAACCCAATGCCTGAAAGATAATTGAACGCTACTCCGGCTGCAAGAATTCCTTGCAAATTATAGGTTCCTGTAAAGTAGCGGTCTGCCGAATCGTAAAGAGAAAATTCTTTTCCTTTTCCTGTGTAAAACCATTCGTTTTCCTGAGGTTGAACCGAAAGCCATCCGGCAATGGGTGAAGGAAAGGTTTTTCTGAATGTTTCAGAAGTATAAAATAATGTTCCGATATGACCTGTAAAGCCCCATTTGTGCATCGAGCAGGTAAAAACATCAATATTCATTTTTTCAACATCAACAGGATAAAGAGGAAAAGCCTGTGTACCATTTACAATAAATAAAATATTTCGTTTTTTCAACTCTGTGCCGAGGGTTTCAATATCCTGCCTAAATCCGCTTGCATATTGGGTATACGAAGTAACAAGGGCTTTTGTGTCATTATCTATTAAGGAAAGAATTTTATCTATCGGGTATCCGTGGTTTTCATGAGAAACATATTTCATGGTGATGCCCTGATATTCGAAAGGAACAGAATTCGAGGGAAATTCTTCTTCCATGGACACGATATTAAAAGGAGTCTGATATTTGTTTTTCCATGAAAGAGCAAGAATAGACATTGCCAGACTGTTGTTCCATGAAAAGCCCACATCGTTCACATCTGCATTGATGAGGCCTGCAATTTTTTTTCTTACTTCATACGCTTCGCTGAAATCTTTTTGAAAAAAAGCATCGCCGAACTGGTTCAACTTGCGATATTCTTCCATGATTTTTCTGAGTACTACATTTGGCAGTGGCGACATTCCCGCGCTTTGAAAATAAGTAATGTTTTCAGCAACAGGAAAATCCTGTCGAATTTTAGTCCAGTCTGTGGTTGCCATGATTTATTGTTTTTAAATCAACAAAATTTTATTCAATATAATTGGATTTAGGATCTGCCTGCTTGACGCAGCTTGCCTGATGCAAGCAGGTCTGGCAGGTTTAGAATCAGGATTTAGGATAAAAGTTTACCGGAAAGTTCTTAATCCTACTCTTACTTCTTAATCCTTAATCTATTTCCTCCCCCGCAAACCTGTGAGGAACCAGCACACGGGCTTACCCTCAAAACCTCACAGGTTTGGCTTGCCTTACACTGCGTAAATTCCCATTGCCCGCTCCATGCAATCCCAAAGATTATTCGCTGTAGTGTCCCAGGTAAATTTTTCTCTGTGAAGGCTTCCGTAACTAACCATTCTATTTCTGAAAGATGGTATTTTATGCAGCGTAGACATAGCCTGTTTAATAGAATCAACAGAAAAAGGATCGACAAGAAGCGCAGAATCTCCCGCAACTTCTGGCATGGATGTAACATTGGCGGTTATTACCGGGACATCGCATTTCATGGCTTCAACAATGGGTATTCCGAATCCTTCAAAGTAAGGAACAAAAACAAGGGCAAAAGCAGCTCCGGCAACAAGCGCCAGTTCATCGGGTTCAAGCCTTCCTGTAAAAATCACATCTTCTTTATGGGTCATAGCCTTCAATGTGTCATCAATTGGCTTTGTTTTAAACATGGATGTTCCGACAATTACCATTTTTTTATCAGCGCCGGTTGATTTTTTGAATTCATCAAAAGCCTGCAGCATACGGCAAATATTTTTTCTCGGATGCAGTGCTCCAACAAAGTAGAAATAATCTTTCCCCTGTGTATATTTTTCTTTAACTGCAAAAATTTCGTTATCCTCTAAAGGTTTAAATATTTCATTAACCCCATTGTATACTACATCAATTTTTTCAGGAGCAATGTGGAAATTTTCAATGATATCGACTTTAGAATATTCAGAAACGGTTGCAATGCGTTTTGCTTTTTTGGCGTATTTTGGAAAATATTTATTATAAAACTTACTTGTCAGAAAGGGAAGATCTTTTGGGTAATGCAGAAAATTAATATCGTGAATTACATCAATGGAAGGGACATCTGTTGAAAGAGATAAAAATCCGTCTGTAGATAAAAAATAATCTGCTTTATGTTTTTTCAGTATTTCAGGAATAACTTTTTCAAACCACCAGTAATATAAAAATGGGTGTCTTGCTTGCGGACCGGCAACGATTGGAATGATATTATTGGAGAAAATAAATTCATCAGAATAATTCCTGTCAAAAATAAAAAGGAACTGATGTTCGCTATGCCTTTGTGTAATTCGCTTTAATGCCTCATAGGTAAACCATCCGATGCCTTCCAGCTTGTTGGCTAATAATAATCGTGTATTTACTGCTATTTTCATTTTTTAAATTTTTAAAGTCCGAAGTCTACAGTCAAAATACGATAGAAATACGATAGAAATTCAATAGGAATACAATTGTACAACTATCGTCCATCTACCGAATATCTATCGTTGCACTATTGTACATCTTCAAATTTATCATTTATTAAGCACCATTACTTTCTCTCTTACCTCAATTTCAAAAACAAAAGGCCACCATTTTCCTGTAACAAAAATACTATTATTTTGTTCATTCCACGCAATGCCGTTCAGCACATCTATTTTGCCTTTCACATCTTTCGGATCGAGAATACCTTTCAAATCTATTTTCTTTGTAACCTTTCCGTTTTCCGGGTCAATAGCAATGATAAAATCTTCCTGATACACATTTGCCCATATTTCGCCTTTGATATACTCCAACTCATTCAAGTACAAAATTTGTCCATAATAATCGCACACTTCAAGAGTTCCTATTTGTGTATATGTATCCGGATCTAGAAAATAAAGTCTGGCTGATCCATCGCTCATTATGAGTTTTTTTCCGTCTGATGTTATTCCCCAACCTTCGGTTGAATAATTGAATTTCCCGATTTGTTTAAAACTTTCTTTATCGTAAACAAAGGCTAAGTTTGATCGCCATGTTAGTTGTATTATTTTATCTTTATAAACTGTAATTCCTTCGCCAAATATTTCACTTGCCAGATTAACACTTTTAATAATTTCCCCGGTCTGAATTTTAACTTTTCTGAGAGAAGATGTTCCATATTCGCCGGTACCTTCATAAAAATATCCCTTATCAAAAAAAAGACCCTGAGTATAAGCAACAACATCATGCGGATATTTTTTTTTCAACAAATACGTGTATTCATCTGGTTTTTTATCAGAAAGGACAAGGAATGAACTTTCGCAGTTTTGTTTTTTACCATCAGGCATAAATGCGGTTGCAATAAGTTTTTGTCTTCCTGTTTTTATGCTTGTTTCGCTTGTTTTCCACTCGTGGGAGTAAGGTGCGTTTGAAAAGATCGTAATAATTTTTCCATAATAGGAAATACTTATAGAGTCAGGTTTTACTGCATTATCAATTTGTTCAAGCGAAATTATTATTTTATCATTAATACGGTATTTTGTTTCAGAATCCGGAGATATGAATTTTATAACAGACCTGCTTTCTGCCTGTAATTTTTGAGTGTTGTCTGTATTATTTTTTTTTGTTTCTGAATTTTCGCAGGAAATGCAGAAAACGGAAATACAAAAAAAAAGTATTAAAAATGGTTTCATACACAATGGGTTAAAAATACTGGCGCACTTCATTTTTAAGAAATTCAATAGCAACTGTTGCCGGAGTTTTATTTGCCTGCATAATAAATTCAAGAATTGCTTTTCCGAGCTCGTATGAAGGCGCATCGGGTTCAACCTTATCTGCTGCCATGTTAATAATTTTCACGGTATTTTCTTTTGCGCTTTTTATTACTTCCCAGGCCTGATTTGAAACATAAACCTGTTGTGAAAGATTGTGCTCAAATTCTGCACGGATAAGGCTGAGCATATCCTGCTGGAGTTTTTTTGCAGTCATTGAAGGGTGTTGAATACGAAGAATCATTGAGTCGGGCTGAATGCGCTCAAGAAACATCACAAGTCTTTCGTAAGCCGTTAATCGTAATGGTGTTACGAGTTTTTGATTCGAGGAACGCATATCCATTCTTCTTTTATTCTGCTCATTGTCAAAAAAGGCTTTCATTGCAAAATAGGATGCAAGAAGCACAACAACCGAAGGGAGAATGTATTTTAAAATTTCAAGCAAAGCCATAATTTCAACGATTTAATAATTGTTATAAACAAAAAATAGTTAAAAATTTTATTTGCAAGATTAAAAAAAATATAAATACTTTGATGTTTTTAAACCAAAATTGTTTTAAGATGCATGAAATAGCTGAAAGATTGCAGCGCCTGTCTGCTTCACAAACACTTGCCATGGCTCAAAAAAGCCGTGAATTAAAGGCTTCAGGAATAGATGTTATAAATCTTTGCATAGGGGAACCTGACTTTAATACCCCTGATCACATAAAAGAGGCTGCAAAAAAAGCCATTGATGATAATTTCTCATTTTATTCTCCGGTTCAGGGATACGATGACTTGATTCAGGCTGTTTGCGCCAAACTAAAAAGAGAAAATAATCTCAATTACAAGCCAGAAAACATTTGCGTTTCAAACGGTGCGAAACAGTGTATAGCAAATGTTATTCTGAGTCTCGTAAATTACGATGATGAGGTAATTATTCCAACTCCTTATTGGGTAAGCTATATTGAGTTGGTAAAACTGGCTCGCGGTATTAATGTTTTGGTTGAAGCAGGAATTGACCAAGATTTTAAAGTTACACCTGAACAAATTGAGAAGGCAATCACGCCACGAACAAAATTATTTCTTTTCAGTTCGCCAAGTAATCCAACCGGAGCAGCTTATACAAAAGAGGAATTAAAAGCCATTGCCGAAGTTTTTGCCCGTCACGAACAGGTACTGATTATTTCAGATGAAATTTATGAACATATAAATTTTAATGGAGCGCACGAAAGTATTGCTCAGTTTGATTTTATTAAAGATCGTGTTATTTTAATCAATGGTGTTTCTAAAGGTTATGCAATGACAGGATGGAGAATCGGGTATGTTGCTGCTCCTTTGTGGATAATTAAAGCATTGATAAAATTACAGGGACAATACACTTCCGGTCCCAGCTCTATTGCCCAGAAAGCGTCTGTTGCTGCATTAAATACCGATTATTCACTGCTGAAAGGAATGCGCGATAAATTTCATGAAAGAAGAGATTTGGTAGTTAAACTTATGAATGAGATACCCGGATTGCGCTGCAATGTTCCTGATGGAGCGTTTTATGTATTTCCGGAAGCCTCCCACTACTTTCATAAAACAAATGGAACGTCAATGATAAAGAACGACGACGATCTGGCAATGTACCTTTTAAATAAAGCGCATGTTGCCGTTATGGGGGGAACTGCATTTGGCGCACCCGGCTACATACGTCTGTCTTATGCTACTTCTGAAGAAAATTTAATTGAAGCTATGAAGCGTATTAAAAGTGCGCTTTCTTTACTAAGATAAATTATTTTTTTTTCTATAAAGAAAACCGGTGTTTCGATGCTTTGATGTTACTCAGCAACCTCAAGCTCAACGACCGGTTTTTTATTGACCCCATTCGTAAGAATTTGTTTCGATTCCTGACATTGCAAGTACACGGTCTGTAATAGTTTTAACAAGAGCCTCAATAGTATCGGGTTTTGAGTAAAAAGATGGTGATGCGGGAAAAATAATACCTCCGGCTTCTGTAATCGTTTTCATGTTATTAATATGAATCAGACTCAGGGGGGACTCGCGTGTAACGAGAATCAGCCTGCGGCGTTCTTTTAGCATTACATCTGCTGCCCGGGTAATAAGGTCATTAGAAATTCCAGAAGCAATGCGTCCCAGTGTTCCCATTGAGCAGGGGCAAATAATCATCGTATCGTATTTAGAAGATCCAGAGGCAAAGGGGGCATAGAAATCATCGTGCTTATAAATACTTATTAAATCAGACGAATTACTGAATTTACTTTCCAGCTCGTATTCCCATACTTTTTCTGCCTGCTCTGAAAAAACCAGTTCAATTTTTTCAACTTGTGATGAAAGTGTAGTAAGTGTTTCAAGAAGAATTTTACCATATATAGATCCACTGGCTCCGGTTATTGCTAATATTATTTTTTGCTTTGGATTCATGCTTTGTTTTAGTTTTAAAATTAATAATACAAAAAACAGGACACAGAAATAAATTTCAAATGCCCTGTCAGAGATACCTTCCTGATTCCAACCAATATCAAATATACCTTAGATAAACAGGGCTTTTCTTTTTTTGTTTTTTGTGAAACATTTGTGAAACATGGTTTTTCGTTTATTTTTCACAACGTAAGTTTAAACGAAGGTTCAAATTTAGCCATAAAATAAGTTTTACAACATTTTTTTGTAAAAAAGAGTGTTTTGTTTGTATTGGTTTTTTAAAATCGGAAAACGAGTTCTACGCTTTTTTTATCAAAATTCTGCAAAACGACATCACCGCAATATGTATGTTTTTTCTGCTTATGCCGGTGGTTTAAGAATCTTTGATGTTTTGCAGTTAAAATGGGAAAATTTCGATGGTGAACGGGTTCTTATTACTACTCAAAAAATCGGCTCTGTTGTTTCTGTAAAATTGCCAGCCAAGACCCTTGAAATAATCAATAGTTATAAAACAGATGAAACAAAACCGTCTGATTTTGTTTTTCCCTTATTAAAAAATGATGTGGATTATTCTGATCCAGCTGTTTTATATGATGCTATTTCCTCTATGAATGCCTACACGAATAAAAACCTCAAAAAAGGTTTGACAGGACTTCAGAAAGGACATGGAAGAGCCTGTTCGCTTCTTCGTCAGGGCTTCCTCTTTCATAGCATATTGCGTGTATCAATTTTAAATAATTATATTACCTTTGCACAATAATAGAGTTTTAGTACAGCGTAATAATAGAATTTTAACACAACACGATTGTAGAACTTTAGCACATCGTAATAATAGAATTTTAATACACAAAAAGGAAGGAGTCAATAAAATGGCAACACCTAGTAAAAAATTAGCGGAATCCTTAAAAGAATTAAAAAAACTTCAGGACAAGGGTATTGTGGCTATAAAAACATCCGACCTGAGCCGAATGCACAGGGAGCGTTTGTTAAAGAATAATTTTCTGAGGGAAGTTATGAAAGGCTGGTATTTGTCTGTGCCTTCAAATGAAGAGCAGGGCGATAGTACTTCATGGTATGCATCATACTGGCAGTTTTGCTCAAGATATTTATCAGTTCGTTATGGTAAGTCATATTGTATTTCAGCAGATCAGTCCCTGCAGATTCATTCCGGTAACTGGACTGTGCCCCTTCAGCTTATTATCAGGTCGGCAGGCGGCCCGAATGGTATTACTCCATTGCTTTATAAAACTTCTTTATTTACAATGAAGTCCTCGCTTCCCAATGCAGCAGAAATTAAAGTTGTGGAAGATATTCGGATGCTGTCACTGCCTTCTGCCCTTATTCATTGCTCTCCTGCTATGTTTATCAAAAATCCAATTGATGTTCGCACCGCATTGTCAATGATCAAAGATTCTTCTGATGTATTGGGCTTGCTGCTTGATGGCGGTCACAGTACGGTTGCCGGTCGCCTCGCCGGTGCTTTCAGAAATATTGGCAGGGACCGGATTGCTGTTGAAATTTTAAAAACCATGCAAACTGCAGGTTACGATGTTCGTGAATCAGATCCCTTTGAAAGCACTCCTCCAGCGTCCATTTATACAAAAAGCGTGTCGCCTTATGCAAATCGTATTAAACTCATGTGGCACGAAATGAGGGACGTCGTTTTAGAACATTTCCCCAAAGCGCCCAGCCTTCCGAAAAATCATTCAAAATTTTTGAAGCTTATTGATGAAATATATGTTACGGATGCCTATCACTCTTTGTCAATAGAAAAATATAAAGTCACTGCGGAATTAATTGAAAGGGTGCGTAGCGGCAAGTGGGATATTGAAAAAAACGAGGAAGATAAAAAACAAAAAGACGCCATGGCTGCCAGGGGCTATTGGTTGGCTTCGCAAAAAGTCAGGGAGAGCATTGTAAAAATCCTTAATAAAGAAAATTCCGGCCATGTGGTTGAAAAAGATCATGGTTCATGGTATCGGGAATTGTTTGCTCCCAGTGTTACTGCCGGAATTTTAAAAGCTTCCGATTTAGCCGGGTATAGAAATAACCAGGTATTTATCAGTCAGTCAAAACACGTTCCTCTCAATATAGAAGCAGTAAGAGATACTATGCCTGTTCTTTTTGAATTGCTGGTAAATGAAAAGGAAGCTTCTGTCAGGGCTGTGCTGGGTCATTTTATTTTTGTTTTTATTCATCCATATATGGATGGGAACGGCCGTATGGCGCGGTTTTTAATGAATGTAATGCTTGCTTCCGGCGGTTATCCATGGACTGTTATTCCCGTTCAGGAGCGCAAAATATATATGGCTGCTCTTGAAAAAGCAAGCGTTGAGAAAAACATTAAAGATTTTTCTCGTTTTGCCGCCCATTTAGTTTCTGAAGGGATGAAGGGAACACCGGTGGCAAAGCTTATTGAGTAATAAATATCCGTTTTTTTTCTATGTATTACCCTTAAATATAAAACGCCCGTAAACAAAAAATTTACGGGCGTTTTATATTCAGAGGTCTCTTCCGGACTCCTGAAACAGCTTCCAATTGCATTTTTTTGCACTCTTTCCATTTGCTATCAATCCCTTATGTTTTCTGTCTTTTTTAACTTTCGGCTCTGTTAATAACTAAAAGTGGTTTTTGTTGTACCAAATTGTTGTACCATGTTGTACCTTTTTTTATATTTGTATTTATTTTAATCATATGGCAACAACAAAACTTCTGCTCAAATATAATAAAAAAAATAAAATGGGGGAGATCCCTTTTTATATTCGAATAATTAAAAATCGTAAAGCCCATTTCCTCTCTACCGGCATTTTTATCAAACCAGAGTATTGGGATGAAGAAAATCATCGGGTTAGGAAAAGCCATAAAAACGCCAGTTATATTAATGCTTATCTTGCAGGTAAGCTCGCTGATGCTGAGCGCATGGCTCTTGACCTTGAAACTTCAAAAAATGATTACAGTAAAAAGAAAGCCAAGCGGGAAATTTTAGGACGTTCCGATGAAAGCTTTTTAAGCTTTGCTGAAAATTATGTCGAAAAGCTTAAAGAAAAAGGTAATCAGGGCACCTATCATAAAGCCGAAATCGTCTTGAGAAAGCTAAAACAATATCTGAAAAACAAAGATCTGAAGTTCGACAACCTTAATGTTGCTTTTCTGAAAGATTATGAAGAACATCTTCGGGCAGAGCATAAAAACAGTGTAAATACTATTCATTCTAATTTAAAAGTCATTAGGCGCTGGTTTAACGAAGCGATCAGGGAAGATTATGTCCCACCAGAAAAAAGCCCTTTCCTGCGTTTTAAATTAAACTGGGAAAATGTTGAAAAAACATTCCTTACAGAGGATGAATTAAAACAGATCGAAGATTTTGAAGTTTCTCCTACTTCCGCAAAACGGCATCACCGCAATATGTATGTTTTTTCTGCTTATGCCGGTGGTTTAAGAATCTCAGATGTTTTGCAGTTAAAATGGGAAAATTTCGATGGTGAACGGGTTCTGGTTACTACTCAAAAAACCGGCTCTGTTGTTTCAGTGAAATTGCCAGCCAAGGCCCTTGAAATAGTCAATAGTTATAAAACAGGTGTAACAAAACCGTCTGATTTTGTTTTTCCCTTATTAAAAAATGATGTGGATTATTCTGATCCGGCTGTTTTATATGATGCTATTTCCTCTATGAATGCCTACACGAACAAAAGCCTCAAAGAAATTAAAACAAGCCTTAAATGGAGTAAGAACCTTAATTTCCACACCTCCCGGCACACCTGGGCAACCCGCGCACTAAAAAAGGGTATGCGCATTGAATATGTTTCAAAGCTGATGGGGCATTCCTCAATAAAAACAACTCAGGTCTATGCGAAAATTGTGAATGCTGATCTCGATCAGGCAATGAAGGAATTTGATGAAACGCTTGTTAAAGAAGCTAAAGAAAGAAAAGAAAAGGATAAGAAGAAAGAGAAAAAAATAAAAGTAAAGCAACCAGCTCAGAAGCTAAGCACAAAGCCAACTATCAAGAAATCAGAAAAAATTCAAAAAAAAGCTTGACAGGGCTTGGTCGCAGTTTGTCAAAGGCTGGTCAGTGCTTCGGCTTCTATAGTTCATTAGTGGCTGTGGCTCTCTAAGCCACCGCTATCATATTTTACACCGCTTCGTCGCAGCTTGTCAAAGGCTGGTCAGTGCTTCGTCTCCTATAGTTCATCGGTGGCTGAGGCACTCGAAGCCACCGCTATCAAGTTTGACAGGGCTTCGTCGCAGTTTGTCAAAGGCTGGTCAGTGCTTCGACCTTCCCTTTAAATCATCAAATCACAAATCTGCATCGCCGCGGCGATCACAAATCAAAATTTTCACACCGCTTCGTCGCAGCTTGTCAAAGCCTGATCAGTGCTTCGTCTCCTATAGTTCATCGGTGGCTGAGGCACTCGAAGCCACCGCTATCAAATTTCACACCGTTTCGTCACAGCTTATTAAAGCTAAAGATTATTTTCAAAGCAGTTAAAAAAAAATTGCCGTTTTTTTGTATAACAAAAATTGTTTATTTTTATATCCTTTATGCTACTTGTAATTTTCATAAACAACGAAGAACCTTTCAGGTCTGATCTGATTAGCTTGGAGCCATACCTTGTTAAACCTGTAGGCTACACGGGTATTAATGACGTTTTAAGTGATAACGCCCCCATTCTTGCTTATTGCACTGACAAGGACTTATCAAAAGGTTCATGCGTAATTTTAATTGATAAAACGGCTACACCCTTTTTTGAGAATGATCTTCCCTATTTACTGCTGATCTCATCAAGACATATTGATTCAGCAACCGAAACATGGTTTAAATATCTTGTAAGCTTGAAACAACCACCATACTATATCATTTTCAGCCCGGTAGGGATAGTGCATGAAAAGGCAATAACCGATAAGGCCATTGGCAATAAGGTGCATTACACCATAACAGAAAACATTTTTGGAAGCCCGGTTTATACTGAACTGAAAGGTCTCTTTGAATTTGTTTCGTGGAAAACAATGTACACAGGGCGTGATTTCATAAAAGAAATTTGTGATTATGTAAAATCGGCATCATCAAAAAATAACTTCTAAATGTACACATTATCAAGCAACAGTGTTGCAGACAAAAATAAAATTAATAATGGCGATTACCTTTTACATGAATTTCTCAGTTCTGAAAACATACTTGTATTGGTCTTATCAGATGGCGTTGGTTCAAGGGCATGCGACCACGTTGCTTCGCAAACAGCATGTTCGACATTTATGGAGGCATTTAAAAATTGTAGTGACGGGGTCGAAACATCTGAACGTTTCAGAAATGCAATTAAGGAAGCGAACCGGCTGGTTTCTTCACCTCCCCAGCAATGCCATGGCATGATGGCCACGCTGGTTGCAGTTGTATGGCCAGTTGATTGCGATTTTTTCTATTATTCCGGGATTGGCGATTCGAGGGTCTATCTGTATCATCAGGAAAAAGTTATACAAATTAGTGAGGATCAGAAAAAGGCATTCATCAGAAGGGATAAATTTACAAAAAAAATTATATACAGCGCAGGTACTCCTGTTATTGATTGGGGTTTAACAAATGCACTTGGTTATTTAATGTTCAAATTGATATAAAAAAACAGGAATTCCTCCCGGGCGATTCAGTTCTTCTTGCAAGCGATGGTTTCTATGAAGGGATTAACATGTTTGAGAACGAAATAACTGGGCTTTCCTGTCATTCAGATATTGAAAAAGGGTTACAATCTTTATTTGCTTGTAATGAAGGTTTGTTTAACGACGATGCTTCTGCAATATTTATACGGAGGAAGTAATTACAATATTTAGACATGAGAGTCATTTGGAAAAATAAAAAACGGGTAAGAATACAAAGGAAGCGGAAGATCCAGGTGGGAACCAGCAGGGTTAAACCCATTGAATTGGTTCCGAAGCGTATTCTGGGACCGGTAACCCGGGAAGAACTCATTCGAATGACCGAAGCCCTGAACCAATGGCTCTATGAAGGAAAAAAAATTATTATGATTCCTGAATTATTATGCCCAGAAAAATAATTTCTCAAGGCGAAGGTTATACTGGGAGAAAATTGTTTCACGAGGACAGGAAAACAATTGGAGATTTTGCCTGCTTTGAGCTGTTAATATTACTATTGAAAAGCACATGATTATGGATGAAATTAAAATTGTAAAAATAGGCCATCCGGCATTAAGGACAGTGAGCAGTAAAGTTGAAGATTTCCAATCTGACCAGGTCCGGGATACAATACAATTGTTATCGAAAATAATCAACGAAAATGATCAGTTAGACATTGGACTTGCTGCTCCTCAGCTGGGAATTAATCTGCGGATCTTTGTCACCAAGATCGCCGCTGCGCCGCACCGCAATGACCTTGTCCCGGATAGCCTGAGAATCTATATTAACCCGGAACTGGAATTTCTCTCGGAAGATAAAAATCTTTTTTATGAAGCATGTTCTTCACTCCCCAGAACACTATTTGGACCGGTTTACAGACCCAGGCATATTATTGTGAAAGCATGGGATCAGGCAGGGTTACCGTTTACCCTGGAATGCGACGGTTTGCTTGCCCGATGTATTTTACATGAGTACGACCACCTGGATGGCTTTCTTTTTACTGACAGGCTGGAGAATATCCGTGACCTGATTGACAAAGAGTTTTTGGCAGAAGTAAAAATAAAATTTCCGGAATTGAAAACGAATAAGAATATAAACATAAAGCGGATAAACTATTTGGTATAGATAAGTAGTTGAATATATTATGTTTCATTGACTTTTCGATATTTTAATCAGAAAAATAGTGAACAAGCTAAATCAGGTAAAACCTATGAGCAACTTAATAAAAAAGGGGACAATTTATGTCGGAAGCATGATTGGCTATTATAAAATTGAAGCCTTTAAAATCGAGCATTTTTTTACGGCATACGCTCAGTATTCCAATGCCGTTTGTGTAGTATTTCTTCCTCCATATGAAACAAAAAGAAGATATATCCTGAAAGGTTACAACCCTAAATTTGTCATTTTAGACGGATGGGGGCATCCGGATACTCCCGGTGAATCTTCATACAGGATTGAGAATGACAGTAAATTTGAAACAAGAAGAATTTTATTGGATTCTGAGTTTGCCGACGAAGTATTTGAATCTTTTTTCAGTGATTATGTCAACGCCAAGAACCCCCGTATTCTGGCAGATTACCGCAGTTTTGTACCCAGTGCTGACCGTGATTACAGAATCAAGCCCCGGTATAAAGAATTCGAAGGGTCCGAGCATGGAACATTGAACGAAGAATAAGGATGTCTTGCTTTTCTGAAAATGGGCTTAACCCTTAAAGAACTCATTCGAATGACTGAAGCCCTGAATCATGGGCTTCCTCCCAGTTTAAGAACAGTGTTCCCTTATAAACAAGACAATGGCTAATAACCAGCATCAAGATAATCAATGCATTGCACTTTAGAAAACCCCGGAAAACTGCTGTCTTAATATATTTGAACATGTTATTTAATGTTTAACCTTAAAATTAAAAATTATGAACGATTAAGTAAAAATATTAAACAAGAGGTTCGGGAAAAATTCCGAACCTCTTGTTATTTTAATTCGAATAATTTTTCTTACTCGATATTTTGTATAATACTTTAAAAATCATATGTTAGCGGTTTAAATTAATTTCGATTAGGTGGTAAAAAAATTCGGAGAACATTGTTTGCCGGTATTTTTGAATAAAATGACTTATTTAATAATTTTTAAAAAATAAAATATGAAAATCAGATTCGCATTATTCACTCTCGTTGTTCTTTTCTTTATTTCCTGTAATTCTGATAATAAAAAAATTACAATTGGCATAAACCAATTTGCGCAGCATCCCATATTAGATGAAGTTTATAGCGGGATAAAAGAAAGGCTATCAAAAGAGAAGAATATCGAAATTATTTATAAAGTATCAAATGCCGATATCAATATTTCAACACAAATCAATAATCAATTTGTTGCAAATGATGTGAGCCTGATAATAGCATTAGGCACTCCTGTTGCCCAATCTGCAATTAAATCAACTAAAACAATTCCCATTGTTTTTGGTGCAATTACTGATCCGGTTGGTGCAGGATTAGCCAATAGCCTTGATAAACCAGGGGGAAATAAAACAGGTACTACTAATCGCTGGCCATTTGAGAAACAGGTTTCATTAATAAAAATAATTAAACCCAATGTTAAAAATGTTGGCATTATTGTTAATCCGGGGGAAGATAATTGCAATTTTGGAATGATCTACATAAAAAAAGCATTGGATTTTAATAAAATATCCTATACAGAATTACCCATTATGAACACATCTGAAATAATGTCTGTTATGAGTAGTTTGATTAGCAAATGTGATTTGCTATTAATCAGCCCTTCTAATACAGTGATTTCATCTATGCCGAGTATCATAAAAATTGCGAATGAAAATAATGTAATGGTAATTGGTGGCGATAAAAGTTCCGTTGAAAAAGGATCTGTTATTTCTTATGCATATGACGATCATGAAATTGGTATATCTACAGCAGAAGTGGCTATGAAGATTTTAAATAACAAAGTCAATCCGGGCGATTTACCAGTAATCCAACCCCCGAACGCTAAAATATATTTCAACCAGACTTCTGCAGATAAATATAAAATTAGCCTACCCGATTCAGTTAAACAACAAATATTCATGAAGTATTAAAATGCATCAAATCATTACCAATATTATTGTTACAGGTTTAATTTATAGCGTTTTTGTTTTAGCTATAGTATTAACCTTCAGAATTATCGGATTTGCCGACTTAACGATTGAAGGCAGTTTTTCCATGGGTGGAGCTATCATTGCCATGTTGATCAACAGTGATTTTAATCCTGTAATTGGCATGTTGTTCGCATTTTTAGGAGGGGCAGTTGCTGGTTTTGCAACAGCTGCATTGCATTGTTTTTTAAGAATCAATAAATTGCTTTCAGGTATAATAACCCTGTCTATTCTGTTCACCGTTAATATAAGAATTATGGGCCGTCCCAATTTCCCCATATTAAATAAAATTACACTTTTTGATTATTTTGATAATAAGTTTATTCAGATTATTATTTTGCTCGTGATTGCTGGCTTTGTATTTCTCTTTCTATATTGGTTATTATCTACAAAGTTCGGGTTACACCTGCGAACAACAGGAGAGAATAGTAAACTATTAAAGAAAAGTGGATATAATCCTACTAAATATATCATAATCGGCCTTGTTCTGTCTAATGGGTTTATTGCCCTATCCGGATCAATGCTTGCTCAAATACAGGGATTTAGTGATATTAATATGAGCGGCGGATTATTAATTACTGTAATTACATCGCTTTTGGTTGGGGAGAAAATTATTAAACCAACATCCGTTTTAAAATTATTATTCGCAGCTGTTACCGGTGCTTTTATTTTTCAGTTTGTAATCGGCTTTGCTCTAAAATTTAATATTAATCCATGGGATCTGAAACTATTGGTCGCATTATTATTTATCATTATCCTGGTTATCGAAAAACTTAAAAAGAAAACGGATCAGAGGAATATCGGCGCTGATTTTATTTGATATGAAGAATATGGAATTATTAATATTACCAGGGTTAGGAGACCCGGAAGCAAACAAATATAAAGCAGTTTATAATTTAATCATAACAGAAGCAAAAAATCATAATTTTAATCATATTGAAATAATTAAGTGGCCAGGGCAAAATTCCTCAAAACAAAAAGATATTAAAGTAACGTTGCCTAGGTGTGTAGAAGAATTTTATGTATTTCTGAAAGCTCTGGAAAACAAAAAACAATTATATTCAATTATTGCAAGAAGTTTTGGTTGTATTGTTTTTCTAAGTACTTTAAAAGTAATAAAACTAAAATATCTTAAAAAAGCTGTTTTATGGGGGCCTACCTCCTATGTTAATCATTACAAATTATTCAAACAGGATTATGAAAACACCATTAAAAAGTCAATAGGAAATAATGTCAACATAGATATATCATTTTTCGATACAATTGTCCCGGTTGAAGTTGCATTAGAGAATTTCAAAAACGAATTTGAGCTAAAGATTGCATGCGGTGAGAAGGATGATTTATCAGATCCTGTATTTTTGGAATATTTAAAGAACATGAATCCTGAGAAAAAAATAAAAATAAAAACTGTACCGAATGTAGGGCATGAGGTATCCGAATATAATCAGGAATATATTTCAGCATTATTTAACTAAAAAGAAGATGCTATTATTAAAAAATATATCTGTAACATTTAACAAAGAATCACAATTTCAGCTAAAAGCATTGTCTGATATTGATATAGAATTTCATAGTAATGACTGGACATATATTATTGGTGGCAATGGTTCCGGGAAATCTACTTTATTGAAAATTATTTCGGGTGAGCTAAAAACAGACACAGGCGAAATACGGCTAAACAATAAAACTATAAACAATATTCCATTTCACAAGAGAGCAGACAAAATATTATTTATTGAACAGGATATTACAAAAAACCTTGTAGGTTCAATGACTGTATACGAAAACTTAGTTTTAGGTTCAGAGCAAAATGTTTTTGTAAGTGAATTTTTTCCGTACAAACAAAAAAAGCAATTAAATAAAATTAAAGAACTCCTGTCAGAATTTGGCTTGGGTCTTGAAAACCGGGTTAATCAACAGGTCAGGTTTTTATCAGGAGGTGAACAGCAAGTCGTTGTTACAGCACGCATTATGCTGAGAAAACCGCAAATTATTTTAATGGATGAGTTCACGTCAGCTTTAGATCAGAAAATAGCCCCGCTTATTATTAAAAAAATTAAAGACTTTGTAACAGCAAGTCAAATCTCTGTTATTGCAGTCAGTCATGATTATTCTATTATAAAAGATACAGGCGACAGGGTTATTATTCTTGCAAATGGTAAGATTACTCATGATATCAGTAAAGGTATGCATGAATTGACCGAGAAATTTATTTTAGATAAATTTTATGAACGAACGAAATAAAACAATAACCAATTTACATTTTGATTCTATTAACAAATCGCAAGTTAAAGCCCATTGTGATCTTGGTTCTGAATCTGAATGGCTTTCATTATGGATTGAAATACCTTCAGCCTGTCATCTTAATTGTGCTTATTGTTTTGCAAAACCAAGTGAAAAGAATAAAGCCCACAATAATGGTCCAAAAAAATATAACGGAATATTAAAGTTTACGAAGGAAGGTAAAAGAAGAAAAAATTTCTCGAAAATTATCACATTTGAACTGGATGAAAAATTTAATATAATTAATGTTAACGGTGCGCTGGAAGAAATTTATTACACCAAAGATGATCTGATTGCTACACCGGTCAAAGATTTTATTTCAGAAGAATATTATTACCTGTTTGAGAATACGCATATCACTCCTATACAAAACAACACCATTGAAATCATATTACCAGATAAAACCAGAAAATTCTCTAGCTTGTCTGTAATTGAAATGAAAAAAACTTTAAAGATTGAAGATTATATTAGAATTATAGAAGAGTTTGCAGATCAGGGAGGAAAGTATCTGGGCATTCCTGGCAAAGGGGAGCCATTTCTTTATTTAAATAGGGCTATCGTTAAAAAAATAATTGAAGTTGCTCATAATAATAAAATACAAACCACAATTTTTACAACCGGTGATACTATTTTTTTTTCGCCGAAAGATTCAGATAATGCCGATCCGCAACCCAATTATAATTTGGTTAATTTTCTTTCCGATAAAGATGTTATTCTTTTGATTAAATGCAATTCTCTGAAACCTGATGTTCAAGATGGTATAGTTAAGAAAAAGGGCTATACCGATTTGAGGACAAAAGCTCTTGATTTATTGATCAATAAATATAAATTTAACGAACAGGGGAAATTGGGCATTGTTACTTCTATAATGAAGGAGAATAAAGATGAAATTATTGATTTGTATAAATATGCAAAAAAGAATAATTTGATTTTCGATTGCGATACCATTCTTCAGCGCGGGCAGGGAATTTCTTTTTTTGAACAAAATGAAATCTCTTACACAGAAATCAAAGAAGTATTTGACAAGCTGCAAAAGGAGGGAGCTTTTCATACAAACCCCGGAGGCACTTATGTTGGAGTGGCCTGCGACAGGATTAAGCATCATTTATATATAGATATTGAGGGGAATGTTTACCCATGTATAGGTTGTGCTGATACCCTAAAGGACGATTTAAAACTTGGCAACATTAAAGAATATGATCTTGGCGGGGCAGTCCACTCTTCAAAAACAACTGTCTGGGTTGGGGATGATGATACATTTCGTACCGACAAAGGTGAAATTGCTGAAATTGATAATTTTAACATTCGAAATAGATTTTGGGAGGAACCTATAAGAGAAAAGTTAAGAAATAAATATAATGCGATTTTTGAAGGGGTTTGTGCGAATTGCGAAAATTTCCTGAATCAAACCTGTTATTCCTGTATGGGAAGGTCAGTGCATTCATTTAAGAAAATTGATAGCAAGGGCACTATAGTTTTTAGAACATCCGGATGTATTAATCATAAGCCAGATATCACTGCATGGATGCTGGCAGTGGAAAATTATTTAAGGAATATAATGGGAGAGAAATGTGTTGAGGAATTGCTAAAAAGGGGATTGGAGAATCTTTGGCAGGAGAACAAAAATACTGCATTTACCCTGTCACAAATGAGTTTAGAAGACAGATTGAAAAAAATAGAAGCTTTTATTAATATTCCAGATTCTAAAACTCCCTTGTTAGAAGATAATAAAATTGACAAGCTTTCGATTGGTAATTTTTCAAACAGGAAGCACTATTCCCGATCAGGGTTAGATTTTCCACTGAATAAAGCCTGGGATTTTTTAAACGAACCTAATTATTTCACCAATAGTGAAGTTTTTGGTAAGGATTATGAGGGCTTGAATAGGAAGAAATTATTTACAGAATTATCAAAATCCGTTTTATCAAATGTTTTTTTACCTTCTTTAAAAATACTTATTGAAGAAAACGATAAAACATTTCAGGATCAAGGAAATATTTTGCTTTGTAATTTATTACTCTATGATGATATATTAAAAAAGAATTTCTACCGAACATTTTCAATGGGAGATTTTGATATTTCTAATTTTAAGAAACCAGAAGATAATCCAAAGTTCCTACAAAGTATTTTTATGTTCCGGTGGGCTGAAAATTTCAGTAATGAGAATTTATTTAAAAAGCATATCCTGAATCTAAGTGATATTTTTAAGAAAAAATTTAATCATGAATATGAATTTGTTTTAAAAGCCAATTCTGATGGGAAAAATCTTTCAGAAAACACAAACCTTTATGATAAACCAAACTATACAATAAACATTTCAAGTTGGATTAACCCTGAAAATAATCCTGAAAAGGTTTCTTATATTAATAAAAAAGTATCCGATTTTAAAACAGCTTTTGACAAAAAGCTTTCAGAAGAAGGAACTAAAGAATTAATTTTAAAAAGTAGAGAAATAATATTTGAAAGAAAACCTGGAGATGAAATTATTAATGCAATAAAAAAACTATACTCCGACATAGCGGAAGAATGTTTTTATAAAGAAAATGACATTTCTAAAATTATTTCTGATGAAGAATTATATACTAAAAATTTATTGCTATTAATTAATGATAATTTTATTGACTTTGATAAAAAACTAACCTATAGTACTGTCTTTAACGAGAGCGAAGGGAATTTCTTTAAAGTTATAGAAAAAAGCAAAAAATTGTCGTATGTTAATGAACCTCTTGTTGAGTTCATAAGATTGTTTGATCCATTAACAAAAGACGATTTTGGCCGACATACACTTCCGCGAATTTTTAATTATATTATTTTTTTAGGGATATTAGAGGATATGGGTGTTGGTTATTACTATTTATTTCATTCAACAAATTTTGATTTTGCCGGGTTAAAGGATAATATAATGGACGGCGAAAAATTTAAGAAAAGGACTCCCAGCAGTATTCTTATCTGCAGTAAAAACAACTTGCCTGATAAAACTAAAAATAATATCAAAATCCTATTAAACAATATCTTAAGACCTTTTGATGAAAAGTATTCACAATATAGAGAGGAAGAATATCAAAAAAAATTAAAGCAGCAGGCTACTATTGCTGCTATCTCACAGGTAATGGCCAGGAATACTGCGCATAATTTATCCAGCCATTGTAAAACCAGGATCTCGCTAAAACAGATTTATCAGAGACTCAAAAAATTATATATCATAGATGAAAATTCGCATGATATTAATGTTAAAAAATGGATTGAATTTGCAACGGAGAAATTTAACCAATATGAAATAGCAAGAAGTGAATATGTGGCAGATTATGACAATGCCCCTCGGAATATACAATTTTACAAAGATTTGATCTTGCCTTTTTGTGAGAACACTTTGCTGCTTGATAATATTGCGGCAAGCGAGAATATTGAATATACTGATTGTGGAACAAATAAAATACGCGTAAGGTGTTTTATTAATGACTTTGAAATGAAAGCATTTTATAAAAATCTAACCTGTTTTAACTCACCTTGCAACAATGAAATTCCCGAAATATGTTACCCTGATCACTACCCCTATTTATTGATAAGTAAAAATGAATTTCGTAATGAAGAGGGCAAAGAAAAATATATTAATGATGTTTTTAATTTTAAAGAAATTGTTGGATTTAAAAATAATGAACAATCTTCAAATGCTGATGTAAATATAGCCATTCATAACGAACAAGGTTTTTATTCATTACTTGAGAATTTTATTCGGAATAGTGCGAAGCATAATAAGCCTAAATTCATAACTCAAGACCTTGAAATTTATATCAAACTAAAGGAAAATGGGGAATACTATACTTTGTATTTATATGATAATGTCTCTTCTCAAACACCAGTAAGAATATTTAATAATGATGATAAAAATCCGGGAATTTTCGATCGGATTAACCAGTCACTGCTTATAGATGCCAGTGTACGGCGTGAAAACTGGGGTTTTGCCGATATGAAAATAAATGCATTCCTTTTATTTAATAAGGCAATTGATTTATCGGATGACAAACTTAAAAATAATTTCACCCTTGTATCTATACAATCGGATTCGGAAACAGGAATAGAAACATTTAAAGTAATAGAGGAAAAACCCATTAATGATATACGATTTGGTTATCAAATGAACATTTCCAAAGCCCGCGATGTTCTATGGATTGGTGAATTACCTTATGAAATAGAATCTTTCATTAAAAATGGACTGGAACATATAAACAATATTGAGGATATTAAGTCTCTAAAGTTAGAAGGTATTGCTGCTTTTTCATTTGCTGTAGTAAATATTCCAAACGATAATTTACAAGATGATGAAATAATAAAACAGATTAATGATAATAAATCTTATTTACCTGGAAGAATTTTATTAATTAGTAGTGGTGCGAATATTAACCTGTCGCCAAATATTCACATAACTTCACTTCAGGATTTAAAAAAAGATGTCAATAATAATTTCAAGTGCTTCATAAAAAACTGCTGGGAAGCTTGGTTGAAAAGACTATTGCCAAAAAAACCCAAACTTTTTGTTTATTATGAAGACGACATTAAAGCATCAACTAGTAAACTTATTTCTATCTTAAATTCTAATCCACAAAAACAACCATTATCTGAAGAGGACTTTAATATTATTTTTGATCGTCATGGGAATGGTCAAAATCAGTGTTTGGATGAAACTAAATATAAATTAAATTTCTATTTTAACAACAGTACATTTTATTTTGATAAAGGTTCTGATGATTTTTCAGCATTATATTATTTACCGGCTAATGAAATTGAAGCAGATATTTTTGCTTATGAAATAATGGATGCTGCAACTACTAATATCTTTATAATTGATGAACGTATTGCTGGAAAAAGAAATATTAAACCTCCTTACTCATCAGATTTTGATATTTTTGGAATAAAAGGCGGTAAGGCAGGATGTTTTGATGTAGTGTATCAGGCTGGAAAAGTGTTTGTTATAACAAAAATAAATGATGAAATCATTTATGAATCAAGTGATTATTTTCAATATTCTGAAAAGAAAGAAAACTCTGATGAGGTGAAAAAGATTAATTTTTCAACTAATTCCAAAATTTCAGAAAATGTTAATTCTCTTAAAAAAGATATATTGATCATTCATCGAACTTATTTAAAAGACATTGATATAGATCTTGCTCTAAGTTCTTTTGGTTCTGTTATTGTTACTTCAGGTGGGGGCTATCCTCATAACCTGAACCAAGATTTAAAATTTATACCTTTTTCAATAATTGACAGGCTAATTGATACAAGGTTAAGTAAGATAAGATTAATAAAATGGATTCAGCAAATAACAGTAAAATCAACTAATTAAATTATGGAAACATTAGTAATAATAACTCGAATAGTAGAGCCAATGGAAAATGGTATGATAAATCCTGACTGCGAATTTTGTGGATACTTTTCGCTTATGAATTCTATGAAAATTATCGGACCCTATCCTTCTGCCCAAAATTTAAATTATCGAATATATTTTGTTAATGGATGTCAGTTTCATTATGAAAATTCCGAGGAATTAACAAATAACCTTAATACTAGATTGGAGTTAATCAGTCCAAATTATATAGCGTATCATCAGTATTCCGGCGCGGATCTAAAATCTGCATTTGAAAAGAAATTTAATAACGTTAAAATTGTAGAATTCTCATCTGCCAGTGATAAATATAGAACACCCTTTTATGATAATATTTTGAAACCTTTAGCTGAGGGAATCAAAAAAAGTGAAGTTAATAATGACTTATTGAAAAATCTTTGGATTTTTTTTACCGGCGACCCCATCCTCGAAGCCAAACTCGAACTCCTGCACTCCCTACTATTACCTCCAGCAGATTTTACAAATTTCGAAAAATGGAATGATTTACAGAACTCAGCAAATTACGAGAATGGAGCAAAAGAAATTAAAGCATGGAATACATTTATAAATGGGAATGATTATTCTAAAAGGCCATTTGATCAAGAATACCTAACAACCCTCAGCGAACTTCGCGATGCATTGTTCCCAGAATTTGAAGAAAAGCAATAAAACATATCCTTAGCTCAAATGGACAACCAGAAATCAATATACTTCTTTGGTCATCAGGAAGCTGAAAACTGGCTTTCACAGGCCGGGTTCATAATTGATAATTTTGAAGATGGTTTTATATTAAATACATCACCAAGTATTGTTATCAGTACTTATTTCCCATGGAAACAACAGGAATCAGATGCTGGGCTAAAGTGTGCAGTTCAGCTACGTGCTGAAGGTTACCGTAACCCCATGTTGCTTCTGTCTTTTTTACCATTTAATAAAGTAAGCGAAACAGACCAGCATGGCTTTTTTGCATTGCCTGGTTCTGGCTTTCTCCGCTTGCCCTGCTCAAAACAAGAAATTTCAGAAACCCTGGCTAAGATACCCATCCCCTTGCCTGTGGATTTATTGCCCTTCAGAATAAAAGTGAAAAAGACAGAAGCAATTGAAAAAATCCGGCAAATGAAACACGGTAACCGCTTCGATTTTGTCAACAATATTTCTTCTCCTTTAATATCCTTATGCAATGCTGTTATCAGTGGGTTTAACCTGATTCCCGAATTAAAACTGCAATTGCAGAAAATATCTGTTTATCGCGAACAGCATGATTTGCAGGAATTATTCGATATGGCTGGGGTAGAGTTCGGTGATGATCCCTTTTTTAATGTATTAAACAAATTTACGTCAGGGTTTGGCAATCTCGAATCAATCTCTGCCATTCAAAATATTGACCCGAAAAATATTATCAATATTCTTGATGAATTAAATAATAACCTGTCATATTTACTATCTTATGAACAATAAATACAATATCCTGTTTATTGACGATAATTGCAAAAATTATCTTCCTTCATTAGAGCCTGTGGCCCAAAGTTTCGATTTTTCGATAATTTCCTCGCAGGGTGTACTCGATGGTCTTGAATATCTTAAGGAATATGGCGACATAATAGACGCAGTGATTCTTGATATTACCTTTCCCCAGGGCGAGTTACAGGGTATTGAAGGGCTGAAAAAAATCAAACTATTTAATCCATTATTACCGGTAATAATGTTAACCGACAGCGACCGCTCAGAGGACATGGAAAAAGTTGTGGAATGTATGAAAAGCGGCGCTTTAAACTATGTAGGTAAGCGAGCACTTAACCCTTCTTATCTTTTCCAGTTGGTCAATACGGCTGTTACAAATTATAAGCATCAATTGAGAATTAAAAATGCTGTTGCAGCATACGACAAAAAAGATAAACATTTTACCTTATTTTTGGAATGTAATAAAGAAAATTTTAGGTATTGCGGTATTTTGGGCTTCACTCTTTTATCTGTTTGTAAGCCTGCAGATGCATCTCGGCTGTACGAATCACGACAGACAGCTGCCGACTGGCATATTAATCTCCTGAAAGCTCTGAGTGGTTATTTCAGGGCAGAAATGCAGGTTAACCTTAAGTTCATTTCCAATGGTAAAGGGGGTATTTCAACACACATAATATTTTCATTTTATGAAACTACCGATGACAAACTGAACGAGCTAATAAAGGATGTTTACCATGATATTGACTCTTTCTTCTGTTACACAAACAAACAACTGGCGCCTGTTTATATTTTCAATCAAATTACAGATGAAAAAGTATTAAAATCTGTGGTTGATCCTGATAATAGTCAACGTACGAATATTTTTTTCCGTAAACCATTGACCTTGGAACTGTCTTCAAAATTTGGGTTTCATTCCGGCAGTTCTTTAAGTGATGTTAGTGGGCCGAAAGATAATAGCGTTGAAATATTTCCCCCTTTCGCCGGTGTAACAACTGACAATGAGTTATTCACAGCCCTTCAAAATCAAAAAGGTCCTGCTGAAATTGATGTGTTGTTAATACCTGTCAGGTTGAGCCGGCACGAAGGGGGCATTGTACAACAGGTAATCAATAAACCTGTTTTCACAAACGTAGGGTATCCTTTTTCAGTTGATGAACTGAAAAGTTACGTGGCTTGTCTTAAAACTTTTATGGCATCATTTCACGATAAATTTTTTGTACGAGTTATGTTAAAACAGTCAGGTTCGTTAAGCGAGCATTTTTTAAATCGTGCTATACATAGCTATTTCTTTGGGTCTAATGATAAATGGGTTAATTGTGAAATAAAAGAAAACCCTGTAGTTGATCATTTTTCGTTAATGAATTCTGGCGCAGTCAACCGGCTACCATTTATATATTCAATTGAAAATGTAATTCAGGCATTTAGGTTGCCATTACCCGAAGTGAATATAATTCCCGGTTTTATGCAACAGGCAGGTATTTTCAGCAGTATGCCCGAAAATATTGCACTAGACGGGCTTCTGCTCGGTCGTAAACAAAATGGTAGTGAACATACCGATATTCGCATTGACAGCAACTCTGTTGCTCGTCATATTTATATCATGGGTCAAACGGGTACGGGTAAAACTACATTGATTAAGACTATTGTTTCCGATTGCCTGAAACAAAACGAAGGACTTACCGTAATAGATCCCCATGGCGACCTGGTTGACGATATTTTGAAGATAATTCCTTCAGGTAAGAAAAAAAGACTTCTTTTAATTAATCCGGCTGATATTAAAAATTCTGTAACATCAAATCTTTTGCAGTACAACCCTGAATTCCCACAGCAAAAATCACTTCTCATTAACGAATTGTTCAAAATTTTTGAACAGAAATATGATATGAAGCATGCCGGAGGCCCGATGTTCGAATTATATTTCAGGAACGCTTTATCCATACTAATGGATGAATCTGTCATGAAAAAATATGGACAGGCTACATTAAAAGATTTATCAAAGTTCTTTTATGAAAGAAGTTTTGCGAATGAAATTGTCGAAATATGTGATGATTCATATCTTAAAAACTTTTTTTATTCTGCATTTGATGCCACCCACGAACAAGCATGGCAAAATTGGGGGCCTTATATCACCAGCAAAGTGAACCGACTCATAAATGATGAATTTGTGGCTCCTTTTGTTGCTGAAAAATCCGATAAATTCGACTTTAGGAAAATGATGGACGATGGGATGATTCTATTGGTTAAATTAGACAAAGGCAAAATGGGAAGTGAAAATGTAATAACTTTTGGCCAGCTTCTTATCAACCAAATTTCGCTTGCAGCTATGTCACGGAGCAATATTCCTTTTGAAAGCAGGCGCAGGCACTACCTGTTTATTGACGAATTTCAGAACTTCGTTCAGGGCGATGTTTCTCATTCCTTATCAGAACTCAGAAAATACAACCTTTCTCTCATTCTGGCAAACCAAACCCTCGCCCAGCTTCAGGACGATGTTCGTGAATCGGTTTTAGGCAACGTGGGCAGCCTCATTTTTTTCCGCCCGGGCATTCCGACTATGAAAAAATAAGGCATTATATTGAACCTGAATTCAGTAGAAACGATGTGTTGCGCCTGCCTAATTTCAACTGCATTTCACGCCTGCTTATAGATAATGTTCCCAGTGACCCCTTTGTTTTTCAAACTATTGTTAATCCATAAATTTATGTGTAGTATTAAATTTATTCAAAATAATGCTTACCCTATTAATAATGTTTTTGGCATTTCTCAAAATGATAAAAATGTTATAGAATTAGTTTCTACGGAAGACCTGTTTAATTTCACCTTAAAAAATAAGGAAGATTGCGAAAAACAAGACCTATTAATAATTAATACCCATCTCAAATCAAATGACTGCCCCCATTTGCAGGACAACGGGGGTATTGTCCTGCTGAAATTCCTGCGCCTGCTTGGCGTTAAGACTCATTGCATTTTATTTTCATTTCTAACAACCGAACAATTGCTTGACAAGAATCCCGGAAATCTTATCATAACTTCAAAAGGCACTACCCTGGCAACTCTTAGGAATATTAAAGTCATTAAAGAAAAATTTAATAACCTGAAAACCATATTAGCCGATGAAGATTTAAAACCCTATTTTAAAGTTGACTTCCAGATGCCCGAAGAAGGCCGGCACAACTGGGCGAATTGGTGGGGAATTTATAAATGTGCTAAAGAGTTTGCCAATAAAACAAATAGCCCATTTAACCTTTCAATAATTAAAAACGATTATCCGGAAGTATATAAACAAATCATTAAATTAGACAGCCTGCGAGCGCTTTATTTATATGCTAATTTAAATGATTTGTTTTCAGATAAGCAAGGCAGTCCTCAAGTTACCACAAAAAATTCAGAATTAAAAATTGTATTTATTGACGATCAGGCTGAAGATGGCTGGAGTACTATTTTTCAGAAAATGATTTATGGTGAAATTAATAAAAACTTCAACCCTATTCTTGCAAATAATATAAAAGAAGTTATAAAAGAAGTTAATGCATTAACTAAATTTTCAACATATAAAGAAAAAAATGATGCAATAAACCTACTGAATTTGAAGGATGATGTTGATATAGTCCTTCTTGACCTGCGTCTTGATATAGACAATGATAACAATAAACCGATTAAGGATATTTCTGGAATAAAAGTTCTTCAGATTATTCGAGAAATTTTTCCAGGACTACCCATAATTGTTACAACTGCCTCAAATAAATCTGAAAATTATCAAGAAATAATTGCATTAGGGGCAGATGCCTGTTGGATTAAAGAAGGTATTGACAACACTAGTCAACTAAATGAAGAAAATAGCAAACAATGGTCTTTAAAGAATTATGAAAAATTTATTGAATTATTACTAAGATTACAAAAATCGGACTATAAATTTTTGAAATTTTTTGTAAATAGTATTAATGAAATAAAAAAAAATAAGGATCCATGGTGGAAAAATATTAATAAAAAGAGTATTAGTATTAATGATGATAAAAGGCAAATAATATTTAACTCAAGAAAGATCTCTGTAGCCCAGATAAGTGGATCGATATTTTACAAAAGCGAAATATCCGAAATTTTAGAGTATTCGGTTTTGCTATACCGAAAGTATTTGATTTCAAAAGATACAGAAAATAAAAAATGGTTACTATGTAATGCTGTTACATCAATGGCTGGTACAATTGAAAGAATATATAGCTATGAAAATGATAAAATGATAATTGATGTTTTAAAAGGTTCGCAGATAGCAAAGACTACTAAATTATATGATAATTATGCTTCAATATTACTCGCCTTTAGAGGAAAAGTATCTCATTATCCCATAAATAAAAATCTTACGGAGGATTTATTTTTCGAATTTACTAGTTTTATTTTACAATATTTAAAACAAGATAATCCTGCAAAAAAAAGCCTTAAGGTTCCCAATAGTTTCAACTATTTTATATTTTGAAATAATCATTTTTTTAAAAAAAGTTTAAAGTGAAATTTTATGGGTTACTACTTTGATCTGAAATTCGATACAACAAAAGAGCCTTACAACAGGGAAAAGCTCATGAAGCGTTTTTGTGATGCCGGCTGCGAAAAGTTCCCATGCTTTTTTGCAGAAATTGCACCTCAGGGTACTTTGCGTTTCAATCAAGACAACGAGAGTATTCAAAAAAGATGGTTTGTCTCATTATTGTTTTACAAGGGTGATAAGCCTGAAGAAGTTAGTGCCGGGCTAACTAAATTTTTTGATTATAATACTTCATTTCAATACCGTTTTTTTGATGAATCCCTGAATCGTTATGTAAGCAAACGGGATATAAGCGAAATTGTGGATTCTTTTATTTCGGAAGTCAAAAACCACGACGACCCGTATTATTGTATCCAGCTTGAATTTTCCAATCAAAATAAAGGCCCTGATTTGGAAGATTTGCTGGAAGAATTTTCAAAAAATGGTTTTTCTAAACTCGATGAAGATATTAAGAACTGGGAAACCAGGCTTTTTTCTCCATTTGCATACCCGGTCTGGTTCTCTGTTACCAACGAAGCTATATCTGAAGGTTATTGGGCTTATATACGTTTTTCATGGTGTGAAAACAAAGAGTCAATGGTTTTTCTTCTACAAGAAGCGTTTAAACTGGCCGAAGATGTTGGTTGCGATTTAATGTTTGATAATGAATTGGTAACAAGGGCTGATGTTGATCGTGAAGCCGACAGGTTTAGTAAAAGCAGGAATGTTATATGCGGTGCTTTTGGTACAATATCCGGCAATGAAGTACATGGTGAATTACGGAATGAAGTTTCAGAATCAGAAGAAAATGAAACTTCTGGTTCGTTGCCCGACGTGATTCCTGATGAAATACTAGATAAATTTCAAGAAATAAAAATCAATAAAGATCTTCTGAATAATAATTGTTACGAAATTTCCAAGCGGGCTTATCAGGTACTAAAATTTGATGCAGGCTTCGAGTCTTTTAAAGATGTGGTGGAACATTATTCCAAAAATGGTAATTTTATGAATTTTAAAAACTGCGGCGCAAATACTAATCAGGAAATAATATTGCTAATAGAATTATACTATTTATTATTCCAGAAAAAAAATGGTAATTAATAATTATTAAAATAGCGTAATGAAATTTTCTAATGAAACAATAAAGAACCCTATAATTCTCTGGAATAAGGAAACTGAATCATTTATCCGTAATTTTTTTTCTATAAACGATGAGCATTTCTTATCCAGCGATTCCGATCTTTTCTCTTTTGATTTTTCAAAAAAGAATTTTGATACAATTATTATTCTTGCTGAACTGAACTGGGGTGGTCGAAGGTTACAGGAGTTTTACGGTTACTCTGTTCTGAAGCAGCTTATGGAAGAAAATAGGCTCAAGCCACCAGTGCAGATTTTATTTGCTTCGGTACTAACACGCAAAACAATTTTTAAACTAAATATAACCTCAAACCAGGTTTTTACAAGAAAATTTCCTCATCTTGATACATGCAGGTTGCAAACAGACAAAAAGAACGAAAAAAAAAGGTCAGGTTTAATACTACCAGTAAAACCACTAAATTTAAATGAAAAAAAGTATAATTACCTGAAATATTATTGTTTACTGAAGACAGGAATAATTGACCGTCTGGAACACGACCTGCGGAACCTTATTTCAGGATATACTACCGATAAGATGAAACGGGTTCTTCAAGAGATGTCAATTAACAATAACCTGTTTAATTCAGATATAAGCGTGCTTGTAAGCCGACTCAATAAAACAGGCGATGAAAAATTAAAAAAAGAGTTGCCCGGGCTCTTTGAAATGGTCAGACAATATCAAAAAGAATTGAACCAGCCAGAAAGCAAAAAAAGTAGAAAATCGCACTTGAAAGTAATGATAGTTGAGGATAATGAGGAATCTCTTAAAAAACTTGTAAATGAATTAAGTATTTACTTCAATAATATTCGAACTTATCATTCAGGTACAGATGCAATGGCTGAATTAACGAAAAATGCACTCACTTACGATGTTGTTATAACAGATATGGAGCTGCTTTCAGGGGATTTTGACGATGATTTTCAGGGGATAGACATTCTGGATTATTGCGGGAACGAACATCCCTATCTTGTGACGCGTATTGTAACCTCGCTTACAAAAACAGGGTTAAAAACACTTACCGGTAAAGGATTAGATGAAATTATTTTCAAAGATGTTAATACGGAAAATATTATACCTTCTTTTGAGAATCTGCCAGAATTTGTAAATAAAATTGAAACAGAGGTCGTAAAAAAGCGTCAACTGAGGAAAATGCAGGGGCCTCAGCTTTCATGGTGGAAAATACTTACCAGACAATTATACTTGTTCAAAATAAATAACCCTGAAGACTACAATGATCTATGGCTTAAAGCAAAAGAAGATGCCGCAAAATTTATTGATGGTGTATTTGATTGCAAGAATGAATCAGAAAAATTAAGTTCGGAGTTTAAAACCACTAAAGATACTTCAGACAATCCGGAATCAGGCTGGTCAATAATTCAATTACTTTTAACGCACAGGCTTATTTCGTTATGGTTTGGTGTAAAAAAGAATTGGGATAGTTTTAAATTTAACGGTAGTAGCAATGAAGCATTTGCAAATCAATCTTGTTTTAAAACAGGTATTGAAAAAAAATCACCAAAAGCTTATTTTACTACTTTTCTGGGATTTTCAGGTGAAGGATTTTCAACTAATAATTGTAAAATAATTCCAAGAAATTTATTCCCTGAAGAGATTAGCTGGTTGTGCCAAAAAAGAGCGGGTTCAATTTTAAGTTTACAATTAAATGAAATTTGTGATGATTTTCTTAGTGTTTTAGAAAAAATTATTTCTCTTTATGACAAAACAAATATACCTGATGATATTTCTGTTGGGAATGCCCTTCACATTTTTGAAAATTTATTGCATGATTACAATAATGGTAAGATTGATAATCACAGATTATCAGAAATTAGGAAACAAATAGAACCTGATGAAATAGATTATTTTTATGACCAGATACCAGTCGAATTTAAAAGGATAATTGATTCTATACGGAATTGAGTTTATAAATAATTATTTCCGGCTTGTCTTCCACAACCAATTTCCGGTTTGGTCAATATACCCTTCTAACGAATCAACTTTAACGAAGGCAAATCCTTCTGAAAAATCACTCACGTAACTATAAACAGGCTTGATTATAAACTTACCTGACTTATCAATAAATCCAAATTTTGTCTTTTCAGATGCCCTACATAACCCATCTTTAAAATTGCCAGTATAGGTATATGAAGGTTGTATAACAAATTTTCCCTTCTTATTAATAAAACCTATTTTACCATTAATTTTCGCAGCAGCAAGTCCTTCTGAAAAGGGGCTGGCATGTTCAAATTCAAATTTAATAACAGTTAATCCTTTATGGTTAATATATCCCCATTTTTCATTTAACCTTACTGCTGCAAGTCCTTCTGAAAAATATCCAGGTATATTATCCCCGGTTCTGTACTTCCCTTCGTATTCATTGTATAATGGTTCAATAACAAATTTACCGGTTCTGTCAACATAGCCTGTTTTTTTATTTTTTTCCTCCCATTTTAATCCTTCTTTATAGAAATTATTGTTTTGAAATTGATGATAATTAGTTGTAACTATTTCACCAGAGGTATTGATTTGAAATTGTTTTCCATTTTCAGTTACTACAGCAATTCCGTTTTCAAAATCGGTTGCAGTATGATATTTTATTGGGATTACTATATGGTCTTTAACATCAATATAACCATATCTGCCATTTTGGATTACATATGCAAGCCCTTCCGAAAAATTTCCTACACCATCATATTTTGCAGGTATTTCAACCTCGCCATTTGTGTTTATAAAACCATCTTTACCATTTTCATTAAAAATTGCGAGTCCAGATGAAAATTTATAAACAGAAATAGTTCCTTCTGCAGTAATATTTTTCGAAGAAAAAGAGGTGTCTCTGTTTTCGTGGGAATATCCTTTTTGGTTAGAAATGGTTAAATTTTCATCATTTACTTTCAATATAGAAGATGTATCTATTGTTCCATATACAGCTTTTTCATTTTGGTTATTATTATTGCATGATATGAAAATGAAAATAATTAAAAAAAGTACGATAGTTTTCATGATTTTTTTTTATAAAGTTAATAAAATTTAAAAAAAAAGAAAAATTATATATATTTTTTTTTACAAAAAAAGGAATAAAAAATAATAATAAGATTATAGGGAAAATTTAAGAAAACTAGTCTTTTTTTAAAATTGTATAAAACAAATAAAATGAAATATTTTAAATTCATATTCAGATTGGGTGGTGCAACATACGAAGTAGTTAGACATTGTAGTCCCGACACCAGAACTAAGTATAGCAACTTAGGTTACTCATTAATTCTTTCATCAGTTTTAGCTGTAATTGGTGGCTACGATATAGCACATCAATTTACTACATTAATGGCTTTTTGTATTGCTGTTGGCATTCTTTGGGGTACAGCAGTATTTTCATTTGACTATTTCTTAATTAATGGTGGTGCTGTAAATGGAATTTTTAAATACATAAGAATTCCGGTTGGTTTAGCAAACGTGTTCATAACCATTACTGCATTATTTGTATTGCTGAATCAATCAACTATTGACACAAGCATTAGTCTTTCTATAGCAAATAAAATAAACAAATGCGATAGCGCTTACCTGAGTGGTAAGGAAAGTCGTTATGCGCAGGTTATCGAAAAGAAAAAAAATATTGAAAACTACCATCAGAAAAATTGTGTTCCAGAAGCTCTCAATGGTCATCCCGGTCCTGAATATAATAAAAAACATTCTCTATGTACTTCAACAGAAACATTAATCGCAAAGGAGTCTGCAATATTAGATAGTGCAGAAAAAACTTATTATACAGCATATCAAACCGAAAAAGAGGCTCTGCAAAGCATAACCAGCAACGATTTTTTTGCCAAAGCAAAATTACTACCGGGCATACTTAGTGCAAATAAACTAATCCTAATACTTGCTATCTGCCTTTTCATTTTCCTTGGTTACATTGAGCTGCAAAGTATTCTTATGAAGTTTACTATTGATCCTAACGATGAGTATCACATTAACCTACGCACATACAATGCAAACAGACGGGGCTTGATGTCTACGCATATGGAGAATGTGGTAAGCTCTGAAAGAGAAAAATTTCTGCTTGCTAAAAAAATAACAGTTGAGGAATTTACAAAGCTGAAATTTGATGCAGACATGAAGGCTATTGATGCGCAAGCAATGAGAGAATTGGAGGTTATCGGCAAAATAGAAATTTTACGTAAAAAAGGTTACGATGCAACAGCAGCTGACTTAGAAGAAAAATGGAAACAATACATTCACAATAATGGTTCAGCTCAGACCAATTTGCTTGAAATATTCAAAATGAGCCAGTCTATGGCACATAAGGTGGAAGAAATTAAGAAAAAAACAACAAATGGAACCATAGCTGAAAATGTTTTTTACTGGATACTTACCAATATTGCTTACGATACAGAGCATTCACAAGAACATTACAGGACTGCAAAAGAAACTTATAACGAAAAAAGAGGGCTTTGCGGCGAACTTTCAGTGTTATATATGGCTTTTTTAAGAACATTAAATATTAACTGCAATTTTTGTGAAATTTCAAAAGACAACACAGGCAAAGAAGTTTCTCACGCTTGTGTTATTATTAAAAATGATGATGGAACTACACATCTTTCAGATGTGGCCTACAAATGCTTTATTATTGAGCATTTAGTGTACAAGGAGCTTGCAGATGATGAACTAAAAACAAAATACGAAAACTGGAACCAGTAAATTAAAAATTATGGGCTTGTTTCAATTTATTACGTTTTTAAAAGGGCGATTTTTCAAACGGGAAGAATACGACCCTACGAAATTTGAAACTATTAATGATGGATGGGATGAAACAACATGTAGCACCGCTATTGCCGGGAAAAATAGTTCTGCTACTGGTCAGTTCCAAAACCCAAATTTGCCATTAGAGACTCAATTAGAGATTGTGAAAAAGAAATTGGAAATATTTGACGAGTTACTTCCTAACTTAAAAAAGTAAAAGATGCAAAAGAAATTTTTAATTTTGGTAACACTTGTTTTCGCCAGTTCTATATATGGCTTTTATAGCACTTTTACAATGCTTTTTAATAACAGAACGCCCTATGTTATCGAATGCAGGGGAGTGAGGCTTGATTCAAGTAAGGTAATCGCAATTAGCAATTACGAAAGACAGAGTGCCGATACTCTTTTTTTTCATTTTGAACAAAGCAAAGTTATTATGCCACACACTTTGGCTTATCTGTTTTTTGATAAAGCAAAAAATGAGTTTGTGCTCAAAAATAATGTATGTGTTTTTAATCCTAAGAATACTAACCCTGATAATTATTTTTTACCATTTGCCAAAACCTTAAACGATGGGAAATTCAGCAAAGGAAAATACTTTGGTTCTTCGGAAACAATAAGCCAGAAAATACTACTGGAACAAGGTATTAAATATAATAGTGGCGTTGGTACACGTGAAAACAGAGTAAGCATCGAACTTTATAAATTTAATAATCAGGTATTTTTAAAAACAAAAGATGATGGGATATGCAGTAAATATCTTATACAACGTAATACAAATAATGTTTTTGATATAATACTCAATCAGCCAACCAACACTAAAAACCCAAACGTATTTGCATTTGACAATACAACTTCTTCGTCAGCAAGATTTAGTCTAGAAATTAATGCGGGTACGTTTGATGTTGCTTATAAAATTAAAGATAATAATTGCGCTGTAATACAAGAAGGAAAAGGTAGTAATCCATTTTTTATTGTAGGAGGATATTTGTTTTCTATTAATCCGAAATACACAAAAATATTTTCGGTAATTTATCTTTTGTTTTTTGTTTGTATAATTTGCTTTCAAATTTATTTTTTAAACCTTTATACAAATACAGGCTCTCCTGTTGTTCGGTCTTTATTCAGCATTCGGGTTTTACTTAACTGTATCGTGTTTTTAGCAACACCTCTGTTTCTTACTTCTTACTATATTGCAGCTGGCAGGTCGTACTATTTATTTTTAGTGTTGCTTTTAAATGTTTCCTTCTTCATCTCTAAGCGTGTATTACATAAAATAGATTTGAGAAAACATAATGGTTTTATTACAAAAACAATTTGGTTGTGTGTTTTATTAGCACCAATTTTCATGAGATTGTTCACACAAAACGAAAGCTTGTTTGGCCTTATTCCGGTACTTCATGTTCAAAAAATTATTATCCTGTTTATGATTTTTGTAACTCAGGATAATTTTTTTAATTCATATAGATACAGATATTGGTTGCGGATAGCATTCATTATTGGTTACACTTTTGCCATATCATTTATTACATCAGATATTGGTTCATTCATTTATACTGCTTTGGCATTTTTATTAGTAGAACTGGTGAGAAAAACCATAAAACAAAGAACTGTCATTATGTGCTGCATTTGCGTATTTTCATTGATTTATATAACCTATAAAATAGCGCCTGAAACTTTTAGCGATAGAAAGGCATATCGATTAATAGCGCCTTATTCAAGCCCTGAATCAAAAAATTTATCTTATGCAAATCAGGCTGACAGAGAATCTTATAGCACATTGTTGCTAAATTTAAAAAATATAGTGGACTTCAATACGCCCAATTTTAATGACTTAGTCATACCGGCAAATATGCGTACTACATGCTTTAGTGACTTTGCCTTTCACTGGAGCCTATCATTTGGCGGGCTGGCCTTTTTCATAATGTTTCTTACAGTTACGCTTTTTTTAATATCTGATCTGATTTTATTGCTTTATTGCTCAATTCGTGAATTTCGTATTGGCGAAAATAAAAGCTTTGCATTTCCACATACCAGAGAAGCAGAACTAGTTCGGTTTTTGTTGGCATTTACTATTATTTCTTTTATTTATCCTGTTGCTTCAAATACATTACTTATTCCTCTAACTGGTCAAAGTATTCCTTGTTTAAGCATCAGTAATATTGAAATAATTTTTTTGATTTTATTATTAATATCTTTAAGTAGTATCTTTTCAAATGAAAAGTATATTAACACTAATGCAAAAACGAAATATTATTATGCTGATGCAAAAATCAGTATGAAATATGCTCTTTTTAGTGTTGTCTTGTTACTTGTAATTGCTTTTGTTTTAAGAGTTATTTCATTAGGTTTTATAGATAATTCATTAGTATGGAAAAAGCATGTTTCTGATGAAAGCATTAAACTCAGGGAGCAAACGCCTTCGTGTGAAGATAAAAATAGTTTAGTACAATTTGCGAAAAAAATAATTGGTGATGATGATTTAACAAGCATTGATAAAAAGAAGAAGCCAGTGCTTAAAAACTTTGCCAGCCTGTATTATTCCAATAAGCCATATACGCAAACTGTTTATGAATCTAGTGTTTTTACGAATAGCGTCAGCAAACTTTTAACCCAAATGACAATGGATTCAATTTTTAATACTAAATCAAAATTAATTAGTGGAACTCTGCATCCTTTTGGCTCTGTTTATGCTTTCAGTCAATGTGTAAATAATAAAAAAATAATTAGTGTTACAAACGATTACTACAAATGTATTCCTTTTGATGCGCAAACAATAAATGCAGATTTAACGGCTGAATGTGCAAGAGAATTGGAATTGCATTTATCATTAATGGGGAATCCTGTCAATATTGGCTCTATTATGATTGTGGAAAATAAAACTGGTAAAGTTGTTTCTAATAGTTCATATCCATTAATTTCAAATATCAATAGTAATGAGGTATATTACTTCATCGGTTCATTAAAGAAATTATTAATTGCTTATGCTGCGTTAAAGATAGATATATCATATAAGAACAAGATTTATGGCAATAAATCATTTCAGGAATTTTTACAATATTCTGATGATTACTATTCAGCAGCCTTATTAAAAGATCTTTTACAAAACAATAAAGAAAAATTGAATGAAGTATTAACCAATGATTTTGACTTACCTCTTTATTCGTTAACAGATGATGCTTATTTAGAAACAATGCCAACAAATAAAGATTTTAAAAAAGAATTGAATCGTAACAATACAATTTACAGGCAAGCTATAGGACAGCAGAGACCATTTAAATTTTCAGAAGTAATGAAGTGGTATTCAAGGGTGGCAAGCGGGTTAAAAATAGAATTAAACTATTTAAAAGAAAATAAATCGTACGAATTGCTATCATTAAACGAAGAAGAAAGAACATTTTTGTTGCAAAGTTTAAATAAAGTTTTATATGGAACCGCTAGTGGTGTTCGCATTGCACTAAAAAAAAATAAAATTAAAACTGACAACTTAATTTGCAAAACTGGTACAGCAGAAAAGTCAAACAAAAAAGGGAATTCGGCTTCATCATTTATTCTATCTAATGATGTTTACTCAATAGGTATAATGCTTAAAGGAAATATTCCTGAAAATAATAGAAAGCTAGCAGCAAAAGATTTGTTTATTTCATTGATTCCAATTTTAACGAAATACAAAATAATGTAACAAGATGAGTAACACTTTCAATTTTTATGGGATTCCATTTCCTGATACTGAATTAGACACAGTTACCAGGCAGCGATTGGCTATGCTTGCATTCAGCAACTTATTTGTTCCAGCAACAAAAATGTTTAACTTTCTTTGTAATAAAGATAAACTTGCGATGGTTGTTAAGGAATTCTCATATGTACTTAACATTCATTCTGATACAGGTAATTATTCTAATAAACCAGTTGAAGAAGGAAATGATGATAATAAGATAGATTATTTTTTATTACTAGATGAAAATTTTTACGAATTTGCATCCACCGAAGATTGGTATACTGAAGTAGACTTTGCTGAGCGAGTGATAGAATGGGTTAATGTGTTTTCTTTTCCGTCTTACTGGGAGTTACAAAAATCAGCAGAAGTTTTAGATTTAAATTTCAGACTTATTAATGAATTAATATTTTTTCAAATCAAAAAAAAACGCATTCCAGTAGAAAAAATTATTGAATATTTTAGACAATTTGCCTTCACACTTTCAGAAAATGGAATTGATAGTGTTTTAGATACATATTTAGAAGTAAAATCATGCAGGGATAATACTAAACAAATTTTATGAAATCGATTAATACCTTAAAAAATGACCGATCCAGAAAAACATATTATTAAATGCCCATCCCTTGTTTGTAACGAGCTTTATTACTATGTAATACCCAGAAGTTTTCACATTTTAATGACAAAGGAGTTTAGCGATGGCTACATTGAATTTATCCCTGAGTTGAAAAAATACCCTGTTGCTAGTAGGTGTGGTATTTGCGGTCGTTTCTTCTTTGTAGATAAACAGCCAGTAATTGCTCAATTTCAACACAGCTTGGTTGATGAATTTAATTCTGCTAAGCCTCTTCCAGCATTATCAATTGAAGAGCTTTTTTATATGCTTTCCACGGATATCATTACTAATAGACATGATAAAATAGTTCTTCACCGGTTTATTCTTTTCTCTTTTCATAAGTTCGTTCGATATTCGGGTAAGCTTAATTTTAGTCCTCAAGAAGAAATTCTCTATTACGAAAATATTAGCAAACTTATTGAGATACTGGAATGGCCGCATGCGAACCCAAAAAATTATTTATTGCTATCTGAGCTATATCGTTATAAAAAAATGTGGGATAAATCATTAGAGTCACTTGATAGAGTTGAGGGTCATGAAAATTTCAAAGCGCAAATAAAAGCGGCCTGCCTTGCTGGTAATAGTGCTGTATTTTTTGTCAAATAATCTTATTTTAATTTGATAGTAGTTTTCCAAATAACTTTTCCCCCACAATTCTTGTTAATAAAATTCCTCTCTCTGAATATCAATCAAATAAGTTTAATTCAAAAAGAAATTCCCTATCTATCAGACTCTTTACAAGTTATCGAATACTTTTTAACACCTGCACTTTTTTGCCTTAATAGAGTTTATATTTGTACTCACAACAACACGAAAAATCGTTTCACTGATAAATTTTACTTCCAACAGTGTAGTATCTGCTGTCTGCGAGTCGTCGTTACTGTTGTTATCATATTAACACTAAAATATTTTTTAACTTATGTTCGCCCGAAAATTTCATACTGAGCGTGCATAAATTGAACTTAATTTTGATTGATAAATTTTATGCATAGTCGAAGTATTTATCAGGCTGTGGATTTCTCTGTATATACAGAGACTGTCAAGGGCGCATACAATCCGGTTTCTTCATCTGCCACAAACTATAAATCACCCATCCAATTAGTGCGTTTGGCAAACTCTCGTGTTGTCTGTTCCGCTCCCACCAAAGAAGAAGCATCAAAAAGCATTGAAAATATCGACCTCACCATTTTTGGTTACAACCATGCAAAGGACATTGATGTAAAGTATGTGGTTAGCTCCACATCAAAGCTGCACCAAGTACTTATTCAGCCAAAAATCATTTATCCCTTGCTGGAATATATTAAAATCCCCGCACCACCTGATGCTAAATGCAAACTTTATTTCGATTTTTTTTCAGATGAATTCGAGCGTATGAAAATTCGGTCTGAAAATATAATGAAACATGTTCCTTCTGTTAAGAAAGTTTATGCCTATGCTTGTAGAAATTTACAACTGGCTCGAAAACTATATCACGATTCACGTTTTCTTTTCCATTCAATGCGCTCTAACCCTGCTGGTCGTGTTTCAGAATCTGATATATACATTATTTATATCCTTAATTTATTCATCATTCGGGCTATTGTTTATTACACAAAATTCTTTCAGCCTTACCTGAAGGAAACACCCGAATCAGAACAGGCACTCCGGGATTCTTTTAATCAGGAAATACCCCGTGCATTGAAATATCCCTTCCTGTACCAACAAGAACAGGAACCCTATAAAACACGTTACAACTTTGGTGAAAAAAAAATTGTTCATGATGTAGTTTCTCCCTACACAAATAAACTTAATGAAGAAATTGCAAAAATTCCGGTACAGGACTTATGGGATCTTGTCAATCTTTATAATATCAGGGGCTGTCTGCAAATTACAGAAAACACAAATGTACTGGCAGGTGAAGTTTTTAGAATGACAAACGAACCTCGTGAATCTGGCTCTCCGCTGGTTATTTGCGATAACCCGAAAGTAAGTAAAGTCTTTTCATATTTTTCTACCGATCAATATGGCAATCCTGTAAATGAAAACACCTTCAATTCTTATTTGAAGCCCTCAAACACAATCAAACGCCCAGGCATTTCTCCTTTTTCTAAAGATCCGAAAAAAGAAAAAGGGGAAGATGAATAGTCACAAATAATATCCTTCAAAAAATCTTTTTAAACTCCTTTGTTTAGTGCCCGAATTTTTCGGGTGCTAACAAAAAAAATTCTTCCCTTGTATCTTTTCTGATTTTTTATTTGCCTGTTTCTTCATTTTGCTTTCCTTTTCAATGTTGCTGGTGACCAAATTTCTCCGGTAACTTTCTAAAAAAAGCCGGTCACAGCCCGGTAACTGACCCAAATTTGCCGGTCACTGTCCGGTCACCAATTTTGTACCGATTTTTTATTCCCTAATTTTCAAATACTTCTAAAAAAAGTGGTGACCGGTGCATTTTGGTCACCATTTTTTTTGTCGGTCACCGGATTTTTGTATATTCTTTTGTTCCTGGTTTTCTGTTGCAACAAGAATCCATTTTTTCATCCGGCTTGTAGAGACGCCGTATCACGGCGTCTCGATCAAAGGGTGCCATTGTCAAACATTTAAAATTTGAAAATTATGGAAGTTATAACCATCGAATCCGAAGCATTCCGCCAGTTAATAAGCAGAATGGAAAATCTTGAATCTTATGTAAAGCACATTGTAAAACAACAGCCCTTGTCTGAACAGTGGCTTGATATAGAAGAAACCTGCCAGCTATTAAAAATTTCTAAACGCACCTTGCAGGGCTACCGCGATGAAGGTATCCTCACGTTCTCTCAGGTAGGTGGTAAGGTCTATTTTAGCGCATCTGCCATTGAAGAGCACCTTCGCAACCATACACGTAAAGCAATTAAGCGCTTTAACAAATTTCATTAATCTTAAACCCAATTCATGTAGAGCCGTGCCAATGGCACGGCTTATTTCATCATAACACATAAACCCCATGAAAGTAACAATATTCCAAAACTTCACTCAGGTCATTGCACAACAGGAAATCTCTGACGTGCTCGACCAGATAAAATCGGGGAAATTCAGCAAACAGGTTGCCACCCTTCAAAAGTTGGTAAAATCCGGCAACCTCGATGAATACAATGAAAAGAAAAAATCCCTGCTTGCCTTCACTCCATGCGGTACTTTTATTGGTGGCCGTAAACCGCAATATTTCAAAGAATATTCCGGGCTGGTTATTCTCGATTTTGACAAGCTCACAGAAAATCATCTGCAGCTAATCACCGAGAAAGCCCCGAAAATTCCTTATACATTATCTCTTTTCAAAAGCCCTTCCGGCAACGGTTGCAAAATTCTTATCCCCATAGCCCCGCCTCTTCAAGAAAATTTTCTTCCCCATAGCCCCTCCCTTCAGGGAGGGGATCAAGGGGAGGGAAAATTACGCCAGTTCCATCTCCAAGCCTTCAACCAGGTTCGCGTCTACTATGAAAAAGCCTTGTCCCTGCAAGTAGATCCTTCTGGCAAGGATCTCACCCGGCTCTGTTTTTTTTCTTCTGATCCGGATTTATATTATAATCCCTCTGCCGAAATTTTCCCCATTTCCGCCAACAGTAGAGACGTGGTACCACCGCGTCTTTCAAAAAGTACAGACGTGCCACCGGCGCGTCTCTCTCCCTCAATCCAAAATCAAATCGAATCAATCATCCAGCAGCTTGAATACCACCACATCGACATCACCACACCCTACGACAACTGGCTAAAACTCTGCTTCGCCCTGATTGATGGCGCAGGTATCAATGCCCGTGATTATTTCCATCGCATCAGCCGTATTAATCCGGAATACGATTACAACAAATGCGAAAAACAATTCGACCAATGCCAAAAAAGCAACAATTCTGGAATAACTATCAAAACTTTCTTCGACTTCGCCAAAGACCACGGCATTACCTGTAAAGACGCCCTATCAGGGCGTCTTACACAAAAAAAACACCCCCATAACACCGCTCTTACACCCAGTACAGACGCCCTATCAGGGCGTCTCATTCCCCCCGAACCCCAAAACGAAATCACCGGACAAACCCGTAAAGACGACCCACCGGGGCGTCTCCGCAAGGGCGAAAACCGCACCAACAAATTCCACCTAGTCCGCGACTACCTTGCAGAACACTACGACATCCGCTACAACATCGTTTCAACAAACTTTGAATACAGGGTAAAAGGGGAAGAAGAATTTCAGCCAATGAACGAGAATAACATTTTTATAAATATGTGTTTAGATGGTCTGTTTATTTCTATCAATAATCTCATGGCATTCCTTAAATCCGATTTTGTCCCCCGTTACAATCCATTTACACAGTATTTCGAATCCCTGCCTCCCTGGGATGGCAAAACCGATCACATCAAAAGGCTGTGTGAATTTGTTATACTAAAAGCCGATTTATGGGATAGGTTCGATAAGCACTTCAAGAAATGGCTGGTTCGAGTGGTAAAATGTGCTTTGGTTGATTCTTATTTCAACAAACAGGCATTTATCCTGGTGCACGACAAACAAAATTCCGGAAAATCTACTTTCTGCCGTTTCCTTTGCCCTCCGGCACTCTCAAATCATATTGCCGAAAATCTCAGTATTGATAAAGATTCAAGGATTCTGCTTACAACAAACCTGTTGATCAATCTTGATGAACTTTCCACATTATCAAAAGTTGAAATCAATTCACTTAAATCCCTGTTTTCAAAAGACAAAATTAACGACCGCCTGCCTTACGACCGGAAAAACTCAATCATTCCACGTCGTGCATCTTTTATCGGTTCCACCAATCAGGCAGAATTTTTAAATGATATATCAGGCAGTGTCAGGTGGCTATGTTTTGTAATTGATTCAATTGACTGGTCCTACAAGCAGAAAGTTAATATTGATGAAGTCTGGGCGCAGGCTTATGCGCTCATTAAATCCGGCTTCGAATGCGATTTAACACCGGAAGAGATAAAAGAAAACGACGAATACAACAAACAATTCCAAATCACTACTTCTGAATATGAATTAATTCACAAATACTTTTCACCGGCAACAAAGGAAAGTCACGATGATTTTATGTCAGCAACAGACATTTTGTTGTATTTAGCTGAGCAAACAAACGGCAAAGTAAAACTCAATACAAACAATGTCGGAAAAGCACTCAAAATGCTGTCTTTTGCCAGGGAGAAAAAATACCCGGAAAAAAGTTATGCATATTACGTTTTCAAAAAAATTGTTTAAAATGCCAAAACACCTTACCTCCTTTCCCCCTCTCTTGTCAAACCGAGCGTAGTCGAGGGTTCCAGAAGGGGAAACGTTCTTATTTTATCTTTTCCCCTTCCTTTCCCTTCCTTTCCCCCTAACCGGTCCCTGAGGCTCTCGAAGTGTCGTTTTAGGGGAAAGGGGAAACCATTGATTTTACCTATCCCCTCATTTCCTTGCCTGTAAAATAGGGCAAGGGGAAAGGAGTGTAAGGTTAAAATGCGTTTTTAAAGAATTTTTATTTTTTTTCAAATTTCGAATAAATATTAGCTTCCATCTTTTTCTTTCAGGCAGCTTGTTTTTCATAATTTAATGGAATTTAAAATATAAATATTTCCCCTTTTGCTGTTTTGCTTTAAAATTCATGTTTTTCCTTAAAATTATAGTATTTTTGGTACGTAATAACAATAAATTCAGTTAAAATGGAAGTTCGCGCAGATATTGACTTTGAAAAAGAACTCTGGCAGGCAGCTAATGAGCTTCGGGGTGCTGTTTCCGAAAATCAATATAAAGATTATGTTCTTTCGCTTTTGTTCTTGAAACACCTTTCTGAAAGGTATGAAATGCGCAGGGATGAACTGAAAAAACTCACCAAGGATAAAAAAAGTCCTTACTTTTCAGTTTCCGAAGCTGCGGCAAATGTAGTACTTGAAGATCCCGACGAATATATAACAGCCAATACTTATATTTTGCCTCATGAAGCTACTTGGGAATATTTGCGGGCTAATGCAGAGCAGGATGATATTAAAGTCCGGGTAGATAATGCTTTTCAGTTAGTTGAATCAGCAATTGAAAAATTTCGCCCCGATCTCAAAGGTGTTTTGCCTCCTATTTTTGTTAAAAGTCAGCTCACACCAAGGCAAACAGCAGGTTTAATAAATCTGTTTTCAAATCCTAAATTTTCTGAAAAAGAAAATCCCGAAAGTGATATTCTTGGCAGAATTTACGAATATTACATTGGCCGCTTTGCAATGGCCGAAGGCTCCGGCGCAGGACAATTCTTTACACCCGGTTCTATTGTCCGTTTACTGGTTGAAATGCTCGAACCCTATAAAGGAAGAATATTTGACCCGGCTTGTGGCAGTGGCGGTATGTTTGTTCAGTCTCTTAAATTTATTAAAGCGCATGGCGGTGATAAATCAGATATTTCCATTTATGGGCAGGAACGCTACGAAGGTACGCTCAGGCTTTGTAAAATGAATCTTCTGCTGCGCAATCTGTCTTTTGATGTTCGCCTGGGTGATTCCCTTCTGGATGATAAATTTTCCGATTTAAATGCCGATTTTGTAATTGCAAATCCGCCTTTCAATGTTTCATTGTGGCATTCCGATATGCTCTCAGATAACGATCCTCGTTTACTGGGTCCTAAAGATGATTTCACTACCGAGGGCAACGCCAATTATATGTGGATTCAGACATTCTGGAACCATTTGAGCGACAAAGGAACTGCTGGTTTTGTTCTGGCTAATGGAGCAATGACATCAAACAACAGGGGCGAGAAAAGCGTCAGGCAACACATGATCGAAAACAATATGTTTGATTGCATTGTGCGTATGCCTGATAGATTGTTTCTCACTACAGGTATTCCGGCAGCCTTATTTTTCCTGAGTAAAAACAGGGACGGCAAAGATGGCATTCACCGCAAACGCACAAATGAAATACTCTTTATTGATGCAAGTAAATTAGGCGAAATGGCCAGCCGCAAACTTCGTGTTTTTTCCGATGCCGATGTTTCACGTATTGCTGAGACCTATCATTCCTGGCGTAATAAAAATGGCAAATACGAAGATATTCCCGGTTTCTGTAAGTCAGCAACTCTCAATGATGTGAAAGTGCAGGATTACAAGCTCACACCCGGCATTTATGTTGGTTCAGAGGCTGTAGAAGATGATGGGATTCCATTTGAAGAAAAGATGCTGGCATTAAAAGAACAGCTTTTTCAGCAGTTCGAAAAATCAAACGATTTACAAAAAACAATTATTGATAATTTAAAAGAGTTTTAACTCTTTACCAATGAAAGAAACAATCAAGCCAATATCAATCGAAATAAAAGGCAAAACACTTGAAAGCGCCTATTCTGTTTATATTGTAGTTGTTTATTACGGAAGTAAAAAATATTTCTATATTGGTCAAACAGGCGACACTAAGGCAATATCAGCCCGTTCACCTTTTTACAGGATTTCAGCACATTTATCATATTATGCAAAGTCCTCGCAAAATCAGATTTTTGAAGGAATGGCTGATTTATTGGGAAAAACTTATTCCGATCGTGAATCAATGGAAAATATTTTAAAAGAATCAACGATTCAGATTCATTCATTTCCAGTGATTGCATTTAGCTATAAAACAAAAGAAGCAAACGATTTAGACACGCATCACAATCACCGTAAAATTGTTCTAAAAATTGAAAAAGCTGCCATAAAATGGCTTGCAAAGCATAAAAAAGAGCATTTTATCCTAAATAAAAACTATAATAAGATTCCTCAGAACTGTGTTGATGTTCTAAGTGAGGATTCACATTTTATTCAGATCACGCAGTTTTTACAGAAATTAATAGATTCTGAAAATCCTTTGGAAACAAAGTAAATCAGACCATTTATGAAACAAATTAAAACAAATAAAATCTTTAAGGTTCCAAATTGGCACCTTAAACAATATTTTCTAAATAAAGCGCAGATAATCTTATTTAACTTTTATGATCGCAAAATGCGATATTAAAATAAAACTTAAAATTTATGCCATCCAAGCTGGTGAAAACAGACAAACAGGAAATTGAAACCCGGATTTTTACAATCAGGGGTATTCAGGTAATGCTGGATAGTCATTTGGCAGAACTCTATTCAGTAGAAACAAAACAAATCAACAGGGCTGTAAAAAGGAATTCTTACAGGTTTCCAAAAGAATTTATGTTTCAGTTAACGGCTGTCGAATGGGAAAACTTGAGGTTGCAAATTGTCACCTCAAGTTCGGATGATTCTTTAAGGTTCCAAAATGGCACCTTAGAAAAAGATTCCTCTTTAGGGTTCCAGAATGGTACCTTAAACGCTGGTCGTGGCCAGCACCGTAAATATTTGCCCCATGTCTTCACCGAACAGGGGGTGGCCATGCTTTCAGCCGTACTTCACAGCGAAACGGCCGTTAAAGTAAGCGTTCAGATAATGCATGCTTTTGTGGTAATGCGGAAGTTTATTGCTGATAATGCAGTTGTTTTCCAGCGGCTCGATAAAGTAGAACGCAAACAATTGGAAGCCGACGAAAAATTTGAACGTGTTTTCCGGGCTCTCGAAAGCAACGACACCAAAAAGGAGAAAGGTATTTTCTTTGACGGCCAGGTATTTGATGCTTACACTTTCATTGCTGATATTGTCCGCAAAGCAAAAAGGTCAATCATTCTCATTGACAACTACATTGATGATACGGTTCTGACGCTCTTCTCTAAAAGAAAAAAGGGCGTTCAATGTACCATTTACACTAAAGCCATTAGCAAGCAGCTTCAGTTGGATGTAAGCAAACACAACACCCAATACGAGCCGGTTTCTGTAAAGGAATTGAAAGAAGCCCACGACCGCTTTCTGATTATTGATGAAACAGAACTTTATCATATTGGTGCATCACTCAAAGACCTGGGCAAAAAATGGTTTGCTTTTTCTAAAATGGATACGGAAGCTTTTGCTTTGTTACAAAAAATAAAATAGCAACTTGCTTAACATTGTGAATTTTGAAAATTAATTAAAGGATATCGAATAACATTGTAAAAAGAAAACGAATGACTTTGCAAATGAAATATTTTATGAGAATAAAGCAGATAGAAGAAAAATCGTTCTTCGTTTTCATTTTATAAACAAAACTTCTTTGGTAAAAATAAAGGAAGTAATTTTACACAATATTAAACTCAATAAAATGGCACGCGCAGACCTATTGATAAAATTAATTAAAGCAGGTACTACAAACGATAAGGAATTGTTTAAAAAGGTTGCTGAATCAATTATAGCTGAAGAGCGGATAAAAAAGCATTCAATACTTGCTGACGAGCTTGAAAAGGAACTACATAATAATGCTCCGGTTCTGGCAAATAAAACTATTTTTAATCCTGTAAATGGGAACTCCTCAAATTTATCAATCGAAAATTTTGTTCAGAATTATTCACCTGTAAGAAATATTAACGATTTAGTGTTATCTCAGCCAACACAAAAAATATTACAAGAATTTGTACAGGAACACCACAGAGGCGACATATTAAGATCATACAATCTTGAACCAAGAAATAGATTACTTTTAGTTGGTGCACCTGGCAATGGTAAAACTTCATTAGCTGAAGCAATCGCAACTTCACTTATTGTACCCTTTTATACTATCCGTTACGATGGTATTATCGGCAGTTTCTTAGGGGAAACTGCAAACCGTTTGAGAAAATTAATTGATTTTATTAAGACTCAACATTGTGTTTTATTTTTCGATGAGTTTGATTCCATCGGGAAAGAAAGAGGCGATATTCATGAGACAGGTGAAATTAAACGTGTGGTAAGTTCTTTATTGATGCAATTAGATAGTTTGCCAAGTTATGTAATTGTTATTGCTGCAACAAACCATCCAGAGTTACTTGATAAAGCTGTTTGGCGTCGTTTTCAAATCAGGTTGGAGTTGCCCAATCCGTCTTCTTCAATGGTGGTTGAATGGCTAAGTAAATTTGAAAATAAATGTGGCATAAACTTTCCGGTTTCAAAATCCATTTTAGCAAAGCAATTAGCCGGTTTAAATTTTTCCGAAATTGAAGAATTTGGATTAAATGTATTTCGTAAGCATGTTCTTTCATTACCTGATAGCGACATGAAAGGAATTACATCATCCTGTTTAAAAGAGCTTGCGTTAAAATACAAATTAAAAGCATTAACAAAAAAGAAATAACATGGAACCTAAACCATTACTAATTTTCCCTAGTCCGGTATCACAAACACGTACAAAAAAAAAGAGCCCACCCCCACAATTTAACAGACCAAGCAAGGATACACAGGTTAGTAAGTTTGAATCAAACCTGACTAATCTTTCTGTAGTTCTTCAAAACCAGACTGCGCAAATATTCCCTTCAATACGTGGCCTTACTCCTGAGATGGTGCTTGTTTTTGAAATCGCAGGTACAATTGATGAATTTTTTAAAGCAGTTGTAAAGACTCCTGGTATGGAGTTTCTTAATCAATATAAGAGTGAATTTGACCCTACTGCTGATTTTTTCTACGCTGATAAACCAGATAAAAAAATTGAGAGTCGTATTTTTCTAACTATGTCTAATCAGCAAGGGATAACTGAATTATTAAGCTATTGGCGTTCTTGGAAAGAGCAAAGAAAACTTAAACATGGTATAGGTAAATTTAAAGATTTATTTAATCAATTAAAAGATATAAGATTCTATAATGTTCATGATCGGTTTAAAGATACCGGCTTTGAAAATTATGTAAATGAACAACTTCAGTTAGGTTCCTCAAATATTAATTTTGAGATTGAATTTGCTTATTCATCTTCTCAACAAAAGCAGCAAAGAATCGTAACTGAGTTAAGTAATATTTTAGCTCTATATGGTGGCAGTATTATACAAAATTCTGAGTGTATAATAAATGACATATTTTATCATGGTCTAATTGCAAATGCGCCGATAACTGTATTTAATGACTTAACAGAGAATACCAGTATTACTTTTCTAAAATTTAATTGGATATTATATTTCCGTCCAGTGGGTCAAACAATTTCCAAGCCTCAGATTGATTCCTCTACTTCATATCAAACGCTAAGCACAACAAAACCGCTTCCTTCTATTTCTGAGCCAGCTATTGCATTGCTTGATGGGTTACCCTTGGCAAATCACCAACTTCTTGCAGACAGGCTTATTATTGATGACCCGGACAATTTTTCTGGTTCCTATCAGGCAAATAATAGAATTCACGGCACATTGATGTCATCGTTAATTGTTCATGGGGATTTGGGAGATACCGAAGAACCGTTAATTCGTAAAATATATGTCCGTCCTGTTATGATTCCCTATCAGGGTTTTTATGGCTTTGAAGAACAGATTCCTGTTAACAAATTGCCCATTGATATTATTCATAGTGCAATAAAACGAATAGTTGATAGACCTGAATTAAATTCAATTAAAATTATCAATCTTTCAATTTGTGATCCTTTTCAGCCCTATTTAAACAGCGTAAGTACATTAGGTAAGTTGCTTGATTGGCTCGCTTATAAATACAATCTGCTATTTATAGTTAGTGCTGGCAACTATACAGAAAATCTTGAAATAGATGTTAACCCGGCTGTCTTTGCTGGCCTTTCTTCTGCTCAAAAGCAAACAGCAATTTTAAAATCATTACTTGAATCTCAGTTTAATCGCAAAATTTTATCACCTGCAGAATCTGTAAACGCTTTATCAATTGGGGCTATTTACGATGATTCATCTAACGTGCCTGCATTAGGCAATAGACTTGAACCTTATACTGCTCGGGTGCTTCCAAGTTGTATAAGTAGAATCGGCTATGGTATAAACAGATCATTAAAACCAGATATTTGTTTTAAAGGTGGACGTACTTTGTATAGGGTTAAACAAACAATAAGCCCTGGCGCAAAAACTGAACTAACTGTTGTTCCAAACGTATTAACAGTTCCACCTGGTAATATTACTGCCGTTCCGGGCTCATCAGGCTCGCTTAATGCAACGGGTTATTCTGCTGGAACAAGTAATGCTACTGCATTAATTACTCGTCAGGCAGCGCGTTTGTACGAAGTCCTTGAAAGTATTAATTATGAAAACGAATCTATTTTGATTCCAAAAGAATATTATTCTGTTTTAATAAAAACACTTTTAGCTCACTATTCCGCAACATCCGATTCCTGGGGCCTTCTTGAGAGAGAATTGAGTTCTTTTTCAACCGTTCCCCCGCAAGTGCGTAAATACTATCTTAACCAATGTCTGGGATATGGTACTGTAAATATTTTTTTACTTGGCTATTGTACCGACTATAGAGTTACACTATTAGGTTTTGGTGAATTGAAAGCCGATGATGCTCATGTATATTCCTTCCCTCTTCCAAACGCTTTGTCTGGTAAACCAATTAACAAAAAATTGATAATTTCATTAGCTTGGTTTTCTCCTATTAATTTTAAATCAGGAAAATATCGTCAGGCAGCATTAACTTTTGACAATATTCAGAGCAATGATGATTTTGATTTGGGTAGAACTGGTTCAGATGTTCATCATTCAAAGAGAGGAACACTGCAGCATGACATTCTTGAATCTCATCATGCTGACGCATATATTGACGGGTCTAACCTTTCTATAAAGATAAATTGTCGGGAAAATGCTAGTGGATTAGGGAAACAAAAAACAAAATATGCTATTGCAGTTACTTTGGAAGTTGACGAAAGCCACGGTATCCCTATATATGAAGAAATTAAAAATAGAATTTCTCAACAAATTCAGGTTACTACAAATTAAATTTTATTCATAATAATCTAAAAATAAAGCCATGAATCACTTTGAAACAATAGGTCGCCAATTCTCGGAGTTTCCTTCAGAGGGTATAACATATTTTTATAATATGAAAAAAACACACTTATTAGATGATCTTGAAAAAATGTTAAATCAGGGCATAACTGATTCTTCCTTGATAGATCCATTATTTGAGTTTTATAAGAAAACTCCAATGTATGATTATACATCAATGCATAAGGAACTATTAAATAAATTTCTTGAAATCATTATTGATTTCGAAGCAAGTCATACTGGTGTCGTTGTTGACAAAGAAAAACTCTATTTTTTTAAGACATTAAATGAAATAGTGAGCAGCAATTTTATTGGAGCTATTTCAAGTTGGGAATTGTCTATAAATGAAAGACAAAGAATAAATGGAGGCGCATATACTTTTGTTGATATTATTAATGAATTACCGGAGAATTCTATTAAAAAACCTATTAAATATAACTATACAAAAAACCAGTTTTTAGATGTTTTAATTAAAAAATATCCTCGTATAATTAAGCCTGATTTTTTCGATTTGTTTACATCTGTTAATGGTGTTGATGCAATTGGTTTATTAGCTTGTGGTTTAAAGAATGTTCAAGTTTCACAAACAATAATTCATTACAACAATGTTTTAGAATTCAATAGAATGTTTGGCCAAGAAATCATAAATAGTCTATGCATAATTAACGAATCAATTATCAAGGATTATCCGGAAGTTGCTACAACAATTACAAATCCTAAAGAAAGGCAAATTGGGAAAATGCTTAGTTCATCAACTCTTGGCGTAATAAATCCAGTATTGTCAGGTGTGCTTGGTCAATCTACAAGTGGCTATTCAGGTCTTTACTCAACATACAGCGATATGTTTGATAGAGATAATTCTAAATTTGATATTAAATATCCGCAATATCTTGCAATAATTGAATCGGGCTCATTAACAGATATTCAATTAAAAGCACATATCCTTTTAGGCATACACTCACTCCGCAACAAAGTGTTGCATGATTTTAATGATACATTATGTTATTATTCTAATGCTACTTTGTTTTTAAAAACTATTGGTCTATTGCTTGCTGGCATTTCAATTACACCATCATTAAGATAGAAGGTCAATTAGTCAATTTAATAATTTTGCATATGCCTGATTCTTGGTCAACATATAATTTTCTTGATTTCGTTGATGTAAACCCTACTGTTTCACTTAAAAGTGGGTGCAGCTATTCTTTTGTTGAAATGAAGGATTTATCAAATGATAAAAAATTTGTGTGCCCTTCAACTATGCGAAAACTCACTGGTGGTGCAAGGTTTCAGGAAAAAGACACTTTATTTGCTCGCATAACTCCATGTTTAGAAAACGGGAAAATCTGTCAGGTAAAAAGTTTACAGAATAATATAGGCTTTGGCTCTACAGAGTTTCTTGTATTCAGAGGTAAAGAAAATATCTCTGATTCAGATTTCGTGTTTTATTTATCAAGATACCCCATTGTAAGAAAATTTGCAGAACAGAATATGATCGGCACATCTGGTCGCCAGCGTGTAGCAAAAGATGCATTTGCAAATTTAGAACTTGAACTTCCCTCCCTCCCAATTCAGCAGCGCATCGCCTCCATCCTTGGTGTCCTCGATGATAAAATCGAAAACAACCTAGCCATGAACCACACACTGGAACAAATGGCTATGGCTTATTTCAATGAATATTGCACTTCTAAAAATGGCGAATTACCAGATGATTGGATAGAAATGAAAGTTGGTGATTTAGTGGAAACAGTTTCTCTTACCTACAATTTTAAAAATAAGGCTAAAGTTATTTTTCTTAATACTTCAGATATTTTGGATGGCTTTGTTTTACATGAAAATTATTCTGAAATAAAAGGTTTGCCCGGCTAGGCTAAGAAAAGTATTAAACGAAATGATATTCTTTATAGCGAAATCAGACCAGCAAATAAACGTTATGCATTCATAAATTTTGAAGCATCTGAATATGTTGTTTCTACTAAATTAATGGTGCTTAGATCGAAAGGTATAATAGAACCGATTTACATTTTTTTCTTACTCACAAGACCGTCTGTTCTTACTAATTTACAGAAAATCGCTGAAGGTAGATCGGGGACTTTTCCTCAGATTACTTTTACTGAATTAAAAGAAGTAACTGTATTTGTTCCAAAAGAAGCGACACACCCATTTTTGAAATTAGTAAAAAATGCATATGATCAGATTTTTCAGAATGAAATTGAAAATAGACAATTAATAAAAACTCGTGATATGCTGTTGCCAAAACTAATAAGCGGTGAAATTCCGATTAATGTAGAATAAATTATTTGGTTAAAATAGAGTAAGAAATCAATGCCAAACCTGTCTGAAAAATATTATCTCGAAGATATACGTGAAAGGGGCTATTCACGCACAGGCAGGGCTATTGATCAACTCTCACAAAAAGAATATTTCATAAAGCTAATCCGTGGACTGAACAGGCAAAGTGCAGCCATAGAGCTTTTCACCGATAAAATGCGCCACCTGCTCAGGGCACAGCACACCTGTCTTCCAAAAATTATTGAATACGGTTTTGATAATGCTTCTGGTGAATTTTTTATTGTTTATGATTATCTCAATGCACAGCCTTTAGACAGCGTTTACACGGCTATTACACCAGAATTGTTTTTGGCTGGCATACACGATATTTGCCTGTGTTTGGAAGAATTATCTGTTAAAGAAAGAATCATGCATGGCGACATAAGCCCTGCAAATGTGCTTTTCGATAGCGGCAAGTTTTATTTAATTGATTTTGCTCTGGCCGATCTTGCCGAAACATTAAGCGATTCAGCCCATCTTGTTCAATATGCTGCCCGGTTTACCGATCCGGTCAAGGCACTGCAAGGCAGTCGCAAAAACCTGCCTGCTTACGACTTCTTTTCACTAGGTAAAATCATTGAATGGTATTTTAATTCAACTAGTGCAGGCATAACATCGACCATTGAAAGCATTATTAAAAAATGTACAAACGAAGATCATTACGCCCGTTATCACCGCTACAAAGAATTAATTTCCGATATTTCTAAAGCAATTTCGGATTTACTCGAAAGTTGTGAAAAGGCCGTATTTGTTGAATTTGCAGATCGTTCGTCAGATGATTTTATAAATGAATTAAATGCAGGCAACTTTTTGATTGATATAAAACCCAGATCAGGCGACAATATAAAATTCACTTTGCTCACATCAGATTTTTTAGCCGATTGTTTATGGAAAACCCATGATAAAAAATTAGTGGTTTTACATCTTCACCCGAAAGCTGATGTTATTGAAAAATGGAATGATTCAAAAAGATACAGTACGCTATTTTCATACGTCGAATTTAAGTTCAGGTGTTACAATTTATACGGCTCGGAAAGAATTGATTTAACACCCGTATTGCTTAAATTTTCTTTAGAAAAAGATTCACTTCAGTTTTATAAAACAGGTAAAAAGAATACAAGAGAAGAACTCGATTTTTATAAAGACCTGCTGAATGAGGAATTAAAAGTTCTTTCAAAAAAATCGCTTCGCCTTCGGTATAAAAAATTTATCAGACAAACCGATTTTGAAATCCATTTTCAGATAATGGCCGATGAAAATTGTACCAAGCTATCAATGATTGATAACCATATTGATAATATTACAAATTTCAGAAGCGATGGTTGTGAGTACATTGTTTCTACTTCTGTAAACCGCGATAGAAATAAAGAACAGGTTAAATTTTCAGGTCTGGCTTATTTATTTAATCCTCACGAAAATCTGCTGTATATCCGCGATTGCGAAAATATAAAATGGGACAGCATACCCAAAGAAGGTTATTTGTTCGAAGACATAAGCCAGCAGGAAGAGGAAAAAAACAGACAGTTGGATGCTATAAAAAAAGTGGAACACAACGAAGTGCAGAACCGTGAATTGATTCACTATTTGTTTAATCCGTCCTTAATTGAAAATGCGCCCTATGTAGAACCTGAGTTTGGTGAAGTGTTTCAGAAAGATGAGCATAATAATTTATTGGTTTATTCACCCAATCAGAAAAAGGCAATCGCAAATGCATTAACGCTAAAACCGCTTTCAATTATTCAGGGCCCGCCGGGCACAGGCAAAACAACCATCATTACAGAAATTGTTTTCCAGCTATTAAAGAAAGATAAGGCATTAAAAATATTGATAACATCCCAAACAAACAATGCAGTAGATAATGTTCTTGAAAATTTATTGGAACAGGAAATACCACTGGTAAGGCTTTGTGGTGTAACAAGTCCGAAAAATAAAAAAATCAGGGAACACACAATTGATAAAAAAATTGAAGGCTGGAAAAAACAGGTCAGGGATAATGCAAAGAAAAATTATCAGACAGAACTTCAGGAATTTGGCCGCTTACTTCAGGACGAAAAACCTTCTGTATGCAAGATGCTTCAGGCATTAATTGATTCCGATAATTTCGAGCTGGCAAAAGGCAGGATTACAAATGTTATTCAGAAATTCCCGGAACATACGGGGTTAATAAGCTCATGTAATTCACAGGAACAATTTTTTGAAGCAATTAAACCCCTATGTAATAATCTGGCAACACTCAATTTTATAAACCTTCACTGCATTCATAAAAAGTGGCTTTCTGCAATATCTGTGTTGGATGAAAAAAGCGCAATCAATCAAAAACTGGTAGATAGTATCAGGGTTGTAGGAGCAACGTGTAATCATATTGCTTCTAAAAAATATTCTAAATATCATTTCGAGTTCGATTATGTAATAATGGATGAATCGGCAAAAGCCACAACTGCCGAAGCTCTTGTTCCCATTGTGCTGGCTCAGAATCTGGTGTTTGTTGGCGATCACAGGCAATTAAGACCGTTGATAACTGCCATCCGTGAGGTTGAAGATTTCCTGAAAAAACAATACAAAGAATCCGAAGAATATATGATTGAAGGTCCCGAAGGTTGGAGAGCATATTTGAACCGGGCATCATTATTCGAAAATGTGATTGGCAAAATAAAAGAAGATTACAGAACACAGTTAACCGAATGCAGGCGATGTGCTCACGATCATGTGGTTCTTACCTCTAAAAATTTTTATGTTCCTTTTGGTGATAAAGCCATTATTCCGGTTGAAAGGCCGAAGGATAAAGAACACAATCTTGATTTAAAAGTAAATTCATCAATAATATTCTTCGACACAGGCTCAGCCGTAAAAAGCCAGAAAGACAATAAAAAATCTTCATTCAATGACCACAGCGCAAAACTTGTAAAAGATATTTTAACAGAACTTGATAAATACGAAAAAATAAAAAATTACTCAATAGGGGTTATAACATGCTACACAGCGCAGGTACGAAGAATTAATAAAATGCTTGGAAGTAAAAATTTTCTGAAGAATATTCGCTCAAGTCCTGATAAGTTAGTGATTTCAGTAGTTGACAGATTCCAGGGATTACAAAACGATATAATAATTCTCGACCTGGTTCGTGGTGGTGTTGGTGTTGATCTTGGTTTTCTGGCAAATGCCAATCGTATGAATGTAGCCACTTCCCGGCAAAAACGCTTATTGGTAATTGTGGGTAATATCAATTCTCTGAAAGTTGCAAAACATAATGCAAACTCTGGCGAACGTTCAGCATTGCAAAATTATCTCGATTGTATAAAAGATGAATGGATTGTTAATTCAGTAAATCAATTGTTCTGAAATGTTAAAGGAAAGCATAGATAAAGCTTACAAATTTTTGTCAGATAGGTGTCCTGATAAATATCGTATCAACGAGATAATTTCATTTGGTTATCCTTTCAGGCGCATTCGTATTAATATAAATGCGGAAAGAAACCCCGAGAAAAATCTTACTGAAATTTATAGTCTGATACTTCAAACACTTGCAGCAGGTCGCAATACAAACGAACAATTAAGAATTTTCTTGGGACTTCCGCACGACGATTTTTTATTGAAAGAACTTTATTTTCTCCGTGAAAATGGCCTCATAGCTCTTTCTGGCAACGAATGGCGTGTAATGCCCGCAGGTTTTGATTTTATAAAAGATAACAGCATACTCAGAGTTCCGTCCAGCGAAAAATTTGAGTTTCTCATAGATGGTGTCACTGGCGATTTAAGACCTTATACAAATAGACTCTTCTGCGATTCAATTAATAAACTCGATTCCGTAATTAAAAACCAGAACAGGGATGCCGCATTAGTTTCAGAAAGGTTCAATGATATAAGCGATGTATTTAAGCAGGTGAATGAAAACAAAGCCATGCTTGTTGACTTCGCTAATGAAATAGATTTTGACAGGCTGGAATACGAAGATTACTTTTTAATAGAATATATCCCGGTAAAGAAAAATGACAACTCGCTGGAGCCATATATCGAAATCCGTTCAGTAAAAGAACCATTCCAGCTTGATAAATCACTGAATAATACAATACGGCTTCAATATCCTGCCATTATCTATAAATTTTCTGATTCATTCAGAGAAGAAATTAATTATTTGCAAGCATTATCACCCCAAGTTATTCCTGCAACCAAAGAAGCAAAAAAAGATGAGATAATTGAATACCTTACATTATGGGAAACCAAACAAAAATTTATTGAATCCATAAAAACAACCTCTAAAATACTTTTAATTGAAAGTCCCTGGATTAAAAAAGCTACTTTGGAATATATTCCATATTTTGAAGAGTTACTTAAAGCAAAAAAAACACTCATTATTTTGTATGGTATCCCAAATCTGAAAAAGAATATTAGCAATAATGATGAATCTGTTCTTGATGAATTAAACAAGTTAAAAGCAAAATATGAATATAATTTTTCGTTAATTTATTTACCTTCTTTTTTTAACATTAAAAAAATTTCGTTTAGTGGTTCTCATATTAAAACATTAATTAAAGATTTGGATTATTATATTTCAGGCAGCTATAATTTTTTATCTTTAAAAAGTAATAGTAATTCAATTGTGTCCAACGAAGAATCTCATTTGATCAGAAAGGGTGTAAAAGAGCGTTGGAGCCGTTATGTAAAGGATTATCAGTTGCCAATAGCGTTATTTAAAAGTATTTTATGAGTCGTCTTGTTGAATCAAATGTTGAACTTGCTGCCATTGAATGGTTCGAAAGCCTCGGCTACACCTATGTGCATGGCTCAGATAATTCTTTGCGTGGCGATTTAGGGGCAAATAAAACTTTGTTAAAAAAAGTGGTCCTTGAATCAAAGTTAAAATCATTTATTGATAGCAAATACAATCATATTCCTGAAACAGCCAGAAAAGAAGCATTAAGCCGTTTTATTCTGAATGAAGGGATTGAACTTGATTACAGAAATCGTGATTTTCATATCAAATTGTCAAAAGGTGTTGATATTTCATGGAAAGATAAAGAAGGCAAAGAATTCTCTGAACACGTTTATGCAATAGACTTTGAAAATATACTCAATAATGAATTTTTATGCGTTAATCAATTCTCGATTGAAGGAAAAAACAACCGCAGACCCGATCTGATTATTTTTATTAATGGCCTTTCGGTTGCTTTGTTCGAATTTAAAAATATGTTCGATACAACAGCAACCGTTGAAAATGCCTTTAACCAGATTCAGCACTACCGGGAAGACATTCAGCAATTATTCGAATACAACGAAATCACAGTGGCATCCGATGGCACCGATACTTTATTAGGAATGTATTCTTCAACCAGGGAGTTTTTTACACCGTGGAAATCTATTGATGGTTTAAAAATTGAAGAAGATGATTTCGCTTTAAATTCATTGATTAAAGGACTATTCCCAAAAGAGCGTATTCTTCAGTATCTCCGATATTTTATTTTTCATGAAGATCACAATGGTTCTTTGATAAAGAAAGGGGCAAAATATCATCAGTTCTTTGGAATTCAGTTTGCGGTTAACTCAACAAAAAAAGCAATCAAACCAATTGGCGATGGTCGCATTGGTGTAATATGGCATACGCAGGGTTCAGGCAAAAGTATTTCAATGGCTTTTTTTACAAGTATTCTACGCAGATTACCGGAATTAAAAAATCCAACAATTGTTGTTCAGGTTGATCGAAACGATCTAGATTCTCAGCTTTACGATAATTTTATTCTTGCCCGCGATTTAGTCGGTGTGGTTCAACATGCAGAAACAACCGAAGAATTAAGGAATTTGCTTTCTTCCGATGGTGGCGGTGTTATTTTTACAACCATAGAAAAATTCAGGTTAGTAGGTACATTGGCCGATAAAGAATTAGTTCATCCCACACTTTCAACACGAGAAAACATTATTGTTATTGCAGACGAAGCACATCGAACACAATATGGCTTACTCGATGGCCTTGCAGCTAATCTACGTAAAGCCTTGCCTAATGCTTCATTTATTGGTTTTACTGGCACACCTGTTGATAAAAAAAATGCTGATACTGTTGAAGTTTTTGGCGAAACAATCCACGTTTACGACATCAAACAGGCCGTTGAAGATAAAGCCACAGTACCCATTTATTATGAACCACGTCTGGCAAAATTGCATTTGGTAAATGAAGCAATAGACGAGGAAGCAGAAGAAATAATCAAAGACCTGCCCCTTAATCAGGCAAATCATATTAAATGGGCAGCAGTTGAAGATGCAGCAAATTCTGATGATAGAGTAAATAAGGTTGCCACCGACATTTTAACGCACTATATAAACAGAACTTCAACATTGCCCGGCAAGGCTTTGATTGTCTGTATGAGCCGCCGAAATTGCGTAAAAATGTATGATACAATTACCAAACTTGAAGCTTGCCCCGAAATTGCAGTTGTGATGACTGGTAATATTTCAAAAGACCCGAAAGAATGGAACATGCATATTCGGACAAGTGAAAAATTTGAAGCAATTAAACAGCGCTTTAAAGATCCCAAAGACCCCTTAAAAATTGTAATTGTTCGCGACATGTGGCTCACAGGTTTTGATGTTCCCTGTTTGCATACGCTTTATGTAGATAAAATAATGCAAGGGCACAACCTCATGCAGGCAATCGCAAGGGTAAACCGTGTATTTAAAGACAAACCTGCTGGTGTAATTGTAGATTATATAGGAATAGGTGATTACTTAAAAGATGCAACAAAAAAATATACAGGCGGTGGTGGCAAAGGCGATCCTTCAGTAAATATTGAAGAGGCCATGCAGTTATGTCTGGAGCAATTAGAACAAACAAAACCTTTCTTACCCGAACAAATTAATTATACCAATTGGAAAGCCCTGACCAATGGCGATAAACTTTTGTTGATAAGCAAATCGGTTAATCACATTGTCAAAGATGATGAACGTTCAAAGTCATTTCTAATGGCTGAATTGCGTTTAAGCGCTTTGGTTTCAATTGTAAAATCTCATCCGGGAATTGCAGACATAGCCCTTGATATTATTTACATACAGCATGTGGCAACAGCAGTAAGAAAAGTAAAGAATCCTATAAAAAACATCAAAGTAAAAGAAGATCAGATAAAAGAATTGATAACACGTAGTATTGATTCAGATGAGATTGTGGATGTTTTCAAAATGGCAGGCATCGAAAAGGCAGATATATCAATACTAAACGAACAGTTCCTGCTGGGTGCAAAAGATCAGAAATCAGGTGTTGAAATAAAAGTGGAATTACTTCGCCGCATTCTCGAAAATGAAATGCAGTTGCGCCAGCCAAAGAACATAAAAAAGTACATTTCACTTAAAAAAGAACTGGACGATGTGATTGATCGCTATCATAAAAATGCCATAGATTCATTCACAACAATCATAAAACTCATAGAACAGGCAAAAGAAATGCAGGAAGAAGACCGGCGCACAAAAGAATTGGGTCTCACCGAAGAAGAACTGGCATTCTATGATATAATTGCATTGCATGAAAACTCAATTACAGAAAGGCAGCTGATAAAAGATATTGTAAAAAATGTAACCGATGCAGTAAAGAAAAATTTGCAGATCGATTGGTACAAAAAAGAAGATGCAAAAGCGGCAATTCGTTTGGCTGTGAAAAAAGAATTACGGGGCAAAGTCAATCTGGAAGAACTGAATCAAATCCTAGCAGAGATCATGGAGCAGGCCGAAGGCCAGTACAAAGAATTTCCAATCTATGGTTAATAAATTTAAGTAAAGCAATTTTTCCATTTCTCTTTTAAAACAACAATATGTCTAAACATGGCACCATTCGCAGATATACCCTGATAATTGAAAAGATTAACCGGGGTCACCATCCCTCATTTGATGAAATAAAAGAATATTTATTCGATCATGGTTTTGAAATTTCAGCCCGTACCATTCAAAGAGATATAGAGCAGATACGTTATGAATTTGGTTTTGAAATTCTCTACAACAGAGATAAAAATGGCTACTACATTGATTTTGAAAATTGCATTAATACAGAATCATTTCTCAGGTTTCTCGAAATAGTAAATACAGCAGAGCTTTTAACCGAAAGTCTTTCCGAAAATAAAGACACACTCAAATATATTTCATTTGATAACAGTGGTGTTTTTAAAGGTACAGAGAATATAAAACCATTGCTTCAGGCTATTAAAAATAATCGCATCGTTACTTACAAACATTTTAATTATCATACTGGAAAAACAAATTCATATACCCTTAAACCATATCTATTAAGAGAATATCAAAACAGGTGGTACATCATTGGAACCATTAATAAAAACAGCGAATTCAGAACCTTTGGGCTCGATAGGGTTCAAAACCTGATAATAACAACAGAAACATTCAAGCCTGATAAAAAAGCAAATCCAGCGGAACTCTTTGAAAATACCATAGGTGTTGTTTACTCTTATCACGAACAGCAAAAAGTAATTCTTTCATTTACTTCTGTTCAGGGAAAATACATTAAATCCCTGCCACTTCACAAATCGCAGCGCATAATAATTGATAACGAAGACGAACTCAGGATTGAATTAAATGTCATTCCAAATTACGAGCTATCACAATTAATCCTGATGCATGGTGAAACAGTAAAAGTAATAGAACCCGTCTGGCTAATAGATGAAATAAAAGAAACCCTGAAAGCCTCTCTAAAACAGTATAAATAATGTTATTTCAAGCAGTACGTCATGTTTTGACGATCAACAATATGAATTTTATAGCAAAATAATAGGAGTAAATTGAATTATTTTATTTATGAAGGAACCTATTGAAATTGGCATAAATAGTGTCAGCAAGAAAACCCCTAAAAAATTTTCTCTAAAAAAAATAGAGTCATAATATTTTTCTATTTTTTCTTTACAATTTTTTTTCTTTACAATTTTCTCACAAAATTCTTAATTTTTTGCACAA
>Ga0209417_1000526_pt1 | contig 88240 bp, 84 predicted proteins | sample RifGroF2_FD_184002 | JGI IMG/M metagenome (GOLD analysis project Ga0209417, IMG submission 184002) | Groundwater microbial communities from Rifle, Colorado, USA - Groundwater F2 (SPAdes) (version 2) | ecosystem: Environmental > Aquatic > Deep subsurface > Groundwater | place: Rifle, Colorado... | reverse complement strand
GTATTTCACAGCCATAAATCCTATTGCTGGTGAGTTGCTCTCCAGCAGAGCTCACGTCCTCTTCAGATTTATAGAATAAAATTATTAAAAAATAATTCATCAGATTCTTGCTTTTCAACATAGAAGGACAGAGGGGTATCCCGCATCAGTATTCCATCTGTACATCAAAGCCTCATCAAAGGCACAGATAAAGTACTGTGAGTGTACCAAATTAATTCCCGATAGGTTGTTCTTCCTTTTGGGCGAATATTGTAAAAGAGAAAATTCAACTCAATCATAAAAGCGAATAGGAGGAAAATAAAATTACTGAAGTAAACTGGAAAGGAAGAATAGTTTCAGCGCATTTAGATTCTGCCGGAACTAAGAACTTTTGAATCCTTCAAAGCATGACTCTTCTGTAAATTATTAATCCTGCATGTCCGGTTCCTTATTTAGGATTCCTATATTTGTCGAGTTATCAATTATCTAATTGAATACTATTCCGATAAATAGCGATCAGGAACTGATCCTTAGGATACGAAACGGGGATCAGGTAGCATTTGAGCTTGTTTTTTACAGGTACAAAGGGAAGTTGTATGATTTTATCCGGCATAGTTTACCTGCAGAGGAAGATCCGGAAAGTATGGTTCAGGAAGTTTTTACCAAACTATGGATAAACAGGAAACAACTTGATCCATCCAGGTCGCTGAATCCCTTTTTATACACAATAGCACGTAATGAAGTATTTGGCCAGTTGCGTAAAATGTTGGTCCGGCGGAAATATCTCGAAGAATTAAATTATTCAGTAAATGGCTTAGTTGATAGTACGGAGCAGCAATTTGAATATGAAGAGCTAAAAAAAATTGTGGCTCAGTTAATCCAGTCAATGCCCGGGAAACGAAGAGAGATATTTGAAATGAGCCGCAATGAAGGTTTAAATTACAGAGAAATAGCTACAGCCTTGGGGATCAGTGAAAATACAGTTGATACACAAATTCGGAAAGCATTAGCATTTCTGAGAGAAAACCTGAGAAAGCGAATGTCGCTTTTCCTGTTCTTTGTTCCCCTCCGCAAAAAAGTACTATCCTGAAATTAGCTTGAGTCAATTATTTCTCTTTTCACCAACAAACTCAAACCCGACTGTTCTTTTGGAATTTCCTTCTTTGCGTTTATTTTTCAAAAAAAATTCAACCTCAGTCACGGAACTTTCCCGCTTGCGCATATTACCAATTGAGAAAACATCATTTTATGAACATACCTCAACACATACAAGAAAAGTTAGACCGTCTGTACAGCAATCGTTTTCTGGGAGATGAAGAACTCAAAAGCCTTGAGGGCTGGCTTAACCAGATACAATCCGACGAACAAACCAATCAGTGGCTTTCCTCAAATTGGGAGACAGCAGAAAATATTGATGTCGAAATTTCGTTCGACGAAATCCGTCGCCGGATCGCAACTCATGAAAAACAATTCGGAAGATTGAGAATACAACAATGGACCAAAAATCTTCAGCGGGTTGCAGCCATCCTTGCTATACCATTATTAATCGTAAGCCTCTGGTTAATATTGAATCGCCAGCACGATTCTTCCTCGATGGTACTTGCCACAGCCAAAGGCGAACATACTCATGTATTTTTGCCCGATGGTTCCGAAGTATGGCTTAATGTCGATTCCAGGCTTGAGTATTTCACAAATTATAATGCTGCAAACCGTTTGCTAAAATTGAGAGGGGAAGGATTTTTCAAAGTAGCCAAAGGGAAAAAATTCCCGTTTATAGTCGATATGTCAGGATTTCAGGTAAAAGCCATTGGTACCGAATTCAATATCTCTGCTTATGCCGACGATCCCTGTGCCTCAATATACATGCAGGAAGGAATAGTCGAACTGAGCTATCTCCCGGAAGGAAAAAAGGAACAAAAGTTTCAAATGAAAGCAGGAGATAACGCGCTCATCAGCTCGGCCTCTAATTCAGTCATGATTGGTCATGTTTCAGTTGAAAACAACGACAACTGGATCAACGGAGAATTGTCATTCCATGGCGAATCACTGGATCAGGTATTTCGGAAAACCGAACGTTGGTATAACGTAACAATCGATTACAACCCCAACGATTTTTCAAATGAAACGTTTACTGTTCATTTGAAAAAAGATGAATCTGTCAACCATCTGTTCGAAATTATCGATCAGGCAATTGGTATTAATGTCAAACAAAACGGGAAAATATATGTAATCAGCAAAAAATAAAAAAGGCAAGCAGCAATTGTTGGCACGATCCTGCTCACCCTTTTCAATAGTGATTTTTAAACTTTAAAATCGTTCAAATTTATGAAAAAAAAGCATGTAAACCCAGCCAGGGGAAAATGTATCTGGTTGCGAAAGTTATTAACGATTATGAAACTAACATTCTTTCTGCTTCTGACCTCTACTATGCTGGTTTCAGCAGTGGGGTACTCCCAGTCAACCAGGTTGAATCTGGATTATAAGAAGATCTCAGTTGGTCAGCTTTTTCAGCTAATCGAAGATCAAACTGATTACCGGTTTGCGTATTCAAAGTCCAGTATTAATCCTGACGAAGAGGTAACGATTGATGTAAAAGACGCAACTCTTGATCAGGTACTGAAAATCATTTTGGACAACGAACAGTTAATGTATAACATCATCGATCGGTATGTGGTTATTTCCGACAAGCCTACTTCCTCACAAACTGGCCAGCAACAGCAAAAAACGGTTTCCGGGAAAGTCACCGACACTTCGGGCCAACCACTTCCTGGAGTAACAGTGGTTGTGAAAGGTACAACTAACGGAACGATTACAGACTTTGACGGAAAATACACGCTTGCCAGTGTTCCCGGCGATGCTACGTTGGTATTTTCATTTGTAGGAATGAGATCACAGGAAAATTCAGCGAGCGGAAAGACAACAGTAAATGTACAATTGGAAGAAGAAACCATTGGTATTGAAGAAGTTGTTGCCGTTGGCTATGGAACTCAAAAGAAAATAAATTTAACAGGTTCCGTGGATGTAGTGTCAGGAGAGGTCCTTACGAATAGATCTGCGCCAAATGTTTCGTCGCTCATACAGGGGACTTCTCCTAACCTGAATATCAGCATGACAAACTTGGGTGGCGAACCGGGGGCTGCAAGTAGTTGGAACATCAGGGGAATTGGATCAATTGCAGGTAATTCCTCTCCTCTTATCCTGATCGACGGAGTAGAATCAAACATTAATAATATTGATCCTGAATCTATTGAAAGTATTTCAGTTTTGAAAGATGCATCTGCTTCAGCAATCTATGGTTCTCGTGCTCCCTTTGGGGTAATTTTGCTAACAACAAAAAAAGGAAAAAAGAATGAGTCAATTCGAATATCGTATAATAACAACTTATCTTTTGCTTCTCCTCTTAATATTCCACATTTTGTAGATGCATTAACCTGGGTCACATCCTATAATCAAGTTCAGGCAAATTCGGGATTGGCACCAGTTTTCCCCGCAGAACAGGTTGAAAGGATCAAAGGTTATATGGCGGGAACCTATAAAACAGAATACAATCCGGATAAACCACCCACCAGTATATGGAGAGGAAGATGGGACGGAAATGCCAATTATGACTGGCCAGCCGAATATTACAAAAAATCTTCTTTCAGTCAAAAGCACACTATTAATTTAGAAGGAGGAGGTGAGAATACTCAATATTTTGTTTCTTCTGGATATTATGACCAGGGCGGTTTATATAGCTGGGGCGATGATTTATACAAAAGATACAATGTGATGGCAAATATTACCTCCCAGATTACCAATTGGCTTCGTTTTGATTACAGTTCGAAATATGCAAGGACAGAGATCGACCATCCTCTTGGGATAGTTGGTCAACCCAGATCATATATTTTCCGATCCTTCCTGTCATTTAGCCCAATGATGCCTAAATATAATATTGATGGCAGTATATGCAATCCCCTTATTAGGGCATTACAAAGTAGTGGAAGGGAAAACATACAGAACAATGATTTGGGGATAACACTTCGGACTGAAATAGAACCTGTAAAAGGCTGGAAAACAAATATGTCCTATAATTACAACTATGGAGGATCTTCAAATATACAAAATCCAAAACCTGTTCTGGTACAGAATCCAAATGGAACTATTGGAAACATTGGCTCTTCAATGACTGGATCTATTGAGAATCTGGCCTTTTCATACTATACCTTAGCGAATGCACTTACATCATACGAAAAAACAATAGGGGGTCATTATTTTAAGGCATTGATTGGGTATGAGCAGGAAGTAAATTCTTACAGGGGTTTATACGGCTCAAGAATGGAACTGATAACCGAGGCAGTTCCATCAATAAACACAGCACTTGGTACAACAACTTTGTCTGATGCCATTAGCCATTGGGCGACACAGGGTGTTTTTGGCCGTTTAAATTATAATTACAAGGAAAAATATCTTGTAGAATTCAGTGCGCGGTACAATGGATCTTCAAGATTTGCAAAAGAATCAAGATGGGGATTTTTTCCATCAGTTTCTGCCGGTTATAACATTTCAAAAGAAAAATTTTGGACTTCGGTCGAGTCCTATGTCAATATGTTAAAACTAAGAGGTTCCTATGGCTCTTTGGGGAACCAGAATGTTGCCAATTATTTATACCTGTCGTCGATCCCTGTCAGCAGTAATCTGCCATATCTTTTAGGTGGAGAACGGCCAATATATGCACAGGTTCCTGGCATTATAAGTAACGATTTAACCTGGGAAACAGTAACAACGTTGGATTTTGGGGTTGATGCCGGTTTCCTGAATAACCGTTTGGGTTTAGTCTTTGACTGGTACAACAGGACAACCAGCGATATGTTTGGCCCTTCAGAAAGTCTTCCTGCTACTTTGGGTACGGGAGCGCCATATAGAAACAATGCTAAGTTATCGACAAAAGGTTTTGAGGTGTCATTGGATTGGAAAGACAAAATATCATCTGATTTATCTTATAATGTTAGCATTAGTGTTGGAGATAGTAAATCAATAATACTAAAGTATAAAAATGACAGTGAGCTAATCGACACATGGTACAAAGGAAAAGATATTGGTGAGATCTGGGGTTTCGGCACTGATGCAATAATACAAACGGTTGGTGAAGAAATGCCTGATCAATCGAAGTATTATAAGACATGGGGCCCCGGAGATATGAAATACAAAGATATTGACGGGAATGAAATTATTAACGATGGAACAAGGACGCAAAATGATCATGGAGATTTATACGTGATTGGGAACAGTTCCCCCCGTTATAACATTGGTTTATCGGCAGGATTGAATTGGAAAGGTTTTGATGTGAATATGTTTTGGCAAGGCATTGGCAAACGTGATTACTCACCACATTCAGGCACAAATTTATTTTATGGACTTGTTTCTGGTGGTAGCGCTGGATCAGAATCAGCAATATTTAAAAATAGCCCGGCATTGGATTACTGGAGACCAGCAGATGATGCAAGTACATTAGGTCCAAATACAGATGCCTATTTTGCAAAACCATATTTCACCACAGAATTAAATAAAAACCGTTTAGTTCAATCCAGATATATACTTAATGCAGCTTATATGCGTCTGAAGAATCTTCAAATTGGTTATACTGTCCCTCCGAAACTTTCGATGAAAGTACATCTTTATAAGGCCAGGTTTTACATTTCCGGGGAAAATCTGTTAACATTTACAAAATTGCCTAAAACTATGGATCCTGAAATAGTAATTGCCTCGGATCCAGGTTTTGGTGGCACTCAGAATACTGGGGCAACATATCCAATTTCAAGAAGCCTTTCATTTGGTATTAATCTAACATTCTAAAATATTACGAGTTATGAAGTATTCTATAATAATTATAATAGCCGGGTTTATAGCTTTATCTGCAATATTCAATGCCTGTCAAAAAGATATATTGGAAAAATATCCTTTGGATCAGGTCTCATCCGCAGATTTTTTCAAACAGCCTAATGACCTGAAAATATATGTGAATCAATTCTATAATGATGCATTGCTTCCTGTGTTTTGGGGAGCTATCCTTGGTAACCCTTATCGTGGTGGTGCCGATGATTACAATAGCGACAATCAAATTAATGGAGCTTCCATTGATGTATGCCTGCAAGGAACGAGAACTGTTTCCTATACCGGACGTGTAGGCTGGGACTATAGTTACGTTAGAAAGATTAACTATTTCTTTGATAACTACAAAAAATGTACGGGCGATTTTAAAAATTATCAACAATACGTAGGCGAGGCTTATTTTTTCAGGGCACTGATCTATTTTCAGCTAATGCAAACATTTGGAGATGTTGCATTGCTTACAACTGTACCTGAAACAAATTCACCGGAACTTTATGAACCAAGGACACCCAGAAACATTGTAGCTGATAAAATAATTTCAGATCTTGATTCGGCTTCTATGTACCTTTCGGATGTTAAAAATGATGGGTGTTCCAGGATAAATAAATGGATTGCACTTGCATTTCAAACCAGAGTGGCTCTTTACGAAGGCTCATGGGAAAAGTATCATGCAACAGATGCATTTAAAGTTAGTACACCTCAGCCTGAAAAGTATTTTAACAAAGTTGTAGAAGCTGCTACAACAATTATGAACTCTGGTAAATTTGATGTTTATACAACCGGTAAACCAACATCAGATTACGCCAGCCTATTCATACAGCGTGATTATTCAACAAATAAAGAAGTACTTTTCTGGAAGAAATTCTCGACAGCTTTATCTATTAATAACAATAAGAATTATCAGCAGGAGTATCCTTATAATAAGTCGATTACAAAAGAATTAGCTGACTCTTATCTGTGTAGCGATGGTAACCCAATTACAGATAATCCACTTTTTTCAGGATACACAACGATTACTGATGAGATGAAAAACCGTGACCCACGATTTTATCAAACAATTTTTACACCTGATGCCCCCTGGATGATTGACGCAACAGGGACAAAATTTTGGAAGGATGTTTATACTAACCTCAATTCTGCTACCAAATTTAATGCTCCTTCTGGTTACGTGCTTCGCAAGGGTTATGATCCACTTCTTGTAAACCATAATCTTAACTATGAAGAAACACCTTCTATTTATTACCGGTATGCCGAAGTTCTACTCAACTTTGCCGAGGCAAAAGCTGAATTAGGTACTATTAACCAAGCCGATATAGATAAATCGATCAAGAAACTAAGGGACAGGGTTGGCATGCCAAATTTAAATCTGGCAAATATAACAACTGATCCAAAATGGGATTTTCCAACTTTATCACCAATCATCAATGAAATCAGGCGTGAACGCAGGGTTGAACTGGCAGATGAAGGTTTCCGTTGGCCGGATATTGCCCGATGGGCAGCAGCCGATGAATTAATTGTTGGTAAAAGACCGAAAGGATTTAAAGGCTCCCAGATTGCTGCAACGCTTTTCCCGGTCGATGAGAATGGATTTCTTGATCCATTTAAAACTTCTTTGCCAAATGGTTATGGCTTTGTACTCAATCGTGATTATCTGAATCCCATACCAGAAAGTCAGATCGTACTAAATCCAAAGTTGGAACAGAATCCTGGCTGGTAACTGGGAAGAATGCATCAGTTCCTTTCTATTTTGAAGTAATAATCCATTGTTTTGTAATAATTCAATGGGTTATTATTTCAAAAACAAATTATTATTCTTTCGAAATTTTATACTTCACATTACTTGCAAGACAATGAATATCCGTCATATAATCCCACTTAAAGTTTTTATTTTTATTTTTTTATCAATAACTGGAAGATTCATTAATGACACAAATGGCAGGACTTCTGAAAAAGAGCGCAAGCTTGCATATTCCTTCCAGATTCCTGATATATAATCGACAAATCATTTTGTGCAATTTTATAAATCATTTTGTGCAAAAAAACTAAAACAACAGAATTTCTTTATATGGATTAGTAAGATCGTAATTAGCTGTTAATACTTCAATTTTACGTTTGCCGCCATTGCCAGTTCCATTTGCAACACTTACAGGCTGTTCTATTGTCTTAGTAAACCATTTATTTATATCACTATATTTGTTAAGTATATTACTTGGATAGCTACTCATAAGGAACTTTCCCTTAATCTCAGATAATAATTTTAGTAACTGTTCAAAGTCTTCCTTTGAATATCCGTTATAATGACCGCAATCGCTATTGTAATACGGGGGATCGCAATAAATGAATGCGCTTTCATAATCTCTCGATCTTATAATTCGAAGTGCATCCGTGCATTCAATCTGTACATCTTGTAGTCTAATAGAATAATCAATTGTAAATGAATCTCTCTTATTCGTTATCTTTTATGATGTAGTTCCTTTTTGTCTGTCGTATCCCCACGATCCGTCAAACATTGCACTAAACGACTGTGTTGCCAGTACCCACACTGCCCACGCTCGTTTTATCCTTGAAAACATGTGTGGATTGTTATAAATCACAGTAGCGTCATTATGAATAGAACGAGAGTGCAGACTTATTCTAACCATCTTTTCCAATTCTACAAACTCATTTTGAGCTACCTCATAGAAGTTAATAAGCTCTCGATTATTATCGTTAATGATCTCAACATCACTTTTATTCTTTGCCCAAAATATCGCACCACCGCCAATAAAAGGCTCAATATACGTAGTGTGTTTTGGAATCAATGGTAAAATAGTATTAACTAAATTTTGTTTTCCACCGTAATAACTAATTGGTGTTTTCATATCATTTTGTATTTTTGTTTAATCTCACGTTAATAAATAAAAGTGCTACTACACTCAAAGGACATTTGCCCCTGGCTTGGTGTAGTAGCACTTTTATCATTTACCCGGCGACGTGAGAAATTGACGGGTAGTGAAGCTGGGGGCTTTTATATATTCACAATTGTATGCAATGCTCCAGTTCTATCTTTAAATACTAAATCTCCCGATGTGTTTGTAAAAATTGTATTATCGAGCGACGGCGTAGACTGCGATGAACTTAATCCTAAAACACTTGCGAAAACCCCATTTCCATCAGCTTGAAAGGAAGTTCCAAAAACGTAATTAGCTTCGTTAATTTCAACACTAGAACCAATTCGTAATGATGCAATAGTTCCAGATAATCCCAGTGTAGCTTTTAAAACTCCTGAAGCATTATAAAATTCTAATTCATTTGTACTTCCATTTATTACAACTCGTTGTCCGGTTGTAGCACTTTTCACAGTAGCTCCATTTAATATTGCTCCAATTGCTGTTAAAATACCACTTTCTAACTTCATTGTTTCAACATCTAACGCGTTATAAAAGTGCATTGATCCATCTGCCCCATTTATGAATACGCGCTGTCCGCTAGTTCCAGTCCTCAAGTACTTAACCCCTAAATTATCAATATAGGCCAGTGAAGCAAAAAGCAAATCAGTAGCTACACTGTCAAATGTTGCACCGAAAGGGTTCCAGTATGCTGTATTCGTCGGTAAAATATCCGCAAACGACCCGCCAGGAGCGTCAGTTCGCGCAACGTAATACGATCCTCCGTATTTTACTATATCCACACGCGTTGAATTGCCGTAATAAGTTGTGACAGCGGAATAATCCTTTCCGCCCATTGTCAGCGGCCCTATTGGTCCGGTTGGCCCGGTGGCTCCAACCTCTCCTTTAATCCTGACCGGAGGCGTCCAATTAGATACCAGCGAAGTACCAGCCGCATTTTTAACCGCTTTTGTCATCCAGAGATATTCCAATGATCCTGTTGACGGTGGAGTTACCGACCACCCGGACGGATTCAAATCTGTTACTACAATATCCGGAGCCGTTGTAATGCTTCCATTTTTTGCATATTGATATTCAATATAATTACCAGATGCGCCTGTGTCTCCTTTTAAGGCTATTACCTGCCACACCAAAAGATTCGGAGGATCAACACCGGAAATCGGTGAGCTATATATCATACGATATGATGACCCGCCATGTACCACTTCATCGCCTTTATAATATGTAAATGCAGCATTGTATTGACCTCTGAAAATACCTATTTCACTGGTTTGGCCTGATGGATTTTGTACTAGCGCGCCCCTCAATGTCAACGTATTGGCGGCAGCATCGTTCCAATCCAATCCGGCGCTGGTATTTCCTATTTTAAATTTATTATTGTCGAAATCGAGAAAATTATAACCGTCAGCAGTTTGCATTTTACCGGTCACGATCTGGTTTCCGCTGATTTGAGTAAACCCGTATGTGGTCTGAAATGTGCGTGCGTTTCCGCGAACAGAGCTAATTATTCCGATTAAGAAGTGATAATAATTTGCATCTGAATTGTAGCCTATTGCTACAGATGAGGCAATCAGCGTTCCGCTTGTGTTCGCCTTGCTGCACTTTGCGTATAAATAATAAGCTGTTGCGTCTGTTGATAATGTTTCTTCAAAGGTGGCAATGTCCCAGGTCACGGGAGCGTCGCTGGTCGGTATCATCGAGTGAACCAATTGCCCGGATGTGGCTGAAAATATGTTTTTATTACCTCCTTTATTGGCGGTGAAAAAAATACCCGAAAGCGTGAACTGGTTTTCTATTTTTCCGACGATCAGCATCTCGGCTCCTAGTGTACTGATCATGTTGGCGATTTCAGCCACATCGCGCCAGTTGCGGGAAAAATAGTTAGGGTTGTTCATCCCGGCGCGTTCAATTACCTTTTCAATTTCTTCGGTAGTTTTCTTTACTTCAGTAACAGGGTTCACATAAACCACGTCCGAAACCTTTATGCTATCGTATTTGTTGGGCTTGTTTAAATACCGTTTAAAGGCCGTTACACGGATATTTCTGCCTTCAGTCAGCGGCTCTATATTATCATCCTGAACGGTGACTATTTCACCAAGTTGAAGCGTCATGTCATCGCGGGTAAATTGTACTTCATCCTGCGCCAGATTGAGCGAAATTAAATCATCCTGGTTCGCGTTTAGATAGGCCTGCGCTTTGGCTTCCAATTCGGCCACAGCCGCCGTTTTATAGCTTTCAGGCATTTCTATGTTATAAATAATATAGGTATCGCCATTGGCCGGGATTAATGGTGATGACGGCAAACTCAAGCCGCTTTGCTCTTCGTAGGCAATTAGCTCAAATTCTTCGGTATCTGAATTATAGTTTACCTCGAAATCAAGCCCAACCAATGAGCCGGATTGAAAGACAACATGCTTGGTCAAGCCGGGTAATTCGTAATCGTTCGGGTCGAAAGTAAGACCGAAATCTTTAAAATAGTAAATGCCGGAAGCCTCGCGCACTTCGGAAATAGTGCCAGTACGGCGAGGGTAAACTTGATCAAAAGTCTGTACATCTTCAACCACGAAAGGCGCACCAGTCACTTCAAGATAAGGCACACTCATTTGTAAGCGTGATGAACCGTAATCGGCAGGCAAGTTCTTTGTCGACCCGAATGCGTACAGCCGGGTAATAGCCTTGCTGTTCAGGTTCCGCTCCTGATCGATTGCCAGCAGTCCGCCGCCAATGGTGAGCAACCGGGGCGGATCGGGCGTGATTTCGTGGCGGCACATGTTGATCGCGTACCCGTCGGTCCAGTATTCAGTTTTCCACTCTGTGGCGGCATTCTGCAATACTTCGAGGCAATTCTGGTTTGATATGGTAATGGTTTTCACGTCGCCGGTTATAACCGTTCCGGCAGTCCAGCCAAATGGCTGAACTGCATTCAGGTTAGCAACAATCATATCGAGCAACTGCGCGGGTGTACATGTATAGCTGAATTCGCTTTTGGTCAGGTCTCGGGAGCTGTCGTAAAGAAATAGTTTAACCTTTTCAAGCTCATGTATTGGCGCATACATTTTAAACTGATAATGATAAATCCCTTTCTTCATGGCCGGAATAGGCCGCTCCTTAACTGTATATCGAACCGAAAAAGCGGTACAATAATCGCCCTTCCGGATGTCCAAAGCCGTTTGGCTGAAAAACTCAACATTGATCGAATTTTCAGCCATCACGGAGGCATCCTGGTACGACTGATCGGTGACCTTCACATCGGCTATTTCTGTGCTATTCCTGTACAGTTTCATAATTACGCGTATTGTGCCTTGATTGCTTTTTGCTCTGTGGCTGTTGGTTTGTGGTCGAGTTCTACCTCGTTGTAATCGAAGTATTTCGATTTCGATTCATCATCTCGTGTTTTTTCCTGCACATCCCAGCGGAAATGCCATTTGCCGAGACCAATTTCTTCAACCAGCGGCGGAATTTCATTGCGTTGTTGTCTCATAATTGTAATTTTTAAGTGAATTGATAAAATCCATTGGTTTCAATAATCGTAGTTTTAAACGGAAGCATTGATTTTTGAATTTTCTGCACTGCCTGTATCAACATCGTTGAACCGGTAAACACAATTCGTAATTCGCCGTCAATTTTAATCTGAAGTTTTAGGCACTTATGGCATTTATCAGCATTAAACTTGCTTGCGTTAAGTTCAAAATCAACGACTTCAATTTCTTTATTTACAATGCGGTTAATTTTAATTTTTTCGCCCGACATAGGCGCGGAATCTACCGTAATCCCGAGTTCACTAAAAAGTTTCATTCCAGTTAGTTTTTTATAGAGATTTATACAATTTGCGTGCATACACCAACCCTTATATGAACCGATAATTTCAATGCGCCTTTTGCCTTTTGCCTGCAAAATTTTGCGTGCAAAGCTTTGTTTTATCCGCTTGCGAAGCCTAATATGATCGTGGTAAAAAACATAGCCCAAAAAGTCAATTCCACGACTCTTAACAGGAAAAACCTGCCAGTTTTCTTTTAGCTTAAGGTTTAAATTCTTCGACAAATATTCTTGTATGTCGATTCGCAATTGATGCAAATATTCTTTTGAACCAGAAAGGACCACCATGTCATCGCAGTATCGGAAATAGTATTTAACTTGTTTGGTTTCCTTCATCCAGTGATCAAAATACGACAGATAAAAATTAGCCAGGTATTGGCTGAGGTAATTACCAATCGGGACACCAGGCGCACTATCAATAATTTCATCTAACAAAAACAAAAGCCTTGCATCTTTAAATTTTCGGCGCACAAGTTGTTTTAGTACAGAATTATCAATTGAAGGAAAAAACTTTTTTACATCGAGTTTTAAACAATAATTGGTATTTTTCTGATTTATCAGTGCTGTTTTAAGTCTTTTGACACCATCGTGGATTCCACGTCCTTTTATACATGAAAACGTATCTCGTATAAATGTTTCAACAAAATACGGTTCCAGTACATTCATAATCGCATGATGTGCTATACGATCAGGAAAATAGGGCAGCCTGTAAATTTCACGTTCTTTACCCGCGTCGGTTATTGCCTTAAAAACGTGATAAGGAGAGGTAGTATAGGTAGTGTTGGTTAACTGCTTTTTAAGTTGCATCAGGTTTTCTTCCCTATTTTGATCATGCAAAATAATCCCGTAGCGTAATTTTTTACCTTTTCGCGCCATCTCGTCTGCGCTCTGAATATTATCCATATCGCAAATCTGATCGTATATATTACCTATCCTTTTCATTCATCAATTGGCTTATTAAATGTGTCTTTCCTTTTTCGTAGTACCAGACACGTATAATTATTATTTGTTTTTTGCCAAGTGGCACGGCCTCTGTACTAAATAGTATAAGCAAAGCTGAGAACCGATATTCGTATTCGCATTCGACACCGTGTTATTCGTATTCGCATACGCGAGACCGGCATTCGTGCCATTATTCGCATTACCCGACTGCAAAAGCCCACGATGAGTACAGACAGCCTAAATATTTCACACCCCGGGGCGCACGCGCCCGTAAAAGCCGAGCCGAGAACCGAGAAACGTAAACGCATTCGACACCGCGTTAGACGTACTCGCATACGCGAGACCGGCAAACGTGCCAGAAGCCGCATAACCCGACCGCCAAAGCCCACGATATCCTGCAGAAAGCGAATTGTAATAATAATCGCAATAAAATGTGCTCGAACTTGCACCATCATTAACAACTGAAGCAAGTAAGTCGGCATTCGGTCCCAAAATCATGTTTTTTGTCCAACCTTCAATTTTTAAAAATTCAAAATATCGGGCATACTTATTGGTTATTGTATCTTCATATACACCGTTATTGTAGATATAAGACAAAAACTTATTTCCTTCTGCTTCTGTTTGCTTCCAGATGTTAATTCCTTGTGTCCATTCCCATAAGTGACCAAATGGGTTTTCTATTCCCATAAACGAAGGGACCGCAACAATTTCATCAACTCCCGTAGTAAATTCAGTAATGGTATAATTACTAACACTATCCGTAGTCCCGGATGATAGATTCCGTCCAATTGTGACAAGAGGATAATATCCGTTATAATTGTTCCACGCCGTACCGTCAACATCGGTGACGCCTACACCTAATCCGCCAGTAAAATAGCCGTTTGTATCCTTCGTTGCTGAAAATGCCTTTTGGCTGTTTAATGTTGCGTACTTAGTAACGAAAAGCATCCATAACGCCACATGTGTATTATAGTCAATCATTCCGTAATCAGTCCCCTTGCGCTGTGCATAGTTCCAGAAATCGGTACGTGATAATACGGTCCTCGCCTTGCCTAAAAAACCTTTTTGTAAGGCGTCGTTGGCAGCATCGTTATTGCCGCCCCTGAAAACGGTTGTGGTATTCATAACCGACCACAGCGCATTGGCCTGTACTCCAAAGGCGGCGGTATTGTTGGCCGCCGCCTCAAAGCAACCAGCCGTAAACTCGCGCTTTGTAAATCCGCTAATTGGGTACGGTGAAACCCACAACTTATGTACCGTTGAGCTTACATCTTCAACCAAAAAATAAAAGCCAGGGTGATGCGTAACAACGTCGCCCGCCGAGCCGTCCAGGATAGAGGCAGTGCCATCTTCGTAATACAAAGCTGTGCCTTTCCGAAACCGCTTCAAATAGCCATTCAACAAGGTGCCTTGTACGGCCAGTTCGTTTACCACGGCAGCTTTTGCCATGTCTGCGTTTCCGCACCTGGTAAGATCGGGGTTTGCAGCCGCATCATCAATTATTACACCATACGCATGATCTTCTTTGTTAAGGGTTCGAGCTGCCGGGTTGGGTTCGCGCAGCTTCAGGTTTAAAATAGCCGAAACGCGACGGTTGGTGAATGGCTCCAACTGGCTGTATTGAGTACATTCTTCGAAATAGCAGGTATAAATATAATCCGGCAATTTAGAAAAATACAACATAAATTTTTTATCCCTCAGGAATATCTCAAATGCGGCTTTTTTACGGTGAAAATCGTACTGGTTATCAGCAACAAGTGCAATCTGCATGTTAAAGCTGCGCGCATCAACCGGCATGGGTTCAAGCGGAAATAGTACTTCCTCGCCATCGTCGTTGTCAAAATCAACAACCAGCGGTGGCTTAGTGCTTACGGGCTTTAATAATTCTGAAAAAGTACCTTTCAACGGGGTAACCCCGTACTGGACATATACGTCCACTCCATTTATAAAAAGTTCTCCGGTCATATTTTTAGATATTAGATTTTAGACAATAGATTTAAGATTTTATTTTTATTCCATCGTTTTCCAGCCTTTTCAATGTGCTTTCAACCGCTTCGAGGCGGTAAAGTTCCCTGGTGTTTTTCGCTATTTCTGCCGTGTCTAAAGCCTGTTTAACAAACCGAGCCTGTATATCGGCCACACTCTCCACAAGCTTGCCTGTATTTACCCGTACCGCCACGAAATGGCCTTCCAGCTTCGAGCCGGTAGCCTCGGTTATGGTGGTGATGGCCCCGGCTTTGGCAGTTTGCGAGCCAGTTTCCCCAAATGTGAGGCCGGTTACCTGTTCAGCGGCATCCATCCAGTCGGCGGCCTTTCCGATTATCGCCTCCCATTGTTTGTTTAGCCGCTCCATGTCTGTATCAATGGTTCCGGCTTGCATGCTGGCAGCAAATGCCTCGTACCATTGGCGGATGGGTTCCTCCAACACCTGCAATTTTAAAGCCTGTAAAACGGCTTTTTTCATCATATCCTGAAACGTGTCGGCAAAGTCGGCAGCCGATTTGTAGCCATTTTCAAATCCGGCAACAATGGCGTCTGTAATAGCCTCGCTGGTGGTGCCGGTGAGCGCTTCGCGCATGGCCTCGGCCTGTTCGGCAAGCATCTTATTAATGTCTTCGCCCTCATCTTTCAGCTTTTGAAGTTGCTCGAAAAGCAGTTTGGCTTTTTCGGAAAGCTGGTCTGAATCATATAGCTTCTTTATTTCATCAAATGATTTGCCATATATGCTGGCAACTGTTGAACCAAAGTCTTTTCTTGCCGGACCAGATAAATCATGTTGTCCTTTCATTAACGTATTCCACAAAACATTATAATCCCGTTCATTCTGTGACTTTTGCTTCTGAAGTTCATTGGTTATCCGACTGTTGTATTGGAGTGTTGTTTCTCCTATCTGTTGTTGTATACGTTTCCTTTCTCTTAGTAATTCATTATATTCAAAATCAGATAAATACGACTTCATTGACATCATTTCCCATTCTTCGGCGGCTTTTTTCTGCGCCTCCGATTGTTTTTTAAAGGCTGATACAATGCCTGTTATCCCTGAAATTATAGAAGTTATGCCACCTACCGGATCGGTCTCCATTTTGGCAACTCCGGTAGCAATAGATGAGATACCTGCTGCTACCTCGGCAGCCGTGTTAATCACCTGCCCCAGTTCTTCATCGAACAGGGCGGCCATGTTGGCGGCATCTTTCAGGATGGCGGCCACTTTTTGCAGGTTTTCGGGCAGGCGGGTTTTGCTTTCTTCCTCGGCTTTGGCAATGCCTTCCTGTAACTTTATGAGATATTGCTCCATTTCGGCACTCATTTCCTTTGTGCCGTTTTTATGTTCAGATTTTATTTTCTCGATAAATGCTTTTGCTTTTGCAATAGCCGCATCAATCGACTGTTTGCTGATCCGGTCGAGATTGCCGAACAATACTTCGTAAAAATCGGCATCCTCAGCCGTCAGTTTGGCAATAGCGGCTGAGGATGCCTGTTCGCGGGCCTTTATGGCTTCCTCAATGTCCTCTTTGCTGTACTTACTGTTTTCGTTCGACAATTCGGCACGCAGGCGAGCGATATCGCGCTGGTAATCTTTTTCGAGGCTGGTAAGTTGCAGTGTATACGTCTGGTATTTCTTCACCAATTCGTCGAGGTTTTTCTGAACTGCGGTGTTGGCGTCGGTCAATTCCGCGTCAACAACCGTGCGCATAGAAGGCCCCATGTCGGTTGTGTCGCCTTCCAACAGCGCTTTTTTATCCTGAAGATATTTCTGGTAGGCCTCAATGTCGTCGGCATACAGCTTTTTCTTTTCTTCCATCTCGCGGCGCAGCACATCAACGGGGTTCGATGTACCCATTATTTCCATTTTTTCGCCCTGGTAAGCGCTCAACTGTACATCTTCGGTTTTGCTACGGGTCTGTTTGCCCTTCAGTTCCTCAATCTTACGGTTGATGTATTCGAGGTAGCTTTCTCCGCCTTTTACCAGGTCGGCAAAACGTTCATTGGCATACGCCTTATCTGTGGCGGCAATAAACCGGTAATAGGTCTGGTAGGCTTCTTTTTTTAATTCAAGCTCTTTGTTTATCAGTTCGGTAGCTGTCTTTTCGGTCGCAATCTTGCCGTTAATGGCGTTCTGCTGATCGAGAAGCGCGCGCATACGATTACTCTTTTCTTCCTGTTTTGAAAGTATCTGCAATTCGAGATCGTTCAGCGTGCGCAAATCTTCAAGTGTCAGTTTATTTACATCGGTAACCCCTTTTTCAAGTAGTAGTTTTTGACGGGTAAGATCTAGACGCTTTGCAAGCTCGGCGATCTGTTTTTTATCAATTTCGTCAGTCAGTCGCTGGGCTTCTTTTATATATTTTAACCTTTCGCGCTCATCGGTTTCGTTGTTTTTTGCTTTTTCGCGCAACTCGGCAATCTTTACCTCTGTTTCTGCAACTTCTTTTTTTGTTTGTAGTTCCTGAAGATCAAGTTTGTGCAATTCAGCAGCGATAGCGGCACGCTTATCAGCCTGTTCAGTGGTTTCTTTTGCAAAATCAACTAATTTATCGAGCGGATTTTCAATGCCGGTCAAAACCTGACCATAAGCATTAGCCATATCTTTTGCAGCATTTTTAAAGCCCTCTTTTGATTCTTTTATTGCAGCGTCCTGATCTGACCAGATATCTTGTATTGATGCTTTAATTAGCTTGAATGAATTAACACCGATGTCTTTTAATGATATAAAAATATTACCCAATCCGACAAACCTATTTATTACCTGATCCTTCATAAACTGAACCAAGTCTTTTAGTGCATCTAAAGGTTTTTCCCAAGCCTTGTACAACCATTCACCAACTTTTGCAACCACATTTAAAAGTGAATCAAGTATCTGACTGAAATAAGCCGATGCGGTAATCATTGCGTTTTCGCCTTCAGCAGAGCGATGAAACCAAGTTGTTAGAAGTTTTAAACCGACCACAATAGCGGCAATTATCGCCCCAATGGGCGTGGCAATAAATTTCAACGATTGTACAATCAATTGTTTCATTCCGCCAACCGTTGAGCCAATGACCCCCGGGGCTTGTTCCATTCTATTAATAAACCCCATTACCCCTCTCCCGGCCCCCTTTAATGCCTCGTCTACTTTTCCTGTTTCTTTTTCAAGCTGCCTGATCTGGGTAATCATTTTGCCGCCAACTTCAGCGTTTTTCATTTCCTCAACGGTAAGGCTTTTATATTCTTTCCGAAGAGCGTCGAGTTTGGCTATTTTTTTATCATAACTCCCCTCAACCATTTGGTTCATCTGTATTTCTTTCTGAACCTGTGCGCTCAGCCCTGCGGCGGTCGATTTTAATTCTGCACTACGAACTGACAGACGAGCCATTGCCTTAGCATATTCATCTGCACTTATTGTTTTAGATTTAAATTGCGCAGTTGCCTCTCTCTGTTCGTTTTCGTTCGCCTTCATTCTTTTAATTGTATCCTGAAGCGCTACAGCTCGTATTTGGTTTTCTTTCGATAATGCCTGAAAAGTCTCAAAAGACGCGCTTTGCAGCTTTTTATAACTTACATCGCCTTCCTTGCCCATGCTTTTGATATTCTGCTCTACCTTATGAATATCTTTTTCGATGTCGCCTTTCAGCACAAATTCAATATCAACCGGTTCGCGGGTAGTACCCATAATTCTGAATTTAAATTTTAAATCTTAAATGTCTTTTTACTTACTACTTTCGACTTACGACTTACTACTTCTTCTCCAACTTCTTCTCCAGCGCGGCAGCAAGCTGTTCCTCATTTTCAATCTGTATAAACACTGGCTTTTCGCCCTGCACGTAGCGCGGCGCATCGGCGGCCATCATCATCAGCGTCGGGAAATTAACTTTCCACAGCACTTTTTTAAGCGGCCAGTGCGTTGCCTGTATTACCTGGTAAATCTGTCCGAACGGGCTATGAAGGCCTTCCACGTAGCCTTTAACTCCCGATTCTTCGTTTATTGGCTCACGTTCGCCGGTGAGGTGATCTTCATCTCCCGAAGGAATGTGATAGTGTTCATAAAATCCTGCACCCCCGACAGGGCGACCAGCAGGGCGGCCAGTTCCGATAGTTGGCGGCTGTCGGTATGCCAACGCAGCCACCAGGCCAGCGGTCGGCAGAAAAGCCAACCCGAAACCCGGCCCCGCAATATGCCAATTGCCACAATACGGCTGGCCGGCTTGGCGGTACGGCGAAACAAAGCGATCCAGTTGTTCATGTCCTGTTCTTTTAGTTCGTCGCCAATGCCCATTTTCAGATACATGCCCGAAATGCGAAGCATGTTGCCCATAACCGGGCGGCGTACCACCAGCGCGATAGTTCGTATCCCAAATACCCGAAAAAGAAAGGGGGCGGGGATTGGAACCCTCACCCCCTTATCGAGTATCGTATCGACGGTTTTAATTTCAACATCTTCCATTACGCGGGCGTTGGAATTATTTTTCTTGGAGGCGTGTCGGCCCCTTCAGGTTGCATAACAATGCCCGTAACTTCAATTTTCGCAATTTCAGTGCGAGTAAGGTTCCATGTAATTTTTCCATACAGAAAAACCCGCGCAAATTGGATTGTTTTTCCCAAAAGAGTAATATATTCAACCGATAATTCCTGCGAGAAACTATCAGAAGCGCCTTCCCATGCGGTTGAATCAACTGTTCCGCCAATCCATTTAACCAGGTTGGCCGGATCAATATCTACAAGGGTAAACTTAAGAATAGTTCCTGCATCTTCGTGTGAGATAAGAAACGGGTGACGTATTCCCTCCGCGTAAAACGGTGTGTCAGTTCCGTCTTCATCAATCATCGAAGCAGTATTGCGAAATACTTTGCCAACTGATGTTAGCGAGGTACCCATGACGCCAAGCGCACCTATTGCGCCCGCTTTGATGTCTTTACATCCAACTCCGTAAGCTGTTGACATACCTTATTGCTTTTTTGATTTTACAAATTTGATAACAGCTTCGAGCAACCCTTTAATCAGATTGCCTTCAAAATCTTCATCCAATAAAGGAATGTCGATAAATGAGTTCACCGTTTCGGTCACTTCATCGGTCACAGCCGACCAGTCGCCGCTAACGTATGCGTCGAGCAATGCCACGATAGCCGGACGGGCTTTTTCAGGCACTTTTTCGCCCCACTTGTCGTCGAGATAAGTAAGGGCAAGGTTTATCAGTTTGTCATCAAAAAGTTCGACCACCGGGCCAATCAGCTTAATTTTGCTGAGATTAATGTCGGTGTCCATCTTTTTGGAAACTGCTTTTACCAATTCTTCGGATAAAATTCCTTTTTCCACGATATACAGTTTTAAAATGTTTTTAATTGTGAGTAATAGCCGCAACACCAGGTAAACACCCGGTTTAACGACCTTCAATGTCTTCAGTATCAACAGCAGGTATTTCATGTTTTTTACTCCTTTTCCGTTTTTGGAACCAGCCGACGATGGTCAGCACGCTCACGATCAGCGAGGCGATTAATACAAGCAATTGCAGCACGTCGATTACATTTTGCAGATACGAACTCGAAAGTAAGCCCCCGAAGCCCGAAGCCGCGCCCACACTTGGGTTTTCGCCCAGCCAGTCAGTTGCCCGTATAAAAAGTAGTTTCAACATATTACACCCGGTTTACCCAGCCATAGAAATAAACTTCCTGACTGGCGGTTTTTTTACAGATTTCGGCATATTTGGCAAATTGCAGCCCATTAAGGCACTTCATCAGGGTGCGGATATTCTTTTCGTGCGAACGTCCCGGAATGCTTGCAGTGGCCATGTAAGCCCGGTAAGCAGCAATAGTTTTCGCTCCGGGTTTTCCATCAACAGCTATATCCAGGTAGTGTTCCTGGTTCTTGTTCAGAAGGTTTAACGCCTCCTGTAAATAGCCCCCGGCGGTGCCGGTTCCCTGGTTTACTGCCGTGTCGAACAGTTCGGCGGCAATTTCCTGGTCAAATTCGCCACAAAGGAGCTTTTCCCAGAACCCGTCGTTGTAGAACTTCATAACAAGCCCGTCCAGTTCCTCATCTGCCTGCAATGCCTGAATAAATTTCGCCCCTGCATTGTGCCTGATCTCGTCAACGATTGCCCAACCCGGCCAGTTTGGCCAGAAGTTGCGGGCAATGCCGCGCCAGGTTTCACCACCCCGGTCACGGGGATCGTTGGAATACGATCCCTCGTGGGCCATTGTGGTTTGATATGCAGTGAGAAAATCAGCCATTGTAATTCAGATTACGCGTTGTCCTGCACGATAGCCAATAAACCGGCTACATCATTACGCATCGGGCGGCCACCGGCACGTACCAGGAACGAATAGATGTCGCCGTAGTACAGCGGGTTCTTTTCGTCGTCGAACATTTCGGTTTGTCCCAAAGCGCGGCAAACACTTCCTTCGTGCCATGCCAGTACGGCTGCCTGATCGGTTGTTACTCCGGTCTCTGTCCATGCTTTTGGCGCAAGGGCAGCAGTATAACGCCCAGATTTCGAGCGCATCATTATGTTGAAGGTGAACAATTTTCCCAACACACCGTTAGCGACATCTGCCTGTGAATAAAAAGCCATCGAATCTTTATCTGTCAGGTCGTTAATTAACTGGCCGTACATTACTGCGTCAACCAACATATATCGGCCTTCCTGCGGAATGTCCTTGCTATTGAAATCGTTCATGGCGGCCAGCACATCGGCTTTCACGAACTTTTTCCGGTTTCCGGTTGCGGATGGCAGGTGGGCCGTAGCGCCGGTACCGGTAGTGCGGATTACAGATGAAGATGGCGCAGACCATTTATAAATAAAGTCATTCGAAACCTCTTCAATCAATTTGGCTTTGTCGTTCTTTAATACCGATTCGCGCTTATTGTAGCTTAGTTCAACCGTGTCGGCATGCGGAATCTTGATCGGGTCGGTAGTGTATTCGTCCAGATCGAAAGTTAAATCAACATCGGCACGTGTTTTCACTGTTGCCGGGAAACTCTTCCGGTTTTTCTCTACATTCGACGCTACACCTGCGTTCGGAATATGGCAGGTTTTGTTCGTTACGAACTCATCGGCATTGAATGCCTTACTCATAAACGAGTTATTCGCAAACAACTGTTCGACCAGCGAACTCATCCATATTTCCTTTTGGACAGCCATTTGCGCCCCGGCCCCTCCGGAGGTGAATAATCCAATTCCAAAAATTGCAACAGGATTGAACCCGGAAGCGGCGGCAATGCCGACAGCAGCAACCAGATTAAAAAGCAGCGCGGTTAAAACCGCTAAAAATTTGTTTTTCATGTGTATTTCAGTTTTTAAATTAATTACTGATTAAGCCGTTGCAGGCACACTGTAAGCCGGTACGAAAGCCGTTCCGTTGTATGTGAAGGTTACAAAAGCCACTTTTGTAGCAGCCACAACAATAGAAGCTAGTCCTGCATCAAACCCTGTCCCTAACGTCACTGTACGGTCGGTTGCGTCGGCATCAAGTTTCAGATGCAGTTTGGCACCGACAGGAACTGCCTCACCAATAGTGAGGTTAATCGTTGCGTTACCGGTCAGTTCAGCCGGTTGCAGGAATGTTTCCTTCTTTTCTATTGTAACGGCCAGCGTTGCACCGTAGGCCGGAGAAAGCACTTCGCTGCCTTCAAGAGCGACAATGTCAGCTTCAACAGCGGTCATGCGGGCGGCAAGTGCGCCGAGTTCAACCTCGTCGAACGAACAGGGAAGGAAGCTGGTTCCGTCGTATTCGAAAGCGGCAAACAAAGTTGTGTTTGCAGGTACAACTATATTTTCGGCTGCAGCGTCGAACCCGGTACCGAGGGTAAGAGTTCTGGCTGTGGCGTCGGCAGACAATTTCAGGTGCAACCTGGCACCGGCAGTAACCTGCGCATTGATGGTCAGGTTCAGCGTTGCGTTGCCAGTCAGTTCGGCAGGCTGAATAAAATTCTGCATCTGTTTGATGGTGGCGGCTATTGTAGCGGCATAATCCGGAGCCTGCACCTGTGCAAGTGGAAACAATACTTCGCGGTTCAGAAGGTCGGCGCCTTCGGGTGCAACAAAGTTCATGTGAACTTCGGTGCGGTCTGTTTTTTTATAACTCCAGCTCATGGTTAGGCTTTTTGAGGTTTACACCCGTAGCGGGCTTCAAATTTCTGTTCGTACAGGTCGGGATACTTATCTTTCAAAGTCACCAACTTACCTTCTTTGTCGAGAGTGTTCCAGTCTTTTTTCTGAAGATCGGCCAGTTCAACAGCATTTTCAGCATTACCGGGTTCAATTTGTCCGGAAACAGACTGACGTTTCGGAATTGCAGACAATGCTGTTTTCGCTGATTCAAAATCAGTGTCAAACAGTTTAATGTAAGTATCCTTACCATCTGCATTAATGCGTCCATCTTTCACGGCGGCATCGACCAACTGGATTGCTTCAGCTTTTTGCGCAGCTTTAGCAGCGTTGTTCAGGGTGTCAATGCGACTTGTAAGGGTCACATTTTCGGTTTTCAGGCGGTCGCGGTCACTGATGATCGCCCGCACGGCGGCGGCTTTTTCGGCTGGTGTGGCCGTGTCCGCCAAATTGAGAATCTGGTTTAATTCATCCATTTTTTCATTTTTTGGATTATTACTTGTTTTTGTAGTGTCCATGAGCTTTATAAGGGCGGAAGGGTCGTTCAGGTCGATTTGCTTACCTGTCTCGCGGTCGTAGAATACCATTGCGTTATGGTTTGATCCAATGGTCACTATTGAAGCCTCACGCACGGTCCATTTCGTGACCGTTTGAAGTGTTTGACCCGGGAGTTTCAACATCGGATCGTCGGATGTCGCTTCGGGCGGCCATGCGCCAATTGAAGCCATGCGGATGAAATCGCGGTCAACCTTTCCCATTACCTCAACCGCCTTTGCGTCTTTTTCATCGAAAACAGCATCAGCTAATATATTTCCGCCTTCAATACGAATATTCTCCCATCGAATGATGGGCATGTCCCAATCGTTGTGGTTAAGCAGCCCGACGGGATTTTTTCGGAATTCTTCCAGGTTGGCCCCGGAGGTCAACATTCGGAATCCTCGTGTATTTACGGTCTCGTCGTGAAGGATAAAAGTTTTCGGCATCTCATCAATTTTTATTATTCGCGGGTCAAATGGTGAGCTAAACTAATCTGACAGAACGTCATAATCAAATAACCTTTTAAGGTATGTAAGTTTTGTGTTAACCGTTAAAAGGCTAGTTGCCTGTGTCGCGCGCGAATCGTACATTTCCGGAAAATAATGACATTATGGCCGGATTAACAACCAAGCAAAAAAAAGAATGGGCACAGCTTCTGATTACCAAAGAAGGCTACACCCAAAAAGATGCAGCCGCGAAAGTGGAAGTATCCGCCGTAACCATGAACAAATGGTACAACGAAGGCAACTGGGAGCGGCTGAAGCAATCGATGCTAATTACTCGTCAGGAACAGTTAAGCCGCTTATATATGCAGCTCGATGAACTGAACACGGCGATTATGAACCGCGCCACCGGGCAACGTTTTGCCAACTCAAAAGAAGCCGACACTATCGCGAAATTAGCCGGGGCAATTAAAACAATGGAAACCGAGGCCTCAATCGCCGATGTTGTTGAAGTGTCGAAACGCCTGCTGAACTGGCTGCGCCCGATAAGCCATACAAAAGCGGTTGAGATGGCCGCCGTATTCAACGATTTTATAAAAGACATCCTAAAACGCTGATATGGCACAATCTGTATTAAAACCGGTTGATCGTCAGGCTGGCCGCGATTGGGACAGTTACTACGAAAGTTTTATCGCCGAGGTGGCCGCCGAAACAAACGAAAGCGCGGCGGAACAGAAAAAACGTATTGCCCGGTTAGAAGCAAATTTTGAAGACTGGAAACAATATTATTTTCCGAAATATTGTTATGCGCCGTCTGCCGGGTTCCATAAGCGGGCAGCAAAACGCGAGCTGAACAATCCCGAATGGTACGAATCGAGGGTTTGGGCGAGAGAACTGGCAAAGGACGTCGTGGAAATGATGGTCACCATCTACCAGGCACTTACAAGGCAAAAAAAGAATATTCTTTTTATTTCCAACAGTTTAGACAAAGCCGCTGAATTGCTCGAACCGTATCGTATCAACCTTTGGACAAACGAACGTATTATTAACGATTACGGCAACCAATTCAATCCCGGGGCGTGGACGTATGGCGATTTTGTAACCACACAGGGCGTTTCGTTTCTGGCTGTGGGCGCCGGGCAATCGCCAAGGGGTAGCAGAAACGAAGAGGTGCGCCCGGATAAAATAATTATTTCGGATATTGATACCGACGAAGATGTTCGCAACACCGACATTATAAACAAACGATGGGAATGGTTTGAAAAAGCCGTATTTCCGACGCGCTCCGTTTCAAAGGCATTACAGGTGATTTGGCTGGGAAACCTTATTTCAAAAGATTGTTGCGTCGCACGTGCAACGGAAAAAGCCGATAAGGTTAGCCTGGTAAACCTCGAAGATAAAGAGGGAAATAGTACCTGGCCTGAAAAAAACAGCCCGGAAAATATTGCACGCATTAAATCGAAGATCAGCACGGCTGCATATCAGGCCGAATACATGAATAATCCACTTACTGAAGGATCAGTATTCAAACAAATTATTTGGGGCAAAATACCACCGCTCCACAAATTCAGGTTTCTCATTGCGTACGGCGACCCGGCACCGAGTAATTCGGAAAATAAAGCAGGTTCGCTTAAGGGCGTTTGGCTGGTTGGTAAGTTTGAAAACAAATATTACGTCATCAATGGTTTTCTTGAACAAAAAGCAGTGAATGCAACTTTTGTTGGATGGTATCCAAAGCTAGTAAGTTTCGTTGGAGGTAAAACGCATACCTATTTATACATCGAGAACAATACGCTTCAGAATCCATTTTACGACCAGGTGTATAAGCCTCTGTTTAATGCGTTGCCTAATGGCAATCCGGGGATCATTCCCGACGAACGCAAAAAGCCAGACAAGTTTACCCGCATCGAGGGCGGCCTCGAACCCATCAACCGCGATGGACTGCTGATACTGAACGAGGACGAAAAGGAAAACCCGCATTTCAAAGAACTGGAAACGCAATTCAAGCTATTCAGTCCGAAACTGAAATATCCGGCTGATGGCCCCGACTGTATAGAGGGGGCGAAATGGATTATTGACGAAAAGGAAAGCTCACTGCAACCCGATTCTTTCAAAATAGGTCATTTGAAGTCAAACCCTAAAAAAAGATTTTAATATGAGATTTAAACAGTTTTTATTAAGCATTTATGTCCGCTTTAAAGGAAACCCGATATTTCTTAAATCGGCTATCCGGAAAGCCGATAAACTTTCAAAGAAAACCGGAAAACGCTACCGTGTTTTTTTCCTGAAAAACAGGTACGAAGCATTGACCCGCGAGGACATCCAACGCCGCAAACACTCCGGCGAATGGGGGTGGCACGTCAACTCAAGCAACCTGGAGCCACATTCCTTTTATGATACGGAATCAGTTTCAATCACTAATCACCCCTCCTTTGGAGGGGCAGGGGGAGGCCTGTAATGTATTTATCAACCGCCGAACTATCAACCCACCTCTATGCCGAAAACATTGAGGTGATCACCCGGGGCGACGATACCATGACCGAGGCCGCCATCGATGCCGCCATTCAGGAGGCAAAAGGATATTTGGCAGCATTCGACCGCACGGCCATTTTCGGGGCTGTTGGCACGAACCGCAATCCTCTGCTGTTGACATTTGTAAAAGACATTGCCGCCTGGCACCTGATTAACCTGTGCAACGCAGGCACTGAATTCAAAGTGCGTCAGGACCGGTACGAACGCGCCGTAAACTGGCTGAAAGAAGTGCAGAAAGGCAACGTACAGCCCGATTTGCCCGCTCTGGAAGATACCGAAGGCGTTGAAATTACAAACCCGATACGGTTTGGCAGCAACGAAAAACGTAACCAGCATTTTTAAAACCCCCTATTCGGCCTCTGGCCTCATTTGTCCCCCTGAACCAGGGGGACAGAGCGCAGCGAAGGGGGTTAACCTGAAACTTGAAACCTGAAACTTGAAACTTGAAACTTTTTAATATGGCAACACAAAAAGACAAACGAAGCTATCAGCCGGTTATCGGCCAAATAATAATCAAACCGCCGCAGCGGAAAACCTCCGACGTGGGAACCTGGCGCACGGCACTGCAATCGGCTGACCTTGGGCGTATGAAACTGTTGTACGATCTGTACGAGGATCTTCTCATCGATGGCTTGCTGGCCGACGCTGTCGATAAACGCATCTGCGCGGTGACCAACTCGCCACTTACCTTTCAGGATGCCGACGGGCAGGAAGTACCCGAAATTGTTGAAATGATCGATTCGACCGATTTCGAAGAATTGCTCACAACCATCATGAACGCCCGTTTCTGGGGGCGGGCAGGCGGTGAATTTAATTTCGCTAACGGATGGCTTGAATTCAAACCAATCCCACCCAAACACATTAAGCTCGAAAACCACAACATCCTTCGTAACGAGTACGACGATACAGGTATCGACTACCTGAACGATGACCATATCCTCGTTATCGGCCACCCCAGGCAGTTTGGGTTATTCCTGAAAACGGCGCCTTATGCCATCTGGAAGCGCGGCGGGTTTGGCGATTATGCACAGTGGTTGGAATTATTCGGCATGCCGCAACGGGTAGGCAAGTATTCGAGTGCCGACGCACAAAGCCGCCAGCTTTTGGAACAGGCAATGGAACGGGCGGGCGCGGCCCCGTGGATCGTAATACCCAAAGAGACGGAGGTTGAAACAACAAACAATACCGGTACCGGCAGTTCGTCGGGCGCGCATAACGATTTCCGCAAAGCCTGTAATGAGGAAATGCTCATTACCATACTAGGACAAACGATGACCACACTCGACGGATCGAGCCGCAGTCAGTCGGAAGTTCACAAAGAGGTAGAGGAAGGGAAAAACAGGGCCGACCTGCGCTATGTGCGCCGTATATTGAACTGGATTGTTTTACCGCTGCTCGAAAAACGCGGGTTCAAGGTTAAAGGCGGAAAATTTATTTTCCCCGAGGCCGCCGAGCCGCTAACGGTTGAAAACGTGGTCTCCCTGTCGAAGATCATGCCCATTCCGGTAAGTTATTTGCGCGATAAATATAGCATACCGGAACCGCAGGAAGGAGAAGAAATTGCAGGAGAGGCGGCCTCCCCAAAAGCCTCCCCCCAACCCCCTCCTAAAGAGGGGGAGAAAGAAAAACAGCCGGTTGATAAGGATGGCAACCCGATTGAAAACGCAGACCATACACCCTCCTTGTCGGGGAGGGATGGGGTGGGGTTTTTCCGCCGCCTGTACGATTTTTTCGCCTCGGCCCCGGGGAGCGGGGCATTAAATGGCAATCGCCTCACGCTTGATGATACTGAGGGCCTAACTCAAAGTGAGACCCTAATCCGCCGGGTGGCCGATGGCCTTCGTACCTTCGACCCCGACCTGTTCGACTGGCTGGCGCGCGATTTAATCAGTGCGCTAGATACGCCAGTACAGACAGGGCATGCCCTGTCTCTTGCTGATCTTGGCTTTGCTTACAATTACCAGAACGACGCTTTCCGCACAGCACAGGAATTAAACCTGTTCCATTTCTCTGCAGCCAAATCGCTGGCTGAAATACAACGGCTGAACGAGCTGTACAGGCAAAGCAAGTCATTTGAGGACTTCTATAAAGCGGCATCTGCCGAGTTGGATGTTTTTAATAAAACATGGCAAAAAACCGAATGGCAAACTGCCGGGCTGATTGCTGCCAGCACGCAGAATTACAACCGGCTGGCTGCCAAAACAAAACTATTTCCCTACTGGGAATACCGAACGGTTGGCGACGATAAGGTACGGCCTGAACATGCCAAACTGCACGGGGTAATACTACCGGCAAATGACCCACGATGGAAAAAGATTTGGCCGCCAAACGGCTGGAAATGCCGCTGCTACGTGGTTGCACGTATGGCACACGAAGTAAAAGATGTTGATTTCGACGCGATGCGCGCCAGGGTAGATGCTTATTTTGAAACCGAAGAATGGAAGTCTGCCGAGGCACAGGGATTTGGCGTGAACCGCGCCCTGTCGCCCGAACTGTTCAAAGCCGACCAGATGTATATTAAGAAGTTCCCGAACCAGGCTGCCAAACTGCTGAAGGATGTCAACTTTAACAGCTATGGGCTAAAATCGTACAAAGCCATGCGCGGGGCTGTTACGGGCGATTTGCCGCTATACGATGGTACAGCGGGTGACTTTATCGCCTCGCTGCAAAAACAGGCCGGGAAAAGCCTGTTTACCGATTACAACGGGCGGGCTATCGAGTTCGACGAATCGGTTTTCCTGAAAGGCCATAGCCCAGCGAAATATGCAGCCCGTACAAAGTATTTCAAAGCCGTTTCAGAAACATTGAAATCGCCCGACGAGGTTTGGATAAATAATGTTGATTCGACAGAAAAACTTTTTAACCAGTATGTTTTTCTGAAATATTATAAAGATGTGACACTGGCCGTGATAGGCGCTATTGAGGAAGGAACAGTTTACAGGGTTAAAACATGGTTCCCGGTGCGCGAAAATGCGCGTACAAAATACGCGTACCGATGGGGGTTGCTCATTAAAAAACCCGGCAATTAACCGGGTTCTTTTCGGGGCTTGATGTCGGCACGCTGTGTTCAGCCTTCGTTGTCCCTCCGCCCCGGGTTACTGGCAACTCATTACGCCGCACCGACAACTGGTACAAATATATGAAACTATTTGATTATGACACTCGATGAACTTGAAAATTATTTTGCCGAACTGCCCGACCAGATCATGGACGCGGTACCAGATATTGTGGCTGAAACGGCTGTGGAGTATTTCAAGGAATCGTTTACCCTGAAGGAATTCGACAAAAACCCGTGGCAACCGGCAAAACGAGAGAAACAAACCGGTTCGCTGATGGTCGAAAGCGGCAACCTGGTAAACAGCATAAACGCGCCGGTGGTGACCCGCGAGCGGGTGGTTGTGCAGGCCGGTAACGACAAGGTGCCGTATGCCCAGGCACACAACGAGGGCTATGTTGGCCCGGTGACCATACCAACCCATAGCCGCAAAACAAAGAACGGCATGGCCGAGGTAAAGGAACACACCATAAACCAAAACCTGCCACAGCGGCAGTTTTTAGGCGAATCTGAAGAATTGATGGACATGATTAAGGAGCGGATTGATGCACACCTGGATAGTGTTTTATAACCCCCTATCCCGGTTTCACCGGGATTTGTCCCCCTGAATCAGGGGGACAAAGCGCAGCGAAGTGGGTTTGGCTGCTTACTAATTACTTACGACTACTTACTAATTACTAAAAATATGAACAAACAAATTTTTACCGCTGTATGCGACCGCCTGAAAAGCCAGGTTACCGAACTACGTTGGATCGACTGGGACGACGGGCAGGCCGACATCATTAACGAACGCCCGCAGGTGGCTTTCCCTGCCGCGCTGGTCGATATTGTTTACCCCTCGTGCGAGGACGAAACAGATACCGACCAACTGGTGAAGGCAAACATTATAATTCGCCTTTTTTTCGAGCCACGGGGGGCAACCAACACAAAAAGCCCGGTACGAGCCACCGCGCTGGCCTCCTTCGATGTAATTGATAAGGTACATGCTGCGATGCAGGGGTGGAACAACTCCGGCGCTTTCGCGCACCTGAGCCGCAGCTCGGCTACCCGCGAAAAACGAAGGGATGGCTACAAGGCCTATAAATTGACGTATGGAACTACGTTTATCGAAAGCGCGTAGGAAAAAGAAAACCCCGAAGGTTTCGTAAACCTTCGGGGTTTTTAAATAAGAAAGGCGACCAACTGGCCGCCTTTTTTTTATTGTGCATATATTGTTTCTCTAGCTGTAACCTCATTAATAATTGCAAAAAAATGAATGCTTTTTGAATATTTTTCACCATTGTCAATAATTATATATTTAGTTACTTTTGAATCTTCAGGATTAGGATCGGTGCAAAAATACCATATTGCATTCGGATGCATAGTTCTAAAATCTTTTTTAACAATTTTATCAATATTAAGTATATAAGATTTATTTGTATCATTGTTTTTAACCTTCACTTCTGTATCACTGAAAACAAATTGCATACTTAAAAAACTTGGATCATACTCAATTTTACTTTTCATTAAAATTTTCGTTGTAACAACTTCTTGTCCACTGGCAAAAAATTGAAATCCAAATACAATCAATAAAACAGATACAATTTTTTTCATCATATAAAACTTAGGAATATAAATAAGGTTGTAATTTTTTGAAATTAAGTTGTTTAACCCGTGAGCTAATCGTAAATATATCAACAAATACCCATATCCCAAAGCCACCAATGGTTACTAATTTAAGTATTCCTAGGCCAACATCTCCAAGTATAATCCTGTCGATAAAACAAAGGAAAGGCACAAACAAATACAACAAAAGCCAGGTAGTTGGGTTTTTAAAACTAATCATTGAAATAGCAGAAAAAGAATCGTCTGACATTGTTTTCATTTTTTCTAACAACATAAAACTGTTTGCTTCGGGAAACTTATTGCCATGCTGGGCTAAAAATAAGTTGATTTTGTTTTGTTCCATAAAGATTAAAATATTTTGGTGCGGGCTGTTACACCCGCGCCGGGTTAATAATTAAGGGTAAATTTAAATCATTATTTTGTCATTGTCAATTCAGGTATAACAGCCTGCTTTTGAATGGTACAATGCTTTTGGGCGGCGACAATTGCGCCTGTAGCTCTTTTATACGCCTTTCCAGTTCTTCTTTCTCGGCTGCAATTTTACAATACTTATCGACAAGCGTTTTTATGGCCAGCTCATTTTTGTCCATGACCTGCCCCCTTTCCGCGTTGGTTGCTCAACTCTTTTAACCGGAGCATATTTTTTGCCACAGCGGGCGGACATTTAGGGTTTTCGGCAATGGCCCACAGTGGGCGGCCTTGCTGCATCAGCTTTTGGCTTTCGGCGGCCAGCTCTTCGGTGGTGAAGTATTTATCCCGGTTACTCATAACAAACCTCCTTTCCGCATTTTAGTAAACAGGCTCATGCGTAGTGCAGTATCTTCAATTTGCAAAAGCTGCTCAATGGTTTCGGTATCTACCTTTGCATTGCGGGCAATAAGGTTGCGGCAGGCCAAGGTAATGGCCTTTTGCTTTTCTTCGCTTACCAGCCACGGGCTTTTTTTAATAAGCGAAAAAACAGATGCGTTTATTCCTAACCGGCGCGACAGTTCGTTAGCCGAGCCGCATGCAATAATGGCGCTCTCAATGGCTTCCCACATCTCGCTGAACTCGGGGTGTTTGGTGTACCGCTGCTGAAGCCGCAGCGAATGTTGCTGAAACCCAGAAAGCTGCACCGCAGGTTTATCCTGCTTTTTCTCCACTTTGTCGAGAATTAAGTCTTCGGCCCAGTCGCGAAATAAACGCGCCCGGTCGCTCTTAATGAAAAAACCAAGCCGTACTATGCCGCGCTTGGTCCAAAATACTTTATTGTGAACTGATTGTAATCCGCTGTTTGAAAAACAAACAGCAGTACCAAAGTGTTTGCCTTCATGAAATTCTTCTTTATTTCTATGAAGCTGGTTTCTTATGTTGCCTTCCGAAACTCCATATCCAGTAGCAACATCTTTTGAAGACATTAGAAATTCGTGGCTCGAATCAGGTAGGATTGTTACGGTCAAACCTTCCGTAACCCGCAAACTCATGGTTTGCTTTTCATTCTTTTCGACAGTCATGTTAAAGAATTTAAGGTAATAAAATAAAAAGGCCAACAGGAGGTGACTGTCACTTACAAGCGAGGCTTAGCAAGTCGCCGTACCTTACGATAGCGGCCCTCTCTGTTGGCTTATTTTGCCTTTAATAGTAAAATTTCGGGACTTTTGCCCCTGATATGTAAGTAACAGTCAGGAGCAAATATACGAATAAAAATTATAAAATCAATTTTCCGAAAAAATCGATTGTTTTTGTATCCTCTTTAAAATTAAAAACAAGTTGCTGTTTATCGGTGTCAATATAAAGTTTCACGCCAAAGGCACAAAATGGACTATCGTATCTTGCAATTTCTTTTCCGGCACGAGTATCATAAATGAAAAACTGGCATGAATGATCTGTTTTTGATTTTAAAGTTTCAAAATAAATGACTTTTGAATTATCACTAATAGCGCAACTACAAACATTTGCCGTTAAATATTTTTCAAATAATTTAGTTCCATCTTGATCAAAAACAGACACAATACTTTCAGTTTCAGAACCAAGAATGCCACCAACTATTACTGTACCATTACAGGCAACATCAACATAAGTGGGTCGTTGCATTTCTTTTTGAAATAAAACCTTACCGGCCATGGTCAGCAATATGCTTCCCCCCGTTAAAGATGAATTCTTTTTGTACAATTTATAACGGCCACATCTTGAAACAAATGGGTTCATGTATAATATACCATTGAATTTGAAAAACATATAATAATTTTTAGTGTCCTAAAATATAAGAAGAATAATTAGAGCTGCAAAAATTGGCTTTTTTAACTCGCTTATTTTCCAAAAAAATCGATTGTTTTAACATTGACCAATTATTTTGTTTTCGCTAAAAAAATCGAATGCAAGTTGGTAAGCGTCGCGTCGCTGGCGAAAAGCCCTCCTATTGTTTACCATTTAATAATAAACTTAATACTTTATCCTTATGGATAGGCTTTTTATTTATCTCTTCGATAATTTGTAATATATCCCTATCGGTAAACTTATAAGTAAAAGGTGATTCGTCATCAGGTATTTCAACGCCGTATAGATCATGATATATGTTGCTAATAACCGAAACCTTAACCGGTATTGTTGTCATTTGTAATAAATTATTAAAACCTTCCATATTTATAAACCATACATCTGACAAGCCAATCTTAACCTGTACAAAATACTGGCGGCCAATACGGTCTATTTGCTGTGTGCTTATTCCATTCAAATAGCCAATATATTTCATTATTGGCGATGCTTTGGCGTATATAACACCATCGATTACATAAATTTGATTGATGATTTGCCCCATCTTTACAGCAAATACCGTTTTTTCCTGGTACTTGCTTGCTGTTTGGCTTAATTGCTTCGGTTGCTGTTTCTGTTCAATGGTTGCATGAAATACTTTACGGTAAACCTCGAAAACAGGATGTACACGGCTCGCAATAAAATATTCAAGGCAGGGCACTGAAAGCCAGTATTCAGTGACAGGACGCCCTCCTTTTGAGTTTTTGCCATTTTGGGCTAAAACTTGATAATGAACATCTTCAACAAAATTTGTTTTTAATGCTCTTACTGCTTTCCCTTTTTCTGAATAAGCCAAAGGCCACGCATCATCAAGGTTTACCGGGAAGTCTTTCCCGATTTGTTTAAGTTCAAGGATTTTCTCAAAGTAATTCTTCACAATTGCAGGGGTTGAATCCTTTGTCAATTGTAACCCTTTTGCTTGCTTTTCATTCTTTTCCATTTTTAACGATTTAATCGTTGTCAATTACAAATTTTAAGTTTCCTCCATATCTGTCCGTTGCTGGTAACCAGTAATGTATCGTTCTGTATAACTGCCGAGGTAGTTACCCCGTTAATTTTAAAGTTTACACACATGCCGCACGTGTTGTATGTACCCGGTACAATGTACACACAGGTGCCGCTATGCAAATCGGTGTCTTTTTGTATAGAAACCTGCTGGCACTGGTCGTAACTGTAAAAATCGAGTTCCAGTACGCATTTTCCGCCTATTTCGGCCATTAAAGCTGTGTCGGGCGAGTACCAATAGGTGCCAACAAAATTATTCTCCGGAAGATCGGTTTTGCACGAAGCAAGCACGATCAGAAGGATTGGTATCAGTGTTTTCATATCAGTTATTCTTTTTGTTTCGGTACCATTCGCTTGCTTGTTTGCGCGCCTGACGTCCGGCTTCGCGCTCGGCCATTTGTTCGGCCAGACGCATAATCATGCGCCCCGAATCGCTGTTTTGGTTACGGTATCCGTTAAGCATTGCAGAAACAACAGAACCAGATGTGCTGCACAACCTTGCTATTTTTTTTTGTCCGCCACGCGGCAGCGAGTTAATGAGGTCAAGCCTCCGGTGGCGTATTATTTCCCGTTTCATCTGTTTTTTCGTTTTATAAGTTTTAATTCTTCGAGTGCGTCAAGCAGATCGACTTCTGTTTGATGTTCAAAAACCGCTACCCCGTTTTTACATTCAGGGCATGTTTCCTGTTTATAGCCTCGTGTAACTTTAGCGGTTCCGCCGCAGTACGAACACATGCGGCGGGCGTAGGTAATACGTTTCACCCTGAAAACTACACGACTGGTAAGTTCGTCGCTCATGCGCTGGCGTGTATGTGCGCCCCGCAGTCGGGGCAGGTATCGCCATGCAGCCTCCGGTCGAACCAGTGGCCGCAACGAATGCACTGGTGCCATATTTCGTGATTACTTAAACGTTGTTTCTTTTTCATTTCAAAGGCTTTTAAATGCTTTATCGTCAATGTATTTATCTGCGTAAACCTTACGGCTGTTGCCAAGGTGGAGGTAAGGATGCTCAGGCAGGTTCTCGTTAATGGCGTCGAAATGCAGCCCCATAAGCGAACAGAAGGCCACTGCCTCGGTAAGGTGTTTGCGCTGTACCGAATCCTCACGGCAGGTCCACAAAATGAGTTGATGTCCCTCGGACCTGAGCGTTTTAGCGCGGTCGAACTGTTCGGGGATCATGGGGCCAATATCGGGCCACTTGTCTTCCACCAGCGTTCCGTCGAAATCTATTGCTATAATCATTTTATATAAAATATTCGGCAAATCGTTTGCCGTTGTGGTTTACCAGCCGCGAATGAATGACCATGCCGCATTTCTTCAGGTTATGAATTCGTGCGCCGAGGCGCAGGCAGTTAAACTGCCGCAAGGCATCGAGCGGGGTAATTGTTTTCCCCGCTTCGAGATGCCTGCGTATTTGTTCATTCTGACTGATCGCTGTTTCCATTTGTTTTTGGATAAGTGAACAAAATAATTTCGCGATATATATCGCGAAATTGCGAAGCCGCGTACCGTGCCAGTTCCCGCGTTTTAAAGCCAAGCCGAGAACCGAGAAGCGCATCCGCATACGACACCGCGTAAGACGTAAACGCATCCGCGAGACCGGCAAACGAGCCAAGAGTTTCGACATACCACCAAGGGTAATAGATGTATTCGTTGTAATTATTCCAGTCCTTTTCCCAGCCTTCATTTAGTGCCGATGTAATGACTGACAATTTGTAAAAGTTTACAACTGCTTCCTGATGCTTTGGCATCAATCCAGATACATCGGGAATATTCGGTTCGATACCATGATGCGCGCAGGCATCTTCAAATGATTTAATTTTTTCCGTAATTTGCATAGCGTTTTATTATATAATTCGTACTGGCAGGCCACCGCCTAAACTTACAGGCGCAGGCGGTGGTACTGCTTTATAGCCTGTTAAAACTAGGTTCAAGTTTTTTCCAAACCCCCATATCGTTTTTCTCCGAGAAATAGAAGTTGGTAGCGGTGGTTTCAACCAGGTGCGATTCGCGGAAAAGGCTCATTGTTTCAGAATAGTCATTGTCGTTGAACTGTTCTTCAAGATCGTACAGCTTTGAGATCGACTTATAATCAAGATCACCGTACTTATTGCGTTCCAACAAGGTCATGGCAAGTTGATACATCGGATTGTCGGTACCTTTTTCTTTCCCGGCAATCCAGTTGCGCAGAAATTCAATCAACCGGGCGGCAGCCACGTCGGCGCGCTCGTCAAATTTCTTTACCTTGTTTGTTTTCACTTCAATTTTAAAGTTTCCTTCCTGAAGGGTGAACGATAGCTGGTTATCGAACCGAAGTTGTCCGTATTCCTCCATCACCTTGCGGAATGCTTCGGTTTCGTCTGAAACGAAGGCAAACAGGCCACGAACGTTCTCTGTTACCACACGTACTTGTTGTTCAATTTTCAGCACTACCTCGGCACGTATGCCCTGGTAGACTTCGCGCTGTCGGATTTTTTCGTCGTGTTCCTGTTGTCTCTTTTGCTCCAGCAGCTTTTCAAGGTGGGCTGCCGAGAATTTGGTCAGGTCAATTGCCTGATCCGATAGTGTTTTTTCTTGCATACTTACTTGTTTTTAAGTTTGATATTTATTTGATCAATTAATCGGGCCATGCCGAAACATTGCTCCCGGGTAATGCCTAAAATCTGAAGGGTTTCGTTGTCGAATTCGCGGTGTTCGGGTTTCTTGGTTACCGCAGCGAAAGTAAAGCCCATACTCTTTTTCAGGGCTTTTGCTGTGCTTTTTGAAATGGTTACTTGCATGTTCTATTTTTTTTAAGTTCTGTTAATTTAGCCTTCGCCCGCATACACATGTAATTATTGAAAGTTGATTGCGAAATATGATAGCGGTCGCGGATCACATTAAAGTAGACCCATGTTTGCGACACACCTTTTTTTTTGTATTCAAGCATAATAGCCTGAATCTCGATTACTCTCAATAGAAAATTTTCACTTGTGTATGCCATGCTGTTTAATTGAGATAGCTAAGTATTTCGAGTTCCTCCTGTGTAAACTGATAAACTGCCGAAAGATCTTTCTGTTTTTTCAGAAAAGCATAGTAGACATTGATCAACCGCTCGCGGGGGATGTCGTTAAACGACTTATGCCCCGTAGCCCGGCAGGCTATCGACTTGATAAGGACGGCGTTGGTTTCATGCCCGGTAATCTTCATCCAGCCGCCAATGGCAGCCATTACCCGCTTGCGCCATTTATCCATGTCGGCCAGCGCCGGGTTGGCAATTATTTCCAACTTTTTAATAAGTTCATCAAGCTGCACGCAGTTAAGGTCGCGGCTGCTGGACACCCCGTAACTTTCGATCATTGTCCTCTTTTCGTAGTCCTCCATGCCGATGCGGGTACAGAGGGTATGGAAGCGGCGCAATAACCAGGTTTGCTGTTTGTCGTTTATTGTTTTCATAATTCCGAATTATCAAATTCAATTTGCATTTGTTTTGCGACAACAGACTGATGTCCTATACCCTGACAAGCCATCCCTAGACTTCCATCTTTATATGTTAAAATAGGATTAACACCGCAAGGCAATGAAGCATATCCGCACCAACCATTTTGAAAGTGCGTACAATCGCTGCACTCATATATGTTTGAGTAATATTCATTTACTCTTTGCCCTCCAGGTAGCGCCATTGCTTTTTGCCAGCGGGCCTTCCTTTCATCTTCGGTGTAGTCGCTTTTTCTACGCCCCAGAATCTGCTCAAACGAGCTATTTTTTTCTATCTGCTCGAACGGCAAAGGGTAAATTTGTTGATGTTGTAATATTTTTTCCATTTTGTATTGAGTTAATATTTAAAGTCAGTCCAGTGAATAATTTTCCCTGAGAAATCGGATTTGAACCACGAAAAGAATTGTTCAACTGAGTTAAATCCGTCATTTTTGGCAAGAATCTTAATCTCAGAATTGCTTAAGTCTTTTCTATAAATTGAGTTGGCGTCCCGTCCGTGAACTTTGTTGAAAATGGTAGTATCATTGTTCGCTGTTGTGATAGTGTAAAACAAGATCATCGATCGACGTAAAAATCGGAGAATCCTTTTCGTTGATATAAAACCAAACTTTCGGTTTTCCGAATTTCATAAAGCTGCGAACCGGCGTGTGTACTTCCTTTACCAGTTCTTTTCCGTGCAGTGGTTTGCCTTCACATTCAAGCACGCCAATGTATTTCGACGAGTGCTGTTTTGCCATCGCAATATGAAGTACGTTTTTAAAATCGCATACCTGTATGCCTTCTGTAATGCTATTTTTAGTCATAATTAAATAATAGATGTTTGAATACAAAACCCGAATTCACGCGAAAGCTGTTCGTACTGCTTGTCTTTCACTACTTCTATCGCGGTATGTGTATTTGCTATAAAAAACCGTTGATTCCTTTTTTTTTGCAGATCGGGATATTTCTTTTTTACAGCAAACGTCAACCTGTACATTTTTGATTTTTTAGCCATAATCGTAAATTGTAAATCGGTTTATCCCCAATACATTTCAGCCATATCGTCTGAAATAGTAATTTCGCCGCCCTGGGGCGCGAACCGTGAGACTACAAAGGCCTTTAAGCCCCGTACTTGTATATACACTTTCGCCAGCTTTTTAGCCATTTTTGCGGCTGCCGGGTAAGGTTCCTTTCGTTCCTCGTGCCCCACGCAAACAAATAGCTTGTCGGGGTGCCGTTCGCTTAGTTGGCGAAGGCCGAGGCCTTTTAGTTCGTCGCCATACACCACCAGGTTATCGATGAATATGATCCGCTGCTGTTTGTATTTCTTAATCTTTTCTTCGAGTTCAGGAACGGGCATGTACTCATCGAAAACTATCCGGTCTGCCGGTGTAATCCCTGCGCGGGTGATGGCATCGCGGAAGCTCTTATCTGTGCCTTCCTCGGCGCTGATGTAGCGTACCTTTTCGGCAGTTGCCAAATCCTTTGCTAATTGCAAGGTGAACCATGTTTTCCCGTTTTTTTCGGGGCCATAAATCAGCCAGATGCCTTTCATTTCAGCATCACCGATAGCTTTTTCAAATACCGGGTTCTGAAATTGGACCGTGCGCCCAAGGCGCATGTCAAAAAGGTTGCGGGTTGATAAGGAGCGTTTCATAATTCTTCAATTTTTTCTATTGAATATTTCAACTCCATTATATCTCCAACTTTAGTTTCAAATACCACAAATTCCCCAATTTCAATCTCGTTATTTAAAACTTTGCAATCAACCCAAACAGAAGCCTGAAATGGTCCGCAATCAATTACGGTTCCGTTTTCGTCGATAATCCACCAAAGAAAATCCTGCCCATGATCTTCGAAATAAATTTTCTTTTTCATAATTCAATCACTTTTTTAATCCTGTAATTCAGTGTTTCGCGGGCGATGCCTCCAATTATGTATTCAGGATAAAAACCCTGTTTTACAGTTTCCAGATCAATTTGGCGACCTATCCAAATCTGACGGTGATACGGGTGGCAATCGACTACCTTACCGTTGCTGTCGAGGTCAAGGAATGTGAAGTTTCCGAAGTCCTCGAATTTGATGCGTATTTTTGCTTGCTTTTCCATGTTAATCTTCATTTTCAGAATTGAGAATAAGAAGCGATTCGGCGCGGCGCAACCCGCCAATAAACACGTTATCGTTTGCCAGACACTGGTTTACAATTTTTCGTATTTTATCGGGCGGACAATTATTAGCGTTCAGCGTGTCGGTAATCAGCTTTCGGTAGAATTGATTGCGCTGCACCCTGTCTTTCGGTACTATGGTGGTAAACTTTTCGCTGTACCGGCTAAAAATTTCGGCATAACCAACCTTTTTCCCCGATATACCGCGTTCAATCTTCGCACGAAGGCCATCGGCGCCGATCATATACCAGCCACAATACCCTTCGGTGGCATTCCATAGTTCTTTCAGTTCGAGAAATGCGTTGTATTCGAGGTCGCCCGCCTCGTCAATGATTAAAATCGGCCTGGTAAGCGACTGTAAATGAAATTTAATGCGGGTTTTTACGTCTGAAAAACGCCCCAAAGCATCGGCGCCAACTGTTTTGGCCAGCAGTTTAATGAACTGCATTTTAGTTTTTCCCTGCGAGGCGTCAACATAAAAGCAGTTTTTCAATGTCCGGCTGAGGTAGCGGGCCGTGTAGGTTTTACCGATCCCGCAATCATCGACACATATCCGGGCTTTCGAGAATGTTTTACAGAAAATAATGTCTTCCTCAATGATGTCGAAAACATCCGTCCGCGCAGTTGCCCACTCGCGTTCATCGAGCGTAATACCCAAATTTTGCCCAATAATCAGCCATTTTGTTGGCGAAAGCAGGTTGTCGCGTTCACCATTAAAAAGGCGGGTAAATATTGCTGCCGACATGCCGTGCATACGCGAAAACTGAGCGTTCGACCCGTCAAAGTTCATACGTTGCTCAATCAACCTGCTCGCAACTGTTTCCCTGAATTCATTTGTTAAAGTAATAGCCATAGGTGTAATTTTAAATTAATATCTATCCTTTAAAGTGCGTTTATAAGTCATTTCAATGTTATTGAAGTCGTCGTCAGGCTCGTCCATTACCTCTACCGGCTCAATGCGCTCTGCAACCGGTTTGCGAAGGCCGGGGATTTGAAAATCGTTCGCAATTGTACGAGGCCGGTTGTTTATCACGGTAACTTTCTCAATGCTGCGCTTCCGGCTGTTAATAAATCCTTCAACCGATGCCACGTATTTACTCATTGCTTCGCGGTTGGCCCGATCTTCGTCTGTTTGCTCGAAAGTTGCACGCGAATAGGTGGGTTTTGCCACCGCTTCGCACACATATTGATCGGTTCCGGCGATGTAAACCAGCGCTTTCAGTATTTTACTGTCGTTTCCGTCAAGCCAATACACGTCTATATCCTTGCCTTCAATAAGTTCCATCAATGGAATAAGCCGGTCTGAATAAGCCGGTTTACTGTCGATTCCTAATACAAAAAGCTGGTTTTGCAGGCGGATTTGCCCCACGTTGCACGATGTTTCTGTCTTATACCCGATATGTGGAAGAATAGCCCGCCAGTTGGTAAGCCGGGTATCGGGATGCTGGTTGTCGAGGAAGTACTTCCACCGGGAAACGCCTTTATGTTTCGAGTGTTCCATATTGTTCCAGGTGACAATGTCATCTAAACAGCCGTCAATAATATGTTCGTATGGAACCAGCGGAACCGGCGCCGAACTGGCCTGGTTCGGTTCCGACACGGCAAACGGGCGGGCAATCCAACCTACCCGGCTCTTCTCAATACCATAACGAAGCTGACGATAATAGGCCTCTATTCGTTTCCCGCGTGCATTGTTCGCCTCGATGCGCACCTTTGCAAACATGGCCCCATCCTGAAGAAATGAGTTTACAAATTTTGAGTTCAAACTCATTTCGCCTTCGAGTTCGAGCGGAAGGTTGATTCCCCACATCGAATAGTTACGCACAAGTTGCCGGTAAAAGTCATCAATAATCCCCTCCTTTGTTGTGCCATACACCCAGCAGGTAATCGCTTCCGAACCAAGGTCAATAGCATTATAGAACCATGCACGCTTCCCGTCTGCGTATTCAAACGGAGGCTGACGGTCATCGATTGAAATAATACTTCCGGCATATTTGGGCTGTTCTAACGTGTGATATAGTTTAAATTTCGACATTAATACCTGGCGGTTGCCGCTTCTTATGGCATGTGTCCCGGCTTTGTTTACCCATTTAGCCAGGTAATTTGTAATGGTGGCATTAGATAATTTAGGATAATCGGCAGGGTTGTACATTTCGCCGGTGGCGTTATTAATTACATCCACATAACCATCGATAAAACCATCGTAACGGCGCGACACTTCGGTAGCGGTTGGTTTTTCATGAACATCAGCAAAAAGGTTATTCAATAACTCAATTTCGTCACTGAATACCTTTCGTGCCGATTTATTACACCAATTGCCATGTATGATGGACTGGTAGCCCTCGTTTTTATACTCCCTTAATTTTCGACGCAATGCTGCTGAATTTGATGGCAGTGTATGAGCCTGAATATCTTTAAAGTTGTCGCATTCAGCAGCGCATATATCCCAGACAGTTGTTTTGTTGCCATTTTTCACCATTGAATTTGGTGTCCCCCTCATTCCAATAACTGTACTTTTCTGCTTTCTATATAATAAATCAAGTGTGTTTAAAACCGAAGCATTCAGAGTATATTCTTCGATCTTATGATCTTCGTTAATCCTTGATCCGTCCGAAAATTTATAAGTTAAATAAAAATCATAAGCCCTTGTATCACGAATGAAATGCCTTACAAAACGGCCTTCTGTTGTACGTTTTGCCGGTTCGCCAAACCGGTCAATCAACGCGCGCTGCCATTGCGGCGGTAATGACAACCATGTCACGAGCAACGGTGTGTTTGGCCCCTGCGCCCGCAGCCGGCATATTTTTCCTGATTTAATGCGATGCCGCAACCCACGATCACCGATCAGACAAAGACTATCTTCGTGCTGGTTGCGGCCTTCAAACAAAAAGGCGGCCTGTACTCCAAGCTGATCGTTATGATATTCGTAAGGGTTGCTGCTCATTTTTTCACTGTTGGTTCCCGGGGCCCGATTCGGTCGGGCAGCATCGCGCCATTTCCCGGGAATTGATTAACTTTATGTCGCCAAACAAAAATTAATTGCTATGAAGAGATATAATCTTAAATGCAGGATAGTTATTTCGTCGCACTCGAAGGAATTGAACGAAGTGGCAATCGGATTTCTGTTAAAACATGCAGAAATGATACAAATAGCGACTCAGTTAAAGAGAAGCGTAACATTACCTTTCGAAGAAGAAGATCAAAGTTTTGCTGACGTTGTTTTTTATGAGAAAAAAGGATTGTCGCTATTTTCAAAAAGGGCATTATACAACCAAATAAAAGGAGCCGCCTACTTAATTTCAGTTTCAGGTTTTTATAACATGGCTTTACCACAACAACATCCATACAAGGTTGTTGTTTAACTTCATCGTCGCAAACAAGCGCGGCAATCATTATCACGCAGCACGAGGCGGTAACTGCGTGCCATGGGGCATTAAAAAACAATACACCAATCAGGGAACCTACCCCGATAAGGCCGAACACGGCCATAAAAATCCGGTTAGCTGTTTTCATTTTTATATCATTTTTAATTTTCATTAACTTTGGAAGTGTTTCACTTTAATATTAAGCAGCATGGATGAAGTAAAATTTAATTGGCTCATTTTGCACCTTCGCTATACACAGGCTCTTTGTGAGATAATCCTTGAAAACTTGCCCGACAAGGATAAAAAGGAACTGATGAAAAAAGTGCATGAGCGTGTTAAAGAGATCGATTGACCTGGGATTTTGAATCCCCGTCACTATTTTTAGACAACATGTTTTTAAGGTTTTTGCGATGAATGTCCGAAACCTTATCTAATACCTTTTTGCCTTTAGGTGTTAGTTTTGCATATATCGGAACGCTACCACACCAATCATCGTATGGTTGTTTTACTAATTCTATATAGCCATCCTTAACGGCCATTTGGCAACCTTCGCCGTTATCGTTGATCCAGCCCCAATCAATTTTCATCTCATAGCACTGTACCATCTGTAAACATTCAATCAGGTTTTTCATTTTCTGTGTGTTTTTGGTTAAAAAATTCGATTATTTCGTTGGCAACCTGTAAAACAGCAGGGTTCATGGTCCTGTACCCGTTTATCATCTGTTTTACCGTGCCAGGGGTGTATTTTCCGTCTATTTTTTCGCTGATCAATTTGCTCCACCCACGGGGCAGTTTTCTTTTTAGTTCTTCAAAATTTTGCTTTTGCATATCAAATTACATTACCTTTGTTCCTGAATATGATAACAAAGTACAGAATTTTCTGAATAACATGCAAGAAAAAAGCAAAATAAATACAGATATTTCTGAAAGAATTTCAATAGTCATTGAATATCTTAATCTTACACCGAATTCTTTTGCAAAAAAACTTGGATATGAAAGGTCTCAGACATTGTATGATATTATAAATCAAAAATCAGCCCCGAGTTTTGACTTTTTTTATAAATTCTGCAATTCAGAATTTTCTGCATTAATAAATACTGAGTGGCTTATTTCCGGGAACGGCAATTATAAAAAAGAAGAAAGGCAATTAGTCGCTTTACCGAAGGATAATACAAAAGAATTAGAAATGATCCGCGACCTTGCCGCCGAAAATGCTTTATTAAAAAAGGAAAATGAGGAATTAAAACTACGGGGGCGAGTACATTCATACAGACATGATAATCTTGTTGCGGAGCCTGAACTAAAACAATCCGCCCCAAACAAATAACACACGCACATATTCCACCTGTTTGCTAAATTCTTGGTTTTTGCAATTATTTAAATATCAGTGTTTTATATTTATTTAATTACTTATGTTCCATAAAATAAAGGTAGGTGAATTACTGTTTTAATCCTTTAAAGTTATATACATAAAACATTATACGTTATTTTTTGGCGCTGTTTTATAACCTGTTTTTGTCCCCTGTTTGTCCCCTGTTTGTTCCCCTGTTATAATTTTAGGCAAAAAAAGGCAAAAAGCCGGGTATTGCACAGGGTAAGTTACTGGTAATAAGTTTGTGTTTTTTGGGGCAGTTATGGTGGGTTTGTTGCAGGCCCATATATAGGCAGAACAGGCCATTTTTAGGGGTTTTGCTGGTTTTTACGGTATATTATGCACCCCAATTAAAGCAAACAAAAAAAACGCCCGTTTTTAGCGTCGGGAATTAAAGCAGAATTAAAGTAACTTTAAACTCTGAGTACAAAATGTTTTTTGCGTCGAACTACATAACTACAAACAAATCAAACACATGCATTATTTTACTTTTTACAATTTGTTTTATGGCCCCTAGATAGCTACCTTCTGGAGCAGAAAAATATTCCTTCGTTCTGGCTTTCTACTTTTGACGAAGTTGTTAAATTCCTTAAAAAGAATGTTCGGAAAGGTCATTTAGAGGTAATTGGAACTTCAGCAGGCGGTAGGCCAATTTATGCCGTGGAATATGGACTACCTCGCCAGGGAAAAGGCACAACAACATTCTCCGGCTCTCTTGGTTTCGGTGATGTGCGTGCATATCGGGGACCCGACCATAAAAAAATAGTTTACCTTGGCATGGCAGGAGTTCATGGAGCTGAGTTTGAGGGTATTGTTGGGATGGTCAATCTCATTTCTGTGATTGAAACCGGAAAAGATTTGCGAGGCAAAGAGTGGTCTGAGATCTCCGCTGTTGCGGCTCAACTTGACCGTTTAATTTTGATCCCAATCGTGAATCCTGATGGCAGGATTCGCGTTCCTTTGCGCATGGAAGAGTATCGGGGAACCGATCACACAGTTGCTGAGTACCTCAATACGGGTGGCAAACCGGACGGAACGATTACTGGTTGGCCCCAGGTTAAAGAATTCATACCTTTTGACTTTACAAGTGGAAATTTTCCAGGTGGTTATCCCAATGATGCAGGTATAAACATCCAGCACGATGATTTTTTTGGCAAGCGTCAACCGGAGACACAGGCATTGTTCAATCTCACTGAACGGGAGCGCCCCGATCTCATCCTGAACATGCATACGGGAGCTACCTATATGATCATCCATCGTCCTTTTATAGAGCCTGCTCTGAATCCTGCTTTGGAGCAACTCTTCAGATGTGTTCAAACAGGTCTGGCACTTCATGGCTTACAGAATACAAATGATCCAAAAATTGAAGGCGATCCGGGTCGGGCTCCTTTGAGTGTATTCAATCTTGATGGCGCGCTGAATTTACACTGCGGTGCATTGAGTGTGGTGGTTGAATCGCCCTGCCACGGCTATTCAATGAAAAATAGCAATGGAGATGCTGCGATGCATACTCCGGAAATGCTCTTAGACGCACAGCTTATCTGTCATCAGGAGGCGATGAAGTTTTTGGTGGAAACAGGTGGACGCTCTGGGTGGACTCCAGGACGTAAACCTTAAATTCAAACATGTCAGAGTAAACGCTTGCTTATCGTTAGTCTATCAAATATTGATTCGACAACCTTTGCATTTATTTAAAATATCATCATGAAATACGACCGGAGAAATTTTTTAAAAGGAATGGCGGCAGTCCCTTTTCTGGGTTATTTTACTTTTGGGTTTAAGGATAATATTACCAAAGAATTAGATAGAAAAAGTACAGATTACCTTAAAACGCTAAAAATAGAACATCTTAAAGCGCCGGAAGGAAAACTGTTGCCACCAACAGGAAATAGCAGTAATCTAATAAGGATTGGTTTGGTAGGTAATGGCTGGCGAGGCGATCAATTATTGAGATCACTTGGTTTTGTTTCCTCTAAAATTATTGAAGAGAATACCTTCAATGGAAAATATTCAAAATCAATTCAGGATTTATTAGATCAGGAAGATTTATATGTTGAATTTGCAGGGGTTTGCGATACATTCGAAATCCATGCGCAACGCGGATTTGAGATTTCAAAAAATGACATTCGTCCCGGAGGTGGAAAAGGAAAAACAAAACCGGCAAAAATATTTCCTACCTATAGGGAAATGATAGCAAGTGATGAAATTGATGCAATTATTATTGCCACTCCTGACCATACGCATGCCCAGATTGCAATAGCCGCAGCTAAAGCAGGTAAACATATCTACCTCGAAAAGCCCATGACCCATAGCATCGAAGAAGCCGTTGAATTAAAGAATACAATCAAATCTACTGGTGTTGTTTTCCAACTGGGGCATGAAAACCGCCAACAAATGAGCTTGAAAATGGCTCAGGAAATGTACCAAAAAGGTGTGCTGGGCGATGTTTCCATGGTTCAGACCTATACCAACAGGAATGGTCTTGATGGTGCGTGGATAAGGACGAGAAAATTCGATCATTTAGGAAATCCAGACAATATAAACTGGAAAGAATTTTTGGCTGGTGCGCCCTGGACCGAATTTGACCCCAAAAAGTATTTTAACTGGCAGCGCTACAGCGATTATGGAACCAGTATTACAGGAAACGACTTTTCGCATAAATATGATTGTGTGAACCAGGTTTTAAGACTTGGTATCCCTGAAAATGTGATAGCCATGGCCGGCCAGTATTATTACAAAAACCATGGCGATATGCCCGATGTGGTCAACGCAATATTTAGCTATCCGGAAAGGGGACTAACTATGACTTATGATGGCACATTGAAAAGTGGGATATATCGGCAATCACATATATTGGGTTCCGAAGCATCATTGGATATTGACAATTCGATCATGTTGTATAAGGATAGCAATTCGGAGCGATATAAAGATATTCACGTTGACTCCGACAACCCACTGTATTATTACGCGCCGAAAACCGATATTGACGCTGTCTCAAGTGCAACCTCTAAAACTTATATGAAAGGTGGCTATGGTCCTACCTTCATTGATGGCAAAGTGATTGATGCGACCTTTCTGCACTTAAAAGAATGGATAGACGCTATCCGTGGACAAGGGAAGACAAGTTGTGACATTGAAGCGGGTTTTGAAGAAGCAGTAACTTTTAATCTTGCAAATCTTGCCTATCAGCACAAAAAACCGGTAACATGGGACAAACTCAATGAAAAAGCAATAATTGGGTGAAAATAAAAATCTAACGGTATTGGATAAGTGAATATCTTTTCAATCATAATGAATGAAGTTCACTATGTATTGTCTGGAAAGAACGTGTAATGAACTTTTTAGAAAAATGCATAAGAACATGTTGAATTCTTAGTTGAAGGGATATGTATTAATTTTTAAAATAGAAAATCTATAAAATTAGAAATGCAGCGATTAATATACAAAATGAGAAAGGAGTTAATCTTCTCCGTTGTAATATGTTTCTTGGCCTCCACTCCATTAAAGGCTACTACATACTATTTTTCAACTTCTGGCAAAGATTCTAATGTCGGTACTGATTCATCTCATCCCAAAAAAAGTCTTACTGAAGCGTCAAATCTAGCACTTATTGGAAATACGCTTTTATTCAAAAGAGGGGATACGTGGTACAATCCTTTTCAATCCTTTGATCTTAGGGAAAAATCAGGTACAAAAGAAAATCCAATTATAATTGACGCTTACGGAACTGGAGCCAAACCAATTATCGCGGCCTTGGATTTATTGGAAGATGCAGGATGGACAAACATTGGAGGCACCAATACTTGGGAACACTCTGTGGATGGATATTCAGATGCTTTTCGTCTATTTATTAATGGAACATCCAAGTATAAAGTAAATACTTCAAATGGCTCAAATACTGAATTAGCTGTAGATATGCCTTATGAATGGTATATTAAAGATTTAACAACTAAGCAAAAAGGAATGGTTTATGTAAACACGGGTTCTTTAGGCACACCTCCTAAAAATGTGGAAGTACATCCAGTTGGTTCAGTTACAACATTAATAATGAAAAATAGCCATTATATTACCATCAGAAACATGGATTTCAGAGGTGGATCGCAGTCCAATGTTATCTATATTGAGTCACCATCATCTGATCTTACAATTGATAATTGTATTGTTAAGGAAGCAAATGGCTCTGGGATACTTGTTACTAACCTGACGTCTAATACAGCAAATTTTGTTTCAAGAGTGAATATCACTAACAATTTTGTGGATAAAGTATGGACATCATACGAGAACGACCCTAACATTTTTCTGTCAGGTGACGGAATTTTCATTCTTCATGCGGTTGATTCTGCACTTATAAAGGGGAATGTTGTACGAAATTGGGGACATGTTGGCATCACATTATCTTCTTATGCATTCGGTTATTACGGCGTTCATAATATTATAGTTGAGCAGAACGATGTTTCTGCTGGGGCTTCTGGATATATGCATGCATTGGATGTAGATGGGTTTGATGGATATACAACAAACAATATTATCAGACGCAATTATTTTCATGATTATACTAGTACTGTTCATATGCAGGGTAATGACAATCAGTGTTACTCCAATATTTTTGCCGGAGTTAGGTTAACAAGCCAGCCTAAACATAGTCAACAGCCATGGGGATTGGATTTAATACCTTGGAAATATACTGATGGGCACTGGATGGCAGCTCATGATAATTACATCGTAAATAACACTATCGTAGATTGCGATTCTTATCCATTTGTAATGTCTGATAATTCAAGTAGTTCCAGTCCTGTTGGTAATAATATTATTGCAAATAATATCATGTACAAATATGGTTCCGCAATCGGTTTAAATATTACGCCAGAAGTTAGAGGTTTAATATGGGTCCAAAACAATGATATCTGGAATTTCGATGCTTCATCTGCAGTTGCGCGTTATAAAAATAATCCGCCTTATTATACTTCGTCTAAAATGGATGAAGCAAATCCTATTTATTGTAATGGCAATATTCAGGTTGACCCTTTCTTTTCAAATTTCGCTGATCGAGACTTACGACTTACAAAAAATTCTGCCGATGAATTGAGAAAAGGTGGAACTAACAAGTACGAGACCATATTGGGATATGAGTTTACAGACTATTTTGGTCGTCCATGGGATTCTGAGCATCCAAGTATGGGAGCCATACAATACAGTGAAGATAAGGATAGTATTTATTTCTTTGGGGAAACTCTCTTCGAGAATGAGCCAGTTGGAACAACCGTTGGGAAGCTCAGTTATATTTCATCAGATTTAACTCCTATCGTCTCATATACTCTTGTGCCTGGGGCTGGTGATACGGATAATGCCCTATTCAGTATTGATTGTAATGAGATTAGGACTGCAACAATATTAGATTATGAACAAAAATCATCCTATACTATACGAGTAAGATTAACCAATCAAAATGGATTTTGGATTGAAGAGCCAATAATTATCTCATTACAGAATTTGGATGACTCTCCAACTGCGGTAGAAAAAAAAAATGAAAACGGAGCCAGGCTTATGGTTTTTCCAAATCCGTTTAATGAAGAAACCAGGATAAGGTTTGTTCTACCAGCAACAGCGAGGGCTATTCTGGAACTTGCAGACTCTAAAGGTCATATTGTTAAACGTTTATATGAAGGAGAAGCTGTCAGGCAACAGGAGTATAATTTCAATTTGAATAGTAACTCATTGCCTGCCGGCTTATACTTTATAAGACTGTCAACGCCTAATGCAATTGAAATTGAGAAGGTAATTCTGACAAAATAATAAAAACGAATTCTAGAAGAGTGAATGAACAAGTAATGATCTGATCTATATTACGATTTAATTCAAAAAGCTATGTAGATGAAAAATAAAAGTAAAATCTGGGACAATTATACACAATCACAACTCTGGGGAATTACCATTTTAAGGGTTTTGATTGGATGGCATTTTTTATATGAAGGATTGGTAAAACTTTATACGCCGGGCTGGACAGCGAAAGAATATTTACTTGGTTCTGTCGGCCCGTTTTCTCCTCTTTTTAAAAGCATTGCAAAAACAGAATTTGTCCTCAATGTGGTTGACACCCTCAACGAATGGGGACTGGTTTTGATTGGTTTAAGTTTGTTTTTAGGGCTGTTGTCGAAGCCATGCAAAATTCTGGGAATGTTACTGCTATCATTTTACTACCTGGCTTACCCTCCTTTTGCCAGCCTGGGCATCAATGTTCATGTTGAAGGCAGTTACTGGATCGTCAATAAAAACCTGATTGAAATGGCTGCCCTTTTTGTCTTATACCTGTTCCCTTCAAGCCAGATTACCGGCGTCGACCGGTTTTTAATTCGGAATAACGATACGCCTCATAAAAAAGCTGAATGATCTTTTATGAATTACAGGCTTCCATTGGTCATATAGGTTAAAATTTGATGTCAAATCGAAAAAAGATAGTATGATGAAGGCCCAAATTTCTATCGCGTAATTTGGGATAAATTGAACGAAAAATAAATTCGAAAAACAAATCAGGAAGTTTGTAGATCATTGAAAAATAAAAATTAATCCCGGACAGAAACGTCGCCCTGTCCGGGATTAATTTTTGATTATGGTGTCTGTCATCAATTCGGAAACGATCTGCACATTTTTCACCCGGGCGCAATGTTTTGCAAGTAGGGAAAGGCGTATAGCCCATAAGAGCGATCTAAAATTTACTTCTTTTCTGCACTCGTTTCTTTCCGTTTCATATTTTTATAGCTTTGTCTTTCAAAATTCTTTCATTACATGACCGAAAATGAAAAATATTTACTTGAAAGAATAAAGGAGAACGATCAACAGGCCTTTAAAGCTATTCACGCCAAATATTTTTCACGGTTATATTATTTTATTCTTGAATTTATTCCCTTGAACGACATTGCTGAAAATATTGTTCAGGATACATTTTTTACACTATGGAATAAACGCAACGAACTGAAAGACAATACAAGTTTAGGTGCTTATCTTTTTACAGTCGCAAAAAATAACTGTTTGTCCCAATTGCGTTATCAACGATTCCGGCAGAAAAAAAATTCATCTAATTCGCTGGTGGATATGGAACTGACGCTGAATATGGAGGTATTGAGCTCGCTTGATTCATCGGACTTTGCCTTCGAAGAAATCGAACGGATCATCGGGAAAACGCTGGACGAGTTGCCTCCCCAATGCCGAAAAGTTTTCATGCTCAGCCGGTTTGAAGAAAAGAAAAACAGAGAAATAGCTGAAGAATTAAATATTTCGGTTAAAGTCGTTGAAAAGCATATCACCAAAGGCCTAAAAATATTTAAAGTCGCTTTAAAAGAGTACCTTCCGCTCCTGTCCTATCTGTTCGTTCCGTAACGATATTTGTATTGACCTTGCCCGGCTATTTTCCGGCTTTCTGAAAAATGAACCAACGCCCGATCAAGCGTATCTGACGGTTCTTTGCTCCCAATGTCTTTTCTTCTGAAAGATAGACGACTTCTCTTTTTTCGATTGCTCTTCCCACATATTTTATCCTTTTTAATAAAAAAACAAAACATGAGGGGGGGGTAAATACGATCTCGGGCATTCTTCTAATAAAAACAAAATATAAACAAGATGGACGATATACTGGATTTAATAACCGGTAATACAAATTCTGACGGCAAACAAGTTGTCCTTAAAAGAATTGAAGAAGAACCGGAGACAAAAAACTTTTTCCGGAAAGCAAAGATCGCATGGGCATTCATGTCATCGACCCGGAAAGCGCCTGACGAATTGGTTGATAAATCGTTCCGCGAATTGCAAAACCGGATTTCATTAAAACCAAAATCCTTGACGATTTATTCTCTCCTGAAATATGCCGCTATCCTGATTCTGGTTGTGGGTATCTCTTCCGCTATGTTTTACCTTGGAAAAGAATCCAATCCTGTACCTGTCGATGTGATGAAATATACATCTGTCGTTGCCGATTACGGACAAATATCAAAAGTAATTCTTCCCGACAGTTCTGTTGTGTGGCTAAACTCCGGGACAACGCTCACCTACAATAGTAATTTCTCGTTCAGTAACCGCGACCTGACCTTAAACGGCCAGGCATTTCTGGAGGTTCGGAAAAACAAAGAAATACCGTTGATAGTATCAAGCGGAGATTTAAAAGTGAAAGTTCATGGTACACGATTCGATGTCAGCGCCTATCCCGAAGAAAAGAAAATAGACGTTGTTCTTGAATCAGGGAGTGTTGAACTGCTCCATGCAAAAAATACGGATTTCAGCTATACACTGAAACCCGGTGAAATGGCCGAATACAATTTAGAATCGAAAAGTCTGGCCATAAATGAAACCGGACTGAAAAATTATACCAGATGGAAAGATGGGGTTTTAATATTCAAAGATGCATCAATGGCTGAAGTCATTAAAAAGCTGGAACGAAAGTTCAATGTTGAGATTGTTACCGATAATCCCGGTGTATATAAATCCGTTTTCAACGCGAATTTTAAAAATGAAAGCCTGACAGAAATACTGGATTACATTCATTTTTCCTGTCCGATTTCTTATCGCATACTTCAGGAAGATCAATCAAAAATAATTCTCTATTAAAACATTTAACTAAAATCATCTTGCCTATGTATTCGTAATACAGTCAATTACAAAAAAAGGAGATGCGTTAACACCTCCTTTCTGAAAATTTTAAGTGCCCTCTGTCTCGCAAACTCGGGCACAAAATAATTTGATTTATGAATTAAAATCAGTACAAATCTATGAAAAAAAACAATTATTCATTGATCCCCATACGATTATGGGAGTCTAAATTTTTTAGGACTATGAGAGCAACTTTGTTTGTAATGATACTAAGTATTGTGCAGGTGTTTGCAGTAAATACGTATTCTCAGAGTACCCGTTTAAGTTTAAATCTGAAAAATGCTTCTATTAAAAGCATTCTGGATCAGATTGAGGACCAGTCGGATTTCTATTTCATCTACGATGCAACCGTTGTTGATGTAGACAGAAAAGTGAGTATTGAGTCAGAAAATAAATTAATCCCGGAAATTCTGGACCAGGTATTCAAAGGCTCAGATGTAATTTACAAAATCAAGGACCGGCAAATTGCTTTGTCTGTATCTGATTCAAATTTTAGCGGTCAACAAAATAAAACGGTATCCGGCAAAGTTACCGACTCTTCATCTGCACCGTTACCTGGTGTTTCTGTAGTGATAAAAGGAACCACAAACGGAACAATTACCGATTTTAACGGGAATTATTCACTTCCCAATGTTCCAAATGATGTTACTCTGGTTTTCTCTTTTGTAGGAATGAAAATGCAGGAAGTGAAAATTGCCGGGAAAGTTACAGTGAATGTGAAACTGGAAGAAGAAACATTTGGTATTGAAGAAGTTGTTGCTGTAGGATACGGAACCATGAAGAAGGTAGACCTGACCGGCTCTATTTCACAGGTCAGTGGTGAAAAACTTAAGAACCGTCCTGTAACCAATGCCTTGTCGGCATTGCAGGGAGCGGCCTCCGGGGTTGTAGTTACCCGAAGTACAGGCCAACCCGGAAAAGAAGGATATGACGTTGAGATTCGTGGACTGTCTTCTGTTAACGGAGGTAAAGCTTTAATTTTGGTGGATGGTGCTCCGGGTGATATTACCACCCTGAACCCTAATGATATTGAATCGGTCAATGTTTTGAAAGATGCAGCGGCAGCAGCAATATACGGCGCCAGGGCAGCAGGTGGGGTTATCCTTGTAACGACAAAGAAAGGTGTCAGCGGAGATATAACGATAGAATACAATGGCCTGTTTGGCGGGCAAACGCCTATGATGATACCGGACCGGTTACATTCCTGGGAAGAAGAAACCTTGACCAACATAGCCCTTGCAAATGCCGGAAGGAATGCTGACTATTCTGAAGCGGATATTGAAATCATGAAAGATCCGAACGTGAATTATATTGATGCCTATTGGAATCCGGGTAAAGACTGGAATGTATTGTATGATTTTAATCAGACGGAGTATATGTTACGGGATTTCTCACCTACAAATAATCACAATTTCTCCCTGAAAGGAGGAAATGATAAAGATCAGTTCTTTATGTCTTTGGGGTATTATCATCAACAGGGGATATTTATATTAGGCCCTGACGAAACCAGCCGTATCAATGCCCGCTTCAATTATTCCAGGCAGTTAAACAAAACGTTCAGCCTCGATACCCGGATGTCTTACGGACAAACGAATACATTATCACCAACTTATGGCATAACTTTGCTGTTTGACCAGTTGTTCCAGGCCAGATCGATTTATCCGATTTTTTTACCTGAAAGCAACGATACAAAGTATTTTTATCATTCGAGCAATCCGAGGGCATATCCAATCCTGAAGGATGGAGGTGAAGTAAAAGACAGGGGCGATGAATTTAATGGCGTCTTTACCCTGAAAGCAAAAGACATATTGAAAGGGTTAACTTTGACTGCTGTTTATAGTCCGGGCCTGACGGGGATTAATTCAAATGGGAACTATCGGACGGTAGAAATGTGGAACAGGATACAAGTTGGCGGAAGGTTAAATTATCCTAATTCTGCCATCAGGGATAGGAGAATGATCTTGAGCAACAACCTGCAATTTTTGGCCGATTATGACTTCAAACTCGGAGAAAAAAATACTTTCCATATACTGGGAGGTTACGCGTACGAAGACTACCGAAATCATTTTGTATCAGCCACAGCAAAATCGCTTTCTTCCAATGACCTGTTTGCATTAAGCCTTGGGGACCCGACACTTTCAGTAGTTTCCGAGGGTATACAGACATGGGCCTTACTCTCTTATTTCGGACGGGCAGAATACAATTTTGATGACCGTTTTTTATTGAAGGCAAGTCTTCGGTATGACGGGAGTTCAAAATTGGCCCCCGATAACCGTTGGCAGGCCTTCCCTTCATTATCAGCCGCGTGGAGGTTAAGCAATGAGTCCTGGTTTAAAGGCTTGTTGCCAATATTTGATGAGTTTAAATTGAGGGCATCCTGGGGCCAATTGGGAAACTCTGACGGTGTTATTGGCAATTATGATTATATAGCCACTCTTTCGAAAGGTCCAGATGCGCTGTTTAATAATCAGAAAAACACTTCGTATTATCAACAATATCTGGCTTCGGCAGATAAGACCTGGGAAACCATAGAGACCAGCAATGCAGGGCTCGATTTTTCCATCCTGAAAAACAGGCTGAACGTGAGCGCCGATTATTTTATCAAGCGTAACAATAATATGCTGGCCCCTTTACAGGTTTCAAATATTATCGGGATTACAACATCCACGTACAATGTGGCCGATATGAAAACCTGGGGTTGGGAAGTGACGGTAGGGTGGAAAGATTCCCCCTCCGCTAATTTTAGTTATTGGGCAAACCTGAACGTATTTGATACGCAGAATAAAATATTGAGCTACGACGGGCGATCTACAGTCGCTGCAGGAACCAACAGTATTATTGAAGGGATGCCGTACAATTCGATATTCGGATATATGGCTGATGGATATTTTACTTCGACTGAAGAAATTACCTCCCATGCTTTTCAGGACACCCGCACCGGGGTTGGCGACATAAAATACCGTAATTTAAATGACGACGAGAGAATCAATGGAGGGTTGAGCCGTATGGACGACCATGGCGACTTGGTTTACCTTGGAAACCCTTCGCCCCGTTATAATTTCGGGATCGATCTCGGGTTTAAATGGAAAGGGTTTGATTTTTCAGCTTTCCTGCAAGGGGTGGGTAAGCGTATGATGCTATTGGATGCCAGGTCTGTTTATCCATACATCGGCACCGGGAAAAAACCTTCTGCGGTTCATTTGGATTCTTGGACCCCGGAAAACCTTGACGCCAGATTTCCCAGGCCCTATTTTGGGGGCACGCACAATACGTTGGTATCCAGTCATTGGATACAGAATACTGCCTATATCCGGTTGAAAAACCTTCAGGTTGGTTATACCCTGCCACAGTCATTGACTAAGCATATTGCGATTTCAAAAGCCCGTGTCTATTTTTCCGGACAGGATATTTGGGAAAAAACCAAAATGTGGTATCCTTATTATGATCCGGAAAACCAGAATAGGGCAACTTTTGTATATCCCTTGTTCCGGACATTCACGATGGGGGTTAATGTTATTTTTTAAATCCATAAAATTATCACATTATGAAACTACGATATAAAAACTATTTTCTGGGATTGGCCTTTTGGGGATTGACAATAACTTATTCCTGTGACCAAAAGCTGGACCTATACCCCGAAGACAAATTGACCGATGCTGTTTTTTGGCTCAATGCCACCCATGTAAGGGATGCATGTAATTATTTATATTCATTTGTTCCCGCAATAGAAACAAATTTAACGTATGAAAATTATGCCGACGATGGGGTACCTTCGGGAAGTTTTAACCAGATAAGCGATGGTTCCCGCCTTGCCCCGGGGGGTGACACTGACTGGAACAGCAACTATGGATTAATTCGCAATTGCAACAATATTCTTGAAAAATCAGCGGGAATTACTGGTCAGGCAGGTGTTGACCGTTACCGGGGGGAAGCTTATTTCTTCCGGGCATGGGCTAACTTCGAACTGGTCAAACGGTTTGGGGACGTTCCATTAATTCTTCAGACTTTTGATGTGTTCGATACGCTTACAGTTGCCCATCGTACCAACCGGGAAATTGTACTCGATGCTGCGTATGCCGATCTGGACAATGCCATTGCAAGCTTGCCGGATGTCAGTAACCTTCCGGCCGCAGAATATGGCCGGGTTACCAGCGGGGCTGCCCTGGCGCTCAAAGCACGTATTGGCTTGTTCGAAGGAACCAGGAACAAATTTCATAGCAAGGGTGATGCCGCAAAACATTTAAATATTGCCGTTAATGCCAGCGAAACCTTAATGAACTCTGCCAAGTATGCGCTATACAAATACACTCAGAATCCTGATTTGAGTTATTATTATCTTTTTCAATATCAAGGAGAGGGCAGTGCAAATAAAGAAAATATATTTGTAAGGTTATACGGAGTAAACAATACGAATAATCTATCAAGTCACTATTTTTTGGCTAGTTCACAAGGTGGGTCATGTCCAACCAGGGCCCTTGCAGATGCCTACCGATATGTTGACGGACTCCCGATGGATAAATCTCCCTATTTTAAAAAGCAAAAGACCACATTGACGGAATTTGAAAACCGTGACCTACGGATGGAGGCAACCATTTATAATAAAAAATACAATTATACAGGGGGTAATTGGATACCAAGTTTTGTATTTTGGAAATCAGGCTATTCATTTAGAAAATACGTTATTCCGGAAGATTATAGCATTGCGAAAAGTTTTGTCGATAACATTGTAATGCGTTACGGCGAAGTGTTGTTGACGTATGCCGAAGCTAAATTCGAATTAAATGGCAGCATCTCCGATGCCGACCTTAATAAATCCATTAACCTGATCCGGGCTAGGGCAAAAATGCCTGCGCTGACTAATAGTTTTGTAACCAGTAACGGATTGGATATGCGTACAGAAATACGGACCGAACGCAGGGTAGAACTTGCCATGGAAGGCGGGCACCGTTATTGGGATCTGATCAGGTGGAAAATGGCAGAAACCGAGCTGCCCAAATCAATATTGGGGTCAAAACTGTTTCCCAAAGAACAACCAAATACCGCAGGTCTAAAACTGGCGCTTACTGCCGATAGTATGGTAGTCGTTCAGGATGCTTCAAAACGGTCGTTTGATCCGGGTCGTGACTATTTGTGGCCTTTGCCTACTACAGATTTAGGATTGAACCCGAATTTGACACAAAATCCAAAATGGTAACATGGAATTAATTTATAGACCATTTAAATAAATGATTCCTCCTGCCATAAGGAGAGCTATCTCAAAAAATCATTATACTCACTGAACCCGTCCACCCGGTCCCGACTACCCGGGACCGGGGTCTGGATGTTCAGTGCATTGGGAATCCTGAAACTATTCCGATAAATCAGGACAGAATGCTTAGTCTGAGACTTTTTAAAACAGCCTCATACATCCTTTGGCATTTCTGTATCAAACAGAATGCAGAAATGCCTCACCGGGATAAGAAGGTTTTTGAATCTTGAAAACCGTTCATTTTTCCGGGATATGAAAAGTTGTTTATGCGTGAATTGAAAGTAAGTGTTTGGTTCAAAGCATCGTAGTTCTAAATTCAAATTGTAAAACTTATGAAAAAATTGTTACTTTTTGTTTTTGTATTGGTCCAGCTCGTTTGCCGGGCTGAATACGACAGTACCTATGTATTGTCAGTGACTCAGAAGTATGCCATACCTGAGGATGTTTCCAACGGGGATTATGTGGGGACCTGGATGAAAACCTGGACCTGGCAATCAGTCGGGACGATCAGTTATTCGATCGAGCAGAACTTCAACAGCGCTTTTTCCATTGACTCCTCATCGGGATTAATAACCATTACGGATTCCACGAAGATTGACGGCAAGGTTGTTCAGCAGGACACTTTGATCAACCTGATTATCCGTACGACCGATTCCGGGGAAGGGTATGAGTTGGACACGGCCAGGATATGGGTCAAGGAAAATGCGTATTGCAAGTTTGTTGATCTTGATGCAAGTTCTAGTGGTACAGGGACAAGGACATCCCCTTATAATGACATGGATAATATCGGGAGTGGAACTGCGTGGAACGTTGGATTGGGATATTTTTTAAAGCGTGGTACCTCTGAGAGTGCAGAAAGTACTACAATAAGGGCACATTTTGCCAGTACAGCACACCCCACAATAATTGGGGCGTATGGCCAAGGTGCAATGCCATCATTCAATGGAGCAGGCGCAGGAGCGCAGGCGCAATGCTTCTTTTTTGGAAACTCAGCAGATCGGTACAATGGTAGGTGTGAGTATATCTATATGTATGATATAGAGATAAGAAATTATGCATGGCAGGCAATAAATGCATATAAAGACAGTAAAAACATGGGATTTTACAATATTTATATGCACAATAACAATAAAGATACAGGTGGTGAGAGCAATTTAGTGGTTAGCACCGCAAGCTATGCGGACATATTACAGTATGACCCTTATGAGTTTATCAATTGTCAGTTTGATACCGCAGGCATTAATGTTACCTCTGGAGCTTCACACATAAAAATTGGAACAAGTCCTGTAACGGTGACCAATTGTCGTTTTGGCATTTCTAATGGAGATTGTTTGCGCCTTGCAGATGGTTCGCATGGGGGAAAAGTAAAACATTGCACTTTTGATAACGGTATTGAATCTGTCTCATACGGTTATTATAATAACTCACAATGCCGGATGCACAACTCAGTATATGAAGATTGCAGATTTTTTAATGCGGCTACCGGCATAATGATGACCTCGCCTACGGATGAGTATTATATTCATCCGGATTATGTAACGATAAAAAATTGCTATTTCTATGGGCAAGGATATGCTTCAATATTCATGAATAAAAATGTAAGTGCCGATAATGTGTCAGTAGGTCATGTTTATGAGGATAATTTATTAAAAACAAAGGGATATGGAATTAGGTACAAGGATTCACAAGATTTGATTATAAGAAGGAATTCTATTGTGGGTATGGGAACTTTAGCCACAGATGGAATTATAAACGCAGACGCAGATGTTAATACTGATATTTATTACAATGTGATTTATGGATTTGTGACCAATGGGATTAATTTAACTGTTGGAAGCGGCGCTGAGGTATATAACAATACAGTTGACGGGGCTATCAGTTTATCAGGGACCACAGAAACGGTGCGGAACAATTTTTTCAAGTCGTTGACCGGCGCTGCGAATTATGACCATAACCTGGATGTTGACGATATTAGTACCGCGAATTATTTTACCGATTATGCCAACAAGGATTACCGGTTAAAAAGTACGGCCACTTTGGCTATTGACGGGGGGCTTGATTTAGACCTAACACCGGACATACAGGGAACAAGTGTTGGGGATTCCCCTGATATCGGCGCTTATGAATATGTTCCCGGAAGTGTCACTGTTACCATTACAGCCTCCGATGCCAATGCTTCCGAAACAGGCCCGGATTCGGGGACATTTACGGTAAGCCGTGGAGCGGTTACATCGGGTAACTTAACGGTTAATTATGCCAAAAGTGGTAGTACAACATCGGCAGATTATACACAATCACTAACGGGTAGCGTGACCATTTCCAATGGAAGCTCAACAGCAACGGTCACCATCACCCCGGTCGACGACGCTACAGATGAAGGCGATGAAACGGTGGTATTGACTCTGACATCGGGTACCGGTTATACAGTGGGTTCACCTTCTACGGCAACGGTAACCATTGCCGATAATGATGGATATCAAAATCCTGTTGCGCACTGGATGTTCGAACAGAACGGGGACGATGCTTCGGGGAACGGGCACAATTTGACCCTGTATGGAACTCCATCTTATGTAACCGGAGCCGATGGATATGGTATCAGCCTGAACGGTTCGGCTTTGTATGCCGATTGCAGCACGGTCGATCTGGGAAGTCAATTCACCATAACCGGATGGTATAAATTTACGGGAACGACACAGCGGACACTGGCTGCCAATAGCACATGGCAAACCCCCAATGGTTTTTGGCTGTACATGTACACACCAAGCGGGCAGTTTAGGTTTAAAACCGGGAATGGCAGTTCAACACTTGAAGCCACTTCAACTACTGGCCATCATACCGATGGGACATGGATTCATTTTGCCGTTGTGGTTAACAAAGCCACCGGCACCTGCAACTTTTACGTGAACGGGGTGAATAGAAGCAACAGCAGTCCCATCCGCACCGATTTCGTGACAAATTCCACCATTTTACTTGGAAGGACTACTGATAATCAGGCTAAATTGTATGGCAATCTGGATGATGTCAGGATTTATGATTACCAATTGGCCGGATCTGACATTTCGGATATCTACAATCTATTGAAAAGTGCAAGAGTTACAACGGGTGCGTTTAATCAGGTTGATTCAGACATAACGGTATTCCCGGTTCCCTGCATCGATTTTCTTACAATAAACGGAAGTAAGGAAATCCGGCAAATCGTTTTGGTCAACCTGCTTGGTCAACCTGTTTTGGAACAGAACAATACAGCAGGCACTTCCAATATAAAGGTAAATACCAGCACATTGAAGAGTGGTTACTATGTTTTAAAACTCATTGACCATTCCGGCAAAATTACTTCCAAAAGTATCGTTAAAAAATAACAATGAAAGGTTAAATATCAGCAAACGACACAGGCCCGGCCCTGACCGGATTTGTGTCGCTTGATTAAAGTTTTATTAGTGGAAAAATCATTATTGACATGAAAAAATTCATTTTAATCCTGTTTGTATTGGTCCAACTTGTGTGCCGTGCCGAATACGACAGTACGTATGTATTGTCGGTTGCCCAAAAGTATGCCATACCTGAGGATGTCTCCAATGGGGACCATGTGGGCACCTGGCTCAAGACTTGGACATGGGCTTCAGTCGGGACGGTCAGTTATTCGATGGAGCAGAATTTCGACAACGCTTTTTCCATCAATTCTTCGTCCGGCCTGATAACCATTACCGATGAATCAAAAATTAACGGAAAAGTGGTGCAGCAGGATACCCTGATCAACCTGATTATCCGGACAACTGATTCGGGTGTGGGATATGAGTTGGATACGGCCAGAATATGGGTAAAAGAGAATGGGTATTGTAAATTTGTAGATTTTTCAGCGGGTTCAAATGGAGATGGCACAAAGGCAAGCCCTTACAATGATCTGGATGATATTACATGGCAAACAGCTTGCGGCTACTTTTTAAAGCGGGGGACAGTAAAATATGCTGAACATACCAATATCAGTACCCATATAGCAAGCACCGTTCACCCTACAATTATAGGGGCTTACGGACAAGGTCGCAAACCGGTTTTCGATGGTACTGGCGGATTGTCCGGATCCGAATGTTTTTACTTCGGAAGCTCCTCTAACCAGACAAATGGAAGGTGCGAAAATATATATATGTATGATATAGAAATATTTGATTATACATTTACTGCAATAAAGTACAATAGAGAAAGTAGAAGCATAGGCTTTTATAATATTTATCTGCATAATAATGATAAAAATGGCCGAGAGGGACAAATGGCCATAAATACAGCAAGCCTTAATGACACCACCAATTACTGCAAATTTGAATTTATTAATTGTGAGTTTGATACATCTGGGGTTAATGTATCGGATGGAGCCTCACATGTAAAAATTGGCGTTTCCCCTGCGATAGTTACAAACAGTCGGTTCGGTGTATGCAATGGTACGCCATTACGGTTCGCAGGTGGAAATTTTGGGGCGTTTTTAAGACATTCAACCGTAGACAGCGGTATACTAAACACCGCATCATACGGTAAATATAACACCGTACAATTAAGAGACCATAACAGTATAATTGAGGATTGCCGATTACTTAACTCATCTACCGGCATAATGATGACATCGCCTACAGGTGAGTATTATATGCACCCGGATTATGTAACAATAAAAAATTGCTATTTCTCAGGACAAGGGTTTGCGGCAATTTTTATGCACAAAAATGTATCAGAGGATAATATATCGGTTGGACATATATATGAAGACAATAAAATAGTAACAAACAGTATAGGCATCCGATATAATAAAGCCAAGGATTTAACGATAAGGAGAAACTTGATTGTTGGGTATGGAGCAGCCACTAACGGTATTACAAATTTAACGCAAGATATTAATCCTGATATTTATTACAATGTGGTTCAAGGATTTGGGACTAATGGGATTTATTTAACTGTTGGAAGCGGCGCTGAATTGTATAACAATACAGTAGATGGAACAATCGACTGTACCGGTGCAAGTTCAGAAATAGCACGGAATAATTTTCATAAAGCATTGACAAGCGTGGCTACTGAATCAAACAATATTGACATTGACGGAATTGAAACGGCCAATTACTTTCAAGATTATGTCGGACATAATTACATGCTTAAACCAACAGCGATAGAAGCTATTGATAAGGGGCACAATGTTTCACCGAACCCGGATATTGCAGGGACAAGCATTCCGCAGGGGGTAGCTCCTGACATTGGCGCTTATGAGTATAAGGCAGGAGCAACAAGCAACCTTCAAATCCAAAGGAATGACCAGAAAGGAATAAAAATTTACCCGAACCCAGCCACCGGGATTGTCCATATCCGCTTTGACAATCTCACGGAGAATATATATCAATCAGAATGGTTGAAAATTATCGACCTGCATGGGCGTCAAGTGTTTCAAAAAACTTTGAGCACATTTTTTAAAGAGGACCAGGGGGAGATTGATCTGTCGGGCATTCCCAAAGGGCTTTACTTGATTTGCTTTGGAAACAGAATGATGGGAAAGCTGGTATTGAAATAGGGGCTTATGCGTGAAACACAGATATGCAAAAGATATATGATAATCAAAATTCTCTGTTCTGTTCTTTTGGCAGACCGTTCCTCCGAAATGTATAGCGGCTGGATCAATAGACCGGAAGCAGGAGACAATGTAAAGTTGTTCTTGTCTGCTTTTGCTTATGGCGAGTTCTTCTATATGGCTGTTCAAACGAACCTTCAGTACCGAAAGGAACAATTGCGGGGAACAGGACAGTCATACATTTCAGTGAAGATAAAGAATTTTACGTGTATGGGTCTTAAAAGATCGGTTCGTAGTGCGTTAAACCTAAAATTTTAAAGCATTGATTATGAAAAAAATGTTACTAATTGTTTTTGTATTGGTTCAGCTCGTTTGCCGGGCTGAATACGACAGTACCTATGTACTATCTGTTACTCAGAAGTATGCGATCCCGGAAAATGTCTATCAAAACGATCATGTGGGGACATGGATGAAAACCTGGACATGGCAACCAGTCGGGACGGTCAGTTATTCGATCGAGCAGAACTACAACAACGCTTTTTCCATCAATTCTTCCTCAGGGTTGATAACTATTTCGGATGCCACGAAGATCAATGGCAAGGTTGTTCAACAGGACACCCTCGTCAAATTGATCATCCGGACAACAGATTCAGGGGAAGGATATGAACTGGATACGGCCAGGATATGGGTCAAGGAAAATTCCTGGTGTAAGTTTATTGATTACTCTTATTCAGGAACGGAATCAGGGACCCGCTCACAACCCTATAATGATCTGGATGATTTAACGGTAACGGTCGGTTATGGATATTTTGTGAAGAGAGGGAATGTAATCTTAGGGGAAGCAAATTCATATAGGGCTTTAATCGCTTCTGCAAATCATCCTACTGTTTTTGGTGCATATGGAACCGGAAACAGACCGGAATTTAACGGTAATAATTACGGGGGGTTTACATTCATCGGCGAAATTGGGAACGAAACGGGCGGAAGGTGTGAGTATATTTATTTCTATGACTGGTATGTCCGGAATTACCAGTATCATGCCTTTAAAGCGATACGCCTGGTCGGTAATATCGGGATGTACAATTGCTCAATGACTAATAATGAACAAACGGCATCAGAAGCAGTCTGGGTCGGGGCAACAAGCAGTTACGCGGATTCAACAGCCGTAAGGCCACACGAGTTTATTAATTGCGTTATTGACACTTCCCAAAGTTCGGGAATGAAAATTGGCGTTGGGCCGGTTACTGTTACGAATTGTAGTGTCAATGGATCAGGAATAAGACTAACGACAGGAATGCATGGGAAAATAAGACATACATTGCTTACCAATTCTCCAACCCATGCGATTCAGATAAGAGGTGACTATACTACCGTAGAGGACTGTCGGATAACAGATTCCGATTATGACGGTATTATCTGTGAACTCAACGATAACCCGCACGGCCCGGATCACATTACTATCAGGAATTGTTATATTGAAAATACTGCTGTGAGGGCTATTACTATTTGGAAATCAAGTGCGGGAGCAAATATCATGCACGACTATACTATCGAAGATTGTTCCTTAAAAAGCGGTGACATGGGAATAAGGATAAATCAGGGGAGTGCTATCATTATACGCAGGAATATAATTACAGGGTTTGGAACCAACGGGGGCATACGGATCAATGACCAATACGGGACGGCTGAGGCGGATAACATTGATATGTACTATAATGTTTTCTATAACAATGGCAATGACATCATGGCATTGAATGGTAGCAACCACAAAATTTATAACAATACGTCCGATGGAAATATTAATTTAACAGGATCCACTTTAACGACGGCACGCAATAATTATTTCAAGTCACTGACCGGCGCTGCCACCTATGACCATAACCTGGATATTGATACGATCACGACCGCCAACCATTTTCAGTACTATGCCAATCACGATTACCGGTTGAGATCCATTGCCTTTAGTTCGATTAACCACGGGTTCAATGTATCATTTACTTCAGATATGATAGGCACAAGCGTTCCGCAGGGGACAGCTCCTGACATTGGCGCTTATGAGTATAAGGCAGGAGCAACAGGCAACCTCCAAATCCAAAGGAATGATCAGAAAGGAATAAAAATTTACCCAAACCCAGCCACCGGGATTGTCCACATTCGTTTTGACAATTTTTCCGAAAATACCTATCAATCTGAATGGTTAAAAGTTACCGACCTGTTTGGCCGTCCGGTGCTTCAGAAACATGTAGGTGCATTTTTAAAAGAAAACCAGGGGGCGATTGATCTGTCAGGGCTTACTAAAGGTCTTTATATCGTTCGTTTAGGTGATCATATCATTGAAAAGCTGGTATTGCAATAGAATTCAAAATATAAAGTATAATGAGACATTTATTACTGATAATGATTTTATCCTTTGCCTTGTCCGGGACAGGAATAGCTACCGTTTCAGACAGCCTGAAATATGTGAATGCAACAGAATTTCCGTTGATCGGGAAAGGTTTTGCCGATACACAAAACAGGTATGAACGTTTGCCTGTCCGACTCAAAGGGAAAACACGTCCGGCGGTGTGGTCACTGTCAAAGAATTGCGCTGGCCTGGCAATCCGGTTTCGGACGAATTCGCCGGTCATTGGGGCCAAATGGGAGCTTACCGGCAATGTGACAATGAGCCACTTTGCCCCTACCGGGGTTAAGGGTCTTGACCTTTATTGCCTGAAAAACGGAAAATGGCAGTTTGTGAATGTTGCCCGTCCGTCGGGGAAAACAAATAAAACGGTTATTATAAACCACATGGAAGGCACCGACATGGAATACATGTTGTATCTGCCGCTGTACGACGGACTGGTCAATCTGGAAATTGGGGTAGATTCAACAGCCACTATTGGCAACCCACAGGTGGATTCTCCCCGGAAGGACAAGCCCGTTGTGTTCTACGGAACCAGCACTACTCAGGGAGGGTGCGCTTCACGGGCAGGAATGTCGTACCCCAACCTGCTTTCGCGGATGCTCGACCGGCAGATTATCAACCTGGGGTTCAGCGGAAACGGGCAGCTTGACCTGGAGGTAGCCGAAGTAATGGCCGAAATTGACGCTTCCTGTTTTGTGATTGACTGTATCTCCAATGTAACAGAGGAGCAGATGAACGAAAAGTATATCCGTTTTTTGGAAATCATCCGCGAAAAAAGGCCTGATGTGCCGGTTTTGCTGGTTGAAAATAACCATTTCCCTCACATGTATTTCGATCAAACTATATTTGCCCTGGTTCAGCAAAAAAATGAAACGTTAAAGCGAATTTATGCTGAACAGAAAAAGAAAGGCGACAGCAATATCTATTACCTCAAATCTGACAAATTGATTGGGAATGACTTTGAACCGACCGTTGATGGCGCCCACTTAACCGATCTTGGCTTTTTGAGAATGGCTGAAAATATGTACCCGGTAATCCGGAAGTTAATTAATTCTACTTTGACAGATTAAAATTGAAACCGATTTTTTTCCTGATTTACCCCATCCTAAAGGGGTGTCAGGAGAAAAATCTACCTGTTCCCTTTAGGGTTCAGGGTAAAAACAGGTAGATTTTTCGAATGTGTAAAAGTAGAATTAAATAAGAATCAAAGGATAAGCTCTTACAATTAATAAAAAGTCAATGAAATCTTCTTTTTATCTTAATCAGTTACTATTTGTCTTCATCTTGTTTGTAACACAACCTTCCCTGTCTTCAGGGAATATCGTTCGCAACAAGGTAAACCCCGACACGCATGTTTCAGGTGGCAATTTTTCATCCGGCAATGAAACCGCCCGAAAGTTTGGAGTCCATGAAATTACGCTTCAAACCAACAAGGTGGCGGCAAATCCTTTTGGGGTAGGTTGCCGTGTTGTTTTTTATGCCCCTTCCGGGAAGCAGTGGCAGATAAATGCTTTTTACGATGGCGGCGCTACCTGGCGTGCAAGGGTATATGTCAACGAAGCAGGCGACTGGACATGGAAATCGGTTTGTAAGGAAAACAGCGGACTGGACAAGCTAAAAGGGGATTTCCAGGCAGAGGGTTCAGATTTGCGCGGCATGTTGCATAAAGCGCCCGGTAACCCGAAACAATGGAAAACCGATGACGGGCAATGGTTTTTAAATATCAACGATACGGGTTACCTGCTTTTCAACAGAAATGAAAAATTATGGAAGGAGTATATCGAAGACCTGTCGAAACTTGGAGTAACTTCTGTTCGGGCAGGTTCATTGGGAGGCGAAACATGGGATAAAAATGCAGAAATAAACGAGTTATTACAGAAAGCATACCCTGATTGTGCGGGTTTTACCATGGATAACTACCCCTGGGATGAAAATGATAACAGTAAGATGAACCTTGACCGGTTCCAAACCACTGATGAGCGGTTGGTCTGGATGCTCGACAATTATCCGGATATGTACATCCAGTTTATTTTGTTTGGGATGCAAACCTGGGGAACAGACGATTCAGGCCAGTTGTGGAAGGCAGTTCCTCAGGATATCAGGAATAAAACGATGAAATACATGATTGCCAGGTGGTCAGCTTTTCCCCAGCTTTTTTACCTGATCGCGAACGATATGCATTGTTCTGAGAAATATCCCAATAATCAAGCCTATGTTCGTGAGGTCGGCAGGTATTTTGCTGCCAACGACCCGTGGCGCCACCTGATCTCCACAGGTCCCAACCGTAATCAGGTATTCCCGTTCACCGGCAATGAAGACCTCGATTGGGTCAGTTACATCCATATAGAAGATATGTTCGCTCTTGATGCCCGCAAAGCTGAACTTTACGAACCGTACCCGCTCCATGTTTTTATGGGCGAGGACTGGTACGAACATACCCGGCTCGACCGGAGCAAAGATTACCTGTACAATCCTGAATATTTTTACCGGTGGCTGTTCTGGTCCTGGACATTATCGGGCGGGTCCGCCAATTATGGCGGAAGATGGGCAAAAATCCATCCGTATTTTTCAACGGATACCCTGTTGTATGTTGAACCGTTGGGCGGTTTGGAAAGAGGGGACCTCCAGCCGAAAGGCGAGTGGAATGAGGGTGCCACCGCAAAAACTTTTGTACATGCGAAGTACAATGCACAGTTAAAAGGGCTGAATTCCGTAAAATACATAACCGGTTTCTTTTCAGACCGGAAAATCGACCTTGCCGAATTTGTTCCGGATCACAGGTTGATTACCGACCTAAACCAACGGGAAGAGAAGGGATATCAGAAATTAATGAGAAAAGGATATGAGGAGTTTATTATTTACGATCCCAATGCACTGTGCGGGGGAAACAATACGCTGATCGACAAAAATAAAACGGTACATCTTCGTGTGGATTTTGGAGAGGCCAATAAAACGTACACGGTTGGCTGGTATTGTCCGCTCAACGGGGAAATAGTTGACGGCGGTAGTATGAAATGCACCGGTAAAGTTGAATTTAAAGCGCCCTGGAAAGGGATCGACATAGTGCTGCATTTACGGGAAAAACGATGACGGTATACGTGATAAAATAATGGAATATGCAGTATTGCAGACAGAGGATTCCCAATTTTATACATAGTTGTTTCATTTATTTTTTTTCATTATGGCAATATTTTATAACAAAGTAGAACGGGGGAATCCGACCAACCCGGAAGCCCCGAAAAAATGGTACCCGGTTTTGAAAAGTCTGGGTATGGTACCGGAAAAAGAAGTGGCTAAGCAGATTTCAGATGAAACTACGCTCAACCCGAAAGAAGCGGAAATCGCCTTGGCTCAATTTCAAAAAGTAATGATCCGCAACCTGCTCGAAGGCCGTACGGTCCAACTGGGGGACTGGGGTTCATTCCATCTGACCCTGAGCGGTACAGGCTCCGATACGAAGGAAGGGGTGACAAGCGCCAACGTGACGAAGATCAACATCCGGTTCAATCCGGGTAGGGAGCTAACGGAAGCGATCAGTAAGGCGCAGTTGAAGCCGGTTGAAAGCCTGACACAGCCACCTGTCCGGTGACTTTCTTTTGGCTCCCGGAGTGTTTTTGTTGCACTTCACCGTGTTGTTGTGGTGGCTCCGCCGTGTTGTCGCCACAACATCACCGAGTTGTTCTGACAACATCACCGAGTCACAGGAACAACTTCACCGCCTTGTTGAAACGGCTTCACCGTCCGCGTGGAACAACTTTTGAAAATGGGTAAACGCATGTTCCTGATGGTGCAAAAGACGATAAAAAACAGATATGATATTTCGTGAAAGTATGAACCTCTGCATCAGGGAAACTGATATTTTTTATCTTTACAACGCAATCGGTTGTTTGAATATAACTGTTTGATAGTCAAAAATAAAAAATTATAAAAACAAATAAATTTAATGAAACCTTTTTCTTACCATACTCCGTTGTTATTTGTTTCCCTCTTGTTTTTAATGCAACCGGTTCTGTTTGCAGCGAATATTGTTCGCGACAATATGAACCAGAACAAGTATGTTGCAAATGACAATTTCTCATCCGGCAATGAGACGGCCCGAAAATTTGGTGTTCATGAAGTAATTCTGAAGGCAAACAGCGACATTGCAAATCCGTTTGACATAGATTGCAAGGTCACTTTTTATGCCCCTTCAAACAGAAAAATAGCAGTAAATGCATTTTACAATGGTGGTAAAACCTGGCTTGCCCGTTTATATGTATGTGAAACAGGTACGTGGAGATGGGAATCAGGTTGCTCAGAAGTGCCGGAACTAAGTATGCAAAAAGGTATGTTTAAATCAGTAGAATCCGACTTGCGGGGTATGCTTCGCCGACATCCTGAGAATCCTAAATCATGGATAACAGATAATGGTCAATGGTTTCTGAATATCAGCGATACAGGTTATATGCTTTTCAATAAAAATGAGAAACTATGGAAAAGGTACATCGAAGACCTGTCAAAACTTGGGATAACATCTGTTCGTGCAGGCTCTTTGGGTGGACAATGCTGGGATAAAAATTCAGAAGCCAACAGGTATTTGCTTGAAACATATCCTGATTGCCCCGGTTTAACCATGGATAATTATCCCTGGGATGCGTCTGATAATTCTAAAATGAACGTAGAACGGTTTCAAACTGCCGACGAACGGCTGATCTGGATGTTGAACAACTACCCGGATATATACGTCCAGTTCATTCTTTTTGGGCTGGAAACCTGGGGCAAGGACGATTCCGGCCAAAAATGGAAATCTGTTCCGCAGAATAGCAGAGAGAAGGCAATGAGCTATATGATCGCCCGCTGGTCCGCTTTTCCGCAACTTTTTTATTTGATCGTGAATGACATGCACTGTTCGGATAAATTTCCAAATAATCAGGAATATGTCCGGGAAATCGGCAATTATTTTGCAGCCAACGATCCCTGGCATCATCTCATTTCCACAGGGCCTAACCGCTACCAGGAATTCCCGTTCATAAGTGATGAAGACATAAAATGGGTCAGCTATATTCATATTGAAGACAATATGGCCTTGGATGCGGAGCAAATTACGTTGTACGAATCGTATCCTTTGCACGTTTTTCTCGGTGAAGACTGGTATGAAAATACGAAAACGGCCAATGGAAAGGACTGGTTTGAAAATACAAAAACAACGCAAATAAGTTATTCAATTTTAAATCCTGATTATTATTACAGGTGGCTCTTCTGGTCGTGGACTCTATCCGGTGGTTCGGCCAATTATGGTGGGCGCTGGGCAAGGCTTCAGCCCTATTTTGTGACCGATTCGCTCGAATACATTGAACCTTTCAGCAAGGAAAAACTGAGATTCAGAAATCAGATGAGCGGATTGAATTCAGCGAAATACATCACACAGTTTTTTGACAGCCAAAAAATTGATTTGCCGGAATTTGTCCCTGATCACAGATTCGCAACAGATACGGACAACCGGACTGATAACGGTTATCTGAAACTGATGAGGAAAGGGTTTAGCGAATTGATTATATATCATCCGAATGCATCGGTCAAGGGAATTGGCGCCGCACCGGATACAAATAAAACAATTCATTTCCGGATAGATTTTAGCGGAACAAGCAAGTCATTCAGGGGAAAATGGTATCGCCCTGACAGCGGCGAAACGGCTGATGCCGGAATGATAAAAGGAGATAAGAAAGTAGATTTTACTGCTCCGTGGAAAGGAACAGATGCCGTGTTATATCTGAAAGAAGTTCAAAAATGAGATAAAGGATAATGACATCTTCGAATAATAACCAATATAAATTTAAAATTAAACGATAATGAAGAACAAATACAACATCTGTTTATTGTCTGCCCTGATTACACTTTTTTGTTTTTTCCATATCAGTACAGAGGCAAGCAATTACGTTAAAGTTGCTGTCATTGGAGATAGCCCAAGGATAAATAAGAATCAAGAACCGCAGAAACTTGTTGACCAGGTTATTGAATTTTGGAAAGGTCAATTGGATCAGGTACTTGCAACCAAGCCGGACCTGATTGTTCTGACGGAAGCATGTGACCGGCCTGTAGGTATGAGCCGAGAAGAACAGTTAAACTATTTTCGGGTACGGAAAGATCAGGTGAAGGAATATTTTGCATCTGTGGCCAAAGCAAACCATTGTTACCTTGCTTTTGGGACGAAACGCCAGACTGAAAACGGAACCTGGTTTAATTCCAGTTACGTGTTGGATAGGAATGGTAATGAAGCTGGTGTTTACAACAAAAACTTCCCGACTATCGGGGAATTGGAATCCGGGATTAAAGCCAGCGATGAGGTACCAATCATCCAATGCGATTTCGGGCGGGTGGCCTGTGCTATATGTTATGATCTAAATTTCCCGGAATTGCTGGAAAAATACAAGAAAGCCAAACCCGATATCATCTTATTTTCCTCCTTGTATCACGGGGGGATTGTTCAAAGCTACTGGGCTTATTCATGCCGTTCATTTTTCGTGGGGGCTTTGGGATTCAGGACTATTCCGTCTGAAATACGAAACCCTTTGGGTGAAGTTGTTGCCAGCACCACCAATTACTTCAATTATGTTGTTACAAAAATAAATCTGGATCGGCAATTGGTTCATCTGGACGGCAACTGGGAGAAATTGGCCAAACTTAAAGAAAAATACGGTGATGATGTGACTATTCATGATCCGGGGCAGTTGGGCTCTGTGTTGGTATCCAGCGAAGCCAAAGATGTAACAGTCATCCAAATGCTTAAAGAATTCGAGATAGAATTACTTGACGATTATTTTGACCGGTCAAGAGAAGTACGGCTTAAAACCGGGAATATGGTTGATAATTGATAGCGAATAAAAATATTCAAAAGATTACAGTAGGGACATGACAAATAGAGGGAGTAAATATTAAAGAAATAAAAAACAGCTATTATGGGTGAACAAACTAACAGGCAGATCAGTATTGACGTTTTGCGTGGTTTCGCGATGTTTTTAATATTATCTATGGATATTGGTGGTGCGCCAATATTTGAGACATTCACCCGGTTATGGGGTGAAGATTTTGCCAAAGCTGCTGCTGACCAGTTTAGCTACCCTTTTGTTCATGGATTAAAATTGTGTTTTATTGCCATGCCCATGTTCCTTTTTGTTGTTGGTCTGGTGATGCCTTTTTCGCTGAACAACAGACGTGAAAAAAAGGACAACAAAAAAATATACGGTCACATTGTTAAACGTTCACTGATCTTATTTATCCTGGGATTAATTGCAGGAGGGCATTTGCTGCATTTGGAGTTTGCTAATATGCCGGTGTACAATAATGTCCTGGAATACATCAGCATATCTTATCTTGTTTGTGCCGTATTGATCTTGAATACCAACACAAGGGTACAAATGATTGTGACAGGGATATTGCTGCTGCTGTACTGGTTGTTGTTCGTGTTCATACCTGTTCCAGGCGGGGGAGGTGACCATTTCTCCAAACAGATGAACCTGGCAATTTACATTGATAATATTCTTCTGGGGCCATTTCACAGTCCGGGATCCGGCCGGGTGCTGTCAACAATCAGCTTTATCGCGAATATGCTTTTGGGGGTCTTTGCGGGTCAAATAATTTTCGGCAACCGGGACAAAAAAGAAAAAGTAAAACGGCTATTTATTTACGGTGCGGCAATGGTATTGGCAGGTACTGTCTGGGGCCAGTTTTACCCGGTAATACGGGTATTATGGACAAGCTCGTTTGTGCTTGTAACCTGTGGGATATCAACGTTGTTACTGGCATTTTTATACCTTATTATTGATATTTGGGGATATTCCAAATGGGCATTTTTCTTCGTGCTGTTCGGGGCTAATTCAATTGCTATTTATATGATGGCGCACCTGTTTGATTTCCGTTTGATAGGCGATGTCTTCGTTGGCGGATTAAGCAGGCTTTTTGGCCCCAACGGTCATGACTTTATCCAGGCTGTGGGTGCCATGACGGTCATGTGGCTGATTGTATATTGGATGTACCGAAAGAAAATATTCATAAAGGTTTAGATAAATAAAAAGGAGGGTTGGCAATGAAAAATGAAATTATTCGAAAGAGATACCTTCATTATCTGCTTCTGATGTGCATTCTTTTAGCATGGACAACTGGTTCGTTGCATGCTTCCAACTATGTTACAATAGCCACCATCGGGAACAAACCACATCCGGTGGACAAGACACAGGGAATGCAGAAAATTGTAGATCAGATCAAGGAATTTTGGCATAAGGAACTGGAACAGGTTCTTCCTGATAAACCGGACCTGATTGTCTTGCCTGAATATTGTGACTTGTATCAGGGGCTGACTGATGAAGAAGAGGATGAATATTTTCTGTTCCGGAAAAGCCAGATACAGGATTTTTTTGCATCCGAGGCCAAAGCGAACCACTGTTACATTGCATTTGGTATGCGACGTGAAATGGAAGATGGGAGCTGGCGTAATTCATGCATCATTGTTGATAGAGAAGGAAATATCGCTGGTATCTACGACAAGAACTTCCCGACGATTGGCGATATGAGGGGAGGGGTGAAAGCAAGCGCCCAAACGCCGTTAATCCAATGTGATTTCGGAACTATTGGCTGCGCCATTTGCTTTGATTTGAATTTCGATGAGTTGCGACGTACGTATGTCGGGTTAAAGCCCGATATCATCATTTTTCCGTCCATGTATCATGGAGGTTTAGTGCAGTCTTATTGGGCATACACATGCAGATCTTTTTTTATCGGATCGATGTTTTCGAGGGAAGTCCCATCCGAAATACGCAACCCTTTGGGCGAAGTAATAGCCAGCAACACCAACTATTTTGATTATGCTGTTGCAAGGATAAACCTGGACTGCCAACTGGTACACATCGATTATAATAAGGATAAGTTATTTGATCTGAAAAAAAAGTATGGCGATGCAGTTACAATTACAGACCCGGACGGGAGACTGGACGCGATTCTTGTTGAAAGTAAGGCTCCCAATATCAGTGTCGTTCAGATGCTCAAAGAATTCGACATTGAATTGCTTGATGATTATTTTGACCGGTCACGTAAATTCCGGCTCGAACCGGAAAATATCATCCTCTCATCTTCTTTAGAACGTCCTGCTGATGATCTACAATCTGCAAATAACCAACTACAAAAAGAAATCAAACCTATGAAACGGTACGGAAATGTGATAAAAGTGAAACCTGAAAAGCTTGATTATTATAAAAAGCTTCATGCCGAACCATGGCCGGAAGTGATTAAAGCCATCAATGAATGTAACGTGCGGAATTTCTCCATCTATTTCAAAGATGGCTATTTGTATTCGTATTACGAATATATCGGAACTGATTACAATGCCGATATGGAAAAATTGTCGGAACTCACCAAAGAGTGGCTGAAAGAAACCGACCCGTGCCAGGTTCCTGTTGAAACGGCAAAAAAAGGGGAATGGTGGGCCGAAATGGAAGAAGTTTTTCACGCAGATTAATAGTACAAGTATGAAACGCTCAGAGATAAACGAAGCCATTAAAATTTCGAAGGAACTGCTTGAAAAGAATCATTTTAGGTTACCGCCATTCGCCTATTGGACAACCGATGAATGGATACAAAACAAGGACAAGATTGGTACCATTTTCCGGGTCATGCAGGGATGGGACATTACCGATTTTGGTTCCGGAAAGTTTCAGGAAATCGGGGCCGTTCTTTTCACCATACGGAATGGGGATGTAAACGATAACAGCATCGGAACCCCTTACGCGGAAAAGATAATTATCCTTCAGCATGAAAAGGGGCAGAAAATACCCATGCATTGTCACCGGGTAAAAACAGAAGACATTATCAACCGGGGCGGAGGAATATTATCGATTCAGTTATATGCTTCGGATGCAAAAGGGGATATCGATAAGAACGCAGATGTGGAGGTTTACATGGACGGCATTAAACACTATTTTAAAGCCGGAGAAACAATTGATATTCAGCATGGCGGAAGTATAACGCTTACTCCGTACGTGTACCATACTTTCTGGGCAAAAAAAGGAGCAGGCGACCTGATTGTGGGTGAGGTATCGTCCATCAACGACGACAATACCGATAATGTTTTTACAGAACCGGCAAGCAGGTTTGCTGTTATCGACGAAGATGAAGCCATCCTGCACCCGTTGGTAAACGAATATAACAAACTGTAATATAAATGAATATCGGCACGATTGATTTAATAATTGTCATTGTATTCCTGATTGGGACTACCTTGATAGGGGTATTTCAAATGAGGAACAAACGGGACACGAGCGACGGCTTTTTTCTGGCTGACCGGAATTTAAGATGGCCCTTGATCGGCTTGTCGCTGTTTGCTGCAAATATTTCAACCATCCATATTGTCGGTCTTGCTTCGTCCGGGTTCAACGAAGGGATGGTGTGGGGATGTTTTGAATGGCTCGCCGGGGTGACATTGATTTTTTTGGCTCTTATTTTTGCTCCGTACTATTTTAAAAGCAGGATTCAAACCCTGCCTGAATTTCTGGAACGCAGGTACGATGCCCGTTCGCGGACTGTTTTTGCGTTCATCGCAATTCTCGGGGCCTTGTTTGTCCATATCGGGCTCAGCCTTTATACCGGTGCGCTAATTTTTCAAAAATTTCTCGGGATTGACGTTTGGACCTCAATAACCGTACTATCCCTACTCACCCTGGCCTATTATCTCGCCGGAGGATTAAAAGCAGTGGTATATACACAGGCTCTTCAAACCGGGGTTTTAATTTTTGGTTCTGTTGCCTTGACCGTTGCCGGTTTAATGAAACTTGGCGTTTTTATGGATGAATCGGGAATGACAGGAAGTTTTATTGGAAATTTCATGCAACTCGTCCGGCCCGGGCAAATGGATGTTTTACATACCAACGGATCAATTGCCAGCTTAACCACTGAAATAAACAGGGAATTCTCAGCCAATAACTTTGATTCTGTCTCCGGCAGTGGACTTACCTGGTATGCAGCATTTCTTGGATACCCTATTCTTGGCTTGTGGTATTGGTGTTCGGACCAGACTATCGTACAGCAGGTGTTGGCTGCCAAAACAAAAGATGATGCCCAAAGAGGCCCTGTATTTGCAGGGTTCTTAAAACTCATTACCCCTTTTATAATGATCCTTCCGGGTATAATAGGATATATTTTATTTAAACAGGAAATTTTTGATGCAGCGCGGTCGGCTGTTCCGGCAGTTACGAAGCCGGGAGATATGGCTTTGTCTGTTTTAATAGACCAGCTTTTGCCCGTTGGGTTAAAAGGAATTTTTGCTGCCGGTTTGATGGCTGCTTTAATGAGTACCATTGCCGCAGCTTTGAACAGTATATCTACGCTTGTTTCTGTGGACATTTACAAACGAATAAAACCGGAAACTTCGGACAAAAGCTTAATAAATATCGGCAGGATAGCTGCTATCTGTATAATGGTCATTGCAGCGCTGTGGTCAACTCAGGGAAATAAGTTCTCCAGTGTTTTTGAAGCCATCAACAAAGTGGCGGCGGCCTTATCCCCCCCGGTAGCGACTGTTCTCTTGTTCGGGGTCCTTTATAAAAAGGGCACAAAAGATGCTTCCTTTATAACACTGATTTGCGGGTTAATCATGGGGATAACCGTGTTTATACTCGATTTTAAATTTACCTCGTCGGGTACCTCAATCGTGACCGAATCATGGGGAATACCTTTTATGATGCAGGCCTGGTGGCTGTTTTGTATATGCGTGGCCATTTATCTGACTGTCAGTAAATTTACACCTAAGCCCGATCCGCTTGTTATCGAAAAATATACCTGGGAAAGTCCTTTGGCAACGGTGAAAGGAAAAATTACCGGAATACGCGATGTCCGTGTTCTGATAATACTACTTGCAATCGCATTGATCGCGTTATTTACTGTGTTTTCATAGGTTTCGTTTATTGGGTTTTTAATAAAATGATTTGAACGCATGAAGGAATATACAAGTTACGAACGGGTGAAGGCAGCGCTTGAACACAAGGAAGCCGACCATGTTCCTTTTGACCTTGGCGCCGCGGCGGTAACAGGAATCAATGTAAACGCGCTGCGGGAACTGAGAAAATATCTCGGCCTTCCCGACAACGTCACGGTAAAAGATAAAATCATACAAATTGCCAATATTGGGGACGACCTGATCGGTTTGCTTGAAATTGACGTGAAATGTGTGCCGCCAAAACCACCTTCACAAAAAGGCCTTCAGCAGGAATTAGGTATTGAAGAAGGCTACGACAGGATAATTGACGAATGGGGAATGGGATGGCGGATGCCGGTTACAGGCGGACATTATTACGATCTGTACAAAAGTCCCCTTGCTGCCGCAGAAACCTGTAAGGATATTGAAAAGTACCCGTGGCCGGATGCCCTGGATCCGGAAAGATATTTGGGCCTCAAAGAACAAGCCGACTATATTGTGAATGTTCAAAAGAAAGCCTGGTTCCTGGAGCGAATGAGTTCGGGAATGTGGGAACATGCCATGTGGATGAGGGGTTATGAGCAATTTTTTATGGATATGCTGGTAGATACTAAAATGGTACACGCCATTATGGAGCATATTCTGGAAGTGAATATGCAATATTGGGAGCGGGCATTGGCCGCTATAGGCGATAATGTGTTGGTAGCTTCGTGTGCCGATGACTTAGGCTCCCAGAACAGCATGCTCATCCCCCTCGAACTTTATAAGGAACTGATATGGCCCTACCATAAAAAACTGTTCGATTTCATAAAGTCGAAGGCTAAATCCAAAGTGTACATCTTTTTCCACAACGATGGTGCAATAATGGAAACAATCCCTTTGCTCATTGAAGCGGGCGTAGACATTTTAAACCCGTTTCAGGTCAATTGCAAGGATATGGACACCAAAAAGTTCAAAAAAGAATTTGGGAAAGACCTTACAATCTGGGGAGGGAGCTGCGATAACCAGATAGTTATGCCATTCGGATCGCCACAGCAGGTACGCGACGAAACAAAACGCCGGATTGAAGATTTGGCGCCGGGTGGAGGGTTTATTTTTGCCCCCATCCACATTATCCAAAACGGGGTTCCACCACAAAATATTATGGCATGGTGGGAAACGCTCCAACAATTTGGTAGTTATTAGAAAAATTTGAATAAAAAATCAAACCAATGAAACGAAACCATATTAAAGCGATATTTCTGATGTTGGCTATCTCTTTGTTAAACCTGGGCTTTATCCCCTCAAATCAACCGGAGACTTTTAAACACGATCGCAAGCTGCGTCGTTCCGAATCGTATTGGGGCTTGCATTTCGACAGGCATGTGGAGGTGGGTGACAAAAATCTGGGAGCCACATTAACCGAAGAAATGGTCGATTCGATAATCAATCTGGCCCGTCCCGATTTTATCCAGGTTGATTGCAAAGGGCATCCGGGTATTTGTTCCTACCCAACAGAGGTGGGGAAGCAGGCGGTGAGTTACGACAAGGACCCATTGGCATTAATTCGCAAAGTAACCGACGCACATAATGTTCCGCTGTTCATGCATTATTCCGGTGTTCAGGATAAAAACTATGCAACATTAAATCCGGAGGAAGCCCGATTTGGACCGGATGGAAAACCGGATGGAAAAAATACCAGTTTATGGGGGCCTTATGTAGATAAATTGCTTATTCCCCAAATAAAAGAACTGATTGAGAAGTATCATGTAGATGGCATTTGGACAGATGGAGAATGTTGGTCGACACATCCTGATTACCAGCCTGCAGCACTGAAGGAATTTACCGCAAAGGCAGGTGTTACAGTGATTCCCCGCTCGAAAGAAGACCCAAATTACAAAGCATTTCTGGAATTTAACCGACAGAAATTTATCGCTTACCTGAATCATTATGTGGATGAACTTCACCGCTTTTCTCCGGATTTTCAGATCTGTTCAAACTGGGCATTCAGTTCGCTTATGCCCGAACCGGTAACTGTTAACCTGGATTTTCTTTCCGGTGATTTTACACCCAAGAATGCGGTCAATACAGCCGCATGGCAGGGAAGGTGCCTGGCCGGACAAGGCAAACCCTGGGATTTGATGGCCTGGAGTTTTACCGGCGACTGGTCAACCACCAACACGATGGTTACGCCCAAAACGGCGCTTCAGTTGTGTCAGGAAGCAGCCGGTGTAATCAGTATGGGGGGGGGATTCCAGATATATTTCAGACAAAATAAAGACATTTCGTTTCAACGGGATGGTTTCGGTATTATGAAAGAAGTAGCCGATTTTATGCTTCTCCGCAGGGAATTTTGCAAAGGAATGCAACCTGTTCCACAAATTGGGTTGCTCTATTCGACAGCGGGATGGAAAAACAAGGTAGATGTGGTCTATCATGGGGATACCAAAAGCCAGGAAGGAATTTTGTGTGCCCTGCTGGACGGCCAGCATGCCGTTGAAGTGCTAATGACCGCACAGATGAAAAAACGGATGAACGACTTTCCGGTGATTGTGGTTCCGGAGTGGGAAGTATTGGAACCCGAAATGATTACGGATCTGAAAGATTACGTGAAAAACGGTGGCCGATTGTTGGTGATTGGAGCCAATGGCACCCGTTTGTTCGACGATATTCTGGGGGTGAAAGAAGTAAAGCCAACTGAAAAAAGAGAAGATGGTATGGGGTACGACCACCGATTCGTGCAGGTTCATAATAAATACCGGGGGATTACCTGTTTACCGGGCACAGAACCAATTGCCGGATTTTATGCCACAACAGATTTTCAATACAGGAACGGAACTGCCGTAACGGTTTCAAATTATGGAAAAGGAATGGCCGCCGGGATTTATGCCGATTTGGGCAATACGTACCAAACGAATACTTCTCCGGTCATCCGCGATATATTGATTGACATCATGGACCGGTTTTTTGATGGCGGAATGGTGAAAATAGAAGGTTCGCACAAAGTACATGTTGTTCCGGGTAAAATTGGCGACCGGTTGCTGGTCCACCTGATCAACACTTCCGGCGATCATGCCAACCCGAATGTAGGCTGTATCGACGAAATTCCGGCATTACAGAACCTGAAAGTTTCAGTAGTTACTGACAAAAAACCAAAAACAGTGGTTTTGCAGCCTGACGGCGCTTCAGTTGATTTCGATTTTGCAGATGGGATGGTTCATTTTATAGTTCCGGAATTAAAAATTCACACAGTGATTGAATTCAAGTAACCAATGGTATAAATAAGCATTTAAATACAGCTAAATGAACAATTCAACAAAAGTATCATCAGCGCCGGTAAAAGGCAGATTGTTATCACTGGATGCCCTGAGAGGGTTCGATATGCTCTGGATCACAGGCGGAGGCTCTCTGATTGCTGTTCTTGCCGAATGGTCGGGCACCGGCTGGCTCGAAACACTGGCAAATCAAATGGAACACGCAACATGGGAAGGTTTTCGTTTTTATGACCTGATATTTCCCCTGTTCATGTTCATTGCCGGGATAGCAATTCCTCTGTCGGTGAAATCGAAATTAATCCTGAATGTATCAAAAAAAGATTTGATCCTGAAGGCTTTTAAACGGATGATGATTTTGATTATACTGGGATTTTTATTCAATGGCATATTTCGGAAAGGTTTTACTGATGCCCGGTATGCCAGTGTATTGGCACAGATCGGGATTGCTTATTTCTTTGCTTTTGTAATTGTCGTTTTTTCCAAATCTTTTAGAACATCCCTGTTTTGGCTGATTGGCATTCTTGCAGGTATCGCATGTGTACAGCTTTTTATTCCGGTTCCGGGAATAGGGGCCGGTGTACTGACTCCCGAAGGCTGCATCAACGGGTATATCGACCGTTTGTTTTTGCCGGGCCGGTTGGCTTATGGTCCCGATGCGAATATGGCTGCAACCGGTGGAGTATTTGACGCACTGGGATTATTATGCATTGTTTCGGCCATAGGCATTACCCTGATGGGAACCATAGCAGGAAATATCCTTCAACGGGAATCGCTCACCGAATATCGGAAAACCGGAATACTTGCTGTTATTGGCATCGCCCTGATTATTGTTGCCTTATTATTTTCACCTTATTATCCGATCATCAAGAAATGCTGGACATCAACTTATAATCTGCTGGCCGGAGGAATCAGCTTTTTGCTAATCGCTCTTTTTTATCTGATAATAGATATCTGGCATATTCAAAAGTGGTCATTCTATTTCAGGGTGATCGGTATGAATGCCATTTTTATTTATCTGCTTAATGCAATTGTTCCCGTCGGTAATGTCACCGATGCTTTTGTTGGCTGGATAATTAACCCATTGGGAGATGCAGGGAAACTGGTTCATGTTGCAGGTTATCTGGCAGGTGAGTGGTTGTTGCTGTACTACATGTATAAAAAGAAGATTTTTATTAAAGTTTAAACTTAACGACTATAAAATGATGGGAAGAAGAATAAAAAATAAACCTCAAATAAATCTCGGATTACTTCTGTGTTTGATCGTTTTCTTCACGATAACAGGATATACACAAAAAAGCAACAAACCTGTCTGGACCCATTTCTATATCGATGCAATTCTGCCGGGTTCAGAATGGGGAACCGGCGGACCGGTACTGGCCGATTATGACCGGGACGGAGACCTGGATGCGGCGGTTTCCAGGCGTAACACCCAGGAAGCATACTGGTACGAAAGAATCAATGATTCGATCTGGATTCCTCATGTCATGGGACGATCGGATAATCTTGCAAAAACATTGGGAACCGTGGCAATTGATATGGACCATGACGGGTGGACAGACGCAGTTTTTGAAGGCGTCTGGTTTCGGAACCCGGGGGTTCTGGAAAAGAGTCCCGACACTCCATGGAAAGCCGTCAGCTACAAAGGCGGAGGACACGACGTGACCCGGGCCGATATGAACGGAAATCAGGTTGATGACCTGGTAATTTACGACGGAAACAAATTGTCGTGGTACGATACATCCTCAAAGGATTTGCGCGAAATCATTATTGATTCCGGGTATCAGGATCATGGAGGTACTGCTCCCCGTGGTATTGGCGATTTGGATGGCGATGGCGATCCGGATGTTATCATTCCCGGTTATTGGTTTGCCAATCCCGGTAACCAGCCAGAGAAATGGACGCGCCACGAATGGCCGTTTGTACAAATACCCAATGCCTCGTATGGTCCCAGTGCCCGTTCGTGGATTGCTGATATCAATAGCGACGGGAAAAATGATATCGTTTACAGCCACTGCGATACTGGTGGTTCGCACGTTTACTGGGTCGAAAACAAGGACAATGGCAAAACATGGGAATCTCATCAACTTTCCGATCCTCCTATAAAAGAAGGCGATGTTCCCGGAACAGGTTCTTTCCATTCATTAGGTGTTGCTGATTTTAACCAGGATGGTCATCTTGATATTTTCGCAGGAGAGCAGGAAGATGCAACTACCTACATGGAAAAAGCAGGAAAGGTAGCTATGAAACCCCGGGGATTAAAAGAACGCGGAGTGATCTGGTACAGCAGTGGCGGTAAAAAGCCCGATTTTGAAGTATATGTTATTCATGTTGATAATCCCGGTTGGCACGATGCCCAATTGGGAGATGTGGACAGCGATGGCGACATAGATATTGTAACAAAGATATGGAATGCCGATGGCCCGGTTTACCATCTTGATTACTGGAGGAACGAATTGAAATAAGTGATTCTTTTTTGATTAAAAAAACATCCAAAGTGTACCTCGTTGCGCAAAATAAATTACACAAACAGACAATGCAGGTAGTTGTATTTACGATGATGCACGTATTATATATCACGGTTTAATTGTAAAACTCAGATGAAACAGGAACAGATGAAAGTGAAAAAACAAGCATATTTAATACTATTGTCCGTACTATTTCTAAAAGGTATAGCGTTCGGGGCTTGTATGGGTTCCGACCGGGAACTTCCTATCCGCGCTGCGCTGGAATTAAATATCGGTGAATCGCAAGAGGTGAAACTGACAAACGGGGAGATAGTCAGAATCAAACTTTTGGAGATCACAGATAAAAGAGATACTTACCGGAACGCCATCAGGGGATCAGAAATTAAAATTTCGGTTGACGATGAAATGGTAACATTGAATTCGGGCAACTATAATTTGCCAGTAACAGTTGGCAAAGTGCAGATTGATTGCCCCGTTATTAAAAACTATTATTCAAATACCAACCAGGATCGCTGGGGGCTTTCAAAAGATGCCCGGTTCAGGCTGTGGCCAAAAGGAAGTCCGTATATGAAACCCGGAACATTTGTTTATCCCATTAAACAGGAATGGTTGGCCAGTTTGTCACAGGCAGGCAATGAGCCCACTTATGCCGACTGGGGAGAAAGCCGGGAAAGCAGCATTTACTACCATTCCGGTTTCGACATCGGGGGAGCGGAAGGTATGGATGAAATTGTATCGGCAACCGACGGACTGGTTATTTCATCAAATAATTTAACACTCGATGGTTATACCGATTTTCCCGGGGATGTTCGTCCCGACGTGGTTTATATAAAAGACAGCCGAGGCTGGGTCTTCCGGTACAGCCACCTCGACAGTGTTCTTCCGGAGATTCAGCCGGGTGTAAATGTAAAGGCAGGGCAAAAAATCGGATACATTGGCAAACAGGGTCAAAGCGGTGGATGGGTACACCTTCATTTTGAAATTAAACACAAAGAAACTTCTTCTGGAGAATGGGGAACAGAAGACCCATATATCTACGCATGGGAAGCATATAACAGGCAATACCGCCCATCGCTTATGGCTGTTGCCCGTCCGCATCAGATTGCATGGGTAGGCGAGCCGGTTGCCCTTAATGGAAGCAAATCGAGAAGTTTTGAAGGCGATATAACCTCTTTTGAATGGCAGTTCAGCGATGGAACTGCTGCCATGGGACCAGTTCAGAAAAAAATATATGACAGGCCCGGAGAATACAGTGAAATCCTGAAAGTAACAGATTCAAAAGGTAATGTCGATTACGATTTTATGGTAGTGCAGGTTTTTGGCCCGGAAAATTCGGAACATTCCATTCCTGCTATTCATGCAGCTTTTCATCCGACTTTGGACATTGAACCCGGTGAACCGGTAACCTTTCTTGCCCGTACATTTAACGGCGGTGCCGGTAACGAAATATGGGATTTTGGCGATGGTTCCCCGACCGTCGAAACACAGTCGGAACCCGTAAACAGGAAAGCATCCAGTAAGGGGGAATTTGCGAAAACAATCCATTCTTTTTCAAAAGCCGGTCATTACATTGTCAGGGTGAAACGCGAAAATGAGTATGGATATACAGCCACCGGGCTGCTCCATGTTGTTGTTGATAAGTAATTTAAACCGAAAAATTCATTTTGTATGAAAAATAGTATCACAAGAGGCCTGGTTTTGGTGTTCTTTATCATTGCATCGGTAAACGTTTTTGCTCAAGCCGTTCCAGAAGTAGGCGATCCGCCAAACAATATCAATATTTCTGATTTTTACAAATCGAAACTTTCCGACATTGAAGCAGTGCTAAATACGGTAAAAACCGGAAAGGTGGAGACAATAGCCACTTCCCCCGGAGGCCTGCCTGTATTTGCCGTGTATTACGGAGAAAAGGATGATTTTCATTCACAGGCAAATTATAACTCGGCAGTTGCGGCAGGGAATCCGGTATTTTATGCAAAAAAAGGCCACGATACAAAGCCGGTTATATTTTTTCTGGGACCGGTTCACGGACATGAAATAGAAGGAATCGTTGGGCTGCTTAATCTGATCAGCATTGCGGAAACAGGGAAAGACAAAAGGGGAAAAGAATGGGCCACGTTAAAAAGTAATTTTGACAAATGCAGGGTGATCATTATTCCCTGTGGTAATCCGGATGGTCGTAAAAGAAATCCGTATGACAGTTTTGTGGGATTGCCGATTGATGTTATGACCAAGTACGGACAAGGAACACGTAAAGACGGGACTTTATGGAGATGGCCTCATGTAAAAGCAGTGCACCCCCTGAAAGGAGATGTGGGCATTTTGGGCGCCTATTTCAATGACAACGGAATCAACATCATGCACGACGACTTTTTCTTTCCAATGGCCGAAGAAACCAAAGCTATCCTGAAAATTGCCCGCGATGAGACCCCGGACATGACTGTTTCGCTGCATTCATGCGGTTATCCTCCTTCCATTCTGTTACCGGCTTATGAACCCCTTTTTATGAAAGAAAGAGTTGCCACCCTGGCAAATAATCTGAACGAGCATTATAAAAGCATCGGATTACCATACTGGACAAATGGATTAAATTTGGAATCGACCATCGATGATGAAAAATTTCCGCCCAAAAGATCTTTCAACATGACCAGCGCGTTGCACCATGTTTCAGGTTCAATGGCTTTTACTTTTGAGTGCTTTCATGGAACGGTAAGTCCAAAAATAAAAGTGCCGGTTGTAAATCACGATGACATACTGGACATTCAATTGAACCTGTACCAGGAAATGTTCAGCTATCTGATGGAAAACCGGTTGTATTGGGAACAAGCACAGAAATAAACTTAAATAATCATAAAATCATGAAACGAAGAACATTTATACGCAATACCATTTGGGGCACTGCCGGGATTGCGGCAGGAACCTCTGCCCTAGTTTCCTGTACTGGGGCACGCTCCATTGAGAAACCGGTTATAGCGGTCATTGGTTGCGGGGCCCGGGGAACTGAGCTAGCGCTGAAGGCCTGCCAGGCAAGTGCAGATGTAACGATAAAATATGTCTGTGATGTAAACAAGAACAGATCGGCAAAAGCAGCTTCGGAAATACAAAAAGTGCTTGGGTACCTTCCTGCCGTGGCTGATCATCTCAAAACGGTACTCGGCGACAAGGAAGTAAATGCCGTGATCGTTGCCACTCCCGACCATTGGCATGCACTGGCTACCATTATGGCCTGCCAGGCAGGGAAAGATGTTTTCGTGGAAGCCAATCCGACCCACAGCCTGTTGGAAGGACAAAAGATACAGGAAGCGGCTGCCCGTTACAAACGAATTATACAGGTTGGTTTTCAAAACAGGAGTT
>Ga0209417_1000524_pt1 | contig 88329 bp, 86 predicted proteins | sample RifGroF2_FD_184002 | JGI IMG/M metagenome (GOLD analysis project Ga0209417, IMG submission 184002) | Groundwater microbial communities from Rifle, Colorado, USA - Groundwater F2 (SPAdes) (version 2) | ecosystem: Environmental > Aquatic > Deep subsurface > Groundwater | place: Rifle, Colorado... | reverse complement strand
TGATGACAGACTCTGGTGGATTCCAAGTATTTTCTCTTGGTGTGGCTTACGGCAAAGAGCTTTCCAAAGTTGTTTCTGTAACTGATCCTAGCTTGCTTATTCCGGAAAGGTCCACGGCAGAAGATGGGGTACCAAGGCTTGCAACCATAGGGAACGACGGAGTTTCTTTCCGATCACACTTAGATGGATCGCTTCATTATATAACTCCAGAGAAGTCTATCGAGATTCAGCACAACTTAGGAGCCGATATTATATTTGCTTTTGATGAATGTACCTCGCCGACAGAAAGTGAACGCTATCAAGATGAAGCATTGTCTCGCACTCACTCTTGGGCCAAGAGGAGTTTGGAGGAGCATAAGAAACGGGAGGAAGCAAAGCAAGAATATGCGAATTCTTCACGCTTTACCCTAGAGGGGCCCTACGCTGATAAGAATTTTCATATTCCTATTTCGCCTTGGCCCCAGGCTCTCTTTGGCATTGTCCAAGGAGGACGTAGTGAAGAGCTTAGGAAGAAGTCTGCTAAAGTTATAGGAGAAATGGACTTCGATGGTTTTGGGATTGGTGGATCTTTTGCCAAAGAGGATATGTCGACTGCTGTAAAGTGGGTCAATGAAGTGCTCCCAGAAGACAAACCTCGCCATTTACTAGGTATCGGTGAACCGGAAGATCTTTTCTCTGGAGTAGAAAACGGGGTTGATCTTTTTGATTGTGTGGCACCCACTCGTATTGCTCGCAACGGAACGATGTTTACAAAGAACGGCAAGATAAATATTTTGAATGCTAAGTTTGTAAAAGATTTTAATCCGATAGACGAAGGGTGCAAGTGTAATACTTGTACAAATTATACTCGTGCATATCTTTCACACCTCTTTCGTGCTAAAGAAATGCTAGGAGCAACTTTGGCTTCTATTCACAATGTCTACTTTATAACCAATCTAGTAAAACAAATGCGCGATGCTATACTAAATGATACGTTTCAAGATTTTAAAAATGAATTTTTAAAAAATTATGACAGACAAAGTATTTAAATTAAAGAGTGGGTACAAGCCCGATGGCGACCAGCCAAAGGCCATAAAAGAGCTTCTGGAAGGTCTTAAGAAGGGTTTTGATAAACAGACGCTCCTAGGTGCTACTGGTACAGGGAAGACTTTCACGATAGCCAATGTTATCGAAGAGTGGGGGAAGCCGACCTTGGTCATAGCCCACAACAAGACTCTCGCTGCTCAGCTGGCTCAAGAATTTAGGGAGTTTTTCCCTGATGCCGCTGTACACTATTTTGTGTCTTATTATGATTACTATCAGCCAGAAGCATACATGCCAGTGACCGATACTTATATAGAGAAAGATGCTCAGATAAACAAAGAGATAGATAGGCTTCGCCATGCCACTACGCAGTCACTTCTTACACGCAAGGACGTTATTATTGTGGCTTCTGTTTCTTGTATTTATGGTCTTGGAAGTCCAGAAGAATACGAGAAGGTAAATTTGAAACTTGAAATTGGATCCAAGATTGGAAGGACAGAATTAATGCGAAAGTTACTCGGAGTTCATTTTGAAAGAACGAACTCAGACCTTACTCCAGGAACTTTCCGTTCTATTGGAGATAGAGTAGAAGTCATGCCTATATCGGAGACTTTTGTATATCAAATAGAATTTGTAGGAGGTGCTATTTCTAAAATTTTAAAAGTAGACCCTGTGTCTGCCCATGTTCTGAAAGAAGAGAGTGGTATTTTCCTTTTTCCAGCCAAGCACTTTATTACCGAGACAGAGAAAGTAAAAGTGGCATTAAAGAATATTAAACTTGAGCTTACACAACAATTAAAAAAGTTTGAGAAGGAAGGCAAGCTTCTGGAGGCAGAAAGGATAAAGAGAAGAACCAATTATGATTTAGCAATGATCAAGGAAGTTGGATATTGTAGTGGTATCGAGAATTATAGTAGACAGCTTTCTGGCAAGAAGGAAGGGGAAGCTCCAGATACACTTCTCTCGTATTTCAAGAGTGATTTCTTAACTATTATCGATGAATCTCATGTGACTCTTCCTCAGCTAGGTGGTATGTATGCAGGCGATGCTTCTCGCAAGAAGACTCTTGTAGACTTCGGCTTCCGTCTGCCTTCTGCCAAGGACAATAGGCCTCTTAAGTATAATGAATTTGAAGAAAGAATTGGAGATGTGATATATGTATCAGCAACCCCAAGCGAGACAGAGAGGACAACTAGTGCTCAAGTTGTTGAACAGATTATTCGCCCAACAGGATTGATAGATCCAGAAATATTGGTAAGACCGGTTTCTGCAACAGAGGCTTCAGAATTTTTGAAAAATAATCGCTTATCCCTACCGAATTCTGACAGTAGTCAGAATTCGGCGCGCGTCCACACCTACGATTATTTTTCTAAAAATTCTTTCGCCTCTTATCCTGGCCAAATTGAAGACTTTGTAGAAGAAGCAAACCGAGTTATTAAAAAGGGTTTCCGTGCTATTGCTACGACTTTGACCAAGAATATGGCGGAGGACCTAACTTTATTTTTGAAAGAAAAGGGATTCAAAGCAGAGTACTTACATAGTGATATTAAAACCATAGAGAGAATTCAAATACTTTCTTCTTTTAGAAGAGGGGACTTTGATATTCTTATAGGAGTCAATTTACTCCGCGAAGGATTAGACTTACCCGAGCTAGCCTTGATAGGAATCTTGGATGCAGACAAGGAAGGTTTCCTTCGTTCGGAAACTTCTCTGATTCAGATTATAGGAAGAGCTGCTCGAAACGTAGAGGGGAGAGTTGTACTTTATGCTGATCGTATGACCAAGGCCCTAGAGAGTGCCATAGGAGAGACAAATAGAAGAAGAGATATCCAGATAGCTTACAACAAGAAGCATGGTATTACTCCCCAGACTATTATAAAAAAGATTAATGATATTACCGAAGAGCTCGAGAACAAGCACGAGAAGGCGGTGAATGCAGAGCTAGACTTAGATGTAGAATTGTTCAAGAAGACTTTTGTAACAAGTAAAAGTAATAAGGGTAAAGGGGAAAGAGAATCTATCAAGAATTTACTTCTTTCAGATGAAGATAGGAACAAATCTATTTATGAAAAAATTATAAAGATAAAAGAGAAGGAAATGAATAAAGCGGTGAAGGAACTAGACTTCGAAACTGCTGCTATATTACGAGATGAGATTATTATTTTGAATGATAAGTTTTTAAATAAAAATACAAAATAAAAAAGCCACTCCAGTTGTTGGAATGGCCTTCGTTTTGATTAGACATGTAATGGCGTAACCTGTCTCTTTATTGAGTGAAAAGAATTTTTGTAGCCGAAAACGAGGACTCGAACCCGCGACCCCAACCTTGTCCATGTTGTGCTCTACCAACTGAGCTATTTCGGCATATATTTATTTCAATTCCATATTACTTATTTTGAGATCTTTGTCAAGTCTAAGGTTTTGTGTTATCATGTTAGTAACTAAATATCAGTATACACCCCCTAAGAACTTTGGGAGGTGTCGTTATGTGTTTAAGTAATTTATGAAAAAAGATACAACAGACAAAATAATAATAAAAGGGGCTAGAACTCACAATTTGAAGAATATTAGTGTTGAGATGCCGAGGAATAAAATGATAGTTATTACTGGTATGTCTGGCTCTGGTAAGTCTTCTTTGGCATTCGATACTATATTTGCTGAAGGGCAAAGGCGCTATGTGGAGAGTCTCTCTGCTTATGCTCGCCAATTCTTGAACCAAATGCCGAAGCCAGATGTCGATGAGATTACTGGTCTTTCTCCAGCTATTTCTATCGACCAGAAGTCTAGGTCGAACAATCCTCGTTCAACAGTTGCAACCATCACAGAGATATATGACTATCTTCGTGTTCTTTATGCACGTATAGGGCATCCTCATTGCCCCGAGTGTGGCAATGAGATTAAGAAACTTTCCAATGATGAAATACTTCATTTTGCAATAGATAAGATAAAGAATTTTCAAAAGGATAATAAAAACCCCGTAAAAAAGCAAAGCTTTAACGGGGCGAGGAAAGTATTAGGTGTCGAGTGGAACGAAGCTCCTGTCTCAATTCTTTCTCCGGTAGTTAGAGGTAGGAAAGGTGAGTACTACCAACTTCTTTATGATTTACTCAACAAAGGTTTTGCCGAGGTTCGTCTAGATGGACAGATCAAGAAACTAAGAGAGAGGATTGATATTACGAAGACAAAAAAGCACGACATAGAAGTTATAGTAGACACATTCCAAATACATGAATTCAAAGACAATGAAAAGGATTCATACTCACGTCTAGCAGAGAGTGTCGAGAGAGCCTTACTTGAATCCGATGGCCTTGTAATTATTAAAATAGATGAAGACGAGTACCTTATGTCTTCCAAGTTTTCTTGTGCCAACGATGGTTTCGCTTTTCCTGAGATAGAGCCTAGGCTTTTCTCTTTCAATTCCCCATATGGAGCTTGTCCTACTTGTAATGGACTTGGTACGAAGTATTTCGGTGGCACAGAACCTTGTGATGATTGTAAGGGTTTGCGATTACGACCTGAAGCACTTCATGTATATCTAGGTAAATCCGCTCCGCAGAAGCATAAAAATTCTTCGCGCTTTACCCTAAAGGGCTCCGACGCGGATAAGAATTTTCATGTTTCTGCTCCGCTAAATATTGTAGACGTTACTAAACTTTCCATTTCAGATGTTGCTGACTTTTTTATTGAACTACAGTTGAACGATCAAGAAAAAGAAATTTCAAAAGTAGTTATCAAAGAGATCGAGGCACGAATTCAGTTTTTACTAAACGTCGGGCTTGATTATTTATCTCTCGACCGAAAAGCCAATACTCTCTCTGGAGGAGAAGCGCAGAGAATACGTTTGGCTTCCCAGCTTGGTTCACGACTTGTCGGAGCTTTGTATGTGCTCGATGAACCGACGATAGGTTTACATCAGAGAGACAACGACAAGCTTATTAAAACCCTTGAGAATCTTCGTGACTTAGGGAACACTATCATTGTCGTAGAGCACGATGAAGATACTATATATGCATCGGATTATATTGTAGATATAGGCCCGAAGGCTGGAGTACATGGAGGGCAAGTAATAGTGTCGGATTATTTACAAGATTTACTTGATGCACCAAAGAACGTTTCCAATTCTAGAACTTTAGCATATCTTAGAAATGAAGCTAGAATAGAAGTTCCGGAGAAAAGAAGAAATAGCGATAAGGGTAGTATCAAAATAATTGGAGGTAAAATTTTCAATATTGATAATCTCAATGCTGAGGTTCCTCTAGGTAAGCTTGTCACTATTACGGGAGTATCAGGAAGTGGGAAGAGTTCTTTCATGTATGAGATTATCCACAAGAATCTTCAGGCAAGATATGAAAGGAAGTTTAGAACAGCAAAGATTTTCAACTGCGCATCTTTCACTGGGACGGAGTATGCTTCTCGCGTCGTTCTTATCGATCAGTCTCCTATAGGCCGTACTCCTCGCTCCAACTTAGCTACTTACACAGGAGCATTTACTCATATCCGTGATATGTTCGCACTTAGTGAAGAAGCAAGACTGAAAGGTTGGAAAGCCAATAGATTCTCTTTCAATGTGAAGGGTGGACGCTGTGAGGCTTGTGAAGGGAATGGAGAGGTAGCGGTAGAGATGCATTTCTTGCCGACTGTTTACGTCACTTGTGATGTTTGTAATGGTAAAAGATTTGACAAAGAGACTTTGACTGTGAAATATAAAAAGAAAAATATTTATGAAGTTCTTCAAATGACAGTTGAAGAAGCGATAACTTTCTGGGAAGATATTCCCGCTGTGTACGATCGCATGAAGACGCTTATGGAAGTCGGTCTTGGCTATGTGAAGCTTGGCCAGTCTGCTACAACTCTTTCGGGTGGAGAAGCACAACGCGTAAAAATTTCTTCAGAATTATTTAGACCGTATGAAGAGAAGACTATTTATCTACTAGATGAGCCGACAGTTGGACTTCATTATGATGACGTAGCAAAGTTGCTTGAAGTTTTGAATAGACTTGTGAATAAGGGCAACAGCGTAGTAGTTATAGAGCACAATATGGATATTATAAAATGTTCAGATCACATTATAGATATCGGCCCCGAAGGTGGTCTCGGTGGTGGCAAGATTGTAGCAAAGGGAACTCCTGAAGAAGTTGCTAATAATAAAAATTCACACACTGGTAAATATCTTAAGAAAGTTTTGAAAAAATAGCAGGGAAACCTGTCCCGTAGGAAGTAATCTTTCCTTCGGGATATTTGAAAAAGGTTTTGAGGAGGAAATAAAAAAAGAGCATCACTTTGTTGTGATGCTTCTTTTGATTTTTAAATTAGTTTAGCCAAAGTCTGTAGGTTGATGTAATTGTTTCAATAAGGTACTCGTCCTCGTTAATTTTTAAGATCGATACAACTGGACTTGTTATTCCAATACCTCTTTTTTGTCTTAGTGGGTTGGGATTGTCAATTTCTCTGGTTTTTCTGATTGGCATCCCGGGTCTTATTGGAACGTATAAATCTAACTCAATGATTTTACCAACCTTTGTTTTTGATTTTTTACCTGGTTTAATGCCGAGCTTTTCAATTTTTGCCTTTGATCCAACCTCTCCTAGTTTTTCAAGGTAGCTACCTGAATTTTCATAACTCTCCATAATTCCTCCGTTTTTAACAATTTAACATTTGTACAATATCTATTTTTAATCTAATATAATATACGTGAATAGTCAACAGCTTAAGAAAATAGGGGTACCAGACAAGCCAGGGGTTTATTTTTTCCGTAAGGACAAAACTATACTTTATATAGGTAAGGCTACTTCGTTGCGGGATAGGGTAAAGAGCTATTTCTCAAAGGATATCATCGTTACCAGAGGGTCACATATATTAGATATGACGGTAAAAGCGGATAGGGTAGAATGGCAGGAGACGGATAGCGTTCTTGAATCTCTTATTTTAGAGGCAAATCTTATAAAGAAATTTAAGCCGAAATACAATACTAAAGAGAAGGATAACAAGAGCTTTAATTATGTTTGTATAACCAAAGAAAAGTTACCCAAAATTTTAATAGTTCGTGGTAGAGGAATGGATAAAAAGTTATATAGCAAAGTCTACGGTCCATTCCCAAATGGTCAGCAACTTAAAGAGGCAATGAAGATTATTCGCAGAATTTTCCCATATTTTGACAATGATTCGTTAAAAAGGAATAATAGGGAATTTTACAAACAAATAGGACTAATTCCAGAAAAAGAATTTCAAGAAAATATAAAGAATATTAAGCTCTTATTTGAAGGAAAGAAGAAAAGTATTGTTATAAATCTTAAAGCTAAAATGGCAGCATTTTCAAAATCAAAAGATTTTGAAAATGCTGCCAGAATTCGAGACCAAATATATGCCTTAAATCATATAAATGATATTTCCTTAATAAAAGAGGAAATATATGGAAGTCCGACTTCCATATTTCGTATTGAAGCTTATGACGTGGCTCATATGGGAGGCAAGAATATGGTTGGAGTTATGACTGTTGTTGAGAATGGTGAAGTCAATAAAAGTGAATATAAGAAGTTTATTATCAGAACTCAAAGTGATGCCAATGACACAGGCGCACTCGAGGAAGTTCTTTCTCGTAGATTGCGTCATACAGAGTGGGGTTTGCCTAGTCTAATTGTTGTCGATGGTAGTACCGCCCAAGTAAATGTAGCTAAGAGAGTATTAAGTAGGTACCAGTTTGAGATACCAATAGTCGGAGTGGTGAAAGATGACAAACATAGACCAAAAGTGATAATAGGTAATGAAGAAATAATTAAAATATACAAAAAGCAGATCCTTCTTGCCAACAGTGAGTCACACAGATTTGCTATAACTTTCCATAAACAAAAGAGAAATAAAAGTTTTCTAAAATAGATTATTGTTGATATAATATATTTATGATAAAAGTTGGGGTTATACGTGGGGGGACAAGTGGTGAGTACGAAGTATCTCTTAAGACAGGGAGCAATGTACTTTCTCATTTGAGGGGAGATAAGTTGAGTCAAACATATAAATCTATCGACATTCTTATCGATAAGGATGGAACTTGGCATATAAGTGGCAAGCCTGTATCGACAGCAGATGTATTCCATTCTGTGGATGTTATCTTCAATGCTTTGCATGGCGACTTCGGAGAAGATGGCAAAGTTCAGCAAATGCTTGACCAGTGGAAGATTCCATATACTGGCTCAGGAGCTTTCGCTTCTGCCTTAGGATATAACAAAGTTTTAGCCAAAGAACAATTTAGTAGACTTGGAGTGAAGACACCCAATCATCTTGTCGTGTCTCAGTATCAAGAAGAGGATGGTGATTTTGAAACTTATGCTGTAAATGTTGCAAAGCAAATTCACGACAAGTTAGTACCTCCTTGGATAGTGAAGCCTCTTTCTGGTGGTTCTTCTGTTGGTATGAGAATGTGTAGGACTTATCCAGAATTAATATCTGCTTTTATGGAAGGGGTAAACATGGAGACCGATGTTCTAGTAGAAGAACTTATAGAAGGGAAAGAAGCGACAGTAGGGGTTATAAATAATTTTCGTGATAAGGCTGTTTATGTGCTTCCTCCGATTGAGATAAGGATTCCTAAAAGCAAAGATTTTTTTGATTTTGAAGCAAAGTATACTGGAGTGTCAGAGGAAATTTGCCCTGGCAATTTCTCTCGTAGTGAAAAAGAGGAGCTCGAAAGACTAGCAGGAATTATTCATACAGGACTCAATCTCGATCATTATTCTAGAAGTGATTTCATTGTACATCCGAAGAAGGGTATTTATGCGCTTGAAGTGAATACTTTACCAGGGCTAACCAACGAATCACTTGTTCCCAAAATGCTCAACGCTGTTGGGGCGACTGTCCCTGAATTTATTGATCACATTATTAAACTTGCATTAAAAAGGTAATATGAAAATTTCTATTTTAGGTTATGGAACTTTTGGACAAGCTATTGCAACTCGTTTGATAATAAACGAACATGAAATTTTAATAAATGAAGTAAAAGGGAGCGACATGATACTTGTGGCAACTCCTTCGTATAGAGTGAAAGAGGCTCTCTTAGAGCATAAAGATTTTATTATAAATCAGAAAATAATAATTTGTTCTAAAGGTTTTAATAAAGATGGGGATCTTATATCAACTGTCTTAGAAAAGGAATTCCCTCATAATTCAATTTATTTCTTATACGGTCCAACTTTAGCCGAAGGATTAATAAATGGAGATCTTTCAGCCATGGTCTTAGCTGGTGGAGCTGGTAAAGAAGAAATAAAGAAACAGATTGAATCACAGAATTTGAAAATTGAGTTAAGTAACGATGTAGTTGGAGTTCAAATAGGTGCTGCCATGAAAAATGTGGTAACTATTTTTGTGGGGATAGCTGAAGGAGCATCGTATGGCCAGAATACTCAAGCCTATATTTTTACTAAAGGATTACAAGAAATCCAGAAGTTGGGGGTTTCCTTGGGAGCAGAACCCAATACTTTTATGGGGTTAACATGTTCAGGGGACTTGTCTTTACGCTCTAGGAATCGTCTACTTGGGATTGAGATTGGCAAAGGGAGAAAGATAGAGGATATTTTAGCTAAGAAAAAATATATGCTGGAAGGATTGGCCACAATTAAAAATCACAAAAATATTAGTAGTAAACTCGGAGTAGAGTTACCGTTTGTTGATATTTTATTTTCGATAATTTTTGAAGGTGCCTCTATTGAGAAAGGGATAAGAAAGATTATATAGTTTCTGTATTTTCTAATTTGTTTTCTTTTCGAAATAAATCTATCACAAAGAATGTGATCTTAATTCCGTTACCAGATAGATTAAAGAGTATTGCCACAGTGAAAAGTGACAAAGCCAGACTATTACTCAAAAAAGAAACAGCAATGGCGACAATAGCAGAACCAACAGGGAAGAGAATATGCATGTTAGCATGTTCATTTTCTTTTTTGGTGAAAGGCATATTTTCTATTGTCCCAGATTTTATCACATAGTTACGCATTTTAAACAGTGTAAGCCCAATGAAAATAATATTTAAAGCAAAGAAAATAATAGCAGTTTCAGAATTTACATATTGTCCCAAGAAACGAGAAGAGAAAGGTACAAGAGCAACAAAGAAAAGAAAAATTCCATTTAAATTTGAAAACTTGGTATCAATATTTTTAGCAAGGACTGAAGCTATGAGGTGATGCGATCTCCAGTAAGTGAAAAGTAAAGAAAAACTAAGTAAATAGCTTAAGAAGAGGGGTGCCATTTCTACAAGTGTATTTAAGAGATGTTGTTCTGTGACTAATCCTGTAAAATTAGGAACACGTAATTCAAATACTAATATAGTCATAACGATAGCAAATATGCCATCGGAAAGTTGATCTAATCTTGATTGTTTCATATTTTTTATTATACCATATGAATTATTTTATTTAAATATCTCATCTACAAGAGTTAGAACCCCTTTTCTTGTTTTATTCGAGAAGGGGATTATAAGGTGGTCGCCAACCACTTTTTTAATTTCTGCCATTTTTTTATGATAGTCGGATTGCTTTAGTTTATCTATCTTATTAGCCACGATTATGAAGTCTTTATGATGATTTCTAAGCTCGTTTAGCATGAGTATATCTTTGTCTGTCATGCCGACACCAGCATCGATAATCATCACAACTTTCTTTTGAGTATATATAGAGTTAAAAAGATATGAATCTATAAGTTCTCCTATTTTCTCACGACCCAAGCCTGAAGCACGAGCGAAGCCGTATCCAGGCAAGTCTACCAAGTAGAAGGCATTATTTATCAGGAATATATTTATCTCTTGAGTTCTTCCTGGGAAGGAACTAGTACGGGAAGCCTTACTGTTGGTTATAACATTTATAAGGCTTGATTTACCAACGTTCGAGCGCCCTATAAAGGCTATCTGGGGTATACCATCGGCTAGTATCTCATCATCTCCGACGATACCCTTCATGAATTTTGTAGTTGTTATTAACATATTCACATATTAACAGATAAATGGTATTTGAGCTAAGTCGTGGTATAATTTAATAGGTAGTTAATTGACATAAATATAAAAGGATAATTTAAAGCAGAAGTATTTTATTAATAATTTTTCATAAAATATATGACAATTTATTTTGAGTGGTCAGATGATCTTTCTGTTGGAGATGAAGTTATTGATTCTCAACACAAAAGATTATTGATCCAAATCAATAAAATTCTGGACGCCGTTGCTTTTGGTGTAGATTCCAAAGAAGTTCATGATAACATGATCCCGTTTTTAGATGAGTACATCAAAGAGCATTTTTGTTACGAAGAAGAATATATGAAGCAGATGAATTATCCTAATATTAAGAGACACAAAAGAGAACATCATAATTTTATAAAAAATTACATTAAATTTAAAAAAGAATTTGAGAATGGAGCAGACAAGAAAGAATTGATATCTAGAGTAGAAATATTTATGGGGACTTGGTGGATAAGACACATAGGAAAGGAAGACAAGGACTACCAGTTATTTTTAAAAAATCAAAAGAAAAATAATAAAACACACTAAAATAACCTTATATTATAAGGTTATTTTACGCTGTGGACCCTACAGGACTCGAACCTGCCACCTCCTCATTGCAAATGAGGCGCTCTAGCCAGATGAGCTAAGGGCCCAGCTAAATATCTCTCTATATTACCGTATTTTTAATTTTTTGCAAGACTGACTGATATTTTTATGTTGTTTTATTCTAGAACAGTGATATTGTCGCCGCTACAGCCGTGATACTCATAAGTATTGTAGCTATCCATCCTAGGGTTTTTGTGATAGGTTTATTTTTAAATTCACCCATGATTTTTTGACTACTACTTATTTTTACTATAAAAACAAGAATTACAGGAGCTACTATTCCGTTGGCTATGGCAGAGTAGAGTAGTGCCTTTATGGGATCAATACCAATAAAATTTAAAATTATTCCTATAATTATAGAAACAGCTATGACTCCATAGAAAGCATGAGCGGTTTTCCATTTACGATAAAGACCCTCTTTCCACCCAAAGCTTTCAGTTATGGCATATGCAGTTGAACCGGCCAAGACTGGTATCGCTAGCAATCCAGTCCCGATGATTCCAATTGCAAAAAGAAGCGTTGCGAATGATCCCGCAAGAGGTTTCAATGCTAAGGCAGCATCAGCAGCTGTTTCTATGTTTGTGATTCCGTTTACAAAAAGAGTGTTTGCACATACTGCGATAATGAAGAACATTACGAGATTTGAGAGGAACATTCCAACCCATATGTCCATTCGCATTTCTTTTATTTCACTATGAGTTGTTCCTTTACGTGAAGCTAAAGTTTTTTTACCATCCATTATTTCTTCCTCGATTTCCTCTGATGTTTGCCAGAAGAATAAATATGGAGAGATGGTTGTTCCCAGTATTCCAGTTATAAGTAAAATTTGAGTTTTTGAAAATGTTATATGAGGAATGATTCCGTCACGAAGAAGCAGAGACCAATCCATGTGGATTATAAGGCCAGTAACGATGTATGAGAAGACCGCGATAACGAGCCATTTCAAATATTTTGTGTAAATACGATAAGGGACGATTATTTCTAAAAGTAGGCCTGCAATTCCAGTGAAAATAACAAGAAAAACAAAAGAAGCCTTTGGAGCTAGTAGTTGCACTGCTTTGGCCATCGCCCCTAAGTCAGCTCCGATGTTTAATGTATTTGCAAAGAAGAGTAATATTGTACAAATATAAAGAATTTTCTTTGGGAAATTTCTTTTGATATTTGAAGCAAGTCCACGCCCTGTGACCATCGCTATACGAGCACACATTTCTTGGACTGTAGATACAAGTGGATAAATCCAGAGGGCCATCCAGAGTAATCCTGTTCCGTATTGAGCTCCTGTTTGTGAATAAGTAGTGATTCCAGAAGGATCATCATCTGCTGCTCCTGTTATGACTCCTGGTCCAATTTTTTTAAGATAATCTATTTTATCTTTCGATAAAGATTCTGTATTTTCTACTAATTCTTTTTCTTTCATATGAGATGTATTATAACAACAAAAGAGGAGCACAACAAATGAATACTAATTCAATTTGTTGATGTCCGAGAGCCGTTGTTATATCGTACTCGATATACTTTTTATTATAATTTGATACAATAAGGGTATCACTTTATGGCACTAAATAAACCAAACAAAATCCAGATTATTAAGTATGCTCCACCACCACCAGATCTTCCAACTTTAGGTAGGGTAGATCCGAGTGATGTGACCTTTATCGGCCGTACGAATTATGTAGCTTCTTTAGAAGAAAAGAAGTTCGTTTTCGGATTCAAGCGTATTGATCGTCGCCGTCATTTATACATTATTGGAAAGTCTGGCGTTGGTAAGTCAAAGCTTCAAGAATTGATGATTCGTCAAGATATAGCTTACGGACATGGTGTCTGTATTATTGATCCTCACGGAGAGCTTATAGAAGACATCTTGAATTTTATTCCAGAGGAGCGTATTGAAGATGTCTGTATTATTGATCCAGGAGATATAGAGTTCCCATCTTCATTTAATCCACTTGCAAATATTGATCCAACGTTCAAGCATCAACTAACCCAAGGATTGATCGAAGTTCTCCGTAAGCAATTCGGTGCCAACTGGACTCCACGTTTGGAGCACGTTTTCCGTTTTACAGTCCTAGCTCTTCTCGATTATCCGTTTGCAACAATGCGTGGGATGATTAGTATGCTTACTGACAGAAATTATCGTCAGAAAGTAGTTGAATATATCGAAGACGACATGGTCAAACGCTTCTGGGCAATAGAATTCGCGGACTGGTCTGAGAAGTTCGATACGGATGCCATCATCCCTTTGGTGAACAAGCTTGGGCAATTTCTTTCTGACCCAATGCTTCGAAATATTTTCGGACAAAAAGAAAACAAAATAGACCTCGAAGAAATAATGAACGGACAAAAGATTCTCTTAATCAATCTTTCCAAAGGTAAGATTGGGGAAGAGAATTCATCATTCTTCGGAGCCATGTTCCTAACGAAGATTAAGCAAGCGGGTATGGCTCGTGCCAAGCTTGAGCCGAAAGATCGTGCGGACTTTTACTTATATGTCGATGAGTTCCAGAACATTGTTACAGATACTTTTGAAAACATTCTTTCCGAAGCTCGTAAGTACGGATTGAACCTTATTGTTGCCCACCAGTACGTCGCTCAGCTTTTACCTAAAGTTCAGCAAGCAGTTTTAGGAAATGTGGGATCTATTATTACCTTCCGTGTGGGAGGAGATGATGCGACGAAGCTCAAGCCAGAGTTTGCTCCAGTTTTCGACGTGAAAGATATGATCAACTTAGGAGTGGGGGAATTCTATGTCAAAATGACGATAGATGGAGAGAGTTATGATCCATTTTCTGGAGAAACTTTACAAGTACTCCCCGCTACTCATCCGTCTTATAGACAAAGAATCATAGAAGCTTCTCGTCGTAAGTACTCCATACCAGCAGGTGATGCACAGAGGCTCATTGCCGAAGAAGAAGCTACTATCATCCGCAGCGCCCAAGAGAAAGCTGCTATTACAGGAAATAAAAAAGAAGAAAAAGACGAAGACGCCAATGACAATAAAAAAGAAGAAATAAAGAAAGAAGAAAAAGGAGGGGAACCATTAATATAATTACTGATTACAAATTACTAATTAATAATTTAAAAAATTATGAAAAAGATTTGTGAACATTGCCAGAAAGAATTCATTATTACTGATATAGAGAAATCTTTAAGTGAAAAGATTGGACTAGAATTATCTACCGTCTGTTCAAGGTGTCTTTTAAAACAGCAGTTGTCTTTTTGGTTATTTGGTAAATTTCGTAAAAGTAAATCTGATTTATCAGGTGAGAGTTTTATAACTGTATTACCAGAAAGTCGTTATCCACTTTACTCACTAAAGGAATGGTATAGTGATGCTTGGGATGCGATGGATTACGGAGCGAAATACAATCCAAGTGAATCATTTTTTAAACAACTACAATCTCTTCAAGAGAAAGTTCCTCACCCTCATCAAAATGGAATTAATAATACAGGATGTGATTATTGTGATGATGTTTGGAGTTGCAAGAATTGTTATTTAGCTCGATCTATGGTTGATTGTGAAGATCTTTTATATTCTTACCGAAACATTAAGGTTAAAAATTCTATAGATGTAGCTATATGCTTTAGTTCCGAGAGATGTTTTTGTTCTCTTAATTGTATGAATTCATATAAACTTTTCTATTCTAGAGATTCAAAAGATTGCATAGATTCATATTTTCTTTTTGATTGTCGCAACTGCCAGAATTGCTTCATGTGCTGTAATTTAAGAGGGAAGAGTTATTGTATAGAGAATGTACAGTATACAAAAGAAGAATACAATGAAAAACTAAAAGATTTTAATTTAGGTTCATATTCTCAAATTAAACTGTTTAAAGAACATTTTGAAGAAATGCTTAAAAATGTAGCAATCCATAGATTAAATTTTAATCTTAAAACTTATAATTCTACTGGTAACAATTTATTAAATGTAAATAATTGTATAAATTGTAATACTATTTCTGATTCAGAAGATTGTGTTAATTGTACAAGAGGTACTAAAACCAAATCCTCTTTAAATTATGCTGGATGTTTTGAAGGAGAGTTGCTAGGTAGTTGTAGTGGTTGTGTGAATGCATATAATTTGAAATATTCTTCTTGGTCTTCGTCAAGATATTCTGAATATTTGGATTTGTGTATTGACTGTGAATATTGTTTTGGCTGTGTGGGGCTTAAGAAGAAAAAGTATTGTATTTTAAACAAGCAATACACCAAAGAAGAGTATGAAAAATTAAAAGATGAAATTATAAATAAAATGAAAGAAGACGGAGAGTATGGCAAGTTCTTACCTTACTCTATGAGTCCAGGACCATTCAATTTCTCAACTAGTTATTTATATTTCCCCAATACGACCAAGGAAGAAATTTTGAAATTGGGTGGTTATTGGCAAGACATAGATGAAAGCAATATAGAGGGTATGTCCACAAGTGAATTGCCTGACTCTATAGATGATGTGGATGAAAGTATTTGTACCAAAGCATTGATTTGTCCTCTGACTGGTTGGCGTTTCAATATTTCCAACAATGAATTAGGATTTTATAAACAGTACAATATTCCACTTCCTCGTAAGCATTTTGATGTAAGAATAAAAGATCTGTTGAAATATTCAACTGTACTAGAAACAACTCCATATAATTGTTATTATTGCAAAAACAAAATAGAAGCTTTTTATCCGAGTGAATGGGGGTACAAGAATATTGCTTGCGAAAGTTGTTATCAACAGAATTTAAACTAAACATACACAGGTCTGACCTGTGACAGGTTGCATTTTTATTATATTGTGTTATAGTTTGAGCAAAATTTATCTTTGAAATATAACCAAAATCACCCACAAAGGAGGGGTTATTCACCATATGAGACAATTAAAGATTACAAAATCGATCACAATGCGCGAGAGCGCTTCCCTGGACAAGTATTTACAAGAGATTGAGAAAGAAGAACTTGTAACTCTTGAGGAAGAAGTGGAGTTAGCCCAGCGGATAAAAAAGGGTGATCGGGTAGCACTGGAGAAACTTACAAGAGCAAACTTGCGTTTCGTAGTTTCTGTAGCTAAACAGTACCAGAATCAGGGATTAAGTTTACCCGACCTTATCAATGAAGGTAATCTGGGATTGATTAAAGCCGCCGAGAAGTTTGATGAAACCAGAGGGTTCAAATTTATTTCCTATGCTGTATGGTGGATTCGTCAATCCATTTTGCAGGCATTGGCCGAGCAATCCAGAATTGTGCGGTTGCCTTTGAATCAACTTGGTTCGTTGAACAAAATCAACAAGGCATTTTCCAAACTGGAACAGGAGTATGAACGAAAGCCGACACCCGATGAGCTTGCCGAATCATTAGATCTCCCTGCCGACAAAGTGGCTGATACCCTTCGTATTTCAGGCCGTCATATTTCTTTTAATGCTCCTTTTGTTGAAGGAGAAGATAACAGTTTGTTGGATGTTTTAATCAACAACGATTCGCCAAATGCTGACAGAGGTTTAATGATGGAGTCATTGGCCAGAGAAATTAAACGAGCTTTGGCAACTTTAACTGAACGGGAAAGCGATATTATTCGGTTCTTCTTCGGAATTGGCTGCCAGGCAATGACCCTTGAAGAAATTGGTGAACGTTTTGGACTAACCCGGGAACGTGTACGTCAGATGAAGGAAAAAGCAATTCGCCGGTTAAGACACAGCTCAAGAAGTAAATTATTAAAAACATATCTCGGATAACGAGATATTAGGAGGGATTCTCACTACATGGGAATCCCTCTTTTTGTTTACAAATTCAAGGAGAGTGTTACAATTATATTGTAAAGGTCGTAGTTAGCTTATCTATATATTTTATGGTTTTTATATATACAACGTGTGAAAATATGGAAGAGGCAAAGAAACTAGGCGGACTTATAATAGATCAGAAGATCGCCGCTTGTGTAGATTTCTGGTCAATATCATCTTGTTATAATTGGGAGGGGGAGTCAAAATGCGTAGAACAAGCCATGCTCCTTATTACAACCTTTGAAGCGAAGCTTGATGCTGTGAATCAGATAATTTCTGAGAATCATACTTACAGTGTCCCTCTTATTGCTGGGGTCGATGTTCGTCGTATTAATCACCCTTACAAAGAATGGATGATGAAAGAAATAGTTTAAAATGCCTGACCTTACTAATCAAAAGAAAATATTAATCTTCGGCGTTTTCGATGGTGTCCACGAAGGACATCTTTCTTTTATAAATGAAGCGAGGGAGCAAGGCAGTCAGCTTGTAGCTATTGTCACTCGCGATAGTATGGTAGAGAAGATGAAAGGTAAGCTTCCTAAATATAATGAAGTAGAAAGAATCAAAAATCTTTTAGAAATTCCCGAAGTCGATAGGGTACTCTTGGGCGACTTAGATATGGGTACATATAATATTTTAAAAGAAGTTGCTCCTGATATTGTATTCCTAGGTTACGATCAGAATGAATTATTTGATGATTTGAATTTAAAAATAAAAGAAGGGTATTTAAATAATATAGAAATTTTACAAGGCAGTCCCCACAAAGCAGATACTCACCATTCTTCAATTTTGAATAAAAAAAGTTAGTTTACATATTTCAGTTATGACTGAGATATGTATTTTAAATAAATAGATAAAAAGATAGCCCGGAACAGTATGTCGTCCGGGCTAAACTCAATTAAAAAACATTACGAACTTATCGAACGTTTCGGCATGCAGTAGTGAATCAAGTAATACTGTTTCCGCCGGCCAAATTTTCCATGCAAGCGCTGGTCATCAATGCTTTGAGTACATGGCATCCAGATCCATCCCTCAGGTTAGTAGCAACGGCATCATCCACGAAAGTTGTAAAATTAACACAATTATTACTTGCCAAAAATTGAACAGGTGGTTTGGTTTGTAACACCATAGAAGAAATAACTACACCAGGAGATAGTTCTTGGTTAGCAGTTTTTAGGATCACTTCATTCGCAACAGTAGCATTTTCCACTCTGGCAGTCGTCTGTGGTAATACTACAACCGGTAAGCTTATTTCCGGAGAAGCAACGGTCATATCCACTACTACAAAGTGCTTAGCAGGTGGAGATGAATTTGAAGAGCTTGCAATCCCTTTGTTATTTGAAAGCAACACAATACTGGTCACAATCATAATAACAAGCATAAGAAAACGACTGAACGATTTCTTCATGTTAATGATTTTAAATGTTAGAAAACAGTACATAATCATCAGTAGATTTCCTAGGTCTACGTGTATTATGATTATTTATTTTTTCAAATTAAGGATATCATATCTATATAATTCTTGTCAAATATTTTTGGTGGATAAATGTTTAGGGTTTTGCGAAGCAAAACCCTAAACCCTTTTGTAAATTTATAATTAAAGGTATAATATATTCATATCATGGAAAATGAAATTCCACACAATCGTGACATAACATACTTTGCTAAGACGAATTTTCGTAATAGTGACAATATTTTCGGTATTAAGCGTAAGGATCGTCGTCAGCATATGTACATTCTCGGAAAGTCAGGTACTGGTAAGTCTGTTTTACTCTCAAATCTAATTGTTCAAAATATCCAAAATGGTGAAGGTGTTTGTGTTGTCGATCCTCACGGAGAGCTTGTCGAAGAAGTCCTGCATCTTATCCCAGAACACAGAAAGAAAGATGTTATTTATTTCAATCCTGCCGATACTGAATTCCACATAGGGTTCAACGTCATCCAGCTCGATGATCCAAAGTACAAGCACTTGGTAGCTTCAGGACTCATGGGTATCTTCACGAAGATTTGGGCCAATGCTTGGAGTTCTCGTATGGAGTACATTTTGAACAATGCGATTCTAGCCCTGCTCGACACCCCAGGTACGACTCTTCTCGGTATTCCACGTCTCTTAGTCGACAAAGATTATCGTCAAATGATCATTGGTAATTTAAAAGATCCAGTTGTGAAAGCTTTCTGGGTTCACGAGTACGAGCAGTGGCGTGAGCAGTTCAGAAATGAAGCCATCGCGCCGATTCAGAACAAGGTTGGGCAATTCCTCTCCACTTCGATTATTCGTAATGTTGTCGGTCAGCCGAAGTCAACGATAGATATTTTCAAAATAATGAACGAAGGCAAGATCTTCCTTGTCAATGTTTCCAAGGGGCGTATCGGTGAGGACAATTCAGCTTTGCTTGGAGGTATGATTATTACCAAGATCCAGCTTGCCGCCATGGAGCGTGTGCGTATTCCCGAGGACGAACGTAAAGATTTCTATTTATATGTCGACGAATTTCAAAACTTTGCGACTGATTCATTTGCGAACATTCTCTCAGAAGCTCGTAAGTATCGTTTGAATCTGACAGTTGCTCACCAGTACACTGCTCAACTTGAGAACAAAGATGGATCGAAGGTTCGTGATGCTGTCTTCGGTAACGTCGGAACCATGATTATTTTCCGTGTTGGTGCGGACGACGCAGATTTTCTTGAAAAAGAATTTGAGCCAGAATTCATGGCTCAAGACTTAGTAAACTTACCGAACTTTCACGTTTATCTAAAGCTTATGATAGATGGTATTACTAGTCGTCCCTTTTCTGCTTCGACTCTTCCTCCCCTTAAAGTTGATCCGACTTCAGGTGTGAAAGATGCAATCATAGCTTCTTCTCGTAAGCTTTACACTCGCTCTCGTCAAGAAGTTGAAGATGAAATCTCCAGATGGAGTGGAATGCTTCAAGTGGGTGATGGAGAAGCAAAGTACAAGGCTGACTGTTCTAATTGTGGCAAGGTTACAATGGTTCCTTTTGAACCTCAGGAAGGCAGACCTGTTTATTGTAAAGAATGTATGTTCAAGATAAAGAGTGGCGAGCTCAAGCCCGATAGTGGTTTTATTGCTTCTCGTTCTTCTCGCCAAGAAGAGAAAGTTTCAACTGCACCTTTGGCTGCTTTAGGTATAGAATTTGCTGTGACTGATACAAACTTTAGAGTTTCAAAGAATCAAGAGCAGACGAATCCGAAAATACCAGAAAGAATTGACAGAAATATTAATACAAATAATAATACCAATAACAATCATTACAATAATCATCAGTCGGATACAAATAGGAATCATTTTGTGAAAAATGAAAGGAAGCATTCAGGACCCTCACCACTTTTGAAAGGGTTATTGCAAAAGATTGGTATGGGTAATAATAAAGGAGAAGCATCTTCTGTCCCCGAAGCAACAGAAATTAAAAAAGAAGTTCCAGCTCCTATATCTCTCTCTTCACTTAAGAAAGACACGATAAAAGATGTGAGGAAAGAATTCGTAGCCCCTGTCAAAGAAGCGACAGAGGAAAAGAAAGCATCACTTAAAGACTTGCTTGCAAAGACCGTAAATCATCATCACGAAGAGCATATTGTCGAAGTCGCCTCGAGGGCGGCAGTCAGAGAAGGCGGGAAGGAAGAGGAAGTTCCTGAAGTTAAAGAAGTAATTCCTGAAAAGAAAATTGAAATAATAGAAACAAAACCTGAAGTTAAAGAAGAAATATTTATACCTAAAGTAGAGGAAGTCCCTGTAGCACCTCCTTCTGTACCATTGCCTCCTAAAAAAGAAGAGATAAAATCGGGTGGAGATGATATTGCGGATTCTCTTGCTTGGCAGAAACGTCAAGTGAAGAAGGAAGTTCCAGAAGATGTGCTCCGTAAAGTCTTAGAATAATTTATTTTTATGATTATAAAAAGAATCAAATATTCCGTAATTTTTATTGTAATGCTTTTTGCTTTTTCACACTTAGCACAAGCTAATCTTGAAATTACCGAAGTGAATTATAATCCAGCAGTTAAAGCTAATCATCTTTGGATAAAAATTTTCAATAATACAACCGATGAGGTTGACCTTACTATGTGGTCTGTATCAGATTATGATGGTACTTCATGGCACCATCATGCTATTAATGCAGATGGTTCTTCATTTTTATCTCCCAACTCGTATGCGATAGTGGCGAAAGCATCTTCTACCACTATTGATGATTTTAAAAGTAAAAATCCTGAAATTTCAGATATGTTATTTTATGGTAATTTAACTATTGAAAACGAGGGGGTGTTAGGACTTAGCAATGACAAAAAGACCATTATTAGCAATAAATCATATGGTGGAGCTATTGTACCCTCAGATACAAATTCGGACAGCAATGCCAGTGATACAAGTAGCACCAGCACAAGTGGAAGTGTTTCAAGTTCTAGTTCATCAAAAGAAGAAACCAAAGTTTATAACATAACAACGAAGATTATTTCTCCGAAAATTGTAACTGCAGGAGTACCTTTCACTCTTGATCACAATACAACAGGCATAAAGAAGGAAAAGATTATCCTAGGTAAATTCGTTTGGAATTTTGGAGATGGTATGAAAAAAGAGGGAATTACTTCCGATCCATTTTCTTATATTTATCAGTATCCAGGTGAGTATGTTTTAACTCTTTCATATTCTGGTTCTTCTTTTAGTGCAAAACCAGATGCGACCGATAGGCTTATAGTAAAAGTTATCTCCTCTGGTATTGTTATAAGTTCAGTTGGTACATTTGCCGACCCGTATATAGAAATAGAGAATAATTCAAACTATGAAATGTCTATGAGTAATTTTATTATAAAAGGCAGTGTTCATTATTTTATAATTCCAAACGGTATGATGATACTTCCTAAGAGCAAATTAAAATTATCCCCTAGAATCACTGGTTTTGATATCAATGATTTGACTTCTATTTCTATTATTGACACTTCTGGGCAGATTTTCGCGACTTATCCAAACAAAGTAGCATCAACAATAAAATATTCAACAAGTAAAAATATAAATAATGTCACGTCTGAAAATATTGTAAAGTCAGATATTGCCACCGACAATCAGAATGGAAATCCTAACAACGTTATAGATTTGAATAACCTTGGTGTCAGTGCTGTAAATTCAAAAGAGTTTAATTTAAGCAAAGGGGCTTATGCTTGGTTTGGGCTTGCTGTAATTCTTATCATTGGTATTGCAAGTGTAATTCTTATTCGTCGTAAGGAAGAAATTCCTGACTATGTGGAAGAGACGATAAGTGCCAAAGACATAACGATAATAGAGTAGCTAGTCACATAGCCACAAGTTAGCCACAAGTCCGACTTGTGGCTAGAATATAGACAAAGTAACATTAAAACTGTAAGCTTAATTTATAATTATAATATAAAGACTCCAGCAAGGCTGGTAAAATAATAAAATGGAAACAAAGACTTGTCAAAACTGTAAAAATGACTTCATAATTGAGCCAGATGACTTTTCTTTCTATGAGAAAATGAAAGTTCCTGTACCTAAAATTTGTCCAGATTGTCGCTTTAAAATGAGGGCAATGTGGAGAAATGAGATGAGTATGTATTCAGGACGAAAGTGCGGTTTATGTGGCAAAAGTGTATTATCTATTTACAATCTCAAATCCCCATTTACAACATATTGTTATGAATGTTTTTATTCTGAAAAATGGAGTCCCAAAGATTATGCAACTCTATACGATAAGTCACGACCATTCTTTGATCAAATGGGGGAGTTTTTAATTAAAGTTCCTAAGATAAATTTAGGTATTTCTACTGGAGATGGACCAAATATAAATAGTGAATATGTGAATATGGCTGGAGGATGCAAGAATTGTTATCTTGTTTTTAATACAAGTCCTGCTGAAGAATTACTTTATTCTAGGGGTGTAAAGAGTGGTATTTTTTCTTCTGACATTTATTTTGGAGTGAAGTTTGAGAACTGTTACGATTGCGTGAGTATTCAAGAATCAGCCAATGTTTTCTGGGGACAAAACATTATGGGCTGTGTAGATTCCTATTTTATTTTAAATGGTAGTGGTCTCACGAATTGTTTTGGCTGTGTTAATTTAAGGAATAAAAGTAATTGTTGGTTTAATGAGCAATTAACTTCCGAAGAATATAAAACAAGATTGGGTGAAGTTATGGGTAGCTATTCAAAAATATTAGAAGCTCGCAAGAAATTTGAAGAATTTTGTTTACAGCATCCACATAAAGAGAACAATAATTTAAAAACGATAAATTCTGTGGGGGACTACTTAACTGAATGCAAAAATGTTGTAAATTCTTTTGAAGTGGCAAAATCAGAAGATTGTCGTTATATTTTTTCATCTAAAATGATTAAGGATTCTTTGGGAACAACTGGATTTGGGACAAAATCTGAAAGATTACTTGAAGTTGTTGCGACTGGACATTCTAGTAATATTATAGGTTCTTATTGGGCGGAAAATTGTAGTAATGTAATGTATTCTTTTGATTTGAGAAATTGCCATGATTGTATAGGGTGTGACGCTCTAAAGAATGGTAAATATGCCATTTTTAACAAAGAATATTCAAAGGAAGAATACGAGGAATTAAAGGCTCATATTGTTAAAGAGCTTACAGAACAGGGGATACATGGGCTCATGATGCCAGTAATTATCGCTCCATTTGCATACAATGAAACAATTGCTCAAGATAATTTCTCACTAACCAAAGAGGAAGCATTGGCCCAAGGCTATAGGTGGGAAGATGATATACAGATGACTAAGGGCAAGGATACAATACAGCTAGATGACATAGAAGATAATATCAAAGATATTAGAGATTCTATAACAAGTGAAATATTGAAATGCATCTCTTGCGAAAGGAATTATAAGATTACGGAGCAAGAGCTACTTTTTTACAGAAAAATGGTCCTACCTATTCCTCGTCAGTGTTTCTATTGTCGTCATCAGGATAGAATAAAAAGGCGAGGTCCATATAAATTCTGGGATAGGAAATGTGATCATTGTGATAAAGATATTAAAACCAATTATTCACCAGAACGTAAGGAAATAATATACTGCGAGAAGTGTTATCAGCAGGAAGTAATATAGATAATATCTGTTCTCTAATTCTATAGAATTGTAGAATAAAAAATAAAATGCAAAATAAAAAACAAAAAAACAAAAAGGATACTTCATGGAATAGTGTATCGAGTTGGTACGATGAATTGTTGAAAGGGGATGATAGCTATCAAGCGAAGGTTATATTGCCGAATTTACTTCGATTTCTTGATTTGAAGAAAGGAGAAACAGTTTTTGATCTTGCTTGTGGTCAAGGGTATTTTGCCAATGTTTTTGCTCATAATGGGGCAGATGTTACGGCTTCAGATTTATCCAAGAATTTAATAGAAACTGCCAAGAAGAATTCTAAAGAAAAAGTTGTTTTCTATATATCACCTGCACATAAGGCGCAATTTTTAAAAGATAGTTCCGTTGATACTATCGTTATTGTACTTGCTACTCAAAATATTGAAAACATAAACGAAGTCTTTGTTGAATGTAAAAGGGTTCTTAAAAAGAGTGGGCGAATGGTTCTAGTTTTGAATCATCCAGCTTTTCGTATTCCACAAGGTAGTGATTGGGTTTTTGAAAGTGGAGTTCAATCTCGTATTATTAGCCAGTATCTATCGCCATCCAAAATATTTATCGATATGACTCCAGGAGAGAAAAATCCAAAGAAGAAAATTAAAACAATATCTTTCCATCGCTCACTTCAAGATTATATGAAGGTTTTTTCTAAAAGTGGCCTTGTCATCACACGTCTTGAAGAGTGGATCTCGCACAAGCAAAGCGGGTCAGGTCCTCGTCAAATAGCTGAAGATAAAGCTCGCAAAGAAATTCCTATGTTTATGTGTATAGAGATTAAAAAAATATAATTAATAACAAAAAGCTACTTCTCAAATAGCTCTCTTTGATAGCGTATTCTTGAATAGTCTTATCAGAGGGGCCGGCGGAGAGTGACGACTCGAGCAATGAGCAAATTTTCAGCAGAAAATTATGCGGACCCTCTGAGAAGAGCTATTCAAGAAGAAGCTTACTAATTTATTTTCTCCAATGCCTTAGGAATTTTATTGAAATCTTTTATAAGAGTTTCTCTCATTCCTCCATTATATAATGCAGCGGCAGGGTGGTAGAGGGGGAGGAAGGCTTGCTTTTTGCCTAGCTCAGGGATGGATTTGATTAAGAGCTTACCATGCACGTCAGAGATTTTTTCCGTAGGAAAAAATCGAAGCATTGAATGCCTCCCTAGGAATACAATAAGTTTAGGTGAAATTATTTTTAATTCGGCTATGAGCCACTCATTACATTCTTCTTTTTCATTTGGCTCCGGATCTCTATTGTCAGGTGGACGATATTTTACAATATTTGTTATGTAGATATCCTCTCTTTTCATTCCTATACCTTCAAGCATTTCACTAAGGAACTTTCCTGCTGCTCCTATAAATGGTTTACCACCCTCATCTTCCTTTTTTCCTGGAGCTTCCCCTATAAAGACTATCTCACTTTCCGCATTACCATCGCCAAAAACGGCTTGTTTAGCAGTCTTTTTAAGATCACAAGTACAATTCTCTTGCCAATATATGTTCAACTTGTCTAATTGTTCTCGTTTTGACATTTCACTATTATAACATTTTGTAATTTGATATAATAGAAGAATGCCAGACAAAATCATACTTAATCAAAAATTTTGGAATATGAGAGAAGAAGATCTACCTTGTCTTATTACTTATGGGAACAAATCTGGTGGTTCATATTTTTCTGTTGTAACACTTGCCAATTTATTATTAGCTGGATCAAAAGTTTTATTATTTACGGCTTATCCTATGGCTAAAGATAATTTCTTGGGGCAAATTAAAGGAGGTGGACAAGATGTATCTTATATTTCAAATGAAAGTGAACTAAATAGCAAAACGGGAGCTATTATAATAGAAAGTGGTAATGAAGAATTATTCTTAAAAGCTCTTGAAAAATTAGATGACATAGAAGATCGTGTAGTTCTAATAAAGAATATTGAAGTATTTGATTCTACCACTATTGAAGCTTGTTTAAAACTCAAGAAAGTAATCATTTCAGGTGATATAGATCTTTGTTCTTCCAACAAGCTTATTATGGATAAGCAGTTCAATACAATCGTTATTTTTTCTAATCCAAAGGTAACATTATCATTTGATGTTCCAGAATTAGAAAAATATAAAGGTTATTTGTGGAGTATTAATAGTAAGGGCATCGTCGCTGTCCAAAAAGAAAATTAATTATTATAATAATAGTATGAATACATTATATAAAAGTTCTGCATTTATGACTTATCTTCAATATGTTATAAGTCCAGTAATATTAGGGTTATGTTTATATGGTTTTTATTATTTTTTTACTACAGGTAATACTGTTGAAAGTATACCAGTGTATTATTTGCCAATAATGGTTTGGGTCTCAATTGTTGTTATTATAAATATTATAAAATTAAGATATATAGAAGTTATTGCAAATAATATTTTAATTAAAAGTATAAGTGGAGAAAGAGTTTTAGATTATAAGGACATAGAATGGATCAATCAGAATATTTTTGGTTCAAATTGGTACATACTTTCAATCAAATATAAAGATATTAAAACAGGTCAATCAAAAAGCATTTTTGTATTTCCTGAAATGTATTCTATTAGAGAGAGGATAACAATGTTTGGTGAATTAAACATTACGAAGTATATAAGAGAACAAATCATTAAAGCTAATCCTTCATATAATATCGAAAACGAGCCTTCTCGTTGGTATCTAGTTAAGTGGGTTTTCTTGTCTGTCATTCCTTTCCTTTTGGCTTCATTTCTATTGGTTTAAAAATATGGTAAAGAATCAATGGAAAAAGGAGAATAATTCACTAGTAAAAACCTTTACATTTAAAGGGTTTGTTGAAGCTGTAGACTTTGTAAACAAGATTGTTCCTCTAGTTGAGAAAGTACAACATCATCCAGATATAGAAATTTTCTCTTACAAGAAAGTCAAAGTGAAGCTAACTACACACGAAAAAGATAAAGTGACAGCAAGAGACACATCTCTATCTAAAAAAATTGATAAAATAAAATAACAAAATTCCCACCAGTCAAACTTAAAACTCCCCTAGGCCGTGCCTAGGGGAGTTTTAAGTTGATTATTATTTCAAGATTTTTATATCAGCACCGATGGCATTTAATCGGTCAGCGATTTCTTCATAACCACGACTTATCATATATATGTTACGGAGAATAGAGGTACCAGATGCGCTCAACATTCCGATAAGGATTATCATGGCGGGGCGAAGAGCAGGAGGGCAGACAACTTGAGCTGCCTTGAGAGGTGTGCCTCCTTGGATATATACTCTGTGTGGATCTGCTAGTGTAATACTGGCCCCAAGGCGGTTTAATTCTGTAAAGTATATAGCACGGTTCTCGTATAGCCAATCATGGATCATCGTCTGACCCTTGGCCTTAATGGCAATCGGTACAAAGAATGGAAGGTTGTCCATGTTTATCCCTGGGTAAGGGTTAGCGTGTATTTTGTCATCTAATGCTTTAAGCTTAGAAGGGAAGACATGCAAATCTATCAAATTTGTTCTGTCATTATAGGATTTATATTTCTTAAGAATTTTGTATTTCAATCCCATTCTTTTTAATTTTTCAAGTTCAAGAGAAAGGAAGTCAATAGGGCAACGATTGATTATAAGTTCTGAATCAGTTGCAATAGCCGCTGATATGAACATCATCGATTCAATAGGGTCTTCACTATTTGTATATTCTATGTCCATATCGATATCTTTTACTCCGTGAACAACAAGAGTTGAAGTCCCAATGCCATCTATTTGCACCCCTAAATTTTCAAGGAAGAAGCAAATTTCTTGGACCATGTAGTTGGCGCTAGCGAATCTAATAGTCGTTGTGCCGTCTATTTTAGCGACAGCTGTTAGAATGTTCTCACAAGCTGTATCTCCAGCTTCATACATTATAATGTTTGCTGGTTTAAGCTTCTTAGTCTCTATTTTATATTCTGAATTAGTTGTCTTTATTTTAGCCCCTAAATCTTCTAGGGCATAAGTGTGAGCTGATATGGTACGCTTGCCAAGTTTGCACCCAGAAGCATGAGGAATAGAGAATGATGGAAGGAGGTGTATAAGTGGACCGATAAGCATGATGACCGAGCGGGTTATAATAGCGGATTCCACATTTATTTTATCGAGATTAAATTTGACCGGCGGAGTAATCAATACAGAGTTGTTGTCTATCCATTTTACAGAAACACCAATACTTTCCAGTATTTCTATGACTCTGTAAACTTCTTCTATACGAGCTATACCATGAAGTGTTGTTTTACCTTTATTTAGAAGGGAAGCACAGAGAAGACCGACTGCTCCATTCTTGGAAAAGTTGGTATTGATACTACCGCTTAATTTTCGTCCGCCCGTAATTTTAAAGTCAATAGATTCATTTATAGAAACAATCTGGTGATTTAGGACCTCACTTATTTTCCCCAATGTTTCAGTACTAAAATTTTGCTCACCCTTTTCCATTCGGGCCACTGCACTTTGAGAAGTCTCCAATTCTTTGGCAAAAACTTCTTGGGTCATATTCTTCCTTTCTCGTAATTCCTTAATAAAAAGCCCTATTTTTTGTTGTTCTGTCTGTTTTTTCATAATTTTCTAATAATTATTAATATGTCTATTTACAATTATATCTCATATATGATATAATTGCAATATGGTGGAGATACAAGAATATGTGGATATCAAAAATTACTCGACTCTACATGCAGGAGGGCAATTTCGCTACTTCGCTACTATATCTTCTGTTCAAGAACTTACATCGGCATGTGCGATCGTTCATGGTGATGTAAAATACAAAAATATTTCTATCTTTATTTTAGGCGGAGGCTCCAATATGATTTTCTCTGATGGAGTTCTTCCGGTACTGGCTTTAAAGATTGAGATTAATGGTTTTGAAATAATTAATGAGACAAATGAGTACACCGATATAAAAGTTGGGGCTGGGGAAAATTGGGACCAGATAGTAAAGATGACTGTCGACATGAATTTGTCGGGAATTGAAGCTCTTTCTGCCATACCAGGAATAGTTGGAGCGAGTCCTGTCCAAAATATTGGAGCTTATGGATCTGAAGTCAAAGACACAATTTTAGAAGTAGAAGTATTTGATATAAAAAAAGGATTAATCACCATGCTTTCAAACGAAGAATGTAAATTTAGTTATAGAGATAGTATTTTTAAAAGAGAAGCTAGGGGGAAATATGTTATTACGCAGGTTACATATAGATTGTCAAAATCAATGCCCGTGTTGCCAGATTATCCAGGAGTCAAGAAATATTTTATCGAAAATAATTTTAATAGTCCAACTCCCAAAAATATTCGTCAAGCGGTTATAAGTATTAGGCAAGGTAAATTACCTAATCCAAAAGAAATACCAAATGTTGGTTCTTTTTTCAAGAATCCAATAGTAGAGAAAACTATTGCTGATAAAATAAAAATGAAATTTCCTAACGTAAAACTTTTCCCGATTGACAGGAACTTTACAAAAATTCCGGCTGGTTTTCTTATAGAAAATGCAGGACTCAAAGGAAGGTCTTTTGGAAAAGTTTCTATTTACGAAAAGAATGCCCTTGTTTTAATAAATACGCTCGATGCTACATCCCAAGATATAATTTCCGCCCGTGATGAAATTATTAGAATAGTTAAAGATAAATTTGGAATTGAGCTTGTTCAAGAACCAGAGATTTTATAATTAAAAATTACAATTAAGAAACGGCCGTTTCTTAATTGTAAAACAGCTAAACTTTAAAATTCAGCTGTTTTGTTTGTGCCGGAGGAGGGACTCGAACCCTCAAGTCTTGCGACACGCGATTTTGAGTCGCGCATGGTTACCAATTTCATCACTCCGGCAATATTAGTATTCTAACAGAAAAGCCAGAAAAATCAATTTTGAAAAATTCTCTTATTTGGCGTATAGTAGTTGTATGGTTCAAAAAGCTAAAAAACTTAAAATAGCCTTAGTGTTTGGGGGTAAGTCTGTTGAACACGAAGTGTCTTTACAATCAGTTAGAAATATTATAGATGCTCTAGACAAAACAAAATATGAAATTGTTTTAGTTGGAATAAACAAAGATGGTTCTTGGAGTTTAAAAGACCGAAACAATTTCTTATTAAATTCAACTAATCCAAAACTTATAGCACTTAATAAAAACAGTACAAAATCAAAAGACATAGAAAATAGTTTAGCTATAATATCTCAAGAAGAAAAAAGGGGGAAGATTGATGTTGTATTTCCTGTTTTGCATGGACCATATGGTGAAGATGGTACAATGCAGGGATTTTTAAAATTGGCTGGGATTCCTTTTGTTGGACCTTCTGTCTTGGGTTCATCTATAGGTTTTGATAAAGATATAACTAAAAGATTATTGAGTGAAGCTGGAATTCCAAATACTAAATTTATTTCATTTAGAAATGGGGATGGTATTTCTTTTTTAAAAGTTAAAAAAATATTAGGATTACCAATGATAGTCAAACCAGCAAATGCTGGGTCTTCTGTAGGTATTAATAAAATTTCAAATGAGAAAGAATTTAAGAAGGCAATCAAAGAAGCTTTTCTATTTGATTCGAAAATTATAATAGAAAAATTTATTGAGGGTAAAAGGGAAATAGAATGTGCTGTTTTGGGGAATGAAAATCCAAAAGCTTCTGTGTGTGGAGAAGTTATTACTGATTCTAAGCATAAGTTTTATTCTTATGAAGCAAAATATATTGACGAGATAGGAGCTAAACTAGAAATACCTGCCAATATATCAAAAAGTCTTCAAAGGAAAATTCAAGACCTAGCAATTAAAACATTTAAGGTATTAGAGCTTGAAGGAATGGCTCGAGTGGATTTCTTTATTGATAAAAAAGGTAAAATATTTGTAAATGAAGTTAATACTATTCCAGGGTTTACAAATATAAGTATGTATCCTGCACTTTGGAAAGCGAGTGGATTGTCGTATACTAAACTAATTGATGAATTAGTTGATTTAGCGATAGAAAGATTTAATAGAGAGCAGAAACTGAAAACTTCTTATAATAAATAATAAAATGCAAAACAAATCACTTTCATACATAGAAATCTCAAAAGATAATTTGATACACAATATCAGGCAGTTTAGAGTTCTTTTGAAGAATAAGACGAAAATTGCTGTAGTGGTGAAGGCCAATGCTTACGGTCATGGAGACATGGAGGTAGCCAAGATCGTAAATCCTTACGTGGATTATTTTCAGGTAGATAGTATAGAGGAGGCCGAGAGAGTAAGAAAGGTAAGCAAGAAACCTATTCTAATATTTGGATATACAAATGAAGATGGGGTAAAAAGAGCTATAAAGATAGGGGCGATAATTTCTGCTTTTGATTTGATACATCTTTTGAAGATTAATCGTGTTGCAGAAATTTCTAAAAAGAAAATAAAAGTTCATCTTGCGATAGATTCGTATTTAGGCAGAGAGGGTATCATGCCTTCTCAAGTAGAGAATATAATAAAAGAAATAAAAAATTTAAATAATATAGTTTTAGATGGAGTATATTCACATTTTGCAAACATCGAGGATACAATGAATTCTACTCATGCCAACAGACAGATAGATACATATCATAAGTGTGTAGAGATTTTTAGGGAAAATGGTTACAAAAATATCAATACACACATATCAGCGACTTCAGGGATTTTGGTTTATGAAAAAGGGGATAATTTACACAGTATTGTTCGTCTTGGTATTGGGCTTTATGGTATGTGGCCAAGTGAACACTTGGAATATTTGAATAAAAAGAAAATAAATTTGAAGCCAGTTTTGAAATGGGTCACTCATGTTGCTCAAGTGAAAGTTATCCCTGCCAATCATCCCATAGGTTATGGTCTGACTTACATTACCAAGAAAGCGACCAAGATAGCCGTCATTCCTCAGGGCTATTACGATGGGCTCACGCGTTCAATGTCTAATAATGGGGAATTCTTGATAAGAGGCAAAAAAGCGAAGATTATAGGCCGAGTTGCCATGAATATGATCGTAGTAGATGTATCACACATTAAAGATGTTCGAGCAGATGATGAGGTGGTTATAATAGGCATACAAGGTAAAGCTAAAATCACAGCTGAAGATATGGCGAAAAGGATGGATACTATAAATTATGAAGTAACTACGAAAATAAGTGCCTTATTGCCAAGAGTGATTATATAAAAGGTGAAAATGTTTAAAATTTACGAGTAGGTGTGGGCGCGCCGTAGCGTAACGAAGTGAAGCGGAGAGGGATAAGCGAGTAAATTTGAAACATTTTCACCTTTTATATACTAGTTGCATTTTTATGAGTTTTATAGTATTGTATGCAATATGTCACAAGATAGACTTTTCAAATTAGGCTGTACTAAATGCAAGCGCATTAACTACTGGTCAAGCAAAAACAAGAAACTCGTTACTAAAAAGATCGAGCTCAAGAAGTATTGCAAATGGTGTAAAGTAAACACTAAACACAAAGAGGTTAAAAAGTAAAAAATCCCCATCTGGGGATTTTTTACTTTTTATGCTATATTATGTACGTTATTGGGCGATTAGTTTAGTGGTAGAACGATGGTCTCCAAAACCATTGGTGGGGGTCCGATTCCTCCATCGCCCGCAAGAAAATAAACAAGATGTTATCTTGTCTATTTTAGATGGAAGAATCGGAAGACGGAGGCTGACGAGCCGAGTTGGGGTCGAGAGATTTTTCAGCAGAAAAATAATCGTGACCGAAAGTGTAATCACGATTCCTCCATCGTTCGCAGTTTATTTCAAAAACTTTTTTATTTCTTTCAAAGCTTTTGCTTCTTCAGATTTTTTAGTTGGATTTATCCAAATAGTATTTAAATCACGCTTAAACCATGTTTTTTGGCGTTTGGCATAGTGCCATGTTTCAGTATTTATTTTTTCTATCATATCATCTCTTGAAATTTTCTTTTGTAAATACTGTGCCCCATATCTATATTCAAGTCCTAGAGCCTCCATTCTCTTCCATGACAATCCAGCCTTATGAAGATTCTCAATCTCTTTCAGCATTCCTTTCTTAATACGGGCAAGTAGGCGAGCCTGGATTCTCTCTTTTAGTATTTCATCTGGTACAGTAAGTCCAATTTTTAAAACCTCAAATTTCGGGAGTTTAGAAACCTCTACAAACTCTGCCATGGCAGAGTTTGTAGAGGTTTTATTATTTATTATTTTAGGGATTTTACCCAAGGCTTTAGCTATTTCTATAGCACGAATTAGGCGGACAGGATTGTTTATATCAATATTTTTTGCTCTCTCTTTATCTAACTTTTTTAATATTTTAAAAAGTTCCCCCGTAGATTTTTTAGAAAGTTCTTCGCGAAGTTCCTTATTGGGAGGGACTTCAGGGAAGGTTACTCCATTTACAACTGCATCTATGTAGAAGCCTGTACCACCACAAATTATTGGAATCTTTTTATTTTTTATTATTTTTTTGATTTTCTTATCGACGAGTTTTTTAAAATCAGAGACAGTAAAAACTTTTTTTGGTGAAGCTACATCAAGCAAATGGTGAAGCACACCCTTCCTCTCTTTCTTTGTTATTTTCCCTGTACCCAAGTCCATACCTTTATACACTTGCCTAGAATCAGCAGAGATTATTTCTCCTCCTATTTCTTTAGCAACTTCCACAGCAAAATCACTCTTACCAGTGGAAGTTTGACCTAGAATTACAATAATTTTGGGCTTTATTTTCATTTTGTGTGTGAATATATAAATTAGCTTCTTTCGAAATGCACACATAATTTTCTGCTGAAAATTTGCTCTTCTCGACCCGTCGGTCTCCGAAAGGCATTTCTTAAGAACTAATTTATATATTCGCATAAATATCACTTTTTTGCTATAATCAATCTATTATGGGATTTAAATCATTTATAACAAAAAAGGCTCTTCAAATGAAGGGAATGTCTGCCGATCAAGCAGAAGCAATAGCAAAGCAACTAGACGAAAATCCGGAAATTGCCGAGAGTTTAAAGGCTTTAGAAAGCAATAAGGAAGTCAAAGAACTTTTTGAGAAAATTACAAAAGAAATAGAAGAGAAGAAGAAAGCTGGTACGGCTGAGCAATACGCAGCGATTTTAGTTATGAACAAATACAAAGCTGAAATCATGAAGCATCGCGAAGCCCTCGCTCCACTCCTAAGTTTGATGCAGAAATAATATTCATGATTGGCATTATTTTAGCAACATTGGGAACTTTTTTTGATGAAATCTCTCTTTCTTTTGGAAAGTGGGCTGTATCACACAACAAAGAAAATATTTATACTTTTGGTTTTTTAAATTTCTTTTGGATGTTAATAATATTCATTATTTTTGCTATAGCCAAAAATAGTTTTATTTTTGACCCTGCTTCTATACCACTCTTTATCGTCTTAATAATTTTAGAAATTGCCCAAGTCTACTCGTCTTTAAATGCGATAGTCAAAGCCGACAGAAGTACTTCTGGATTTTTGTTGATTATCACGATCCCTCTTTTGTTGATTGTTGATACTTTTTTGGGTTATAAAATAGGGATATATAGTCTATTGGGAGTTGTTGTTATCATAGTTGGTCTTATAATTTTACTCACAAATCATGGTTTAAATAAAAAAGGTATATGGTATGTTATCTTCAGTGCTGTGAATGCTGTAGCCACTATCTCTATTTACAAATATTGTATTACTCATTACAACTCAGTCGAAGCTCAACAGATAATTATTTCTGTTTTCATGCTGATTTTCTTGTACATAATGTCAGTTTGGAAATCAAAAGAAAGTCCCTTAAAATATATTTTCAAAAAAGAATTTTTTATACGATCAGTTAGTATGGGTATTGGCAGTGTGATTATAAGTTTCGCTTATCTCTTTGCTCCATCTTCAATTATAACTTCAGCCAAGAGGGCATCTTCTATTTTGTGGTCTATAATTTCTGGTAATCATTACTTTCACGAAAAGCATATTTTAGTTAAAATTACAGCCTTTCTTCTAATAATTGTTGGGCTAGCTTTAATGCTTTTTTAAGCTTAATAAAAAATCAGGAGGTAACTTTCGTTACCTCCCTCGATTTATGTTATCTTGGATATTTCTTCCAATAGATCGGCGCTAGCGTCCGGTTCTACAGGTAATAAAACTTGTTCGGCGGGGAAAGGCCCACAGCAACTTCTTTTATAAAAATCTGATAGTTTTTTAGCTATCTCTGGGTATTTTGTTTTAAACTCTAAAGAGAAATTTTTTATACCCATCTCTTCAATATCAATAGCTCTATCGCTATCTTTTAGAGTATAATAAATCTTGTTACCATCTATACCCTTACTACGAATAATAATCTTTTCAGTTTTTTCCATTACGATGGTTTTAAATGGTGAATATTTAATTTAATTATAATCCTTTGTACCATACCTGGCAAGAACGTTTTTATAGATTATTTATTTAATTAAAGTTTTTAATAAAATAAAATTATCGAATTTTCAGAAAATCTGCTATATTTTAACCATGTCACTATCAATCGGAATTGTAGGTTTGCCAAACGTCGGGAAGTCGACACTTTTTAATGCCCTTACAAAGAAGAGTGTTCCTTGTGAGAACTATCCATTTTGCACCATAGATCCATCTGTGGGTGTTGTGGCTGTTCCCGATGAAAGACTTTGGAAGCTGTCCGTTTTTTCAAAATCAACAAAAACAATTCCAGCAGTTATTGAGTTTGTCGATATTGCCGGCCTTGTAAAAGGTGCTTCAGAAGGCGAAGGACTTGGTAATAAATTTTTAGCAAATATTCGTGAGGTAGATGCTATCCTTGAGATGGTCCGCATCTTTCCACTAAAGGGTGACAAGGGCGATGAGATACTTCACGTCATGGGAGACATAGATCCACTTCGTGATATTGAAATAATAAATTTAGAGCTTATCTTGGCTGATTTAGAAACGGTAGCGAAAAGGAAGAATAATATTACCAAAGAAGTAAGAAGAGGAGATAAGGAATTTATACTAGAGGATGAAGCCCTTGCAAAACTTATACCAACCCTTGAGGCCGGTAAATTAGCGAACACAATAAATTTCACAGAAAAAGAAATAGAAAAAGTTAAACAACTAGGACTCTTAACCATGAAGCCATTTATTTATGGACTCAATAAGAGGGCTGGCTCAGAGAATTTAGATGAATCAAATGCTGAAATTTTTAAAGAACTGACTGACTATATAGAAAGCATGGGTTCTAGATATGTGGTGATAGATGCAAAGATTGAGCATGAGCTTATGGATTTTGAGGGGGAAGAAAAGGAGATGTTTCGTAAAGAGCTTGGAGGAGAGGATGATGGGATAAATAGTTTGATTACAGAAGGTTATAAACTTCTAGGTCTTGATACATATTTTACTACAGGAGAAGATGAAACTCGGGCTTGGACTATCAAGAAGGGTAGTACTGCCCCTGTCGCAGGCATGGCTATACACACAGACTTCAAAGACAAATTTATTCGTGCAGAAGTTGTATTCTGGAGTGATTTACTTGAATCAGGAAGCTATGGTGAAGCTCGCTCAAAAGGAAAAGTAAGAACAGAAGGTAAAGAATATATAGTTAAGAATGGTGATGTCGTAGAGTTCAAAATTTAATGCAAAAAGATTGGCTCAAAGTTGAAAAGGTTTTAAAAAGTGGGGGGATTGCTGTAATTCCTACGGATACTTTGTATGGGCTAGTTGCGAGTGCATTTGACAAAAAGGCAATAGAGAAAATTTATAAAATAAAAGAAAGGGACAAAAGTAAGGCTTTGATAGTTCTGATTTCTTCCTTCAAAGATTTGGAGAAATTTGGAATAAAAGTAATTAAGGAGCAGGCCAAAATTTTGGAAAAATTTTGGCCTGGGCAAGTTAGTGTTTTGCTGTCATGCAAGAGCAATAAATTTAAATATATACATAGTGGGACAGGTGAAATAGCTTTCAGAATGATAGGACCTAGAAACAAAAATTTATATAATCTGTTACGGAAGGTTGGCCCCATTGTGGCTCCAAGTGCCAATAGAGAAAATGGAAAGCCTGCCGAGACTATAAAAGAAGCTAAAGAGTATTTTGATGATAAAGTAGACTATTATATAAATAGTGGTAAAAAAGTCGGGGAACCGTCTACTCTAGTTCGGGTAAAAGAGGGTAAGATTGAGGTACTAAGACAAGGTAGAGTTTTTTTGATATAATGGGTCATTATGGAAACAACAATAAAAAATTCAAAATTAACACCAAGATTCTTCTTTATCTCTCTTGGGGTTATTGTCACTCTTATTACTAGCGTATCTTCGTTTCTAGTTTTGTTATTTGAGTCTTTAAATAAAAAGTTCCCTGATGCTTTGAATTCTGTCTATCAATATGGGTACAATAGTTACAATTTTGAGACGATTCGTGCCTCACTTGCTACTCTTATCATATTCTTTCCAGTATTTATATTTATTTCATATCTTTGGCTAAGAGAATCAAAGGAAGATATTGGTTATAACAACCTGACTTTACGTAAATGGATGATTTACCTGATTTTATTCTTGGCAAGTCTTTTGATTGTTATAGACTTAGTCACCCTAGTTCGATATTTTGTTTCAGGAGAGATAACTACACGATTTATATATAAAGTTTCAGGGACTCTCTTAGTAGCTTTCCTTGTGGATTCATATTATTCACTAAAGATGAGGAATGTAAACTTCAATAGCGATAAGTCAAAAAAGTGGGGACTTGTAATTGGAATTATATCAATAATTTTGTTTTCAGGACTAATAGTTTGGAGCTTTGCTGTTATGGGTAGTCCTGCCAAGCAACGTGCATGGAGACTAGACGAGAGAAGAGTAAATGACTTACAGAGTATTCAATATCAGGTTATAAATTACTGGCAACAGAAAGAGAAGTTACCAGTCACACTCTCCGAATTAGCTGATCCTATATCAAGCTTTTCTATCCCCGTTGACCCAGAATTTGAGAAAGGGAAAACTTATGAATATATTCTTGGTGCAGATAAAAGTAAGCTTTCTTTTGACCTATGTGCCACATTTATGGAAGATATGCCAAAGGGTTGGCAAGAAAATAACTACGGAGGACCAGTCATACCTATGATGGCAGTAGAGAAGAGAGATATCGCCACTTCTTCAAGTTTTTATCCTTATCCAGGCGGTGGAGTAAACAATTCCTGGGATCATAAGGTTGGACGCACTTGCTTTACACGTACTATAGACAAGGATTTATATCCAGTATTTAAGAAATAAAGAGCTTTACTTTAAAACAAAATGAAAAATTACGATCATAGAAAAATAGAAAAAAAATGGCAAGGCGCATGGGAGAAGGGTAAAATTTACGAAGCCAAAACTGGTATAAAAGGAAAGACCTTTTATGGACTCATAGAATTCCCATATCCATCAGGAGCTGGTCTTCATGTGGGGCATATTCGTAGTAATACAGCTATGGATATTATCACTCGCAAGCGTCGCATGGAGGGCTATAATGTTCTGTATCCTATTGGATGGGATGCTTTTGGACTTCCTACTGAGAATTACGCTATTAAGATGGGTATAGATCCTGCCAAGGTTACCAAGACTAATACCGATATCTTTAGAAAGCAGTTGAAGTCTGTAGGTTTTGGATTTGATTGGTCTCGAGAGATAGATACTACAGATCCTGCCTATGTGAAATGGACTCAGTGGATATTCTTGCAAATGTATAAGAAAGGTCTTGCTTATAAAGCTCGCACTACTATCAACTGGTGTCAGAGTTGCAAGATAGGTCTCGCAAACGAAGAAGTTGTAGGTGGTGTTTGTGAGCGTTGTGGAGGTCAGGTGGTCAAAAGAGAGAAAGAGCAATGGATGCTTGCTATCACTAAATATGCAGATAGATTAGATAAAGATTTAGACAAAGTAAATTATTTAGATAAAATAAAAATACAGCAGAGGAATTGGATTGGCAAAAGTGAAGGAAGTGAAATTGAATTTCCTGTAAAAAATTCATCTGATAAAATAAAAGTATTTACAACTCGAGCCGATACTATTTTCGGTGCGACTTATGTTGTACTGGCCCCAGATCATGAATTAGTTACAAAATTAAAATCACAAATTTCAAATTGGAGTGATGTTGAGAAATATGTTAAGGAAGTTAAAGACAAGCCAGACATAGAAAGAACTGCCGAAGACAAAGTAAAGACAGGAGTAGAATTAAAGGGAGTAAAAGCTGTAAATCCAGCAAATGGAGAAGAAGTCCCTATATGGATTGCAGACTATGTACTTGCTACCTATGGTACAGGTGCAATCATGGCGGTACCACAGCACGATGAAAGAGATAGAGAATTTGCCACTAAATTTAACTTACCAATAATAGACAAACCACTAGTAGACGCAAAAGAAATTACAGACAAAGTTCATGGTAAAATTGTCACCAAATACAAACTTCGTGATTGGGTTTTCTCAAGACAAAGATACTGGGGTGAGCCAATTCCTATAATACATTGTGATAAATGTGGATATGTTCCAGTACCCGAGAGAGACCTCCCTGTAGTATTACCGAAAGTTAAGTCATATACACCGACCGACAACGGAGAGTCACCTTTGGCCATTATTTCAAAATGGGTCAATACAACTTGTCCTAAATGTAAGGGTAAGGCAAAGCGTGAGACAGACACAATGCCCAACTGGGCAGGTAGTTCTTGGTACTTCTTGCGTTATGTTGATCCTAAAAATAAAAAAGAATTTGCTAGTAAGAAAGCTTTAACTTATTGGATGAAGAATGGAGTGGATTGGTATAATGGAGGCATGGAGCATACTACTCTTCACCTACTTTATTCTCGTTTTTGGCATAAATTCTTGTATGATTTGAAAGTTGTTCCAACTACTGAGCCATACATGAAGAGAACTTCACACGGAATGATACTAGCGAGTGGCGGAGTGAAAATGTCTAAATCAATAGGAAATACAATAGATCCCAAAGACATTGTAAATTCTTACGGTGCAGATACTTTACGTATATATGAAATGTTTATAGGCCCATTTGATCAAGCTGTTTCTTGGAATACAGATAGTATTATAGGATCAAGAAGATTTCTTGATAAGATTTGGAGAATAGGAGAGAGGGTTGGTTCCGACACGACAGAGAATTTATATTTATCTGCTTCATTACAAACGCTTCTTCACAAAACAATTAAAAAAATAGGAGAGGACATAGAGTCTATGAGTTTTAATACAGCGATTTCTTCTATGATGGTTCTTGTTAATGAAATGGAGAAATCAGAAAGTATCAACGAGAAAGATTTCAAATTATTTCTACAAATATTGGCTCCTTTTGCTCCACATATTACAGAAGAGATATGGGCTAATCTTGGCGAGAAGAAATCGATTCATAAAAGTCCTTGGCCTAAATGGGATAAAAAGAAAATTATTGATGATACTGCTAAAATAGCAGTTCAAGTCAATGGCAAAGTTCGTTCTGAGATAATAGTTGGGAATAATACAACGGAAGAAAAAGTTAAAGATATAGCCTTAAAAGACAAGAATATCATCAGCTGGATAGAAGGTAAAATCATCAAACGAGTTATTTATGTAAGGGGTAGAATTGTGAATATTGTAGTCTAGTATTATTAGTTTTTATTGGGTATAATATATTTATTAGTAATCATTATAAAAATTATGGAATCAAAAAAGATTGAATTTTTCAATAAGTTATCATTTATAACATTATTAGCCACTTTGTTTTTGTCTTTGTTTTTCTTTATACCTTATGTTCCTGTAACTCTTGAAGCTAGTAAAGGGTTTCTGCTTTCTGTGGGTACAACTCTTTCTGTTTTCTTCTGGTTAATATCAAGATTAGGTGAAGGAAAATTTGTTTTTCCCAAAGACCGATTAATTCTTTTTGCCGGGGCAATTCCTCTTGTTTTTTTAATTTCATCTCTATTCTCTTCATCTCTATATGTATCACTTTTTGGTAGTGGTTTTGAAATGGGAACCTTTGGCTCAATGTTGATACTGTTTGTCCTCTTCTTTTTGTCATCTATGTATTTTCAGACAGAGAAGCGCTTGTGGTACTTTTTTGGAGCCCTTTTTCTAGGAGCATTAATTCTTTCAGTTTTTGAGCTATTAAATATTTTTATTGGTTTCGGAAGATTTTTTCCTGGTCTTTTACAGGGTGTTTCGTCTGGTAATCTTGTAGGAAGTTGGAATAATTTTGCGCTTCTATTTGGATTAATTATTTTGCTGTCTTTATTTACACTTGAATTTTTAAAAACTAGAGGATTTTTCTTGTTTACACAATATTTTTTACTTGTGACAGGTTTATTTTTCCTTGTTGTCATCAATGTTCCTCTTGTATGGTTATTGGTCGGGGCTTTTTCAATGGTTATGTTTGTTTATAGTGTGTCTATCCAGCATGCTGGTATTAAAATTGTTCATGGAGGTGGTGAAAAGAAAAGATTTCCCTTTGCTTCTCTCGTTGTTGTATTTATTAGTTTGTCTTTCTTAATAGGGAGTAATTCATTGGGGGGTTTAATTTCCAAATATATAAATCTTTCAAATCCCGAAGTCCGTCCTTCTATTGTGACAACTTCTCAAATTGCATGGAAGGCCATTAAACATAATCCACTTTTAGGAACAGGTCCTAATACTTTCGTTATAGATTGGGCTCTTTGGCAGCCAAAGGAAATAGCCCAGACGGTTTTTTGGAATTCTGATTTTAATGAAGGGTTTAGTACCTTGTCTACTTTTGCTGTAACTACCGGTATTCTTGGTCTTTTGGCTTGGATTATGTTCTTTATTATTTTAGTAATAAGGGGAATTCAATCCCTCCGTGTTGCCCTCAAGGATCCGTTGTCAAATTATTTTATTTTAACAACATTTATGATAGCCCTTTACTCATGGATTACTATCATAATTTATACACCAAATATCATAATGATGATGTTAGCTTTTTCCTCGAGTGGTATATTGATAGGAATATTAGTTTACCGACAGGTTATAGGAATTAAAGAATATTCTTTCTTAAACGATCCAAGAAACAGTTTCTTTGCCATTCTTTCATTAATGGTATTTATGATTGCAACTCTATCGGTTACATATTTATACATTGAGAAATTTACTTCTGTTATATATTTTTCAAAAGGCTTAAAAACTGACAACACAATAGAGTCTCTTGCTAATTCCGAAAAAATGCTCATTAATGCTATATCACTAGATAAAAATGATATTTATTATCGTACTCTTTCCCAAATATACATAGCAGAGATAGGGTTGCTAGTGGGTGATGAAAAAATTTCAAAAGATGTTTTAAAATCAAATTTACAGCAATTAATAAATCTTGCACAAAATTCTGCTACTTTAGCTGTAGGTCAGAATTCTAAGCAATATTTAAATTATGTTAATTTGGGGAATGTGTATGCTTCTCTCGTTCCGTTAGCAGTTGATAATAGTTATGAGAGTGCTGTCAGTTCTTATGATAAAGCACGATCATTGGCACCGAACAATCCATCGATAATTTTAGCCAGAGCTCAATTAGAAGTGTTAAAAAAGAATAATGATGATGCTAGAAAATTTATACAAAATGCCTTAGATCTTAAATTAAATTATACAGATGCATTGTTCCTATTAGCTCAGATTGAGGAAAATGAAGGGAATCCATCTGCTGCTATAAAACAGGCAGAACGTGCTGCTCAGTTGACGCCCAATGACCCAACCATATTTTTCCGCTTAGGTTTATTAAGATATAATAACTCTGAATATTCTGCAGCGGTGAGCTCGTTTGAGCAAGCAGTAATGCTTGACCCAAGTTATCTAAATGCAAGATATTTCTTAGGTCAGGCTTATCAAAAAGTTAATCGTACAGGGGAAGCATTAATTCAATTTAAAATATTAAGTGAAGTATTACCAGATAACCAAGATGTTAAAAAAGCAATAGATTCACTTTCAAATATTAGTAATCCTATAACACCAGAAAACACTACGGAAGCTAACACTACAAAAAATAAATCTACTAAATTACCAACAACACAAACACAATAAGTTACTTTAATGCCTAAAAAGATTCTTACATTCTTAAATAAAGAATTTAATGGGATAAACGAAGCCGCCTTACTACTTGGCGGTTTCGCTTTTCTTTCTCAGTTATTAGGCCTCATTCGAGATAGGACTTTAGCTGGCATCATAGGTCCTGGCCCTGTTCTTGATATTTACTATGCGGCTTTCCGGATTCCTGATTTTTTATATATATCCATTGCTTCTCTTGCTTCGGTGACAGTTCTTTTGCCGTTTTTAATGGATAGAATAAAAGGGGATGAAGGCAAAGTCAAAGCCCGTCAATTCTTGAATAATATTTTTAGTGCCTATATGGTCTTTATGGTATTAGCAAGTTTAATAGTGGCTATTTTAATGCCATACATAGCAAGATACATTGCTCCAGGATTTTCTGAATCACAGCTACACTCTTTGGTTGTCACTAGTCGGATTATGCTACTTTCTCCTATATTTATTGGTTTATCTAATCTTATTGGTTCAGTAACTCAACTTTTCAAGAATTTTTTTGTTTTTTCTCTTTCTCCTATATTTTACAATTTAGGAATTTTGTTTGGTATTATTATTTTATATCCCAAGTTTGGAGTTTATGGTTTAGCTTACGGAGTAATCTTTGGTGCAATGCTTCATTTATTTATCCAGATTCCAGTTGTTGTAAGTCATGGGTTATTTCCAAAAATTTCTTTAAAGATAAATTGGCAAGAAATTTTACAAGTCATGAAGCTTTCCCTGCCTAGAACACTAGCTCTTTCTTGTAACAGTTTAGCCTTTATGGTTCTTATTGCTGTGGCTTCTACTTTAAAAGAAGGATCTATATCCCTTTTTACTTTTTCTTTTAATTTGCAATCAGTCCCTGTAGGTATTATCGGTATTTCATATTCAGTGGCGGCTTTTCCAATGCTTGTAAAATCTTTTAAGATGGAAGATATGGATAAATTCATTGGATATATTATAGGGGCAGCTAGACAAATAATATTTTGGACGTTACCAGTTATAGCTCTTATTGTCGTCTTACGTGCACAGATTGTGCGTGTAATTTTAGGAACCAACGCTTTTTCCTGGGCAGATACTAGATTAACAGCTGCTGCGATTGCCCTTTTTGTTGTTTCTTTGGCTACTCAGAGCCTAGTTCTTCTTTTTGTTCGAGGTTATTATGCCGCCTCTCAAACAAAAACACCACTCATTGTCAATACTCTCTCTTCTTTTATGGTTATTGTTTTTGCTTTTATTATTCTTGGTATTTTTAAATATTATCCCAACACTCTTGGTATCGTAGAGTCTATTCTTCGCGTGAAAGATGTAAGTGGTACAATAATGCTCGCCCTACCACTTGCTTATGCTATAGGTTCATTATTAAATTTCTTTTTAATTTGGATTTTATTTAAAAAAGATTTTTTGAAAAAAGGTGAGTCCATGTTACAGAAAACTTTCTTTGAAGTATTGTTAGGTGCTATGACTATAGGGCTTTTCACCTACCTATCATTAAATCTTTGGAGTAAGATTTTAGATATTAATACTTTCCTAGGTATTTTTTTTCAAGGTTTTCTTTCTGGTATTATAGGCATAATTTTTGGAGTCATTGTTTTGTACATATTTAAGAATAAAGAACTGCTCGATATTATTAAAGTTCTTAGCCATAAACTTTCTAGTAAGAATGTTGTTGTTCCAGAGCAAGGCGAACTATAACACACCCTTTCATTTTAAGGGTTTTTTTGTTAGTATAAGGCTATGAATATCAATTCTATAAGAAATTTCTCGATTATTGCTCACATAGATCACGGCAAGAGTACTTTAGCTGACAGAATGCTTGAGGTTACCGGCACTATAGAGAAAAGGAAAATGAAAGCTCAGGTACTAGACTCCATGGAGCTAGAAAGAGAGCGTGGTATCACTATTAAAATGCAGCCTGTAAGAATGGAGCATATTTTGGATGGTCAAAAGTACATACTAAATCTCATAGACACTCCGGGGCATATAGACTTCTCGTATGAAGTATCACGTGCTCTAAAGGCCGTAGAAGGCTCTATATTGCTTATAGACGCGACTCAAGGCGTCCAGGCTCAAACACTTACAACATTACAAATGGCTCGAGATTCGGGCCTGATTATAATTCCTGTTTTATCGAAAATTGATTCCCCTCTAGCCTTAGTAGATGAAGTCAAAATGGAAGTAGCAGTTTTACTTAATATTGATCCCGATACAATTTTACTAGTTTCTGGCAAAACAGGAGAAGGTGTATCAAAGTTACTCGATGAAATAGTAAAAAGAATTCCACCCCCCGATCATCCTAAAGAAATTATAAAAACAGATGGAGCTCGCGCCCTTGTTTTTGATTTCAAATATGATAATCATAGAGGAGTTATAGTCTATGTTCGTGTTGTGGACGGAGAGTTTAAGAAAGGAGAGTCACTTCTTTTTGCGGTTTCCTCAGAGAGATTTATTTGTCTTGAAGTTGGAACTTTTTCTCCAGAAGAAGAAATGAAAGATCAAATAGGAACTGGTGAAATAGGTTATATTGTCACTGGTATTAAAAAGCCAGGTATTGCTTCTGTCGGAGATACTATTACTTATGCTAAAAAGCCAGCCTTGGCACTTCCTGGTTACATGAACCCAAAACCAGTTGTGTGGGCTTCTGTATATCCTGAGAGTCAAGATGATTTCCCTAATCTAAAGCAAGCTTTGTCTCGTTTACGATTGTCTGACTCATCGTTTTCTTATGAAGAAGAATCTTCTGGATCTCTGGGGCGTGGTTTTCGTTGTGGTTTTTTAGGGATGCTTCATTTAGAGATTATTGTTGAAAGATTAAATCGAGAATTCAGCCTAGAGCTTGTAGTTACAATGCCATCAATTACTTATAAGGTTATTTTGAGGAACGGCAAAGAAGAAACTATTTATTCACCACATCTCTTTCCAGATGATGGAACAACCTTAAAGATTTTTGAACCTTGGGTAAATGTGAAAATTATAACCCCCTCAATTTATACTAGCTTTCTGATGCCATTTTTATATGAACATGAGGCAACAATCAAGGGGACAGATAATTTTGGCGACAATAGATCAACCATAGATTTAGAAATGCCCTTACGTGAACTAATGAGGAATTTCTTTGATGATATGAAAAGTTTAACTTCAGGCTATGCTTCTATATCATATGAGATAGGTGAATATAGACCAGCTGATGTTGTTCGGATGGATATTATCTTGGCCAATGAAGTTATGCCAGCTTTTTGTCGTGTAGTATCTCGCAGGAGAGTGGAAGATGAAGCTAAATATCAAGTTGAGAAGTTGCAGAAAATTATCCCAAGACAACAGTTTGCTTTCAAGATTCAAGCCAAGGCCTTGGGACGAATTATTTCCTCTGAGGCCGTTTCAGCTTTTCGTAAGGATGTGCTTATGCATGGAAGTAAGGTGGTAGGAGGAGGGGATGTAAGTCGCAAAAAGAAACTTCTTGAAAAGCAAAAGAAGGGTAAAAAGAGAATGCAATCAAGCGCAAAAATAAACATCTCTCACGAGGTGTTCTTGAAGATGATGCGTAGTAGTAACGACAAGTAATTACTTAAAATAAACCAGGCATGTAAAGCAGAATCATACTTACGATCATTAGTATTGAAATCACAGCGAAAATTCTCTCGATCCTCTTTTTATTTTTTTGATTGAAAAACATGATATAATAATAGCATTAAAGATGTCTGAATTCAATAGGAAAAATACAAACAACTTTTGGCATTCACCGCTAGTACTTATAGTGCTTTTTTGCATTTTGGTATTATTTATGTACAATATTATTGGTTTAATTGAAAAAGAAAGAGAAACTGCTAATAAAAAGAACATAATTTTATCAAATATAGAGACACTTCGAAACAGAGAAAAATCCTTATCTCTTGATATTGAAAAGTTAAAAACAGAAGAAGGGATAGAAGAGACAATTAGAGATAAATATCAAGTTGTAAAAGAGGGAGAGAAAATGGTTGTGATTGTGGACGAAGAGAAAAAAGAGTCTATCGTCTTAGGAGAAGAAAATAAACATGGTTTTATTGAGTGGATTAAAGGTATATTTAAAAATTAAAAATGCGGGATTGGTTTAGTGGTAGAATGCGACCTTCCCAAGGTTGAGGCACGAGTTCGATTCTCGTATCCCGCACATATTTAAAAACACTCCAAAAAGAGTGTTTTTAAATATGTGCGGGTTAGCAAAAGAACTGCTTCTTTTGCGTACGAGAATCGAAGACCTTGAACTTGTATTTTTAAATGAAATTTAAAAATACGCGAAAGGTGTACAGAATCTGTAAGATTCGATAAGTGTACTCACGGTTTCGTATCCTGCACAAAATCATTATTGTAAAAAATGTCAAGATATTATAAAATATAAGTAGGGTCTTATTAATATAATATAAAAATATAATTTTATGATTAGTCAAGAATTATTAGCTTTTATTAAAAAATCAATAAGTGAAGGTTCAACAAAAGAACAGATAAAAATAGCTCTATCGTCAGGGGGATGGTCCGAATCTGACATAGAGGAAGGTTATGTCGTGGCCACGAATCCAGTTTCAAATTATCAATCTATACCACAAGTTAAGACTGAGAATAAGACAGTTTTTGTAGAGTTTGCTGGATTTTGGATAAGAGTACTGGCTTATTTTATTGATGTATTTGTTTGTGTTATTTTTATGATACCATTCTTTGTTTTCTCCGAAGACACTGTTCTTTTAGAGGTTGTATTGTCTATTATTGTTTTATTTTATCTTGTATTTACGACCAAAAAATACCAAGCAACTTTGGGTAAAATGGCTGTTGGTATTAAGGTTATATCTGAAAAATCAGAAAATTTGACTTGGGGTCAAGTAATTTTAAGAGAAACTATTGGTAAAATTATTTCAGGGTTAATTTTTTCAATAGGGTATTTAGCAGTAGCTTTTACTTCAAAAAAACAAGGTTTTCATGATTTAATAGCTAGAACATTAGTTGTTTACAAATAATATATACATATTAAACATTTTATTAAATAATTTAAAAAATTAAATGGAACAACAAAATATAAATTCATCACCTATACCACCCCCTCCTGGTTCACCTTTATTCAAAAAAATACCAGAAACTAGTTTTAATGAAAAAACATGGTTTGATAGATATAAATATATAATAATTTATATTTCGATTTTTGTTGTTATTGTTGCAATTCAATTCCAGAAATATCAAGATGGTGGGATAAAAGATATTCAAGTTTCAGGAGATAAAATTTCCATGATTCTAGAAAACTCTGAAATATTAGCTGATTTAGATACCCCCAAAACGATGTCTTTTTTAGTAAATAATGCTTTTTCATCTAGAAATTTAGGAACCCTTATCGTCATTCCAATGGACAAAGTAAAATATTTAGAACAAAAATATACTGATTTTACTAGTTGCGGATCTCCAGGAGAGGAAGAAGGGAAAAGCAGTATAATTCATATTGGTTTTATTTTGAACAATCCAGATGTTAATAAGACCATGGATAAAATATCAGAGATGGAGAAAGAAGGGAATTTAATGATTGTTGAGATTGATGGATCTGAATTAAAGAATTTAAAAGGATTTAAGGAAGAAAAAATTAAGTATGGTATTACTATAAGTAAAGTTAAACCAGATACTTATTATCTAGTTGATAATATTAAAATTATCAAAGAAAAATATAAATAAAATTTGACGTAGCTGCCTTTTTGTTGACTTGTGTGTATTTCATGTCAATATGTTGCTTATTTGACGACTGTGATATACTAAAATTAGGTAAGGAATTATTAATTAATTAAACCGCCTTCGCATGAAAAGCTATGGCGAGTCAAAGTAAAAATATGAGTAAAGTAATAGTATATAGTACACCTACATGTCATTTCTGCCACATGGCTAAAGATTTCTTTAAAGAGAAAGGAGTAGAATTTGAAGATTTTAATGTGGCGGAAGATTTAGTTAAAAGAAAAGAGATGTTGGATAGAAGTGGCCAGATGGGAGTACCTGTGATTTTAATAAAAGACCAGGTAATAGTAGGTTTTAATAAACCCCAAATAATAGAACTTCTAGGAATAAAAGAGTAGTTTTTTATCTTATAATGAGGTATTATAAAAACACCGTAAATGGTGTTTTTATTTTGCCTCTGTAGTTCAATGGATAGAACAGTCCCGTCCTAAGGGATAGATATCAGTTCGATTCTGGTCAGAGGCACTTTTATTTTTCAATTAAATATGATAAAGTAAGACCATGGAAGAAGAGACAAGGAAGCTTATCGCTGACAACTATGCCTTGAATAAGGAGAACAATGAGATGCTTAGAAAGCTCATTACTTTTCAAAAATGGAATCAGATTTATAAGATTGTTTATTGGACAATAATTATCTTTTCAGCTATCGGAGCTTTTTATTTCATTAAGCCAATTATGGAGAGTTTAATGAATGTTTACACAGGAGGGATTGGTGTGTCCAATGTAACTAATTTTGGAGATTTAAAAAATCTCGGAAGCAATAAAGAAATACAAGACATGCTCAAGAGTTTGAATAATTAAAAGTTTAAAGTTAAATAGTAATATGCCGAGATAGCTCAGTTGGTAGAGCGCTCCCCTGAAGAGGGATAGGTCCCCAGTTCAAATCTGGGTCTCGGCACCAAGACAGTACAAATAGGTTTGGCGGGGGTTAATGAGTGGGCGTGCCGAAGGCACGCCCACGCTGTTTGTGTTTGGTTTGCAATGGAATTTGAAAAATCCGGCGCGCTTGCGCGCACTATTTTGTTTTGGAGGAGGAGGTTCGAGCCAAAGACTTTTTTGGCAGCAACCTTTTTATCCAAAAGGTTGCAATCCAATGCAATTTTTTTCATATTTTGAGCCTCTTTTATCCATTCCTGCATCGGTTCGAGCCAATGTTTTTGTTTTTGTTGATTACGAGATATTTCTTCCTCGAGCGACTTCTTCTCGGATAATAATTTTGCTTTTTCAATACGATATATTTCTTTTTCAATATCTTGGTCTAGATAGCCTTCAAGAAGTCGCTCAAGCTTTGTAGAGATATCTCGTATTCTTTTTTGATTCTTTTCAACAAAAACAGAAACGGATTGGGCGGATTCCATTTTGTCTCCTTCTAACCTTGTATTTAAATAATCCGCCCAATCTTGTGGCATAGAAACTTTTGAAAGAAGTGATGAAATTTGTTCGTCCAAGATTTCCTGGCGAATACAGGATTCTCCACATTTCATATCTCGTCTTTTCTTGGAACAATGATAATAAGTATAGTAATGTTCTTTACCACTAATTTGCTTCTTCACCCTGTATTCGCCAGTTATCATCATTCCACAAGTGCCACAATTTATGAGTCCACAAAATACTTGTGGGTCATTTTTACTATTCAATCTTGGACGACTTCTTTCCTTCATCACTTCTTGCACTCTATCCCAAAGTTTCTTGTCCACAATTGGCTCAAACTTTCCTTCGTGTACTTCACCCGCATATTTAAAATGCCCGTAATAGAATGGATTGGAGAGGATAAAAGTCGCACGGGTTCGGTGGATTTTCTTTCCGTGTTTCGTCAAAAGTTGGTTTTTCGCCAAAAACATACCGATAGTATCAAGCGTTTGATTACCTTGTGCATACATCTCAAACGCTTTCTTTATCACAGGCGCGGACTTTGTATCTATTACAATAGTTTTCGTTCTACTATCATTAATATATCCTATAGGCGAAAGCCCTGGATATTCTCCGCGCCTAACTTTTTGGCGTAAACCTCTTTTGGTATTTTCGGAAAGAGAATCCACATAATACTTACTCTGTCCGAACGCCATATTAAGCATGAACTTACCTTGCGAAGTAGAATCACACCAAAATCTTGGGAATTTTAGGCTCGCAAGTATTCCTGTGTCGAGGAGATAAATAATCTTTCCACCATCAATACTATTTCTTGCGAGACGATCCGGATGCCAAGATAGAATAGAATCGGCATCGCCCTTTTCTATACACTTCATTATTTCATTGAAAATAGGTCTGCCTGGAATTTTCGCAGATTGTTTTTCAATAAATTCTTGGGCGATGTCTAATTTTTCTATCTTGGCATAGTCTCTCAACTCTTGGAGCTGTGCCTCAATACTCAATACTTGCTTATCCTCGACATCTGTTGACTTGCGAGCATACAAAAAGAACTTTTGTGACATATATTTTAAAAGCAGAAATGGATATTCTAGTGTTGAAACCTTAACGCAAAGTTAAGATAGCTAGAATATCCATTTCTGCTAACTTTGCTAATAATTTGGTTTCAACATTAGAAGTATATCACTTTTAAAATAATCACAAAATTCTTTTTGAATAAATTAGTAAAAATTGCATTGGATTTCGAACCTCCTCCTCCAAAACAAAAGAGTGCGCCTCGCCGAAGGCGGGGCGGGAATTCTAGCCCAGAATTCATTGGCGAAAACAGGCGAAACAGCGTGGGCGTGCCTTACGCACGCCCACTCATTATCTTCTTCGGAACCGATTTGTTCCATTCTGGTGTGGTTATACGATTCCGCTCGAACCTATTTTATTAAAAACTAATAAATGTATCTCTAGCGTTCCCCGCGTGCTAAAGCACCTCTGTGCAGTAGCACAGAGCTTTCTCAAAGAGAAAGTGCGGGGAAACGCTAAACGGCTCAAATACCAACAAATGAGCCGTTAGAGAAAATGGACTCGGTTTTGCGAAACTAAATTGCGGGAGGGAGGATTCGCAAAACCGAGACTTATTCTTTTTGAATTCGGCGGGATTGGGTTTGGGTTTCCGCCCCGCAGGAGGGTGCGGGAGGAATGCGGGGCGGGGACTTTTTGGATTTTTGGCGAATAAAAAATTGTTACTTTATATCGTCAAGAAACTTTTTTGTATACTTATCGGGTATGGAAATAATCTTTGATTGTTTCCAAATTGAATCGAATTGTGAAGAAAGCATTTCTGCAAATTCCTTGCTCTCAATAATGAATCCGAAACATTCTTTTTTTGATGAGACAAAAACTACTTTATTTTCATATATCCAATAACCCATAGAAAATTCTACTTCTTTGGGTGCTAATCTAATTTCTCGCAGAAAATTTTCTCCTACGCCAAGATAAGGATGTTTCTTTATATCAACTTTCTGACTTTGTGGCCAAATTGCTCGGTTATAAATATTTCTTTTTATACGTTCTTTATTTAATTTCCTAAAAAAATCTTCACCTAGAATTTCAAGCATTGCTTTTATTGGCCAATATGTTTTTGTTTCAATATTACTATATAAAAGTATATCTTTAAGTACATGCGAAACTCCATCTTTACCTTCAAAAAACTGAAGTCTAGGGCTTGTAATTATATTACCTTTTTGAAGTTCAAAAAATAAATTATGAATTTCATTTTTCCCTTTTTCTAATTCTTTTATTTTTTCATCTAAAATATTTTTTATTTGTTCTTCTTTACATGTTAAAAATGTTTTAATCCCATTTTTTTGAGATTCAATGACTATCCCATTTTTTTGTAAATTTTTAAGAAAGCCATATAAAGATGGGCGAGGAAGCCCAGCCTTTTTCGCTAAATTTCCAGCTGTCTGTTCTCCGTTTTCAAGAAGATACAGAAATATTTTAATTTCCTCATCTTTAAGTCCTAATTTCTCTAGTGTTTTATCTATCATAAGTAGAGTATATCAAAATTATTACAGTGTTGTCAAATTTGCGCAACACTATATACACTATTTGACATAGGGTATATACTATCGTTAAATAAATATTTTTTTAACAATTTAATACAAATATAATGAAAAGAATAAATTTTTTGATGTTACTTTTTGTTGTTGCAATAGTAACTCTGACTTTCTGTGGTCATAAAAAAACAGTTAAACAAATAATGATTAAAAAGGAACAAGAGTCAAAGCCAAAAAAAGAAACACCTGTCCTTACAATGAAATCAATTGTTTTTATCCCTGTTCGTTTTCAAACAACCGAACTTATAAATTCGACTGAATTATGGGGAAATACAAATGATTTAATTAGTTTGTTTTCTGTCACTCTTTACTTCTGTGATTCGTCGGGAACGAGATATTCGCTTCTTTTAGAAGCAAGTAAATTTTTAAATACGAGTCATATAATTCATCGTGATTTTAACCCAGACGAAATAATAAATGACGCAGATAGTAGAAGGAGGGAGAATACCTTTACTAGAACAAAAAATTTTTACTATTTAATAAAAACAATTCCATTAGCTGAATTGCGGATTGAAACTATTCCTGGGAAAAATGAGGTTTTTAAGATAAAACGTCAACGTGGTGATACCGAGATATATTATCCAGAGATTGAAGAACTGTGGTATCCAGGTATGTTCTATTAATTGTAAAAATTAAATTGATTAAAATTCAAAAAAATGGAAATCATTATTAACCCTTCAGAAAATCTTAAATTAGGAGATTTTCTGAGAATATTAAATTGCAGTGTCGAAGCTTACGGAAATACCCGAGTAAGACATAAATGGCAATTTAATAAAGAAAAACTATATCATTTAAATTGTCTATCTGCTTATGATAAGGCAAGAATTAAAGCTATGGATGAATTAAAATATGAAGCTCATTCTAAATTTAAAAATGAATATCAAATTTGTTTAATAACAAAAGAACTTGAGAAAAATTTTGTGATAGAAAGAGGAGATGATATTCGTTGGAATGAATGGGATTGTTATTTAGAAAAGTCCTTTGAGATTTGTTGTAACCTAACATTGCAAGCAGAGGTTTATAGAGTTAGTAAAAAATGATAAAGATAAGACGCAAAATATTTATATTTGCGTCTTTTTTTTAGATTTTTTTCTTAATCTTGGTTCGCCAAAAATCCAAAAAGTCCCCGCCCCGCATTCCTCCCGCACCCTCCTGCGGGGCGGAAACCCAAACCCAATCCCGCCGAATTCAAAAAGAATAAGTCTCGGTTTTGCGAATCCTCCCTCCCGCAATTTAGTTTCGCAAAACCGAGTCCATTTTCTCTAACGGCTCATTTGTTGGTATTTGAGCCGTTTAGCGTTTCCCCGCACTTTCTCTTTGAGAAAGCTCTGTGCTACTGCACAGAGGTGCTTTAGCACGCGGGGAACGCTAGAGATACATTTATTAGTTTTTAATAAAATAGGTTCGAGCGGAATCGTATAACCACACAATATAAAAATACCCGTTAGGGTATTTTTATATTGTGCCGAGAAAGCACATGACCTGCTTCATGTGCGTCCAGATTTGAAAGATTATTCATTAAAATTATTAATATAATTTTTTGAATAATACCCGACTAAGTAATAGTCAAATCTGGGTCTCGGCACCACATAATTTTTTTTCATTTAGTGTTATAATGAAACTATGGAAAATTTTAAATCAATATTAGTATTAATAATAATTCTAGGCATTGTATCGCTAATTGGTTTTTGGGCGATTTCGACCATAGAATCTGGTGATGATCATTTAAGTAATCAACAGCAAAAAGAATTAGAAAATAAGAATAAAGAATTAGAGAAAGAGATTGTAGCTCTCAAAAATCAAATAAAAGAAATTGTTGCCAATAATGAAAAAGAATTAATGAATACAAAGGAAGCTCCGTCTGAAGAAGATGCAACCAAGCAAGCAGGGTCAGTACAGCCAATCGTAAAGGATCCTGCTACTACAGAGCCCGCTGTCTTAAAATATCAAACTTTAATAAACGAGCTCCAGAAAATTCTAAATAGTAAAATGATTTTAAAGAAAGGATCTCAAGGGGTAAGTGTTGGCTCTGTACAAAAGTTTTTGAATATTTATAATAAAACTTCTAATAGGGTAGACAATGATTATGGAACGAGTACAGTGACAGCTGTAACTAAATTTCAAAAGGATCAAGGTATAACAGTGTCGGGAGAGACAGGTGTTACTACTACTTCAAGGATGATAGATTGGTTGAAGAAACAATAAAATCATAATTTCAAAAGCGGTTGGGCGTAGCCCAACCGCTTTTGAAATTTAATCTAAATTGATTTAACTTTTAACTTTGTTTCTTTATTTTTATCTATCTTTGGCAATTTAATGATTAAGAGCCCATGCTTCTCAATAGCTTCAGCTTGCTCTGGATCAACTTCTTCAGGAAGAGACATTGTTCTTGAAAATGTTCCCCAATATAATTCTTGAACAACATAATTTTCTTTACCGATAGATTGATTCTCTTCTCTTTTACCACGAATAGAAATAGTATCACGAGTTATGTTTATAGATAGATTATCAGGGTGCACTCCTGCTATCATAGTTTGGATAATTATTTCACCTTGTGTTTGATATAAGTCTACAGTAAGTTCAGCTTCTTGTTCTTCTTCCCATTTAGAATCTTTATCATTATCTCCTAATCCCTCCACATCTTTACCATTTAAAACAACTTTTTTCGATTCTTCCTCTTTAGGGTTTTCTTCTTCTTGGTCTTCCATGCGTATACTGCCTGTAAGACGTTCTAAAAATGATCTCTTTTTCATCATATATAATTTATGAGAGTTTTTCTACTACCCCCATACGTTTTAATTTCTCAAATATAAGAATGTTAATAATAGCGACGACCCACAAGAACCCAAAAACAGAAAGGAAATTTTCACCACTACCTTTCATTATAAAAAAATTAAAGACACTATGCAAGGTGATAGCACATGTTATCCCCATAGTAAGGTAAATTATTTTATTTTGTTTCGAATAAAATGATAAACCAAGGGCACTGCCGATCATTCCACTTGAGATGGCATGTAATAAGGTTGACCCCAGAAAACGTAAATTTCCAGTAAGCATACCCACGATACTATCACTTGTACTCATTGGTTTTATAAGGTATAAGACATTTTCAAAAGCCGCAAAACCCAATGCTGTAACGATAAAATACATAGGAAAGTCTATGGGTTTTCTTATTATATTATTGCCAAAAATTATAAATGAAATTCCAATTAATTTTAATAATTCTTCTATAGCAGCCCAAACTATGATTTGAATAGTATTGTCTTGGATTAAATCCATTGAGAATTTTTCCATCCACATAGCAACTAGTACCATAATAGCTCCTAATATAAAAGATATTATAACTAATCCTATTGGTTCAGGTTCATCCCTGTCTTCTTGATACATCCAAAACCAAAGCCATAAGATAGCTGGTACGACCCCGCCTAGTATTGCGAATAGAATTGTTTTTGGTTCTGTCATTATAATATTATATAGGCCACTTCTCCACCATCAATAATTTCTTATTATCTATTGGCATTATACTCCATATCTCTTCGGTCACGAAAGGCATGAATGGGTGAAGAATTTTTAATGATTTTTCTAATATTTCTAGTAGAAGTGTTTGTCTTGATATTTTTTGTCCTTCATCACTTCCTAATAGTATTGATTTACTTTCTTCTATTATAATATCTGCAAAGGTATGCCAGATATAATGATAAATTTTTTCTGATGCTAGATAGAACCGAAAATTCTCCATATCTGTCGTAATATCTTTAATTTCTAAATTAAATTCATCCATGATTTTTTTATCTTGTTCATTTAATTCAGATTTTTTAAAATTCTGGTCTTGAATACTAGACATTACAAAGCGAGTTATGTTCCAAAGTTTATTGGCAAAGTTTTTATAGCCTTTAATTCTATCTCTTGATAGGGCTAGATCCATACCAGGAGTATTACCAACAACAAGAGCTATCCGTAAAGCGTCGGAACCGTATATGTCAATAAGTTCAATAGGGTTTACTACATTACCTTTTGACTTACTCATCTTTTCTCCCTTTTCATCATTTACTAGTCCATGAAGATAAACATTTTCAAAAGCTACCTCATCATGAAGATAAAGAGCAAAGATAACCATTCTAGGTATCCATTTAAATATCAAATCTCTTCCTGTTTCCATAACATTTGTTGGGTGATAGATGTCTAAATCTTGTGCATCTGGATATCCAAGAGAAAGGAGAGTCCATTGTCCTGAAGAGAACCAAGTATCAAAAGTATCAGTATCTTTACGAAGTAGACCTCCGCAATCACAAACTTTTAGTTCATCACTTAAGTCTGAAAATCCTTTTTTACAAGAATTACAAATTTTAGCTGGAATAGGGATACCCCAAACAATCTGGCGAGAGATATTCCAGTCGATAGTATTTGTCATCCAGTAACGGAAAATCTTCTCGTAGTTTTCTGGGAAAAATTTAATTTTACCGCTATTAACTGCTTCTAGTGCTCTGTCTGCTAGTGGACGCATTTTTACGAACCACTGATCTTTAATTTGTGGTTCTATAATAGTGTTGCATTTAAAACATACTTTGACATTGTGCTTATAGGCTTCATCTATTTTCACTAAGAGACCCTTTTGCTTTAGCTTCTCTATTATCATTGGGCGAGCTTTTGAAATGTGTATACCTTCAAATTCTCCAGCAATAGGAAGAAGTTTACCTTTCCAGTCTATAATCTGTTCTTTTTCTAGATTGTGTCTTTCTGCAATTTCAAAGTCTACTTGGTCGTGCCAAGGTGTGATGGTCATAACTCCTGTTCCAAATTCCATATCTACACTTTCGTCTTTTATAACAGTTGCAGTTATAGGACCATTAATCCATTCTAGATCTATTTTTTGCCCATCTTTATAATCAGCATATCTTTTATCATCAGGATGCATTACTACGTATTTGTCTCCAAATTTTGTTTCAGGACGAGATGTACTTATTACGAAAGGGCCGTATTGCATGTAATAGAAAGGTTCTGTTCTTTCTTCGAACTCTGTTTCAACTTCTGAAAGGGAAGTCTGATGTTTAGCACACCAGTTCACTATACGGTCTCCACGATAAATCAAACCATCCTTAAACATTTTATCAAAAGTTATTTGAACATTTTTTACTACTTCAGGATCTAAGGTAAACTTTTCTCTAGACCAATCGCAAGATGCTCCAAGTCTACGAACATCGTTTTCCATGAATTCTTTATTTGCGATCGTGAAGTCGTAAATCTCTTTATATAAATCTTCAGGCTTCATGTCGAAACGTGAACGTCCTTCTTTTTCTAATTTTCTTTCATAAACTATTTGTGTTTCAAATCCTGCATGATCAGCTCCAGGCACCCAAAGAGTACGTTCGCCCTTCATTCTGTGGTATCTGGTCATGATATCTTCTAGAGTAACAAAAAGAGCATGTCCAGCATGTAGTTTACCGTTGGCATTTGGAGGAGGCATAACTATAGTAAAAGGTTTAGCGTCTTTATCCGTCACACCTTTTTCAATACAAACATCAGGATTGAAGAAACCACTATCTTCCCAGATTTTATAAATTCTCCCTTCCGTTTCCTTTGGGTCGTATGGATTAAGTAGTTTAGGGTCAATGTTTGGTTCTTGCATATATAAAATATAGCATATTTTAAAGCGGAATTAAAATAGTCTTGACTTTACTAGATATTAGAAGTAGTCTGAAATAGAAAAAATATTTAAAATCACTTTTATAAAATTAAAAAATGGATCAGATATTAAGTATTATTGCTGCATTATTATCCTTATCGGTTTCGATAATAGGATTACCTCTTCAGATTCACACCAATTACAAACTAAAAAAAGTTATTGGATTAAGACCAGAATTGTTTCTTATTTCATTTTTGTCATATGCAGTTTGGTCATTAAGAGCTTATTTCATTAATGACTGGTATATGTTTGTAGCATATTTACCAGGTGCAATATTTTCTTTTGTAATTTTGGTTCAGATTAAATTATATAAAAAGCCCTAGAGTAATTTCAAAAGGCTTTTTATTTTTTTACAAACTCAAATTACCTTCAGCTTTAATTTTATTTATATTTTTTACAAACTTTTTATTTTTTGCTTGATAGTAACCAGCAATAGCAATCATAAGAGCATTGTCGCCAGTTAGAGCCCTGACGGGGAAGTGAACTTTAGTATTTAGGAAGTCGGACTTCCTAAGTTTTTTAATTTCTTTATTCATTTGCTCTTGAAGATAAGTATTGGCAGAGACTCCACCTCCCACTATGAGGGTTTTGATTTTATATTGTTTGATAGCCTTGATAGTTTTGTGTACAAGAGTTTCTACTACTGCATCTTCAAATTCTTTTGCAATCTTTTGCTTTATATTTATGTTTTCCAATACATTTGGATTTTTTTCTTTCAAGTCTCGTATTAGATAGAGTACGGCTGTTTTAAGTCCAGAGAAAGAGAAGTCATAATCCTTAGAATAAATCATTGGACGTGGAAGAATTATTTCGTCGCTCGTCATATTCTTTCCGTCAGCACGCAATAAAATTCTGCTGAATTTTTTGCTAATGCTCGGCTCGACAGCCTGTGCAATGCTTCCTGAAAGAACACGACTTCGCTCCTCATTGGCCAATCTTGATATTTCTGGACCTCCTGGGTAAGGAAGGCTCATCATACGAGCCACTTTGTCGAAAGCTTCTCCAGAGGCATCGTCTCTTGTTTGTCCGAGTTTTTTATACTTGTGCCAATTTTTTACTAATATAAGTTCAGTATGTCCTCCAGAGACTAGAAGCGAAAGCATTGGGAATATTTTTTCGTTTGTATCTACTTTAAAAGTTTTTCCTTTTTTAGGGAAAATAGAAAAGATATGACCCTCCATATGATTCACTGGGACTATAGGGATATTATATTTTAGAGATAATTCCTTGGCGAAGACTATTCCTGTCCAAAGTGCTGGCTCAAGTCCTGGGCCTGTCGTTACAGCTATGGCATCTATTTTCTCTATCTTTATTTTTGCGTCTTTGAGTGTTTTTTCTAGAACAAGAGGTAAATTTTTGATATGTTCTCTTTTGGCCATAGCAGGGAAGACACCCCCATATTCTTTATGGATTTCAATTTGTGAATTTACATTATTTGCCAAAATCTTAAAAGTATCACTTTTGCTCAGTCTTTTCACTTCTACTATGGCTATGGCCGTCTCATCACAAGATGTTTCAATTGCTAATATTCTCATGAAAGTACTATATCACAAGGGTTTTTATTTGCCTATCGTTATGGTAGAATGAAAATATATGAAAAAAGAAAGATTAGGATTTAATATATCTATTATGGGAATAATTACATCTGGTAAAGATACTCAAGTAAAATTATTTAGAGATAAGTATAATTTACAACCAGTAGAAACTGGATTATATACCAGAAATCTTTTAAAAGAAAAAAGTAAAAATGGAGATTGGGCAAGGAGGGCAGCAAGCAAGGGAGGAGCATTGCCAGTAGTTTTAATGAAGGAATTTATATCTAAAGAAATAAAGAATAAACCCAAGAACAAAGATCTTGTATTTGTAGGTGGTCCATGGTTAAAACCAGAAGCACAATTAGTTGTAAAATTAATGAGAGAAAATAATAAAAAATATTTTGTTGTTTATATTACTTTACCAAAAAAAGAAATTTATAGAAGATCATTAAAAAGAAAACAAGATGAAACAGTAAAAGATGTTTACAAGGTGCTTGATGAAGAAAAAATTATAAAACAAAGAATAAAAGTTTATGAGAACCAAATTAGTAAAACTATAAAATATTTTGATAATCTAAATATTCTTAAAAAGATAAACGGTAATCAATCTATTGAAAAAGTTCATCAAGATATAGAGAAAGCATTAGATTATTTTAAAAAGTTAAATAAAAAATAATTTATGAAAATACTCAATGAATTACTAAATGACATAGCTATACTAGAAACGCACGGGAATATCGATGCTGGAGTTTCTTCGATATCACTTGATTCAAGAGCTATTTTACCTCATTCGTTATTTGTTGCTCTAGTGGGTAATGTTACAGATGGTCACAATTTCATAGACGAAGTTATAGAGAAAGGTGCGAAAACCATTGTTTATGAAAAAGATATAGGAGAGTTTAGGGGAGGAATTACATATATAAAAGTTGCAGATAGTCATGAGGCAGTAGGTTTACTCGCAAGTAATTTTTATGGTAATCCATCTCAGAAAATGAAACTTGTAGGAATTACAGGTACAAGTGGCAAGACTACGACAGCCACACTTCTTCATCAGCTTTTTCGTGACTTAGGATACAAGGCAGGACTCATAGGTACTGTAGTAAATAAAATAAATGATTTTTCAGAAGAGGCTCATCGCACGACCCCAGATGCTGTAACTTTAAATGAACTTCTTGCTCGCATGGTAGATGAAGGCTGTGAATATTGCTTTATGGAAGTTTCTTCGCATTCAGTATCTGAGAAGCGTATTTCAGGGCTTCACTTTGTCGGAGGTATATTTACAAATCTATCACTTGATCATTTAGATTATCATAAAACTTTAGATAGTTACGCTGATGCTAAGAAAGAATTCTTCGATATGATTCCTATGGCAGGTTTTGCTATTGCAAATATAGACGACGAGAGAGGTGAATACATGCTTTCTACCACTAAGGCTCACACTTATACATTGAGCTTAAAGAAAAAAGCCAATTTCAATGAAAGATTTGAATCAAGACTTATAGGAGAATTTAACGCTTATAACTTGCTTGGAATTTATGCTGTGGCAGTTTTGCTTGGCCAAGAAAAGGCTAAGGTTATTGAAATTATTAAGAATCTAGAAGCTGTTCCTGGAAGATTTCAATATTATAAATCTGACAATGGTGTCATAGGTATAGTGGATTATGCTCACAAGCCAGATGCTTTAGAGAATGTTCTTAAAACAGCCAATGACATGAAAGGAAATGGCAAGCTTATTGTCGTTGTTGGCTGTGGTGGAGATAGAGATAAGAGTAAGCGTCCGATAATGGCGAAGATTGGTTATGACATGAGCGACATTCTTGTTCTTACTTCCGATAATCCTCGTACTGAAAAGCCGGCCGATATATTAGAAGATATGAGAAAGGGAATAGACGGCCTACCAACAGATAGCAAGGTATATATAATTCCTGACCGTCGTGAAGCGATTGCAAAGGCCTGCTTGTCTGCAGTCCAAGGTGACATTATTCTTATCGCAGGAAAAGGCCATGAGACATATCAAGAAGTGAATGGAGTTCAGACTCATTTCGATGATTTAGAGGAGCTTCATAAATATTTGAAATAGAATGCAGAATTACAAACAACAATTTAAGGGGAAGAAGATTACAATTATGGGATTAGGACTTCTCGGTAGGGGTCTTGGTTATACGAAGTTCTTGGCAGAATGCGGAGCAGATTTGACAGTGACTGATTTAAAGACCAAAGAACAACTTAAGGCTTCAGTAGAAGCAATTAAGAATTACGAATTAAAAATTAAGAATAAAAATAAAATAAAGTTTGTATTGGGGGAGCATAGGTTAGAAGATTTTAGGGACAGAGATATGATAGTTAAAAATCCGGGGATACCCCTTGATTCTATTTATATAAAAGAAGCGAGAAAGAATGGTATTCCAGTCGAGATGGATGTGTCTTTATTTGCAAAGTGTACCCCTGAAGTCATGATCATAGGAGTGACGGGTACCAGAGGAAAGTCTATGACTACGACTCTTATATACGAGATACTTAAAGCTAATGAGAAATTCTTAAAGAAGAATGTGTATGTAGGAGGAAATCTTCGTGGAGTAGCGACCTTACCTTTACTTAAGAAAGTTAAGGCGGGGGACATTTTAGTTTGTGAGCTTGATTCTTGGCAATTACAAGGTTTTGGTGAAGCTCATATTTCTCCACAGATTTCTGTTTTTACTACATTTATGCCTGATCATATGAATTATTATAAAGATTCAATGGAGAAATATTTCGATGACAAGGCGAATATTTTTAAATATCAAAAAAGTGGAGACACTTTAGTAATCCTTCCAGATATGAAGAAGTGGATAAAGAAAGAAGACGTAAATGGCAAATTAATTATCGCAGACAAGAAAAATGTTGATACTTGGAAGTTCAATGTTAAAGGGGACCATCATAGGAACAATCTGGCTTGTGCGGTAAAAGTTGCTGAAGTACTAGGTATTCCAGAAATAAAAATTAAAAAAGTTGTTTCAAAGTTTGAAGGATTAGAGGGACGTCTTCAACTTTTAAAAATTTACAAAGGCATAAAGATTTACAATGACAACAATGCCACAACCCCCGAGGCTACGATCGCTGGTCTTGAAGCATTAGTTTCCCCTAGGCACGGCCTAGGGGAAAGGAAAATTGTGCTTATTTGTGGGGGAGCAGACAAGGGTTTAAATCTTGATAATTTTACAAAAGCTGTAAATAAGTATTGCAAGGCGGCGGTAATGATCCCAGGGACGGGAACGGAGAGGTTGATTACCAATTACCAATTACTGATTACTAATGAAGTAGGAAGGGATCTGAAGGATATAGTAAAGACTGTGCTAGGCAAGGCCTCACGCGGGGATATAATCCTTTTCTCCCCAGCATTTGCCTCCTTTGGAATGTTTAATAATGAGTATGAAAGGAATGACTTATTTATGAAAATTATTAAAAAATTAAAATAAAATGCAAAAATTTGAAATTAAAAACAGAAAAGGTCTAAAAATTGTTGGAGAACTTTTGATACCAGAAAATTCTGTTGGTTTATCTTTTGTAATGCATGGACTAAGTGGGTATAAAGAAGAACTTCATATTAAATTATTGGCTGACACACTTTTTGAGAATAATTATATAGTAGTAAATTTTGATGCAACAAACTCAAGAGGAGAAAGTGAGGGAAAGTATGAAGATGCAACTTTTCAAAAACACTACGACGATTTAGTTGATGTGATAAATTGGTCAAAAAATCAAGATTGGTATGTAGAGCCTTTTATTCTAGCTGGCCAAAGTATGGGTGGTTTTGCGGTAACAAAATATGCAGAAGAATTTCCTGGTGAAGTAAAAGGTTTATTCCCTTATGCTGCGGCTTTTTCTGGGAAAGATAGTTTTGAAACTTATAGTAAACTTAAACCAAAAGAACTTAAAGATTGGAAAGAAACAGGTTGGATCTATCGGACTAGTAAATCAAGAACAGATTTTGAGTTGAGACTTCCTTGGTCACATATGGAAGAAAGATTGAAGCACGATTTAAAACCAATGGCACATAAAATTACTATGCCAGTATTATTTGTTGTAGGAGAAGATGATATAAGTTGTCCTCCAAGCGATCAAAAGAAATTTTATGATTTACTTCCAAAAGATACAATAAAAGAATTTCATATCGTAAAAGGAGCAGGTCATGTATTCCGTGAATCTCAACACTTAAATGAATTAAAAGAAATATTTAATAATTGGTTAAAAAATTTAAAATAATATGAAAAAAGTTTATTTAATTCATGGTTTTGAAGGAAGTCCAAATGGTGGATGGAGACCGTATTTAATGGGAGAGTTAGAAAAGCAAGATATTTATTCATTTGCATTATCTATGCCGACTCCAGATAAACCTATTGTGTCTGAATGGCTATCAGAAATAAAACATTATGTGGATAGAGATATCAATGATGATGTATATCTAGTGGGACATAGTCTTGGGGGTACTGCAATACTACGTTATTTAGAACAATTTAATTCTCATAATATTAAAGGTGTTATTATTGTGAGTGCACCGTGCATGCGTACAGAAGTTAATAAGAAAATATGGAGTTTTTTAGAGACTAATTTTGACTGGTCAGTTATTAAAAAATCAATACAAAATGTTATAGTTATTCATGGTGATAATGATCCACTTGTTCCAATTTCTGATGCGGAGAAAATTTCTAATGAATTGAATGGTGAATTAATAATCATTCCAAACGGTAAGCATTTGAATGGTTCAGCTGGATATACTCAATTACCTGAAGCATTATTAGCAGTACTTAAAATAATAAAATAATATGATGAAAAAAGTAGAAATTGGAGCAATATATAAGCATTATAAGGGAACCAAGGTGAAAGTCTTGGGTGAAGCCTTACATAGTGAGACTATGGAGCCGATGGTTGTTTATATGCACCTAGAGGACGGAGCTTCTTGGGTTCGTCCAAAGAAAATGTTTTTGGAAAGTGTTTTAGTAAAAGGTAAAAAGATAGAGAGATTCCAGAAAATTAAACAAGAAATTTTAATAAAACCAAGTAAAAAATAATATGCAAGATTTAGATTTATCAAAAATTAATAATGTTCACTTTATTGGTATCGGAGGGATTGGCGTCTCAGCGGTGGCTAGGATGATGAAGGCGATGGGTAAGAATGTGACAGGGCAGGATATGCAAGATGGTGAGATTGTGGAAGAGCTTAAAAAGCTTGATATAGATATAAAGGTTGGACATCAGTCGTATGAAGCTATACCTGAGGATACTGATTTAGTCGTTTATACTGTGGCTATCGAGACCTACGACAAGGAGCTTTTTGATAAAATAAAAAATAAGGAAGTCGGACTTCCTTATCTTTCATATGTGAAAAAATTTATAGCTAAGTCGTATCCTGAAATGCTTGGAATTATAAGTAAAGATAAGTATACAATAGCAGTTTGTGGTACACACGGGAAGACGACTACGACTGGCATGCTCGCTCAAATTTTCAAAGATGCGAGTTTGGACCCGACCGTAATTGTTGGTTCATTACTTAAAGACAAAGAGGGGAATCGTACAAATTTTATAGGAGGAACCCCTAATCGTGCCGACGGGCAAGAATATTTCATTGTTGAAGCTTGCGAATATCGTCGGTCATTTTTGAAAATAAATCCAAATATTTTGGTGATTACAAATATAGATGAAGATCACTTGGACTACTATAAAGACATAGAAGATATCAAGAGTGCATTCCATGAGATGGCTATGAAAGTGCCAAGTGATGGATTTATAGTATGTAACGTAAATGATGATAATATAAAAGATGTAGTAAAAGATATAAATGCGCGTGTTATAGATTGGCAGGATTATTTTGATGCTAATTTGAAACTTAAAATTCCCGGAGTTCACAATAAGAAGAATGCTGCCGCTTCGATAGCTACTGGAGAAATCTGTGGCATTGAAAAAGAAAATGGAAGAAAGTACATTGCAGAATTCTCTGGCACTTGGCGACGATTTGAATTCAAAGGGGAGTTACCCAATGGAGTACTTGTATACGATGATTACGCTCATCATCCCAAGGAAATCACTTCTACCTTAGAAGGCTTTAGAGAATTATACAAGAAAGAAGACAATTGGAAGATTACCGTCATTTTTCAACCTCATTTGTTTTCTCGTACGAAATTGTTATTAAATGATTTTGCTCAAAGTTTCAAAGATGCAGACCAAGTCATGCTTCTTCCTATATACTATGCTCGTGAAGTTGACGATGGTTCTATATCTTCAGAAATTTTAGAATTAGAAATAAATAAATATACCGATAACGCAGAAGCTTTCCCTGATTTTAAAAGCCTAGAAAAGAACTTGTTTATAAGGTTGGAGAATATGGACGACAAGAATATTGTAGTCACTATGGGTGCAGGTGAAGCTTTCAAAATAGGAGAGACTATACTTAAATAAATCTGTGATATAATTATATTAGTGAGAAAATATTTTATATTTTTTATATTAATATATTTTATTTTTATCCCATCATATTCTTTTGGGGCAACTTTAGCCACTGGATTTATCCCAGGCCAGATTTGGTACTCGAAAGATCCTTTCATAGAAGGTGATACAGTGAAGATATATACAGCTCTATGGAATAGTAGTTTTTCGTCCCTATCTGCAAAGGTAGAATTTTATGACAAAAACGTTATCCTAGGTTCTAGGGATGTTGTTGTTCCTGCATTAAAGTTGCAAGATGTTTCTGTTTCTTGGAAAGTTACCTCAGGAGATCACTTAATTTCAGCTAAGATTATATCGCCTAGTACTACTACCAGTGGCAAGAAAGAGGCTGTGATAGTTACTAATACTACTACAGAGATAGACAAAAGATTCGTTCCAGTAGTTTTAACTACAGCAGAAGGTAAGCCTGCAACTTCTTCTGATGTTTTAAAAAGTCAGATCGATAAAGCCACTTCATCTGTAGATGATATTGTACCTTTGTCTATCAGTACCCCTGTCTCAAAAAATATTGGACTTATAGATAATTTTCGAGAAGATGCATTTAAAAAGATTTCAGCAACTAAGATTGAGACCAAAGATAGAATTGATGAAATAAATAAAATAGAAAACAAAACTACAACTGACAAGACCTCAACTGTTCAAAATAAAGTTGGAGTAGAAGATGCGACAGAAAAGCCTATTACTTATCTGAAGCTTATTTTTCTTTCAATACTCTCTTTTATTTTTGGAAGCAAGCTTGTATTCTATGCAATCATTGTTTTCCTTGTTTTCTTAATAGTTCGGTTTATATATCGTAAAATACGTAATAGGTATTAAAGTTTGTCAAATCAGGTTCTTTTCTAGTATAATATTCATATGAAAAGAGTATTTTTTGATATATTACTTTGTTTGGTTATATTTTTATTGCCTTGGTGGGTAACCCTTTTCTTTGCCGTTTTAGGGTTATTTCTTTTCAGAAATTATTATGAATTTTTAGTTTTCTCTGTTGTTATCTATTTACTATCTAGTCCTCCCCCAAGCTCTCTATTTGGTAACTCATTTTTAATATATTTATCAATAATTATTTTTTATATGTTTATTCAGTACTTACGAAGTCATATAATTCTATACAACAATGAGATTCCATTCCAGAAATAAAAGAATAAAAGGGTACATCACCCCAGATGAGATATTCCTCGACTCTAAGAATTTACCCGAGTTCAACACTCAGCAATTTGAAGGTCGCTTGGAAAAAGCAATTCCAAAGAAATCAATATTTTTCCTTGGGACCTTTTTCCTTTTTTGTTCACTTTTATTTTTATACCAACTTGGCAATTTACAGATTATAAAAGGTGAAGCCTACTTCAAGAAAAGTGAGAACAACACTCTCATGAAGCAACCAATCTTCGCAGATCGTGGTCTTATCTACGATAGGAACGATGTACTTCTTTCTTGGAATACTTGGGATAGTGCAGATTTAGATAAATTCTCATCACCTGTGCGTACTTATATTTCTGATTCTGGTTTTGGTTTACTCCTTGGGTATGTAAGTTCTCCGGCAAAGGATTCGTCAGGGCGTTATTGGCAAGATTCATTTATAGGCAAAGATGGTATAGAGAAGTCTTACAATACAAATCTTACAGGCAAGAATGGTGTACGTATTACTGAGACCGATGTAAAGGGAGTGATTCAATCCGAGAACATTGTGACTCCTCCCGTAGCTGGTGAGAACATAAAGCTTTCTATTGATAGTAGAATACAAAAAAAGATGTATGAATCTATATCTTCAATGGCCAACAACGCATCTTTCTCTGGTGGTGCTGGCGTACTTATGGATATCAAAACAGGAGAAATAATTGCGATAACAAGCTATCCAGAATATAATTCAAATGTTTTATCTAAGGGCGAAGACAAGAAAACTATTAATAATTATTTTTCGGACAAGAGAAAAGTATTTCTTAATCGTGCAGTTTCAGGGCTTTATACCCCAGGTTCGATTGTGAAGCCTTTCTTGGGCTATGGAGCTCTTTCTCTAGATGTGATTACTCCTTCAAAACAAATATTTTCGAACGGTTCAATCTCTATACCAAATCCATATTTTCCTGAAAAGAAATCAGTTTTCAAAGACCATGGATCTTTCGGATATGTCGATATGAGAAAGGCGATTGCGATTTCTTCAGACGTATACTTCTATGAGATTGGAGGAGGTTTTGAAAGCCAAAAAGGTTTAGGGATTATTAATATTGATAAATATGCTAAATTGTTTGGCTTAGCAGAAAAAACAGGAATAGATGTAGGGAATGAAAAAGGAGGAATAGTACCAACACCAGAATGGAAGTCCAAAACTTTTAAGGGGGATGCGTGGAGAATTGGAGATACATACAATACGGCTATTGGTCAATACGGTTTCCAAGTTACGCCCCTATCTATGACGAGAGCCATAGCCGGGATAGCTTCGATGGGGATAATTCCTACTCCACATATTCGATTAGCAGATGAGGCCTTTAATTCAAAGGTAACAACAATTCCAATTGATCAAGATAAAATGAGGGTCATTCACGAGGGTATGCGTATGGCGGTTACTGAAGGGACCGCTACCGCCCTAAATTTATCTACGGTTAAAGTTGCCGCCAAGTCAGGAACAGCTCAGATAGGATTAGGAAATACAAATACCAACTCTTGGATAATTGGATTCTTCCCTTATGATAATCCGAAATACTCTTTCGCTATTCTGATGGAGAGAGGACCTAAAATAGCGTCAGGTAATGCTACACGAGTCATGAGTGAAATAATTGATTATATAAGTATTTATATCCCAGAATATTTGAAGTAATAAGAGGGGATAAATCTTTGACATATTTATCTTTAATTGCTACAATCTGACTCTATATGGATGAAATAAATTATATAACAGAAGAGAAAAAACAAGCATTAATAGATGAGCTTAGAGTTTTAACAACCATTAAAAGAAAAGAGATATTAGAATCTCTTGAAGCCGCCAAAGCCCTTGGCGACTTATCTGAAAATGCGGAATATCATCAAGCACGTGAAGATCAAGGCAAGACAGAAGATCGTGTCCATCAGATTGAATACATGCTTCAATCTTCTGTTGTCGTAAAAAAGCATCAAAGTTCTAAAGTTGAAATTGGAACAACTGTTATTGTAAAGAAAGAAGGATCCAAAGATAGTACAACTTATAGTATTGTTGGAGCTGAAGAAGCAGATATGATACACAATAAAATTTCAAATAAGTCACCCTTAGGCGAGGCTTTATTTGGCAAAGTTAAAGGAGATGTAGTTTCTATCAAAACTCCCAAGGGGCTAGTCAAATATACCCTAGTTGATATACAATAGAGCTATGGCATCTATTATAGAATTGCGCGCTGCGCGTTTACAAAAAATTAATAAATTAAAAGAAGCAGGGATGGATCCGTATCCTACTTCTGTTCCACGTGATTATCCTATAAAAGAAGTCAAAGATTCTTTTGATAGTTTATCATTATCTTTAGGTGAAAAGAATATTTCAATTACTGGAAGAGTTATCATTGTCCGCGGGCAAGGGTCTATCCTCTTTGTCGTACTACAAGATGGACATGAAAGATTGCAAGCTGTATTAAAAAAGGATGAATTGACCGAAAAAGTTTTTAATTTATTTGTTGATACTATTGATAATGGAGATTTTATTTCTGTGACTGGGTCACTTTTTGTAACACAGAGAGGAGAGCAAAGTATTTTGATAAAAGATTGGAAGATGGCGACCAAGGCCTTGCTCCCACTGCCAGACAAATGGCACGGACTACAAGATATAGAAGAGACTTATCGTAAACGATATTTAGATATTCTGATGGACAAGGAATTATATGGAAGATTTATTCTTCGTTCAAAAATAATTAAATTCGTCAGAGCTTTTTTTGACAAGAAAAATTTCTTAGAGATAGAGACCCCTATTCTTCAGAGTGAGGCAGGAGGGGCTATGGCTAAAACCTTCAATACACATCACAATGACTACGATATGGACATGGTCTTACGCATATCTCTAGAACTCGAACACAAGATGCTAATGACAGGAGGGTACGAGAGAGTTTACGAAATAGGCAAGAATTTCAGGAATGAAGGTTCAGACCCTACTCACTTACAAGAATTTACAATGATAGAGTGGTATGCGGCATATCAGTCTCTTGAAACCAATATGAAATGGACTGAGGAACTTATAAAATCCATTGCAACAGATTTGATGGATAAGACTATTTTTAAAGTCTATGATAATGATGGCAATGGTGTAGATGTAGATCTATCCTTAGAGTGGCCTCGTATTACATTTGGTGAATTGCTTAAAAAAGATACAGGTACAGATATAGAAGCTATTACATTAGAAGAAGCTAAAATAGAAGCTCTGAAGTGGGGGATAAAAGAAGAAGAGGTTAAGAAACTTGGCCGTGGTAATTTACTTGATAAGATTTACAAAAAGGCTTCACGTGGGAAAATTATTAATCCGACCTTCGTGACAGATTTTCCAGGAGATTTGAAACCTCTAGCCCAACAAAATGAGAATGGTACAGCTAAGGTTGCTCAGCTTATTATTGCTGGAGCAGAGATCACGAATCAATATGCCGAGCTTGTAAATCCGCTTATACAGAGAGACCTTCTTGTTTCTCAGGCAAAGGCGAAGGAAGGAGGAGATGAAGAAGCTATGGGAGTCAATGAAGGCTTCTTGACTGCTATGGAGCACGGAATGCCTCCTATGACGGGGTTTGGGATGGGTATAGACCGCCTTGTTGCAATATTTACAGAACAGAAAAATCTTCGTGATACAATATTTTTCCCAACAATGAGACCAAGAGAATAATTGGATAAAAATAAAAATGACCAAACCTTTATGTGAAAAGTTTGGTCGTTTTAAGTTGTTTAATCTTCAGAAGCTCAATCTTTAGAAGGAGGATTAGTATAGCCACTTATTGAAAATGTGGCAGTACTGTCTGGTTTCGCTAACATTGGGTCGAATTCACCTCTGGCAGCTGTATCATTCCTTTCAGAAAGGAATAAATCCAGTCCAGCGTCATGGTCATTGGCATTCTTAGCCTGACCAATATAAAATGCATTTTTTAATTCCATCGTTATTAGGGATTTAAAGTTTCATTTATAATATCGTAATTTTACTCTTTTGTCTACTGCTTGTTGACTTTATGAGCAATTAATGTTATTCTTGTATAAAGTTGTATAGATTTTAAATTTTCAGTTAGATTATTTATTTCAGTTTTTCCTCTTGGGAAGATTGTGATAAATAATCTAATTTTTAAATTAAAATAAATTGTACTATGAAAAACTATTTCTCTTTTTGGTTTCATTCAATTTTCGAGAGAAAATATAATGAAACAGATCGATTGGATCTTATCGCTCATCTTGAAAACCTTGGGAATGACGTGGCTGTTAAAAAAGTTGGTCATTTTGTTATTCATAAAAAACAAAGTGAATGTCTAGGTCACTCTTCAATTTATTCAAATTTAAGTTACTACAATCATCCACAAATTAATTCCAAGTTATTGGTCGAATTTGGCTTACCAGTTAATGATAAAGAAAGAATTCTTCTGAAATTTAATATGGGTGAAAGTAGGTGTATTTTCCAATTAACTGGAACTTTGACGAACGAAGAAAGAATTATTTTTCGTGATATTTTTCCATTAAGTTACAGTTCTAGAAATTGGAGACTAGCCTTCTCTTATTTTTCTGAAAAAATTAATTTCATTGTAGATTTTGTTGCAAAAAAAGACAAAGTTATTGCTATCGATCTATTGGAAGAAAAAGTTAAAACATTATTGAGTAAAGATCAATCTGAATATGTTGTTAAGGAAGTGGAAACTACTCAAGATAAATTAAGAAAATTAAAAAAGGAATTTAATAAAGAGTATTGTTTCACTTACCCTGTATAAAAATTCCCAATTAAAATTTTTAGCTTGAATTCGAAAGAGTTCAGGCTAATTTTTTTTATGCAAAAAAGAGGGAAGTTATCCTCCACACCTATATTTTCATTGCAGGTAAACCTGCGTTAAGAACTATGAAAATATGGGTGTGGGGGTTATCCACAGTTTTGGGGTGGGAGGGGTTGTTTGTTTTGTGGGATGAAGTGGTGTATAATAGATGTAAGTGGGATACAGTGGGCTAAAACAAATTTACTAAAATTTGTTCGCCCGAACATGTAATCATGTTTTAGGGAAATAAATTTTATCAAAATAACCTTGTCTCACAATAATATTATGCTTATCGGAGAATACACACATACACTAGATGAAAAAAATAGAATGTCACTACCCGTAAAGTTCCGAAAGGAGATGGGGAAGAGTGTTGTTGTGGCTCCTGGGCTTGATAATTGTCTTTCCATTTTTACTACCAAAGAATGGCAAAAAGTTTCAGAGAAGCTCTCTGACTCATCAATGCTTGCATCTGACAATCGAAGTTTCTCGAGATTTATGTTTGGACAGGCTGTATCTGTAGATGTTGATACTAATGGCCGAATTTTAATCCCGGAAAATTTAAAAATTAGATCCAATCTTTCCACTAAAGTAGTTGTCATCGGAGTTCAGAATCGTGCTGAAATCTGGAATGAGAAAGCTTGGAGTGATTACAAGAAATTGGTTGAAACACAGGCCGACGCCCTCGCTGATAAATTGGGGCAGATAGGAGTTCTTTAATATGAATCATATACCTGTACTGAAAGATGAATCGATCGATGGCCTAGCTATTGAGAGTGGCGACATTATCATTGACGGTACTCTTGGTGGTGGTGGACATACGAGTGAAATGATCAAACGCCATGGAGCGAGTATAAAGATTATAGGCCTTGACCTTGACTCAGATGCACTTGCTCGCACAAAAGAGCTCATTGGCAAAAGCCCAAATGATTTTGAATTCATTAACGCAGGCTTCCAAGACATTGATAAAGTTTTGAAAGATTTAAATATTGAAAAGGTTGATGGAATCTTGCTTGATTTAGGGATTAGTTCTTTTCAACTCGAAGTCGCTGGCAGAGGTTTCTCTTTCTTAAAGGATGAACCATTGCTGATGACCATGAAGAAAAATCCCACAGACGAAGATTTAACAGCCAAAGATATTGTGAATATTTGGGGGGAGGAAAGTATCGCCAACATTATCTATGGTTTTGGTGAAGAAAAGTATTCTCGTAAAATTGCCAAGAAGATAGTAGAAGCGAGAATCGAGAAGGAGATTGTTACTACTTTTGATTTAGTAAAGATTATCGATGAAGCCGTAGGGAAGAATTATATAGGCATGAGAATTCATCCTGCAACGAGAACTTTCCAAGCTTTACGAATTGCTACCAACAGTGAACTTTCAAATTTAGAACAGGTTATTGAGAAAGGTTTTAATTGTTTAAAAATAGGAGGAAGAATGTCGGTGATTACATTTCATAGCTTAGAAGATCGAATTGTAAAGAGAGCCTTTGTGGCCTTAAGAGAAGGGGGAAAAGCATTGATTATAAATAAAAAGCCCATAATTCCACAGGAAAGCGAATTAAAAATAAATCCAAGATCACGTAGCGCCAAGTTAAGATTATTAGAAAAAATATAAATAAATTAATATGAGTAAAACAAAAGCAATAGCAAATAACATAGCTGGGAATACAAGTACACAGATGATTTTATTTAAAATTCTGGTGGGTTCTCTTATAACCCTTTCTGTTGTTTATATTTATATGATTGGCTCTATTACTTTCAATGTGGTTGCTCGTAAGTCACTTGAAAATGAAGCTAGAATTCTAGGGAGTAATATCAGTGAACTTGAGCTTACTTATCTAAGTGATATGAATAATATAAATAAGGCTCTTGCTACTTCTCGTGGATTTGTAGATATGAAGTCAAATATCTTTGCTACTCGCACTATTACTCATGTTGCTATGCGCTAATGAATCTATCTTCGTTTCAATCAAGAATAAGAATTGTTTCTATCCTTATTTTAATATTTGCCATTATTCTCATTTCTAAATTATTTTTTGTACAAATAATTCACAAAAATTTATATACAAATAAAGCAGACAGGCAGTACGCGACTCCTTCTGGTAATATTTTTGATCGCGGATCTATATTTTTTACAAAAAAAGATAATTCTTTGGTAGCTGCTGGGACAGTCTCTTCAGGTTTTAAAATTGCTATAAATGTAAAAAATATAATAGATGTAGATAAGACATACGAAAGTCTTGACCCTTACATGGAGCTTAATTATGAAGCCTTTCTGTTAAAAGCAAGCAAGAAAAACGATCCATATGAAGAAGTAGCATTTCATCTAAGCAAGGAGCAGGCGACGGAAATTGATAATTTGAAAATACCCGGAGTCTCCATTTTTAAAGATAATTGGCGTTTTTATCCTGGAAGTTCTCTTGCTTCACATACACTGGGGTTTTTGGCATACAAAGGGGATGATAAAGTGGGCCAGTATGGATTGGAACGTTTTTATAATGATACTTTGTCAAAACCAAAGGATGTGGCTTATGTAAACTTTTTTGCTGAAGTATTTTCAAATATCAAAGATTCAATAAAAGATGTCAAAAAACAAGGAGATATAGTAACAACCATAGAGCCCAATACCCAACATTCACTCGAAACTGAACTCAGTTATGCTTTCCAAAAATGGAATGCAGATCAAGCGGGCGGTATTATTATGAATCCTCAAACCGGAGAGATATATGCGATATCCGGAATGCCTGATTTTAATTTAAATAAATTTGGAGAGGTAAAAAATCCTAGCATTTATCGAAATATAATGGTTGAAGATGTCTTAGAATTTGGTTCGGTTATTAAGCCACTTGTGATGTCGGCTGCTTTAGACGCAGGGGCTGTGATGCCCGACACTACTTATTTAGATAAAGGAATGGTGACAGTCAACAAAAAAGATATTTATAACTTTGATAAAAAGGGCAGAGGAGTTGTCTCAATGCAAACAGTACTTGATCAATCTTTAAATACGGGGATGGTTTTTACTGAGAATAAGCTTGGTCATGATAAATTTAGAGAATACATGAAAGCTTATGGTATAGGGAACAAAACGGGAATAGATCTACCAAATGAAACATCCGGTCTTATAAAAAATTTAGAAAGTCCTCGTGATATTGAATATGCCAATGCGTCTTTCGGACAGGGTATTGCCATGACGCCAATTGAAGCTGTTAAGGCTTTTTCTTCAATTATAAATGGTGGAAACGCAATAACTCCACACTTAGTTAAACAAATCAGGTACAATGACGGAACCTCAAAAATCTTAGAGTATCCTATCGCTAAATCTGGTATAATAAAGGAAGAGACATCTGAGACGATAAATAGAATGCTCGTCCATGTTTTCGAGGCCTATGATGGTGGGGCTCATAAATTTGAACACTATAGTGTTGGTTCAAAGACTGGAACAGCTCAGGTGGCGATGGAGAATGGTAAGGGTTATTATACAGATCGGCACACTCATTCATTTTTTGGTTATTTCCCAGCTTATGATCCACAATTTATTGTTTTTATATTCTTGAAAAATCCAAAAGGAGTCCAATATGCTTCGCAAAGTTTGATCCCCTCATTTATGAATATAACCAAGTTTCTTTTAAATTATTATAATGTTCCGCCTGATCGATAAATAAATTATGAATTTCAAAAATATCTTTAAAAAAATAATAGTTAAGATTGTCACTTGGCAAGCAAGACTTGTTCTTAAAAAATATAAACCAAAGATCATTGCTATCACTGGTTCAGTTGGTAAGACTTCCACCAAGGATGCTATTTTTACCGTTCTTTCTCAATTTAAAACTGTTAGAAAAAGTCAGAAGAGTTTTAATAGTGAGATTGGTTTACCCTTGACGATCCTAGGTTGTCAGAACGGTTGGAGCAATCCTTTCATATGGATTGAAAATATAATATCGGGGTTTTTACTTATTTTAATTGGACAATCTTATCCAGAATATTTAATATTGGAAGTTGGTGTTGGTAAACCAGGAGATATCAAGAACAATGTTGCTCCTTGGCTTAATCCTGATATTGTAGTTATCACTCGTTTCCCCGATAAGCCTGTTCATGTGGAATTTTTTGAAAGTGTTGAAAGTATCATTGAAGAGAAAAGTGCCTTGGCCTTTGCACTTAAAAAAGACGGCATTTTGGTTTTAAATCATGACGATGAAAAAGTTTATAATATTCACAATAAGGCCAATCGCACCACAGTTTCTTATGGTTTCAATGATAATGCTACCTATAAAGCTACTTATCCAGTTTATTTAAATACAACTGTCGAAGGAGTAGAGATAACTCGTGGTATTAGTTTCAAGCTAGAGCATGATGGCCATACTTTCCCAGTGATGTTGCCCAATATCATTGGAATGAATTTTGTTGGTTCGGCTTTGGCCGCAATTGCTGTTGCAGCGGAGGTTGGCTGTGATTTACTGGCCTCTATAAATTATATTAGTGAATACAATACTCCGCCCAGTAGACTCTCTCTAATAGAAGGGATAAATAATTCTATGATTATAGATGACACTTACAATTCTTCTCCTGTAGCAGCCCTTGCCTCTGTGGAAGTTTTGAAAGATATGAAAGGGAAAAGGAAAATTGCTGTTCTAGGAGACATGCTCGAGCTAGGTCGTTATACGGAAGAAGAACACCACAATTTAGGGAAAGAGATTGCTTCTGTTGCAGATATTTTAGTTGTTGTAGGACCTAGAGCAAGATTTATTGCAGAGGGAGCTATTGAAAATGGTTTTAATAAAAAAGAGCTATATAGTTTTGACTCATCGAAAACAGTGGCTAAATTCTTAGAAGGAATTATTGATAAAGGGGATTTAGTTTTAATCAAAGGATCGCAGGGTGTACGACTAGAACGCGCCGTAGTGGCCATAATGGCTCACAAAGAGCTTAAGAGCAAGCTCGTCTGTCGACAAGAGAAGGAATGGGAGAATAGGTAGGCTATTTGACTTCATTTTAAAAAAATGTAAATATATAAATATGGTTAGTATTAATAAAAATCAAAATTTAAATAAGAGCTTCTGGGGAAATTTCTATTTCTTCTTTACTTTTAATTTGAAGGTTGATTTTTGTTAATAAAACTACTCCATTATTTATTACTAAAAACCAGCTTTCAAAAAAGCTGGTTTTTAGATTCGCTGATAAAGCGACTTTGTACATTATATTTGTTCTTTATAAAAATAAAAAATAATTCTTAAATCCTAAATAATAATGGAAAATTTCATTTATGTTGGAAGTGGTAGTAGATTTTCGGCTGATTGCCAAGGGTCTATATCTATTGTTTATAGAAATAAAAATGATATTCCCGTAGCTATTGCTTGCACTTGTGGGGTCTCTCATCTTTGTATTTACAATCTTGATGAACCTGATGCATATTTTGTGCTATCAAACACTAAATTCTCGGATGAAGAAGTTTCACTTTTTCAAAAAGAGAAAAGTACTCTAGACGAAACAATACTTATATTTTAAATTTACAGGAAAAATATTATGAATGAAGAAAGTAAAAAAACAAAGAATTGGGATGCCATGGAACCGACAGTCACAGATCCCGAAAAAGTATTTACTGTTGAGGAGCTCAGGCAAATAGGAGTTCCCGAAAAGGAAATTAAGAGACTCCAAATGGAGGATCTTTAAATCAAATAACCATCTGTTTACGGATGGTTATTTTTAATATAGATTATGAGGCTACTGGACAAAATGTAGAATTTGGGGTAAAGTGAAGAAAAATTCACATTTAAAACTTTTATCATGGGAACAAAAGAAATTGCTTTGGTAGTATTTTTGCTAGTTATTGCAAGGTTGTTATATTTGTATTTGATATACAAACAGCGGTATCATAAAAATGAAGCGTGGAAAGTCCTTTGGGATTATCGGGAGTCAGATGAGACTATATATTTTTGGGGAACAAAAACACTTTTTGATTTACTTATGAAAAATGCCAAGATGGGCAAAATTTCAAAGCCGGAAATTCAAAAGATTAAAAATGAGTTCTTCTATATCTTTGACGATAAAATAGCTCATCGCATTCGGACATCTATGAATATTGAGAACGAAGAATTACCCTCACTCAAGGAAATATTTCCTGAGGGATATCAAGATTTTCCATTCGAAGAAGTTTGTAAAAAGGAAAATCTTTTTACCTTGATTGAAGAATTTGAAGATATCACTAGTTTTATAGAACCAACCAAGGGGATAAATTCAAAATTTACCCTAAAGTTGAATGATTACATTGTACCTATTTTTAACAAAGTCAGAAGGCATCTTGATTTAAGTGGCAGAATTTCTGCAGAAGGAGTCATTGCAAGGTACGATTGTTTTATTAAAACAATCAAAAGTGTTCATTTGGTTGAAAGTGAAGTCACAGCTCCTTTAATAAAAGAGCTTGAAAGGGGGAGATTGAATTTCATAAAATACAAACAAAAAAATAAAAAACCAGCATAAAATAAAATTATATATAATATAATTCACACACGGCTATCTGATAGTCGTGTTTTTTATTGTGCCTCTCTTATTACAATCAAGACAAAAGGGGATTACTGGACCTAGACAAAATGTAGATTTTGGGGTAGTGTAAAGAAAATTGTTAAAAAATTTAAACATTTAAAAAGAAATAGCTATGAAAAAGAGGGAATTTATTGAATTTATGGTGATAGAAGCCAATCAATATAGGAATGGCTTGCTTCTACGCAGTATTTTAGACCTAATGAAAGGTGAAATGCTTACCGCTGAAAATGTGAGCAAGATTATTATTCCTTTACTGGGGAAAATAGACAACATGCTTGAAGAAAATGATAAAGAAAAACTTAGAGTTTCGCTTATTGAATTTTCTCCCATAGCCATTGATAGAATGAAGATTAATCCTGGTATGCACAGGTCCGATGGAACCCGTGCAGTTAATAAAGTAAATATAGATGCATTGCTTATAATGTATCTACATTTTACGTTCGATATTCCGACATTACATTCGGATTATTTAATAAATTAAATTTTTCTAAACTCCAAATTTATAAAACATTAAACATAAAAACTCTGCTCTCAGATTATCGAGGCAGAGTTTTTTAATGTGTATGCTTCGCATGCCAGAATAACGTGGTCACAAGTTACTAAATTTTTTACTTCATAAAATTGTAAAAAATGTAAGTACTTGCCGACCCCAGCTCGTGATTTTGTTTACTAACAAAATATCACTGCGCTTTCACAACGCTAAAAATCTGCTGTAGGAGCAGATTTTTAGCGCGTTGTGACCCTACTGGGAATCGCACCCAGCTTACAAGCTTGAGAAGCTTGTGTCCTAACTGATAGACGATAGGGCCTAAACATTAATTACATATACAAAATACCAGAAAATTGCAGTTTTCACAAGGCAAAAGAGCTAGTCCTAAGCCACACTTAGGACTAGGGAGATATATGGGGTTGACAGATTGTAATTTTAAGGTGTATAGTTATAGTGAATTTAAAAACAAAAGCCATGAAGAAAAATACTGTTGTCAGATTTTTGGAGTGGATAATTTGTGGGATTGTGAAGATGCTGATTAAAGAAAATAATTGGGATGGTGGCACTTCTGTCTATATCAAAAGAAGAAGCTATGTTTTGAAAAACGAAAGAATTGGAACTAAACAAATTAAGTTCTTTAAAAAAATCGTTTTATTTCAAGAAATAGAAAATATGTCAAAATTTTCTCTTTTAGAGCCTTGTGATCAGATTGACATTGGTTGTTGGGCCTATGGTGCTGAGGTGACAATTGTAATGAAAAAGAAAAAAACAGTTTTAAAGAAGAACTTTTTTAAAGCTAATTAGATTAGAACGAAAAAGGTTAGATAATAAAACAGAAGCTAAGTTTATTGACGTAAACCTAGTTTCTTTTTTTATTTGATCTTTACTGGTATAATACAAGCCAAATAAGGTATTTCATGTGGTATTGACCCCCACACCCATATTTTTATTACAGACTAATAAGTCTGTGTTATAAAACTATAAAAATATAGGTGTGGGGGTTGACAAAGTGTTTTGTATATGATATACTATGTACAAATTTGGTTGATATGTTGGTTAGTTAAAACAGGGGATTTATCAAGTCTTTTGTTTCAACTAACTAACAAATTTTTTTAATTAACCAAAAAATTGAAACAATGACAAACAAGGCAATTGATTTTAGGATATCAAAGAATGAAAGTCAGCATCATTTGATTATCGATATTGATATCGATTTAGATGTCGTTATTGATATATTTTCTAAAATTGGCACAGTAGTATTTATTGTGTCATTTATAGCAGCTTGTGTAGGAGTAACTTTTCCATTTTTTGATGGAAAAAGTTTCTTCGAAATGACCAACAAAGAAATTGCTTGGATTGCAATAATTCAAATTGTTTCTGCAGTTTATATATATTTGGTGGTTCGTTACCGCCGAAAGTTTAAATATATTGTAATAACAAAAAATGGTGAGAAGCTTTATCAGCAATCACCAATAAAATAATTTTAGGCCTGTATTACATTCGTGTGATGCAGGTCTATTTTTTATGTTATACTGTACTCATGAAAACAAAAGAATTAGGAACTTTATATGTAGTGGCGACGCCGATTGGCAATATGGAGGATATTACACTCCGAGCAATTCGAACGCTTAAGGAAGTAGATGTTGTACTCTGTGAAGATACTCGCACAACGAAGAATTTATTGAACAAGTATGATATACATACGAAGACTATTAGCTACAATGCACATAGTTCAGGAGATAAGCACAATAATATAATTGAAATGTTAAGAGAAGGCAAGAATCTAGCAATGGTCTCTGATGCAGGAACGCCTTGTATTTCTGATCCGGGAGTTTTACTTGTAGCTTATGTACGAGAAGAATTTGGAAGTGACGCGAAAGTAGTTCCAATCCCGGGGGCAAGTGCTCTCATCTCAGCATTGTCAGTCTCGGGTATTTCTTCTGCTGAGTTTATATTCTTAGGATTTCTTCCACATAAAAAAGGCAGAGAGACTTTATTTAAAGAAATGGCCGTTTCAAACAGGACGATGGTTTTCTATGAGTCTACTCATCGTATATTGAAGACTCTCACATCTCTAGATGAATTTTGCAAGAATCACAGAGTAATGATAGGCAGAGAGATAACCAAGCAATTTGAAGAATTTGTGAAGGGGACACCTGCCGAAGTTTTAGAATATTTTACTGTGAACAACGATAAGCAGAGGGGTGAGTTTGTGGTGATTGTAGACCCGAAATAAATAATATATAATAGAAGACATGAGAAAAGAACGCACATTGTTTATCGTTGGTATATGGGTTACCGTTTTACCATACTTTGGCTTTCCTGAGATTTGGAGGAAAGTACTATTTATAGTTACAGGCTTTGCACTTATTTATTTAGCCTATCTTTTTTATATAGAAACTAAGGCCCGTTTAAATAAAGAAGAAAATCGAATCAAATCATTTGTTGATAACATAAGTGATGGGGGAGCTTCACACTAGAGGATAGTTATACGATATTGTTTCGTCGAACCAAACATGCAAAATAAAAAATCTTTTAAACCATTCCTTTTTACAATACTCGCATTAGTTATAGCGAGCTTGTTTTTTTATTTTATATTACCTCTTTTTAAGAGCCAAGTAGAATATAATAGCAATGAATCTATTACAAAAAAAGAAATACTAAATGACAAAGAAGAGAATAAGGAGGTAGAAGAAATAGTAACAGAAAATAATGCACCAGCTATTAATCCTATTGTAGTAACTCATGTAGATACCCCCAAAGAATTAAAGGCTGTTTATATCTCTGCTTGGGTTGCAGGTTCACCTAAATTTCGCGACAGCATTATAAAAATAATTAACGATACTGAGTTGAACGCTATTGTTATTGATGTAAAAGATTCTACGGGTAGAGTCAGCTTCGATATGCCTGTTCCTAGCATACAGAAAGAGGGAAGTATCGAGAAGAGAATTTCAAATGTACGTGCTCTTACAGACATGCTTCACAAGAAGAATATTTATATTATCGGACGAGTCTCTGTATTCCAAGACCCGTATATGACCAAGAAGCACCCCGACTGGTCTGTGACTAAGAAGAGTGATGGCACAGTATGGAAAGATCGTAAGGGTTTATCTTTCTTAGATCCAGCCAATAAGGCCGTTCACGATTACATCATTTCTATTGCCAAGGGTGCTTACGGAGAAGGTTTCGATGAGATTAATTTTGATTATATTCGTTATCCTTCAGATGGTAATATGAAAGATATAAATTATCATTTGAAAGAAGGCGAAACTAGATCAGACAACATTGAGAAGTTTTTTAAATATCTTTCAGCTGAAATTAAAAAAGAAAAGAATATTCCCATGTCGGCAGACCTCTTTGGACTTACCACAGAAGCGACAGATGACATGGGCATAGGGCAAGTTTGGGAGAAGGCATTACCATACTTTGATTATCTTTGTCCTATGGTTTACCCATCACATTATCCAGCGGGGCATGCTGGGTACAAGAATCCAAGTATGTATCCTTATGAAGTTATAAATAGAGCACTCATTAGCGCTGTGAAAAAAACTACTAATGCAAAAGAAAATATAAATAAAATTCGTCCCTGGTTGCAAGATTTTGATTTGGGTGCTGTTTATACAAAAGAAATGGTAAGGGCACAGATCAAGGCTACCTATGACAATGGGCTCACTTCTTGGATGCTATGGGACCCCTCCAATAAGTATACTCCAACTGCATTAAAACTTGAAAATACACAATAATTTTGCTTTAATTATATTAAATGAAAATATTTAAACAGATAAAATTAAATTATAAAAGAATCGGTTATGTGCTTGTTTCAATCTTACTTATAGGAGGAGTTTTTGGTATTGGTCTTTATTTTGGATATACTCATAGACCTGAAATAGATAAAGTTACAACTGTCATAAACAAAACCCCCACCTTTGAAACAACAGCTGATTTTACTGCATTTTGGAAGGCTTGGAATGTACTCAAAGATAAGTCAATATATTCAGATAAAATTACAGACCAGGATCGTGTTTGGGGTGCAGTACAAGGTCTAGCAGGAGCTACTGGTGACCCATATACCACATTCTTTAGTCCAGAGGACAATAAGCTCTTCAGAGAAGAGATCAAGGGCTCATTTAGTGGAATAGGAGCTGAAGTAGGAGTGAAGGATAAGGTTTTGACTATTATTGCTCCTTTGAAGAATACTCCCGCTTGGAATGCAGGAATAAAAGCAGGAGACAAAATTATTAAAATAGAAAAGACAAATACAAGTGAGTTATCTGTTGATAAGGCCATTACTCTCATGCGTGGAGAGAAGGGTACGCCCGTTACTTTAACTATTTTTCGTACAGGAGAAAAAGAAGCTCGTGAGATAAAAATAATAAGAGATACTATCGATATCCCCACAATAGAAACAGAAGCCTTACCCGATGGAATATTTTTAATTAAGTTTTATAGTTTTTCAGAAAATTCTGATAATCTTTTCGCAAAAGCATTAGATGAATTTATCAAATCAGGAGATCATAAGCTCATCCTTGACCTAAGAGGAAATCCCGGCGGTTATTTAGATGTGGCTGTCAATATTGGTTCATGGTTTATAGATGAAGGGAAAGTTATTGTTAATGAAGATTTTGGAGCTAATCGTAAGGCTCAATCATATCGCAGTCATGGACCAAGAATCTTCAATGATAAATTGCAATTTGTTGTTTTGATTGACGGAGGTTCAGCTTCTGCCTCAGAGATTTTAGCTGGTGCTCTAAAAGAGCACAAGATAGCCACCTTGGTTGGAGAAAAAACTTTCGGTAAGGGTTCTGTACAAGAACTTGTAGAAATAACAGGGGATACATCCTTGAAAGTAACTGTAGCAAAATGGCTAACACCCAATGGGGTTTCAATTTCAACTTCTGGTCTTGATCCAGATATAAAAGTTTCAGTAACTTCCAAAGATTATGAAGCTAAACGTGATCCACAAATGAACAAAGCTGTCGAAATATTAAAAGCTAAACAATAATTGTGTCTCGCTAAAATGACGGTTGCGCGACATGATTTCGTAAAATCATATGCGAATTATTTTAACAACAGATATACCAAAAGTAGGGAATAGATATGATTTAAAAGAAGTTAAGGATGGATACGCCAATGTTCTCATTGCTAAGGGAGTTGCTCTTTTGGCTACTCCTCAAGCTATCTCTAGTCTTGAAGCCAAAAAGGCACAAATAGAAAAGAAAAAAGAAGAAGAAACAAAAGTTTTTGAATCTATAATTGCCACCATAGACAATAGAAAGATAGAGATAAAAGCCAAGGCCAATGAGAAGGGTCATTTATTTAAGGCTGTTTCTGCTCATGAGATAGCTCAAGCTATTAAGCTCATATCAGGAGTAGAAATAGAGGAAAGTGCTATCATTATGGATCACATAAAAGAGCTAGGACTTCATACTATAGAGATTAAGAAAGGCAATAGGAAAGGAAGGTGTGAGGTGCTGGTAATTAAGGCCTAAATACCCAGATAGTGGCAAGGCCACTATCCAGAAATATATGGAATACCAATCAGAAACAAAAAACTGTCAGAACTGCAAGAAAGACTTTATTATTGAGCCGGATGATTTTCTGTTTTACGAGAAGATAAAAGTCCCTTCACCAACATTTTGCCCGGAATGTAGGATGATAAGGAGAATGATGTGGAGGAATACTCGTTCATTAAATAGGCGTGAGTGTTTTTTGTGCAAGAAGGTTCTCATAAGTATGTATTCCGACGAAGAAGTACATGTGGCTTGTGTTGAGTGTTGGAATAGTGATAAATGGGATCAGTTTCAAAGTGCGATCAATTATGACTTTTCTCAAAAATTTTTTGACCAATGGTATTCTTTACTAAAAAAAGCACCTAGAATATTTGCTTATAGAAATGGTAATTTGGTAAATTCAGATTATACAAACTATACTGTAGACAATAAAAATGCTTATCTTTCTTATTCTGTAGTTGAATGTGAAGATGTCATGTATTCAGAAGCTATTGATAAATCCAAAAAATCTTTTGATTGTTATGGATCTCAAAAGTTAGATAATTGTTCAAACAATATTGATTGTGATGGAAATTATAATACTCAATATGCTATAAGGTCTCGTAATTGCATTGATTCATATTTTGTTTATGATTGTATAAATTGCCAGAATTGTTTTTTGTCTTATAATCTTAGGAATAAAAAATATTTTTATAAAAATCAGCAATTGTCACGTGAAGAATATCAAAAAATAATAGAAGAAGCGAAGCTAGATACTTATACAGGAATATCACTTATTCATGATATATTTTTAGATACTATAAAAAATACTGCTATCAATAGATTTTCTCAGATATTTAATTCTGTAAATGTTTCTGGTGATAATATAATTAATTCTCATAATATTAAAAATAGTTATAATGTTCATGATTCAGAGAATATAAAATATTCAAATAGGGTTTTATTGCATACTAAGGATAGTATGGATTTACAGGGTTTAGGTTCCGGGGAATTAATATATGAATCTGTGGCAGCTAGTTTTAATACTTATAAAAATTATTTTTGTTATATAACTCTCGAATCGAAAGAGTGTGAGTATTCATTTTTATTAAAAAATTGCTCCAATTGTTTTGCTTGTATTGGTCTTAAAAATGCCTCATATTGTATTTTTAATAAACAATACGAAAAAGAGGAATATTTTGAAATGATAGAGAAGATTAAGAAGCATATGGATGATATGCCATATGTAGATAGTAAGGGTAGGGTATATAAATATGGGGAATTCTTTCCTTTTGAAATGAGCCCTTTTGGATATAATGAGACTAATAATTTAGACTATTTTCCTATAGATAAAAAAGAGGCACAAGAAAAAGGATATCCTTGGAGGAGTAAAGAAAAAAGAGATTATCATATAACAATAAGGTCAGTGGATTTACCAGATAGTTTACAAGAAGTAGATGATAGTATTTTAAATGAAATAATCGGTTGTCCAGGTGAAGGAGATGAGAGATTGCAATGCACAACAGCATATAAAATTATGCCAGATGAATTAAGTTTCTATAAACAAAAAGGATTACCGGTACCTCGATATTGCCCCAATTGTCGACACTACCAGAGATTTGTAAATGTAAATCCATTAAAACTCTGGCATCGAACTTGTATGCACGAAGGTTGTATCAATGAATTCGAGACTTCATATGCACCAGAGAGATCTGAGATAATTTATTGTGAACGTTGTTATCAGCAAGAAGTGTGTTAAAATTAAGCCAGATAGTGGCAAGGCCACTATCTGTGAGTATATTAAAATATGGAACATAAATCAGAAAATAGAAATTGTCAGAACTGCAAGAAAGACTTCATGATCGAGCCGGATGATTTTCTATTTTATGAGAAAATCAAAGTCCCACCGCCAACATTTTGTCCAGAGTGTAGACTGCAACGTAGGTTTGCATGGAGGAACGAAGGGATTCTTAACCGAAGGAAGTGCGATTTGTGTAATAAAAATATTATAACGAACAATTCTACTTTCAATAAATTCCCGATTTATTGTACAGATTGTTGGTATGGAGATAAGTGGGATGCACAGGAATATGGAAAAGAATATGATTTTTCAACCCCCTTTTTTATCCAATGGAAAGAATTAATGGATATAACCCCAAATATAAATTTATGGGGGCTTGGTAATACAAATTCAGAATATTCAAATTATACTGGTTATTCTAAGAATATTTATCTTTCAAATGCTACAAATTGTGAGGATGTCGCTTATTCAAGACTTGTGGACAAGTGTAAAAATCTTATAGACTGTTATTATGTTAAAAATTCGGAATTTTGTTATGAAAATTTTATAACCAGAAAAATTTACAATTCTTCATACTTAAATAATTGTAATGATTGCCTAGATTCATATTTTCTTTTTGATTGCAAGAATTGTAGCAATTGCTTTATGTGTTCCAACTTGAGGAATAAAAGTTTTTATATAAGAAATGTAAAATATTCTAAAGAAGACTATTTAAAAGAATTAGAAAAATATAATTTGTCCTCATATAAATCATGTGAAAAATTTAAAGAGGAATTTACAGATTTGATTAAGAGCAGTATTCATAAATTTGCAAATGTTATAAACAGCATAGAAGTAACAGGGGATAATATAATTAATTCAAAGAATGTTAAGGACTCTTTCTATATTGAAGGAGAAAATTTAAAGTATTGCTGGCGTATGTTTAATAATGCAAAAGATTGTTATGATACAACAGGTGGATTAAAAAATGAACTTGTATATGAATCTTCTTTGGCTGCTGATGATGGATATATGACAAGATTTTTCTCTCATTGCAAGGGTAATAAAAATTCTGATTTAATTCATTTATGTCTTAATTCTTCTAATCTCTTCGGCTGTGTCTCTCTCCGCTCCAAACAATACTGCATCTTAAACCGTCAATATACCAAGGAACAATACGAGGAGATGGTCCCCAAAATCATCCAACACATGTCCGACATGCCCTACATAG
>Ga0209417_1000523_pt1 | contig 88347 bp, 51 predicted proteins | sample RifGroF2_FD_184002 | JGI IMG/M metagenome (GOLD analysis project Ga0209417, IMG submission 184002) | Groundwater microbial communities from Rifle, Colorado, USA - Groundwater F2 (SPAdes) (version 2) | ecosystem: Environmental > Aquatic > Deep subsurface > Groundwater | place: Rifle, Colorado... | reverse complement strand
CTCCGAAGTGGCCCAGAGCCTCAACGGCATCAAAGAAGCCTCCAACAAAGTGGCCGTCCTCATTGCCGAGATTGCCGCGGCTTCCAAGGAACAGTCGCTGGGCCTCGATCAGGTCAATACCGCCGTTGCCGAGATGGATAAGGTCGTGCAGCAGAATGCCGCCAACGCCGAGGAATCCGCCAGCGCCTCCGAGGAACTTTCCTCCCAGGCCCAGAAGCTTAACGTAATGGTCGCGCAGTTAATGGCTATCGTCGGAGGAGCCGGCACCCGGCAGGCTGCCGTCAGCCACGTCGCGGAAAAGCACGCACCGATAGTTCCCTCGCAAACATCGCATAAATCCGCCGCTCAGAAAAGACCAGCCGCCCCTCCCGCCGGTCACAAACAAATGGCCGCCCTCAAACCCGAGGAAGTCATCCCCCTCGACGACCAGGAATTCAAGGATTTCTAAGTGGGCAAAGGAATATACGGAAGGAGCGACATGCGAAAGATCATGGCGTTGATGGCGGTCGAGGCATTCACAAGCGCAAGCGCCGCTTTGGCGTATGACGACGGAGATTGGCAGTTGTGGTCGACGTTCGAAGCGGGAGGCAAGACCCAGAGCGGCCTGGAGCCCAAAATTTCTCAAGACCTTCGCCTGGGCGACAACCTGTCGGAGTATTTCTACACGGAAACCTTCCTCTCTCTTGGATACAATCGGAATCGAATCCGCGCCAAATCCCCCTGGGAATTCAGCCCGATCAAGATCAATCCGTATGTCGCCTGGGAAACCAATTATGAAGACGATTCCCACAAAGAATCTTCCGACCGCTGGAATCGCCACCGCCTGTACGCCGGCGCAAGCGCCAAGTTCGGCGGCACCTTCAAGGGCGGCTTGTATTATTTGCGCGAACTGAACAAGAAAGCCGGCGACTGGACCGACATCGACGTTTTGGGCATCGATGTGGGCGCCAGCTTCTAAGGCCGGAAACCACGGCGAAATCGTACGAATGAAAGCCAATCAACGAACGAATAATACGCAAGCGAAAGACAACGAGGTTTTTTGTGCGGGTCGCGAAGCCGAACTCCAGAGGCTGAACGAGCAACTGCGCAACCTGGCTGCCCGCCTTCAGTCGGTGCAAGAGGAGGAAAGCAAGCGCATCGCCGGACGGCTTCATGACGAACTGGGTCAGGCCCTGACGGCCCTGAAAATGGATGTTATCTGGCTGCTCAAACGACTTACGCCCGCCGACGCCGAGTTGCAGGAAAAAGCAGCCGGCATGAAAGAATTGATCGATCGATCCATCAAAACCATCCGTAGTCTCTCCACGGAATTGCATCCCAGCATCCTCGACGATCTGGGACTGGCCGCGGCCATGCAGTGGTACGGCAAGGAATTCGAGCAACGCACGGGCATCCGGTTGCAGCTCGCGTATCCGCCCGCGGAAGCTGCCGTCGAGTCCGCCGTCGCCAACACGGTCTTCCGCGTTTTCCAGGCAGCGTTGACTAATGCGGCGCAACATGCCGGGGCGTCCGCCGTGAGCGTGACGGTGCAGACCGTCGACGGACGAATGGACGTAACGATTCGCGACAATGGACGCGGCATCTCCTTGGAAGCGCTGCAAAGCGCGCGGTCCATCGGATTGATTCAAATGCGCGAACGCGTGTTTTCCCATAACGGCACGCTTGAAATACAAAGGGCGGACGGAGGCGGCACAGAGATCAAGATCGGCATTCCCCTGCCCTTGCATAGCAAATCTACGACCAAGGCCATCGTGGATCTTGACGTCGAATAATGACGATTTGTATATTTTTGCATCGAATCGAAATGGAATAACGCCTAAATTTTTTGACAGCTTGATCAAGGAGCCTGATGATTCGAGTCCTTATAGCCGACGACCACCCCATTGTGCGACAGGGGTTAAAGCAGATACTGACGGATGAAGCCGATGTGTGCGTCGCCGCCGAAGCCGCTTCGGGGTATGAGGTCATGCGTCTCATCCGGAAAACGCGCCTGGATATCGTGGTGCTGGATTTCTCCATGCCGGGCCCCAGCGGCCTCGATTTGCTCAAGCAATCCAAAAAGGAAAAGCCCAAGTTGCCGGTCCTGGTCCTCAGCATTCATCCGGAGGAGCAATACGCCATACGCGCCATTAAGGCCGGCGCTTCCGGATATCTATCCAAAAACAGCGCCTCCGAAGATCTGATTTATGCCATCCGGAAAGTGGCTGCCGGCGGCGCCTTTGTGACCGCGACGACCGCAGAACAAATGGCCCAGGAGCTTCAAGCCCCCACCGCCCCAACGCCCCACGAAATCTTGTCCGATCGCGAATACGAAATTTTTCACCTGATCTTCGGCGGGAAGACGCCGAAGGAAATCGCCGGCGCCCTATCCCTGAGCCCCAAAACCGTCAGCACCTATCGCAGCCGCATCCTGAAAAAGATGCATCTCAAGAACAATGCGGAACTAATGCACTACGCCTTTGAGCATCGGCTGGCGCATTAACCCCGCTTGTAGTCCTTTTTCGGACGCAACAAAAAGTCATCCGCCGACAGCAGAATCAGACATCCTCCACTAACATGCACGCCCGCAATTTGCTATGATAATTGGCGTTATGAATAGCACCGTTCCGATTCAGCTTCGATCTCTGTTCAAAGTCATGATCGTCGACGACTCCGACGCCATCAGGGAGCGTTTGCTGAACATGCTGCGCGCCATCCCCGGCATCGGGCTGCTGGCCCAAGCCCACAGCTGCATTCAAGCTTTGCAGTTGATGGCTGAAGTCTCCCCGGATGTGGCGATTCTCGATATTCACATGCCGGGCAAGAGCGGCATTGCCTTGCTGGAGGAAATCAAACGGCAGCCCCCCTACCCCACAGTCATCGTCCTGACCAACTATCCGTATATCGAATATCGCTTTCGTTGCATCAATGCAGGTGCGGACTACTTTTTCGAAAAGTCTGCGGAGTTCGAACAGGTGGTGGAGGTGGTCGGCGATCTGGCTGCAAACCATTCGACGGCTTGTGTTGAAGAGCGACAAAACGAACGGGCCAACCCACCATAGAACCATCAACTCATCAGGATATTTCGGCCATGTTTAAAAACATGAAACTTGCGTCAAAGATCGGCTGGGGATTTGGAGTAATCATTCTGATCGCCATTCTGCTGGGAAGCCTGGCGCTTTTCAACATGACGCAGATGGCGGGTCAGCTTACCCTGCTTTCCCAGGAATATGAAAAGCTCCGCAACGAAACGATGGCCCAAAATAGAGTCTTGGCGAAAGAGCTCGAGTCATCGGATGAAGGAGCCAGGAAGCGCATGCAGGCTTGCTATTCGTTTCTGAAATCCCAGGAAGAAAAGCTGAAACAGGCAACGGCGGCCGGCTCATCCGCTGCCCAGGCATTGAGCAGGTCGTCCACCGTTATGGGCTTCGGCTCGATCGCGGCGGTCGTCGCGAGCATCTTTTTGGCCGTCTTCACCACGAAGAGCATCGCCAGGCCCATGCAGCGAGTCATCGCAGGATTAACCGGCGGCGCCGAACAGATTTCGTCCGCTTCGGAGCAAGTCTCGAGCGCCAACCGGCAACTCGCGCAAGGCTCCGGCGATCAGGCTTCGAGCCTGGAGGAAACCTCCGCCTCGCTGGAGGAGATGGCCTCCATGACCCGGCAGAACGCCGACAACGCCACGCAGGCCAACCACATAGCCAAGGAGACCAGCGCCCTGGCCGCCGTCGGCGTCGAGGCCATGACGCGCATGATCGAGGCCATCGACAAGATCAAGAATTCCTCCGTCGAAACGGCCAAGATCATCAAGACGATCGACGAAATTGCCTTCCAAACCAATCTGCTGGCCCTCAACGCCGCCGTCGAAGCCGCCCGCGCCGGCGAGGCCGGCAAGGGCTTTGCCGTCGTGGCCGAGGAAGTGAGAAATCTCGCCCGCCGCTCGGCCGAAGCCGCCAAGAACACCGCCGATCTGATCGAAGGGGCGCAAAAGAATTCCGAACAAGGCGTGGCGGTCACCTCCGAAGTGGCCCAGAGCCTCAGCGGCATCAAGGACGCAGCCAACAAGGTTGCCACCCTCATTGCCGAAATTGCCGCGGCCACCAAGGAACAGTCGCTGGGCATCGATCAAGTCAATGCCGCCGTCGCCGAGATGGACAAGGTCGTCCAGCAGAACGCCGCCAACTCCGAGGAATCCGCCAGCGCCTCCAAGAAACTAACCTCCCAGGCCCAGGAACTGACGGCGATGGTGGCGGAGCTCGCCGCCATAATCGGCGACGGCCATGACGCGGAGCCGGCGATCGCACATCGCCCTGCCTCCGCAACGCCCATGAACCGGAGCCCCCTTCCTTCCAGAAAAGCGGCGACCGAGGCCCCTACAGCGAGCTTCGCCGCGCACAACGACCAACCGCCAAAAAGTAAGAAGCCATTGGAAAAGACGTCCATAAGACCTGAAGAAGTCATTCCCCTTGACGACGAGGAATTCAAGGAATTCTTTTAAGGCCCTTATTCCGACAAAATTTCTTCCGGGCACGAGAAGTTTTGATGTGCTTTCCGCCTCCAATTTACTAAATTGGACGCGACTACGAAGTGTGGATTCACAAAAAGAAAGTTCAACCTATGCTTGGATTCCGTGGTTTCCGCCGGCATCAAACCGGCCTATGGCTTTTTTTATGCCTCTCGTTGACGGTCCCTCTGGAACTTCTCGCCCGGCAGGACGTCAAAGAAGCGATTGTAAAAATTTATACGGTTCATAATTCGCCCGACTATTACGATCCGTGGAGCATGCACGGACCGAGCGCCTCCATGGGTTCGGGCTGCATCGTCAAGGGCAACAAAATCCTTACGAATGCGCACGTGGTGAGCGACGAAACGTTCATTCAAGTGCGCCGGTTCGGAGAGTCCAAGCGCTTTCAAGCGCACGTCGCCAGCATCTCCCATGCGGCCGATCTGGCGTTGCTGATCGTGGACGACCCCGCATTTTTCGATGGCGTCGAACCGCTCGCGGTGGCCGGGCTTCCGCATGCGCAACAGGAAGTTCTGGTCTACGGATTTCCCATGGGCGGCGACACGCTCAGCATTACCAAAGGCGTGATCTCCCGCATCGAGAACCAGACCTATGCGCACAGTTCCGCGTCTTTCCTGGCCGTGCAAATCGATGCGGCCGTCAATCCCGGCAACAGCGGCGGCCCGGCCATCATCGACAACCAGATCGTCGGCGTGGCCATGCAAGGCATGTCCCAAGCCGACAACATCGGCTATATCGTTCCCGCTCCCATTATTCGGCATTTCCTGGACGACATCCAGGACGGCGCCTATCACGGCTTCCCCAGCATGGGCGTTCTCCTGCAAAGCATGGAAAACTCTTCGCTGAAGGAAATGTACCGCATGACCAACGGCATGACGGGCATGCTGGTCACTAAAATTCTTCCCGATTCCCCGGCCGACGGACGGCTCAAGCAAGGCGATGTACTGCTCTCGGTGGACCAGATTCCGGTAGCCGACGACGGCACCATCGAATTTCGCCCCAAGGAACGAACCAGCGTATCCTATCTGGTCCAGAAGCATCAAATCGGCGATCCGCTCGACATCGAAGTCTGGCGGGAGGGAAAGAAAGAGTCCCTGAAGCTGATACTCAACCATCCGCTGGAAGACGACCGGCTTATTCCGCTCGAACAATACGATACAACGCCCGATTACTTCATCTATGGCGGCGTCGTGTTTTGTCCGCTGACGCAAAACCTGCTGAAAGCCTGGGGGGCGAAATGGTACGACGCCGCCCCCAAAGATTTGCTGGCCCTGCTCGGTAACAATGTCAAGACCGATGACCGCGATCAGGTGGTGCTGGCCTTGAAGGTGTTGGCGGCCGATGTCAACGAAGGCTATCATGAGACCGCCAATTGGGCAATCACCGAGGTGAACGGAAAACCCATCCGCAATTTGAAGGAACTCGTCGCCCAGGTGGAAGCCGGCGCCGGCCGGTTCATCGTCTTTGCAGACAAACAGGGAAATCAGCTCGTGCTGAATCGGGAAAAAGTCGAAGCTCAGAAAGCCGCGATTTTGAAAACGTATCACATCCCCCAGGATCGCTCGGCCAACCTCATGACAGCCGAAAAGCCATCCCAGGTTGCTGAAGACGCATTAACCCACAAGAGCCCTTGACCATGCGCCGACTCACACGCCTTCTTCTGGGTTGCCTGGCGCTCACGGGCGTGGGGTTCATCCTGCTCCTGTCGCTGGCGTTCACGCCCTGGCCATGGCGCGCCTATAAGGCGCTGGCCGACGCACCATCCGATTTCATAGGACCGCCCGACTATATTGTGATCCTGGGCGGCGGCGGCATCCCGAGCAAGTCGGGGCTCTTGCGCGCCTACTTCGGCGCCGAAGCCGCGCGGCAAAGCCCCGATGCCTTGGTCGTGATTGCCCTGCCCTACGAAGGCGCCCTGGAGCACAGCTCCGCCGGAAAAGTCCGGGACGAACTCGTGCTTCGGGGAATCGATCCGGATCGGATTATGTACGAATCCAAAGGGCGCAATACCCGCGAACAAGCGCAGGAAACGGCTGGCCTTATCGACGATCGACCGGACGAGGCCCGCCTGCTGATCGTAACGTCGCCCGACCACATGAAGCGAGCCGTCCTGTCTTTCCGCAAGGCAGGCTTCAAACAACTCTCCGGCAAGCTCGCCTTCAGCGAAGCCATCGAGACCGACCTGAGATATCGCGCTGAGGCCTTGGGCGGTCAGCCCCTGCCCCTGGATGTGGGCCAGAGCATGACGATCCGCTATAGTTTCTGGAACAATCTTTCCTACGAAATCGACGTGGCCCGGGAATGGGCGGCCCTGGCCTATTACAAACTGATGGGCTGGATTTAAGCGTCGATTTCGTTCATGGGCCATCCGGCGTTGTGGTTCGATAATACCTGGAAACCGGAGGATTGGTATCCGTGAAGATCACGTAGCCCAGCGCTCCGATCGTGGCCTGTCCGATGTTGGTCCAAGCCGGCACAACCAGATTTGTCGTAGCCTGGACACGGTAGCTTCTTCCGGCAATGCCGGCGAAATGCACCAGGACGTCCGAACCTGAAGGCGTGACGCTGACGATATTGTGCGTCTGCCCATCGCCCGTGGCCGGGACGATCACAAGCACCTCGGCCCGCCCCTCGGCTATTCCGCCGAACGCATTGCAGACGCGGAATTGGAAATAATCCGGAGCGTCGTTACCCAAAGGCGGCGTGTAAACAAGCCAACGACCGTCCAACACCATCGTCCCCCCGTTGGTAGAAGCAGGCGAGACCCAAACCACGCTTAACGGCGAAGCTTCGGGATCGACGGCATTGGTCAGCATCATCGTATCCGTAACCTTCAAGACCTGATTGGTCACGCGAAAAACCGTCGTCGGGCCCACGGAGGGAACGCCGTGAACGATGTAGAAGTTTGTCCTCGCCGGTGCGGCATGATAGTTCGCATTGCCGGTTTGCGCGGCTACAACGCAAGCCGTTCCATGCGTTGCAAACACCAAGGTCGTCGCATCGAGCCAGTTCGCCGCGAGACCTTGATTGGTAAAGCTCACTGGCAATCCGCTCGATGCCGAAGCCGACAACTGAACCACATGACTCGTCAGGAAAACACTATCGTTGGTGGGCGCAAAACTGGAAATCGTTTGATCGGCCTTTTCGATCGTCAGGGTCACAGTCAGCGTCTGCGGACTATTGGTCGCCGCTGCCGAGAGCACCGCATTGGTTGCCGTGTAGGTTCCGGCTGAAAGCCCTGCGAGCAAAACCGTGCCCGTGTGAGCCTGCGCGCCGCCGCCGGCCAACCGTCCCGTTGACGACGCGCCGCCGAACCAGCCGCTGCCGCCGACGCCATAGCCGATCTCGTTGGTATACGCCATCGTCAGCTCGCCCAGGTTGGTCACAATCCAACTCTGGGCCGCCGGATTCGCTCCCCCATACGTCGCCGTATAGCTTAAGGCCGACGTGCTCAGGCCAATACCTGCCGGATTCGCCGTCATGAGCAGATACCGATCGCCCTGACGCCTGACCGCCAAATTAGTCGCAGTCGTCTCGCCCAAATCGATCTGCCAGGAAGGCGCGCCTTCCACGGCCGCCGCGGTGAACAACACGGCGCCATTAGTGAAGTCCGCCCCGCCCAAATCGACCAGCCGGATCGTAACTACCGGCGCGTCGACGAACGAAAGCGTTCCGGTCACATTGATCGTATCGCCTGCCGCGGCGCTCTTCTCGTAGACATATTCGGCTCCATTGCTCAAGCTCAGCCGGTCGATCGTCAGCGTTCCGACCTGTCCGGTATAAGCCGGAGACAACACCGAGCCACTGCCCATCGTTACCGCCGATTGAACGCTCCCCGTGCCCGCCAGGGTCGTCTGCGCGTTAAAGATCAAGCCGTCGGCAAAGGAGTTGGCCTGTCCAAAAAGCTCATACCGCGCCGGCTGAAGCCCATCGCCCACAAGGAAAGCCTGCCCATTATTCACGGTAGTCGTCCAGGCGCTCAACACTCCACCGTCGAACACAAAGATACCGCCGGCATTGGTCATCAAAAGATTCCCGGCAAAGAGAGTTCCGCGGTTCAACACGTTCGAGCCGTTGCGGACCTCCAACAGCCGCCGCACGTTCAGCATTCCACCGCTGACAACCAGATGGTTCCCTTCGTAATTGGGCATGCACCCTACGTAGAAGTTGGTCGCATCGAGCTGGCCGCCGCTGGTCACCCGCACCCAATTGCCGCTGCCCTGATAGCCGACATACACCGTCCCGTTCGACCACGAGGCCCCGCCGGACACCGTTACTCCATTCAGGTGCCCGGTCGTCGTGGAAGTGCCGCCCACCAAAGCATTGGTATTAAAAACGAAGGCGTCGTCGGAAATCTCCAGACGATTGTTATCTCCCCCTGTACCGATATACACGGAGCCGCCGACATTATACCAAGCCGAACCGGCGCCCGTTACCTGCATTAGATTCGTGCCGGTAGACGCCCCGACATAGGTCATAAATACCGTGGTCAAACACGCCCCACTGGACACAATCAGACTGCTTTCTCGCCCACGAAGCCCTGTGCTCAATACGGTGGTGCGCAAGGTCGTTCCCGTGCCGGACAATACGAGCCGGTTGCTCATCCCCCACCCAAATTCCACATAACCAACCCTCACCTGAGAGTTGCCGGTTATGAGCGCCTCGTTATGGCTGCCGCCGCTGGTCCCAGGCCCTAACCTTAACGAATATCCATTCGTCCAACGCACCCCATCGTTCACCAACAGCCGATTGCCGTGGCCTTGGTTGCCCACGTCAACCCCTCCATTCAGAGAAGCCTGATTGCTAACCGTCAGACTGTTGTACGAGCCGTAGTAGCCCAAATTAATCTTCGCATAGGAGCCTTCAACCCACCAATAAGTCTGAGGCCCTTCCAAGACGACGCTGTTCGATACGCCCCCAAATCCGATATGAGCGCCGTTTGACGTGTACACATAAGCCCCATCGGAGACTCGAATCATATTCTCGGAGCCGTTATACTGCCCCACATACAATTCCTTCAAAATTTGCGCTTGCGATCCCGGACCGGTCACGATCATGACATTTTTCCGGGATTCGGCTCTTTCGCCCATCCCCATAAAGAAGGTACTCAGTTGGCCGCCATTGCTGACGACGAGACAATTTCCACTCCCGTATTGTCCCAAACTTAGCGCGCCGGAATTCGTCCACACCGATCCGGGACCCGATACGATCACCGTATTGCTCACGGCCGACACCTGCGCTCCCACCACCGCGGCCAACGTCGCAACAGAACCGCCCGCTTCAATCTCCAGCCGGTTGCCGCTGGTCAGGCCGTAGCTGCCGATCGTCAGGTTGGTCTTCACCACCCAGACCGATCCTGCCCCGCTGACCTTGGCCCAGCGGTTCGTTACATTCCCCCGCCAGAACCCTCCCGCATAAGCGTCCTCCGACACATTCGAAACCACCGCCCCGCTTCCAATGTACAAATTCGTCGTGCCGTAGAGCGCGTTGGAATGAACCACCGCCAATACGCCGCCGGTGACCACTGTCGCGCCTTCGTAAGCATTGCTCGCAGCGAGAGTCAGTTCGCCGCTGCCCAGCTTGGTCAAACCCGCCGTACCCAAAAAGCCGCCGCTCAAGATCGCAGAGCCCACCGCGTCGAAATGCAGGTTCTTGGCCTCCAGATTCACCGCCGCCGAGTAGGTTCCATTGGAAATCAACACCCCATCGCCCTCTGCCGCCGCATCCACGGCGTCCTGCACGTTGCTCGCCGCCGTGGTCCAGGTCGCGTAGGGGCTTTCCGGCGTCTGGCCGGCTTGTGCAACATAACGAGTTGCGGCGCTGGAGCGTTCCGCGCAGACTAGAAGAAGGAGCGCCATCACACCGAAGACCGCGCTTGCCGCGGAGGGCTTCACCCAACCTGCCATATTGAGATTCCAAGGATGCATGGCTTTGCCTTTCCGTTGTTAAACCCTCTGATCTAACAAAGTTTATTCGATGCAATGCCCTTCACAAAGGGCGCGCGCCGTCGACCCGTACAAAGCCGGCGCCCATACAACGCCAGCAGGCCCAAAGCCCCCATCGTCCACAAGTCCATAACCGTAGGTTCCGGATAGTCGTTATATTCAATCCCCACGATTCGAAGACCGCGTTGCCGTTCGCGTTGAGATCCGCTACAAAAATTGTCCAGGAGTCGTTGCCATTGAGGATTTCGAAGGAAGAGAGCGTCGCGGTCCGCCCGGCACGATTGAGCAATACGGCCAAGCCGCTCTCGTGCTGGAGCGTGACATAGAAATCCCCGTTAAAGGCCAGATCGCTTTCCTGGGCCGTCAACTTCAAGCGCACTTCGATCGACTGAATATAGTTGCCGAAGCCCGTCAAAGTCTGCGTATCTGCAAGACCGATCTCATCGTTATCCGGCACAGCTTGGTTAACGGAAAAATTAACCCAGTCAGCGCAAGCCGGACTGGCCATCGGAAAAAAGGGAAGCAAGATCGTCAACACGACAGACGGAAAAGTCCGCCAAGGACCATTCGCGTTTCGCTCCATTTGCATAGCTCTTACCCTCAAAGGTTAGCCTGCCGCGCCATTCGAAACTTCCGGCAACGGACGACATCATACCGACGTATTCGGCGCCTGTCTATATCCGGACAGGACATCCTGACGCCCACGGACGCAACACGGAGAGGGGCTCTTCGCCGTGGGTAGGGCGGCCACTCCGCTGGCCGCCTCTTCGGCCGGCGACGGAGCGCCGGCCCTGTATTTTCCATGAAAAACTGCGACCGCGTCCGAACGCACCCCTTACGCCACAAGCAGACTCTTCGTCCAATGCGCATCAAGGCCGCGTCTGTTCCACGCCATAGACGCGACGCGGGGCTTCGTTGGTATCGCGCCAGAATTCCAGCGGCTGACAGGCGTTGGTCCAAGAGCCCAAGGGCGCCCAAGGGGCGTTCGGAGTATCCGCGGCAATAATGCGGTATAGGTGACCGGTCACCGCTTGCCAACGGATCGTGGGTCCCAGCAAATCGAGTTGCTCAACTTGAAACACGCTGCTCGCGTCGAGCGGATGGGTCTCGGTAATGTATTCCTGGCCGTTGCTCAAGCCGTCATCGTCGCTGTCGTCCGTCGCGGCGGCATTGGTCAATCCGCCGAAGCAGACGATCTCCCACCAGTCCGCCATTTGGTTGACGTTGGCATCCGTCGGCTGCAGCATCAACTCGCCCAGATCGAATACGTCTCCACGCTCAGGCGCGACAACGATGGCAGGATACGTGTGGTTGCTGTAGTCGCCGCGCCGCAGCGTCAACGACCAGTTCACGGGAGGCAGATACACGTTGTCGGGGAAGGCGCCTTGGGCGGTCAGCCAGGGCGTCTTGTAGTGCGCGAAGTGCGGATAGCCGTCGTGGACGTTGTTGCTCCAGGAAGCCGGCGGTCCGGTCAGCGGGGTGAAGGACAGCCCCACGCCGCTCAGCCGCGCATGGCTCCACGCATCCCGCACCAGTCCGGTGACCTGAATATACGGGTCAAACAAGAAGCACGCGTAATTCCAGGCGCTGGTAAGAACCACTTGGCGGGGGTTGCCGTAGGCGGAAGAGCCATTGGCGACCTGACCGGGCTTGAAGGGATCTTCCCAAGGCAGGTAGCCGGCAGGGACGGGAATTCGAACAGCATGCGCTCCCGGCAAGAGCCCCGAAAAACTCCGGCTTATGGACCCGCCCAAGCTGTTGGTTGTTTGGTCTATGACGACGCAGGACTCGCCCGGCAAAGCGACGCCGAAGACGCGATCGACTCCTATGACCAGCAGGTTATAGCCTATGTCCGCCGTCGGGATGTTCACGCTCAGCTTGTATTGCGTGTCTTCGACTCGAACCTCCGTCGCATTTTTACTGGTGACTCGGGCACAGTGAATCGCATTGGTCGGCGCCGGGTTCAGGACGATCTGTTCGCCCAGGCCCTCGCCGACGCCCTGGCTGTCCGAGATGGCCACCAGGGTAAGCGACCGGTCGACGTTCTGGCGGTACAGTTCGAGGACCGTATCGACATTGGTGCCGATCTGCAAGGTGCGAACGTCGAAGACATAACCGGAGGGCGCATAAAACGAAGCCCAGTCCTCGTCGCTTGGACGGTGAAAGTTGTGAAGCTGGCTTCCATCGTGGCCGAAAAAGGAAGAGTCGGAGGACGTGTTGTCCGGTTCGTAGATATCGACGATAAACTCGACATCGTCGCCGAAGCCCAGACCGGCCGCGTTGGTGGCCCAAGCCCGGACATGATAGGACGTCCCGCCGACAAGATTGGTCATCCATCCGAAGAAAGCGCCGAGGCCGCTGCCGCAAACCAGCGTAGAGGAGCTCAAGGTCGGGTTGGTGCTCGTACTCCAGCAGAAGCCCCTTTCCGTTACGGGGGCGTACCCGTCGAACGTCACTTCGCCGACGCCTTCCGCCAGGCCAGCGTAGAAGTTCGTGACCGGAAGCGTCGCGACGTGCGGCGGTTCGATGCCCAGGCCCTGTACGCGGAACGAATAATCCACGGCGCAAATCAGCGTATTGGTGAACCGGACTTCGGCCCAGCGCGGCCCCAGCGCCGAGGGCGCGAACCGAATCTGGAACACAGCGGTCTGGCCAGCTTCGAGCGACCCCGCGGAGGGCTGCGCCGTCACGACAAAGTCCTCGGGGCTGCCCACGGCGTTGGTCTCGATAAGCCCCAGGCCAACGGCATTAGTCCAGCCGTTGGTAATCGTAAACGTATGCGTGACGCTCTCCGACAGGCGCAGCATTCCAAAGTCGGTCCCTTTCGCGAGCGAAGCCGTGGGCTCGCCCAGCATGATGACGGACAGGTTCGTCCCCAGCGCGTAAATCGGCCAGGCCTCGTGGGCGCCGACGTCCCACAGCCCCGGCGCCGCCGGACGCGCGGCGCCGACGATATCGGCGTCATACCAAGCGGAAAGATTGGCGCCCTGGTCGATTAAAAGAGACGGCCACTTGATGCGGTAGTCCTCGTCGCCCTCGGCGGTCGAGATGAAGAAGGCGCCGCTGTCCGCCGCCGCCGCCACGTTGGTCAGCTCGGGCGAACCGCCCGACGCGTCCGCCGAGGCGCAGCGGGAGCGCAGGATATGCGCGGGATCGCCGGCGTAGCTGGAGGCGTAGCAGTTGTAGGCGTAGAGCTCGCCGTTGCCGCGGCTGAACCCAGCGCCGGGCACAACGACCGTGCAGTTGAACGCGCGCAGGCTGCCGGAGCCGGAGGGGCTGGCCACGCCCTCGTCGTAGTCGCCATACACGATGCTGTTGTAGAGGCTGAAAACAAGCCCGGTCGGATCGCCCTTGTACACGCCGCGAAAGCTGTTGGCGTGCTCGTCGAGGCCCCAAACGATCAGATTCTTCAACACGATCTCGCGCCCATGCAGGCCCAGCGTATCGATTTCCCCATAGGTCCCGTCCGTGCAATGCCTGATTTGAAGACCGTCAAGTTCCACGAAGTTGTTGCTGACGACCACAAGGCCCCGGGCATGATTCGTCGCCTCCACCCGGAACGCCTGCTCGCTCCATTTGCCCCGATGACGAGCCGACGACTCGGCGTAAATCCGCACATAGTTGTTGCTGGAGGTCGTGAAGCCGTCGATCACGAAGCCGGGCGTCGCGTTCGTCCAAAGCCCGCCGATCCGAGCCACGGCAATCGCGCTGTGGCCCGTGCTGGCGATCGTGACATAATTCCCCGCATCCAAACGCCAGACGTCGCCCGCCTGAAACCCAAACAACGGGTTGCCGATATCCGTCAGCAAGGCCTGCGTATCCGTGACATGCGCCACGCGGCCCGTCAAACCCTGGGACGAGCCAAGGCGATAGAGCTCGCAAACCGCGCCGTCGTTCACGGCGCCGTTGAGCGAACTGGAAAACACGCGCGTCTCCGCGCCGACCAAGTCGCACTGCACCGCCGTCTCCCAACTCTGCACGTCGGCGTAGTCGCCGCCGGACGGCAGAATGTCGCAGACGAACTCAGCCGGGGCGATAAAAAGGCCGCGCCCCTGCACGTTGAAGGTGTAAGGACTGTTATCCGGCACGCTATTGGTGATGCACACCGTCCCAACCCGTGTTTGCTCGTCATGGGCATCGAATCTAATTTTGAACGTCGTGGTCGAGTGCGGATCGACGGCCCATGAAGGCTGCTGCGAGACGGAAAAACTCGCGGCCCCCGCTCCCCCAATGGCCAGATTGGTCACATAAAGCGTTTCGTCGCCATCGTTGACGATCGTGAAGCGATGCTCTTGAAACGCGCCTACGAACAGCTCGCCAAAATCCGTTCCATCCGCGATATGGGGCGTCGCGTCGCCATGAACGATCGTCGCGCCATTCGTCCCCAGCACATGCAGAGACATCACTTGAATCGCGTTGGTCGCCTCGGGCGCGGGATTCCAGTTGGCGTCGCCGGCCTGGCTGGCCACGACCCGCACCGTTCCCGCTCCGGTAAACGAGAGGTTGGTCCCGCCGGCAAGCTGCCCGGGACCGGAAAGCACCGCAAAGCTGACCGGCAGGCCCGAGGAGGCCGTAGCCGCCAAACCCACCCGCCCGGTCGATACTTGCGCGCCCGGATTCGGAAAAGCGATCGTCTGAAGGCCCTTGCCCACCGTCAGCACGATGGAGAGAGTCTGCGGACTGTTCGTGGCGCCCGGCGCCACAAGGGTGTTGGTCGCGTAATACGTGCCCAGTTCCAGGGAGCTGGCGCCGACGACTCCCGTATGACCGCGCATGCCCCAGCCAGCCACACTTGCGGCCGCAGGCGTCGGCGCAAACCAATCGGACGCCCCTATCCCGTAGCTGACCGAATTGGTATAGGCGAAGCTCACTTCGCCGCCATTGGTTACCCCAAAGACCTGGCCAGCCGGATTGGCGTGATAAGTCGTTTCATACGTCAGACTCACGGGATTCACTCCAATACCGCCGGGCTGCCCGCTCTTAAGCACGTAGCTGCTGCCCTCTACCGCCACCGTCAGGTTGCTCTGACCCGTGCTGCCGCAATCCACGATCCATTTCGGATCGCCACTGCTGGAGGCAAAGGTGAACAACACCGCATTATTCGTAAAATCCGCCCCGCCCAAATCAACCAGGCGGATCGTGACTACCGGCGCATCGACAAACGAGAGAGTTCCCGTCACGTTGACCGTGTCGCCTGCCGCCGCGTTCTTCTCGTACACATATTCAACCTCGTTGCTCAAGACGAGGTTGTTAACGGTCAGCGTTCCGACTTGTCCGGTATAGGCCGGAGACAGGATCGAGCCGCGGCTCATCGTCACCGCCGATTGAACCGAGCCCATTCCGGCCAAAGTGCCTTGGGCATTAACAATCAAGCCTTCGGCAAAAGAATTGTCCGACCCATTCAGCTCGTACCGCGCCGGTTGGCGGCCATCGCCCACCAGGAAGGCTTGCGCATTATTCACAACGGCCGTCCAGGTGCTCAACAGGCCTGCGCCAAATGCAAACGAGCCGGCCGCGTTGGTCATCAGAAGTTTTCCGGCAAATACCGTTCCGCTATCCAGCACGTTCGAACCATTGCGCACCTCCAGCAAAGTCCGCACGATCAAACTTCCGCCGCTGACGACCAGACGATTCCCCTCATAGCCAGGCGTACAACCTACATAGCCGTTGGTCGCATGGAGCTGGCCGCCGCTGGTCACGCGCACCCAATTGCCGCTGCCCCGATAGCCAACATACACCGTTCCATTCGACCACACCGCCCCGCCGGACACCGTCACCCCATTCATGCACCCCGTGGTCGCGGCATCACCGCCGACCCAAGCATTGCTATTGCATACAAAGGCGTTGTCCAATATCTCCAGCCGGCTTGCATCCCCCCCGCTGCCGACATACGTTCCTCCGCCAATATTGAACCAAGCCGAACCGGCGCCGGCCACTTGCAGCAAGTTCGTGCCGCCGAATTTTCCAATCATGGTCGTATAGGTCGTTGTAAGTTGCGCCCCGTTGGTCACGATCAGCCGGTTATGACTCCCATTGATCCAGGAATGCAATCCGATCGTTCGGAATATCGTTCCCGAATCGGAGAGAACCGTTTGATTGCTGGTTCCCATGCCAAACTCAATAAACCCAACCTCAACTTGAGATCCATGGTCGATGCGCGCCGAATTATTGTTTCCGCCAACTGCGGCGCCTATGCCCAGGCAATACCCGTTTGTCCACCTTGTTTGATCCGTCACCAACAGCCGATTATCGCTCCCATGATTGCCAACAATTATCCCGCCCTCAACGCGCGCACGATTGCTGACCGTCATGCTATTGTACGAACCGTAATATCCGACTCTCGTTCCAGTATAAAGAGCTTCGATTTGCCAGCAGGTTTGAGATCCCTCCACGACAAGGCTGTTCGATACGCCTCCAAATCCGATAAATACGGGGTTCGTGGAATACAACCCCCCCCCGTCGAAGAGTCGGATCGAGTTCTCCGATCCGCCATACTCGCCGACCCAGAGAGGGCCGCGCAGATGCATCTGCGAGCCGGAGCCGTTCACCTCCAGGACATTCCGGCGGGATTCGGAGCGAACGCCCATGCCAAGGGCCAAGGCGACAAAACGACCGCCGTTGCTGACGAACATGCGATTCCCACTCCCATACCGCCCCAAGACAAAATGGCCTTCATTTGTCCAAATAGATCCCCCCCCCGAAATGACCACGGCGTTGCTCACGGCCGTCGAGTCCTCGCCTATCGTCGCGGCCAGCGTCGCAACCTTGCCGCCATCTTCAATCTCCAGCCGATGGCCGCTGGTCAAGCCGTAGCTGCCGATCGTCAGGTTGGTCTTCACCACCCAGACCGATCCCGCGCCGCTGACCTTGGCCCAGCGGTTCGTCACATTTCTCCGCCAGAAACCGCCTCCGCACAGCTCTTCCGACACATTCGATACCACCGCGCCGCTTCCAATGTACAAATTCGTCGTGCCGTAGAGCGCGTTGGAATGAACCACCGCCAGAACGCCGCCGGTCACCGTCGTTGCGCCCTCATAAGCATTGCTCGCCGCGAGAGTCAGTTCGCCGCTGCCCAGCTTGGTCAAACCCGCCGTTCCCAGAAAGCCGCCGCTCAAGATCGCAGAGCCCACCGCGTCGAAATGCAGGTTTTTGTCACCCAGATTCACCGCCGCCGAATAGGTTCCATTGGAAATCAGCACCCAATCGCCTTCGGCCGCCGCGTCCACGGCGTCCTGCACATTGCTCGCCGCCGTGGTCCAGGTCGCGTAGGGGCTTTCCGGCGTCTGGCCGGCTTGCGCGACATAACGAGTCGCGGCGCTGGAGCGGCCCGAGCCAACTAGAAGAAGAAGCACCGCCATACCGGAGATAACGGAGGCCGAGGTTCGCCTCGTCAAAGCGACCGTCTTGAGTTTCCGAGGCCGCATGACTTTGCTTTTCCGCCTCAACCCACTCGTTTTTCGTCCTGTTTCCATAATGCCCGTGCTCAAGCACTGCCCTGCCGCAAAGTCAGACAGCATCCGGTAATCGATGGAATCATACCAATGGATCGGGCATCTGTTTACGCTTGAGTACGAACAGACTGTTCGCTGGGCGCATCCCGACACGACCGCAGATTCATTCCGTTCAATAGCGATGAAGGATGGCCTCCTCTGCATCTTCTTTTATCCGTGGGACGCTTTGCCATCCGTGGGGCCACTCTTCTTTTTGTACAGAATAGCCCCACGGATGGCAAAGCGTCCCACGGATAAGGAATTAGGACTTGTTTGAAGGCCGGTCTCTCTTGGAGCCTTTTGTGTATAAGAGACTGGCGATCTCGCCCGGCAGCGGGGCCATGTGACCCCGCCTCCAGCCGTCACGGGCCAGTTTATCTCCAGGCGCCTGCTTTCTGAGGCCGTATGGGGAAAAGAAGGCGCTCAGCGGAGCGAGCGCCTCTCTTTTTTCTTCTGAGGACCTTTCTACGGGTTCCGCGACCAGACCCGCACCCAATCCACCTCCATGAACTGCGGATAGTTGGCGGGATTGGGAGTGCCGACCTGTTCCCAATTGCCGCCGACCGCTACATTCAGAATCATGTAGAAGTAATCCATAAAAGTTTGCTGGCATTCCTTCGGAATTGCGTACTGATCCAAGCCTTTGTGATACAAAGCCAATCGGTAGGTTCCATCCACATACCATCGAATGATTTTTTCGTCCCATGCGATCGAGTAGACATGATAATCGTCATCCGCCTCGCCCGACATCGTGTAAAATTCGGACTCGTTGCAGGTTTTTGACGAGGGGGGAATATAATCGCTCCAGAAACAACCGCCCAGCAATTGTCGGGGATCTTTTCCTGTCATTTCAAAGATATCGATCTCGCCGCAATAAGGCCAATAGCTGGACCGAGCGCCCAACATCCAGAATGCCGGCCAGCAGCCCGGGTCCCACACGCCTTGCCGATTGCGAGGAGCCCTGATTCGCGCTTCGATCAAACCATACTTGACCTGACGCTTTCCCTTGGTGTTTAGACGAGCCGAAGTGTAAGACTTGCCGCCATAGTTTTCATACCGCGCCGCGATCACCAGCTTTCCGTTTTCATCCCATTCACATACGCCTTGAGCGAGATGGTTCCATCGGGGTTGCTCGCCAACGCGAACTTCTCCTAGATGCCAATTTCATCTCGAACCGCAATCAGCGGGGATTGTCCACGATCCTCGGCGCACACATATTTGCCGTTAACCACGGACGGCGACGGAGCGCCATCCCTACCTTTCTTTGCCGTGGGTAGGGCGCTCACTCCCTGCCCGCAATGCTGCGCATAGCGCTGCAGGCGGACGCTGAGCGCCTTCTTTTCCCCATACAACCACCGTGTCGAGATGCACCCGACGAGGCTCTGCCTGCGCTTTTGTTATTCGACAGCCAAACTTCAGCGTGCAACCTGAACGTAGGCCGCGCAGTTGTCGAACAACTCCCGCGGCAACGAGCTTCGTTGCTCGAACACGGGCGCGTTGTAGGAACTGGGCAGCAGAAATGCTATTATTTCCGTGGCGTTTACGTCATTGCCGCCCGTTGCGTAATACGCCGCCCACGTCCCATCCGATGCGATGGACGTGTAAGGATCGTTCAAGTACGGCTTTGAAGCCCAGCCCCAGTTCGGCACATTGATGTAGAGAGCAATCCGACAAGTGCTGAGATTCACATTCAACGCTTTCCCTCGAACCTCGCTTGCCGAACCCTTCGGGGGAACAAAGATCATTTGAACTTACGGCAAGAGCTGCGGGCTAGTCGCTATACTGTCAATCCCGTCTCCGTCCCAGTCTCCGGCCAAGTACTCGTCGGCAAGCCGTCATAGTTGAAGTCCATATAGACGGTAGATGCGCACCGCGTTGCAATGTTGTCGCGTCCGTCTCCGTTCCAATCGCCTACTAAGTGTTGTTCTGCCGCTCCCGCACAAGGGACACCCAAGAAACCAGCAGCCACAAGCAACTTCATCCCTGCCAGACTCATCTTCTTTATGTTTACGCTGAACACAGTCCACACTCCTTTTTTCCAGACCATAGCCTTATTACGATTCGATTTACTTTGTTGAATTAGCCGTCAACTCACTTGTACGATCCGATTGCATTTCAATTATGCGCCTTACAGACCTCTCATCTACCAGTACACATCTGGCGCATATTTATGGTCGCAGCCAATGGCTGTTTATTCCTATTGTTCTACGGACAACCAACGATTCTTTTTTCATGCTTGCTCCCTGCTATGCTTCAGAAAAAAGGCAAAGCCTGCCCGGGGAGTCCCGGACAGGCTTGCGTTGCTGCCGTTAATCAGGAAAGCCTAACGATCTCACGATGCAGGGCTACGGCCTGACGACGATTTCGGCGAAACCAACGTTCGCGCCGCTGCCATCGGTCACGTTCACTTGCATCCAACTAATGTTCTTGGTGGGAAACTCAACCAGCTTCGGAGAACCGTCGTTGGGGATATCGCTGACGTCCACGCAGCTGCCGTCGCTAAACGTAATCCGGGCTTTGTTGGCCGCGTCGATTAGATTGTCCCGATCGTATAAAACAACCGAGCTGACCGGACGGACGGATGTCCATTGCAGCTTGATCCACGGATTGATCTCGTGGAAGCTCGCCCACTCATAACCCGCATTGCCCGTTGTTCCCTCGATGGCCGCTGAGGGCACATACTCAGGCGGAGTATGACGATGGGAAGACGAAGCGGTGGCGGTGGCCAGCGGAGCAATATTGCCCATATCGGCAACGCCGATGACCTGAATCTCCGCAAACCCCACATTCGCTCCGCTGCCGTTGGCGACTTGAAGATTCATCCAAGAAGCCGAACGGGGAGCGAACGAGACCATCTTGGCTTGCCCATTGTTGGGGATATCGCTGACATTTACGGAGCTGCCATCGCTGAAGGAAAGGACGGCGTTGCGGGCGTGATCGACCAGGTTGCCGCGGTCGAGTAGAACGACTTTGTTCACCACTTGCGGCGCGCCCCAGTGGAACCCGATCCACGGATTGATCTCGCCCCGGCTGGCCCACTCGGTGAAAAAGTTGTTGTCAGCGACCAGGTGCGCAAGATAAGAGCCGCTGTACGACGACGAGGCCGGAATGGCGCCCAGCGAGGCAACATTCATGTCTTCGCGAACACTGCCGAAGATCTTGACATCGGACAAGCCCACATTGCCGCCCTGCCCGTAGATTTGGAATCTAATCCATTTTACGCCATGCCGCCTCACGACTACGCGTGCCGGAGAACCGTTATTGCTAATCTGCGCGCGCCGCACGGTCCCATGGTCGTTTAAAACGATATCTACGTTCTGAGCCCAGTCGGTCAGATTAAGACGATCCGCGATCTCGATCGAATCGATCGATTGCGGGGTATTAAAATTAAACTGAATCCAGGGACTGGTTTCTTGATAGCTGGCCCAATCGGTATAGAAGTCGCCGTCGACCACGCGATCGGGAAGATAGTTGTAGGGATTATAGGACGAGGAGGCCGTGATCGACGCCAAGTCCGCTATATCCATCGGGGGCCTCTCCACCACCAATTTACTAAGAGCGCACGCTTCTACCGAACTCCTTTCCTGGGAGCAAGCGGCATTCGCATGGATCAAATAGACGATATATTGATCGGCAAACTCGTCTTGTCCGCCCGTAACCACCTGTAGCGAGAAGCTGTAATCGTTGTTTACCGTGGTTTTCCAATTGTCATCCCGAGGTTTGACCCAATAGCCGCCGTTCACCCGAAGGTAGACCACAACCTTATAATCGGCTGCCGAGATCGTAGGATTTGCAATCGATCCTTTGAGCAACTGACTCGTGCCAAACCCGGGAATCTGGGTAGCGACAATACTTGGCGCGGCCTGCGCAATGCCGCAGGCCGTCAGACCAGTCAACAATAGAACGGATAACCAATGACCTTTTCTCATGATTGCTCCTGCTGTGTTTTGTTGTTCCCCGTTGCTTGTTCGCTTCGAGTGCGAAACGGGGCGTTCGCATCGAAAATTGTTGCTTACGGCAATCGAATCCTCATCCGATAGATCCGCTGGGCGTCCGGGGTTGCATCCGGGACGAGGAGCGGGCCGCCGGTGCCGGGCATATCGTTGGTGAGGCTGGCCCACGCGGCCTCGGGGCCGAGGGCGCCGTCCACGCCGTAGAGGCGGCCGATGACCGATGAAATCTCGATGCCGGCGCCGGCGGGGCTCATCATAATCCGTCCGATCTTCGGATAGCTCGACGCGTTGGTCGGATTCGAGCCGGCGATGTACTCCGCCCAGGTGAGCAGGCCGTCGCCGTCCTGGTCGGCGAGCGCGTCGTTCTCGAAGTCGTTGGTCAGCCCGTAGTCGGCCAGCCACCATTGGGGCACGCCGTTGGTCACGGTGTTGGCGGCAAATTCCGCGGTCAGGTTCTTGGGCCGATCCATCGCCACGAGCAGCGGATTGCTCAACAGGTCGGAGGGCTCCACGTCGCCGCTCCACTGCGCAAAATGGTAGTACGCATCCGGCGCGGCGGTCAGCGTGATGGAGCCGCCGAAGGCCTGCCAGCCGCTGCCGGGGGTTACGCCGCCGTGGGCGGCGGCGGAGGCTTCAAGCCGGTAGTTGGTGGTCCAGAGCCAGGAGAGCGCGGCGTGGTTGGTCAGCGTCATGACAAAGGACGAGGCGTTTCCGTTCGCGGGGCTGTTTCCGTTCATGGTCCAGCCCAGGCAGACGAACTGAGTCGAACCTTGCTCGTCAGGGCTGGCGACGGAGTTGGTCAGCACGGAGCCATAGGCCCGCTCATGGCTGCCGGGCGCGGGCGCGGCCAGGCCGTGCGCGGAAGAGACCGTCACGGTAAGGGTCAAGCCGTCTTCCAGCACGTACTGTTGGCCTCGCAGATTGACGACCTTGTTCGTAAGTCCGCTGTTGCCGTAGTCGATCGCCCAGGCGGGGGTTCCAACGGCCTCTTCAAATGTGAACAGAACGTTGTCGGCGGCGAAATCGCCGCCGCCGAGGTTGGCCAGGCGAACGGTGATCAGGGGCGAGTCCCCCCATTCGAGCCGCCCGGTTACGATTAGCGCATCCGCCGAACCGGCGGCTTTCTCGAAAAGGTACTCCACGCCGTTGCTGAGGCTCAGGCCGCCCAAGACCAGCGAGCCGACGCTGCCGGTATCGCCCGGAGAGAGCCGGGAGCCCGCTTGCATGGAGACGACTCCGTGAATCGCTCCGGTTCCGGCCAAGATCGAGAGGGCGTTCATTCGCGCGCCGCCCCTCAACACGTGGTTGGTTCCCATGGGCGTCCAGAGCGCGTTAGTAACTCCGCGTCCGACTTCGAAGGGCTGGCCCGAATCGACGAGCGCGGCGCGGGTGATCAGTTGCCCGCCGCCGAAGACGAAGCCGCCTTCGGCGTTGGTCAGCACCAGGCGACCGGCCGTGACGAGGCCGCCGAGCAAATAATTGGTGCCCCGCCGGCAGTCGAAATCGCCGGCAACATGCAAGGAGCCCTGATCGACGACGATGCGGTTGCCCAGCGCCGCGGGGCTGGCGCCGATGCAGGCGAAGGGCGCGTAGACCGTGCCGGAGTTGGAAATCGTCAGGCTGTTGTCGGCGCTGTTTTCCCCGACATAGAGCGACGTGCCGTTGGTCAGGATGGACCCGGCGTCCGAGACGAACATCCGGTTGGCGCCGCCGCCGCGGCCCACATAGGTGTTTACTCCGCGGGCCAGGGCGCCTTTCTCGAGCACGAACTCGTTGTTCCGGCCGTTCACGCCCACCTGAAGATTGTTCCGGCTGCGCCAAACGGTGCCCGCGTCGCTGACGCGCACGCGGTTGCCGTCGGAGAAGTATCCGATGTAGGCCGACGGCCCGTCGACCAACGCGCCCTCGGTCGCCCGCAGGCTGTTCGAAGCGCCCAACAAGCCCACGTGCAACTCCGTCTGGCAATACCACAGCGAGCCCGCGCCCCGGATTTCGAGGTGGTTTAAGCGGGCGGGGGTGCCGTTGCCGACCGCTCCGTACCGGCAGACCACGCGGCCGCCGTTTTCGATGGTCAGCCGATTGGCCTGCCCCTGATCGCCGACCGAGATGCCGACGCCCGACCACAGCGCCTCCGCGCCTTCGACCAGGACCTCTCGACCCGACGCCGCTCCAATAAACGGGCCGCTGGCCGCGTCGGCAGCCGCCGAATTCGTCAGCGCGGCGCCCGAACGAATCGTCAGGTTCGTGACCCCGGAAAGCGCTCCGCGGTCCTCCAGAACGACCCGCCCCGCCGTCAGCTCCATCCAGCCGGAGAAGGTGTTGCTGGCCGCCAGCGCCAGATCGCTGCCGCCCTGTTTGAGCAGCCCGCCCGTGCCGGAGAGCAGGCTGGTTACCGTCACCGAGCCCACCGGGTTCCAGATCAGCTCTTTGTTCAGGTTGAGCGCGCCCGCGTAGACGCCGTTGGAAATCATCAGCGTCCCGCCCGGGGTGGCCGCGTCGGCCGCTTGCTGCAAGGTCAGAGAGCTCTTGGCCCAACTGCTATACGGATAGATGCTGCTGCCGCTCTGGGAGACGTAGAAGATCGGCTCCCCGCCCTGCCCCACCACGCGAAGGACATAGGGGCTGTTCGTGCCGCTGTGCGCTATGGAAAAGCTGGCCGTGCAGACTCCGATCAGGGCAGGCTCGAAGACCAGCGACAACGCGGCCGCGGCGCCCGGCCCCACGCTCGCCGCCGAGCAGCTCAGGGCGAAGCTCTCCGCGCCCTCCCCGCTCGCCGTGATGGATTGAATCGTAACCGCGCAGAGGCTCGCGTTGGTCAGCATCAGCGTATTGGTGGACGTCAATCCCATCGGAATGCCGCCGAAATCTGTCCCTTTAGCTACGGAAGGCGCCTCCCCGTCGGCAATTCGCTCGCCGTCGATTCCGTTGACGAATACCCAAGCGTCGCCCACCTGGAAAGTATGACTTATACTCGGTGCTTCATTCCAGTTCACGTTGCCCGCTTGCTCGGCGGTAAGGGTCACCATGCCCGCGCCGGTAAAGCTTAAGTTGGCGCCGCCGGTCAGCACCCCCGGCCCCGAGAGCACGCTAAAGCTGACGGGCAAGCCCGACGAGGCGCCGGCGCTCAGGCCTAGCCGGTTCGTCACAGCCTGCCGGCCCGGATCGGGAAACGCGATCGTCTGATCGCCTTTGTGAAGCGTCAGCTCAACGGCCACGACGGGCAGTCCGTCGGCGGCTAGCGCGTAAGCGACCGAATTGGACGCCTTGTAAACTCCGGCATTCAACCCCGCAATCGAAACGCGGCCCGTATGAATTTGCGAGCCTTTGGGCGCCAAGGCGCCGCTTATGGGGCCCACGGCCAGCCAGCCGCTTGCGCCGCCTTCGTAAGCAACTTCATTCGTATAGCCGATCGTCGTCGTTTCGCCGAAGTTGGTAACAACGAAGACCTGCGAAACAGGATCGGCTCCTCCGTAGGTCGCCTCGTACGCCAGCGTGCTGGGCGAAACGCCCAGCTCGGTCAGCACTTCGAAGTCGCCGGGTTGCAGATAAAGTACGCCTTGGCTGCTGACTTGATGGCCGCTGCCGACACTGGGCTGGAGGTTTATCGCGAAGTCTTCTCCGGACCGGACCGCCGTGGCCCGATAGGTTGCGCCTGTAGGCAGGTCCAGCACCAGGCAACTGGCCAGCCCCGTGGCGGCGTAGCTGAAGTTAATCGGGCCCACGGGCGCCGCCCCGTTGGTTTTCGAAGAAAAGAGAACCAACTTGTTCAAGGTCGGATCGCGAATGAGGGCTCCTTCCATGTGGTTGTCGGCGACGATTCGCGACAACGAAGGCATGGCCAAGGTGTTGGTGCGAGTCGGATAGAGCACGGTCAGAAAGTTATGGTCGAGTTCGTCGTCGGCGGGTTCGAGCTCCATGCGCCATTCGCCGTACGGCGTCGGCTCCCAATCGTTGGAGCAGCCGTTCGTAAAACTTTGACCGAACACCCAAAACGCTTTCTGTCCAAAGCCGCCGACTTTGCGAACGTTGAACCGGTCCGGCGCCAGAACGCTCATGAAGAGCTTGCCGGTCTCGGAGATGGCAGTCATAAGCGGCGGATTCGTGTAGAGGGTTTCGCCGTCCGAAATATTGCTGCCGATTCCGGCAATCGAGGGTTCGTTGAGGACGTGAAACATCAGCTTGGTATTCGCTCCGCTGAAATGGGTCGCCGTAACGCCGACGCGATCGTACAGAAGAACGAATTCCTCGGAGTTGCTGCCGCCCAACGTTGACGTCGGCCTTAGGTATACGCATTCCCGGTGGAATCGGGAAACCTTGGCCGTGTTGCCGGTGCGGATGGTATCCAGGGCCTGATTGTACGTCGGATTGTTGTAGGCCTTGGTCGCATCGCCCAGCATGTACGTGTAGTCAGAGTGGTCTTCAAAGGCCGACATATCGGCCATGTCGTAGTATTTCTTGTTGTCGTTGTAGTATCCAAGGGACCAGGGACTGCGCGAGACGGGACGCAAGGTGCGCTGCCCGCCGTCGTTGGAAAAGGCGTACTCCCGTGCATCCTCAAAACTTTCGGAGGGATTATAAACGACCAGCGTGTTATGCGCGATGGTGCGAATGTAATAGTTGACGTCATGCTGGGATAGCCCATCGCCGCCGTAGACGCCGCTGTCGACGAGCAGATCGCCGTATTTGCGAAGCGTAATGCTGTTTTGCTCGTAATGCTGATGATAGGCAAACCAGTCGCCGGACTGAAACAGGAGATACGTTGCGCTCCGGTCGGTATCGGCTCCTCCCGTGGGCCAGCCGCTGCGAGCCATGACCAAGCCAAGATCTTTCGCATAATGCGTCGTGCGCGTGGGAGGCGTCGAAGCTTGCTCGGGATGGTACCATATGTATTCCCAATGACAGACAAACGTCTGCGACAGGTTGGCAGGCCCGTCGCTCAAATAGGACTGCATCTGGTCGGCGCATTCCGCCTCAGGATATTGCTCCAGAAGAATCAGGTTCATAAGCCGTTCGTAGTTGATCATGGTAGATCGATTGCGTTCCGCGTCGCCAAAGGACGGATACGGACGCGAATGCGTGCCCCCCGACGAAGGAACCACGCCCGGCCAGAGATGCATCAGGAAATAGCACAGCCGGTCACGGCACCAGGACGAGCTCTCGAAAAGATTTTCGCCCGTGGCCGTCAGCCAGCCGTCGTAAATTTGAAGGCGCCATAAATTGGCGATGCCGTCGTAGATGGAACCCTCGGGCCAGCCGCCTCCATCGTCGATAAGGCTGAACAAGTCCAAATCCACATCGCGAAATCGGTCGTGCCGGAATTTATCCATCCATTGCTGGGCGCGAGGATTGTGATCGAAAGACGCCAGGCCGATCATACCGTAGGAACAGGAGTAGCGGGGCCAGTAGTTGCCAAGGCAAGGTCCGTCGTTTCCTTTGTTGGGCCTGTCGCCCCATCCATTAAAGTACTCAATGAAGGCATCGCGTTCTGCCTGGGCCATAAGGTCGTAGCACCAATCGAAAACAATGGCGACATCCGAAGCGCCTTCGACGATATTGACATAATTGTTCAGCTTGGCTTGGACCAGGCTGTTGGTGAGTTTCGCAATGGCTTGTTGCCCATAAGCGGCCTGCCCGGTGATCTGCCAATATAAGGCCTTGGCCAAAGCCGAGCCATTACTGGCTTCCGCATGATTTTTTAGAACCGTCCAACGAGGATTGTCGGGCAACGCTTGAGCGCGCAAGGCCGCCAGCTTATTCGTGGTCAGGTAAATTCGCGGGTGCGCGGCGGGAATGGACAGCACGCGCAAGGCCATGGTATCCGACGAAGTCTCTCCGATGTCGTTGCTGACTTCGAGTTGGAATGTCCATTCGCCGGGTTTGTCCGGAGTAAAGGGAACGATCTTGCTGGTCCCAATAATCCGGAGTCGATTGGTGGAGGCGTAGGCTGCGGAGGTCAGCGTCCATCGATATTGCAGGGTTTCGTCATTTCCGCCCGGCCGATCGTGGCAGCCCGAGGCATCCAGGGCGATGGGCGTTCCGAACCAGTGCAGATCCGTTTGATCGGGACCGGCATCTGCATACGGAACGTCGGGATTGTAGACAACCATCAATTGAGGCCGCAACGAAGCGTTGGCGTTTTGAGAGGAAGAGAAATCCCTCCAATCGGTATTGCCGCTTTGATATCCGCTGGCATCGCGCAAGATAAAGCCATAATTTGGCTTCTCGTTGCGAATCCAGGAACGGCCGAGTTCTGTTAGACTCCACGTATACCAACCTTTGTTGGTCACATCCGTGCAGCCGCCGATCGCGGCTTCGAAATCGAAGCCTTGCGCCATGTAGTTCGATGTCCACGGAACATTAACGCCTTCGCCGGAATAATACTCAAAGGCATTAGAGCAAGTGGCTCCGTAGTCGCCAGGTTGATCGATCACGGAGCCATTTTGATTGCCCTCGTCCCAAGGGTTCAGAATGGCGAAAAGATGGACACGTCGTCCGAGCGTCGGGGTAATGTCCGTTTCATTGTACAACTTGAGTTCGACGCAATGGATTTGCGAGTTGGAGGGAATGTCCGAAAGATCGAAGCGAAGAATCGGATTGCTAAGTTCAGACCGCAGCAAGTTTAACGTCGGGCTTATACCGTAGTTAGCGGGCGAGTGATTAATGATCGTATCTTGTACGTTAGTATAGCCATTAAGGCCATATTGGTAAATATTTGTGTGGACAACCGCACTGGACAGCGAACAACAGGACAGAAAAACAAACGCTGAATACGGCAGTCGCTTCATAGGGATTCCTTTCGCTTTGCTTATCTAGTTTACAAGTCGACGACACTCATGAAACCATTCCCCATTTTTTTGAGATATTTTTTATTTCGATTCGCTCGCTGAAGATCGGAACTTTGACAGCCAGGCCAACGCCAATACTGATGACGTTTCGCTCACCCCCAAAAATCGCCTCGTTCCGTTTTTCAAAATCCAGGGTGATGGGACAGGCGCTATTCAAGCGACTGCGGCATTCTGGTTCTGCATAAACTTATGGCTCCCTGCTTATAAGTTCGAGATCGCTTACGGCAGGCGAACTCTCATCCGATAGATCCGCTGGGCGTCCGGGGTTGCATCCGGGATGAGCAGCGGGCCGCCGGTGCCGGGCATATCGTTGGTGAGGCTGGCCCACGCGGCCTCGGGGCCGAGGGCGCCGGCGGGGCTCATCATAATCCGTCCGATCTTCGGATAGCTCGACGCGTTGGTCGGATTCGAGCCGGCGATGTACTCCGCTCAGGTGAGCAAGCCGTCGCCGTCCTGGTCGGAGAGCGCGTCGTGGTTGGTCAGCGTCATGGCAAAGGACGAGGCGCTTCCGCTCGCGGGGCTGTTTCCGTTCATGGTCCAGCCCAGGCAGACGAACTGAGTCGAGCCTTGCTCGTCAGGGCTGGCGACGGAGTTGGTCAGCACGGAGCCATAGGCCCGCTCATGGCTGCCGGGCGCGGGCACGGCCAGGCCGTGCGCGGAAGAGACCGTCACGGTAAGGGTCAAGCCGTCTTCCAGCACGTACTGTTGGCCTCGCAGATGGACGACCTTGTTCGAAAGCCCGCTGTTGCCGTAGTCGATCGCCCAGGCGGGGGTTCCAACGGCCTCTTCAAATGTGAACAGAACGTTGTTGGCGGCGAAATCGCCGCCGCCGAGGCAAGAATGCCCGCCCTCCCATGAAGAGTCATCATTACAATGGCTGCTCAGGGCCGGTACTCCTCCACACGATAGAATTCCTGAGGCGCAAGGTTGTTCGAAACAGACCAAGACCTGGGGCCATCGGACCAGTTGGTCCAGGCCGCTCCCTGGCAAGTCCAGTTGGTGAGCAAGTTGTCCGTCAAGAGAATGCGGTAGGCATGCCCGCGAAAGCCCATCCAGCTCAAACTCAAGCCGGTTTCCGCGGAAGGCTCGCTGAAAACCAAAAACGCGCTCTCGGCGTCGTTGGGGTCGGTGCCGGTGAGATACTCCGTCCAGTTGTCGCACCCGTCGCCGTCGGCATCCGCGTGCTTGGCCAGGTTCGTATTCGCCGCGAAGTAGCCGTTGGCCCAGCGATCGGGAAGCTCGTCGGCATTGAGGTCGGTCGGGAACAGATGCGATGTGCCCAGGTTGGCCGCTGCCCCTCGAGGGGCAGCGGCAAGCCCTTCCCAAACCAGGTTGGTGTACCCGTCCCGGCTCAACGTCATCTGCCAATCCACTGGCGGCAGCAGCACATTGGTCGGGAAAGCTCCCTGAACGTCGGTCTTCCAAAGCGTTCGGTAGTCCGCAAATGCCGGATAGCCATCGTAGAGGTTTTGGGGCCAGCTTGTGGGCGCTCCGCTGCGCGGCTTGAACGAAATCTGCACGCCTTCAACCCGTTGTCCGCTCCACTGGTCCCGGACGAGGCCCTCGACGCGCAGGTACGGGTCCATCAGGAAGGACGCGCAAGCCTTGGCGTCGGCCCTGACGGTCACGCGTTTGGGATTGCCGAAGAAGAAGTTGGTGGGGTTGCCGACCTCTCCGGCGTTCTCAAGATCTTCGTGCGGCAGATAGCCCGGCGCGTTCAGGGTTATGGTATAGACGCCCGGCGTCAATCCCGCAAGGGAGAGCGAGTTGTTCCGGTTCGCGAAGCTTAGGCTCTGGCGATAGCCGGGCCCGTCAACGACGACCACAGAGCTCTCCGGAGAATGCGCAAGATCGAGCAAATCCGCGCCCACAATCATCAAAAGTTCCGTACCGGCCTCCGGCAGGTAAATCTGAAGGGCGTATTCGCTGCCCGCGCCGGTTCCCTCGGCGCTGTAAGGCCGAATCCTCGCGCAATAGAATCCGGAGGGCCAGTGGGAGAGCAGCGCGTACTCGCCCTGCCCGCGTCCGGAGCCGGTCGAATCCCGATGGTAGACGTTGGTCAGGGTTCCGTCGAAATATTCGTAGTAGATATCCATGACCGTGTCGACGTTGGTTCCCAACTGCGTCGCGCGCACTTCGTAGACCAGATCGCTGACGACCATAAACCGCACCCAGTCTTCGTCGCGGGGCACGTGGAAGTTGTGCCGCTGAACTTCGCCGACCGGAAAGCCCTGGGCTTGCGAGGAGGCATTGTCCGGCTCGTAGCGGTCGGCCTTGAGGAGCTCGGATTGCCTGGGATTGGAAACCTGGCCGGCCAGATCCCGGGCGTAGAACGTGCAGGTGTAGACGCCGCCTTCCACGGCGTTGGTGTAGAGCGCCTCGTAGCGGCCCGCCGACCAAGCCAGCTCCAGCACCTCGAGTCCGCCGTCGCCTTCGTAGCCCGGCGGCGAAATCACCGCCCAGACGTTGGAAAGGCCTTCGGCCGCGACGATGTCGGCCGCCCACAACCAGACCGAAGAGTTCGTCGCCACCTGATTGGAGACCACCCGGCCGATCGTCGGCGTTTCCGCGCCGGTGACAAAGGCCGAACCCAGGCGCCACGTGTCGGCCAGCATGCCTTCGGTCTTTTCGTTGGCCAGACCGTTGGCGTTGTCGTCGAGCCGGGAATCCTGGCGGCAGCGGCTTAAGTTGTACTGATACTCCCGCGCCTGGCGAAACGCTCCGCCCACGCTGGCTCCGCCAAAGACGTAGCCCCAGAACATCCGGCTGAAGCTCGCCAGGCCGGCTTCGTCCAGGATCGAGAGCTCCGCTTCGCCCGTCGAGGCGATCACGACCCGAGAGCGGCCCACGGGGGCAACCAGATTCGTCACCCAAGCCCCCGAGCCTTCGAACTCCAGAATAACCACGACGGTCCGATTGCTCTGCTGATAGGCGTCGAGCCACCCGTCAAGCGCCGCCGCGCTCAAGGTTTCGGTTTCGCTAATCCTCAACTGCCCGTTGGTCGCTGCGCCGGCCAGATAGACCGATAGTTTTCGAGAGGCGCTGTTGGTAATCGCCGAGGCTAACGCCGGCAGGCTGGAGGCCTGATCCACGTCGTTGGTCCCGTCGCCGTCGGCGTCGTACGCTCCGCCCTCCCGCAGATACGTCAGCGCCTCCGCCGAAAGCTGCCTGAGCCTCAGCGTACGATACGCCTCGGCGCCCAACGCGCTCATCGCCGCCTCGTTGGTCGGAGCGCCGCTTAAAATCACCGCTTCCTCCGCCGCCCCCGCCTGCGTCACGTAGCCGTACTTCGGCAGCGAGACGCCCCCGCCCTGGGCGTGCGCGTAGTAGACCAGCTTATAGGTTCCGGCCTCCCCAAAGCCCCGATACCGCCCTTCGTAACGGCCCTGGCTGAAGCGAAGCTCCACCTCCGGCAACTGGCTCACCGGACCGGCGGCGCCCGCGTTATAGCCCGGAGGCACGATCACGCACCAGACCCGGTCGATCGGCTGGGCCGCCGACACGTCCGAGGCCCACAACACCGCCTCGGCGTCCCCGGCAAGCGTCTGATTCGAGCCGATCTGCCCAATCTGCACGATCCCCTGCGAAAGCCCCGAGAGCCCGCCCAGGCTCACCCGCAGCGACTCGTTGGTCGTATCCCGATCCTTGTCGTAGATCCCGTCCTGGTCCGCGTCCAGCTCGGCGCCCTGATAGTCGCTCATCGCCCCGCACGCCAGTTCGAAAGCCTTGCCCACGTCCAGGCCCCAGTTCAAGGCGTTGTAGAACGCTTCCGAGAAGCTCACCTGCCCGCCGGCAACAAAAAAGGCCGACTCGTCGGCTCCGCAAGCGGCGATCGCCACCCGCTCGGCTTGCCCCGTATAGGAGAGCGCCGGAAGGAAACTGCCCGCGTAACAAAAGTCCAGCACCACCGTCACCTTCGTCCCATGCGTGTTCTGAAGGTCGTCCAGCCATCGCGCCAGATTCGTCGCCGTAAGCACCTCTTGCGGGTTCAGACGCATGTAGCCGCCGTTTTCGTTGGTCGCGCCGTGATCCACCAGGTACACGTACAAGTTGCTCGCGCCCGCAGCAAAAGCGGTGAAGGCGGCCTCGGCGTTGGCCAGGCTGCTGAGCGCATCGATGTCGTCAAAAAGTCCGTTGCCGTCGACGTCCTGAGCGGTCTGGGCGCTTAAGTAGTAAAGCGAGCCCTTGGCATACCCGCGCGACCGCAGCGCATTGTAGGCTAAGTTCGCCAGATAGTCCGTCGCCCGCCACACCGCGTCATACTCATAGTCGGTGTTGCGCCCCGCGATCACCACCGCCCGCTCCAGGCTCCCCGCCGGTGCGTTGGAAAGCACCGTCACATACACCCGGCCCCGCTCCGCGCCCCGCCGCGCCTCGATCACATCCAGCCCTCCTTGCGCGCCCGCCAAGTAATAGCCGCTGACCGCGTCGATCGAGCCCCCGCTGCGATTGGTCACGAAACTCCAAGCCGCCCCGCCGCGTTCCACCCTAAAGCCAATCCCGTCGCTGGAGTTCACCGTGCGCATTCGCGGCGTAACCTCCATATGGGCGATTTCATTTCGAAAGAAATAGGCGCCCTCGTTGTTCTTGCACAGGAATAGATCCAAATCCCCATCGGCATCAATATCGCAAAGTGCGGGACCGCTCGGCGCGATCAGCGATGAAAACAATGAATTGGTAAACGACTCAGACCATTCCGGGCTAAAGCGGGTCCCCGTATTCTCAACAAAATATACGATCTTCGAATCGGTGAATACCATGTCATAGTCGCCATCCTGATCGAGGTCGCCGAATGCAAAGTACTTGGTTTTGATGGAATGGTTCGTTACCGGAGGCGCCCAGCAATCGTTGGCTGCGGTCCCCGTATTCTCAAAGAAGAGCATGGGATATAGCTGACCTGTAAAGGCAGAAAAGCTACCGGCAAAAAGATCCAAATCCCCATCGGCGTCGATATCGCACAGGGCGGTTACGTAAACATTGGAAATTTGATTGAGTTTTCCATATAAGCAGTAATTTGTATCAAAGTTCGGATGGATCGCCGACCCAATATTGGAATAGCAGAGAGCAACCCAACCAAGTCCTGCCGGCCTCAGCACATCGTAGTCGCCGTCTGCGTCCACATCGCATAGATGATGCAGATACAGGGAAGAACTCCCATGATCGAAGAAATTGGTTTTGAACTGCCAAGCCGCGGAAATGGAGTTGCCCTTGTTCTCGTACCAGGCAAGCCCGTAAAAATTGCCAAAAAGCATATCCTGGTCTCCATCGGCATCCAGATCGCAGAAAGACAAGTTGCTGTATTCGTTCCGATACCCAACTCCAGGATAAAAAGAAATATAGTCCTTTACCCCCGGCTTCCACACGACGCCGAATAAGGTTCGGTCATTCTCATACAGCATCAAGCCACAGTCCCGGCCAACGGCTATCATATCAAAATCGCCGTCTCCATCGATATCGCCCAAGGTCGTACGACGAGGTTCGCTAGTCGCAGACGAAAAATACCCACCGGGCTCCCAATCACAGATATTCAGTACCGGCGGCAACCAAGCGGCCTCTTCGGCAGTTCCGCCGTTTTCAAAATAGTGAGTGTAAAACCAGGTATTCAGCATGGCATCGTTATCGCCATCGTTGTCCACGTCGGCAAAGCTTATGGCAAGCGGGCCAAATAGATTGGTTCTCATTGACATGTAAAGGTAGTTAGTTTGAGGGGCATCCCACAAAGGCGATGCGGGTGTGCCGGAGTTATGTAGATACCACACGACGCCATAAGCATTGAGGCTGCCGCTTATAGGCGTCATGACCCTTCCGGCAACGAACAGGTCCTGAACTCCATCGCCATCGATGTCGCAAAAGGCGGGAACGCTCCATCCGCCGCTAATCCCCCCACTAAGATTATATCCTTTTATGCGTACACCGGCATAGTTGGTTACGGGAGCGCCCCAAATGGGATTCTTCGAGCTTCCGTGATTTTCGTAGAAATAGATGTACCCCTCTTCCCCCCCGACAAACAAGTCATAGTCGCCATCTGCATCGATGTCGCAAAAAGCAGGCGTTGGCTTGACGGGCATATTCGTTAGAACAATTTCCGTGGGCATAGACCAAGCCGGAGTAGTTCGATTGCCTTTATTTTCGACAAATCCATAGCGAAGCGCAAACAGGTCCAGATCCCCGTCTCCATCGATATCCACCAACGCCGGCCAGGCATCCCCTGTCGTGCCGCTGTATAAACCGCATACGTAGCGATCTTCCAAGATGCCGTCCGTTGTCTTCATCCAGGGGATGTCGAACGTCACGAACGTACTATTGGTGATAGGCCATCGGCTTGACTCATCCAGGCCATCGCACGAGATCGAAAACACCGCAGCCAGGGCTCCCCTCGCCAGGGGTCGGACCGTCATCGTCACGTTGGTTACGTCCCCCGGCCCAAGGTTCCCAAGCGAAAGAGCCGCGACTCGTCCGTCGCCATGGCTTCCGCCCGGCAGGGAAACTGTTTCCACATTCTCCGGCAACGTCGCAAGACAGACAACGTCCAAGGCCGTCGTCGGCCCCATGTTCGTCACGCTGATGGCGTAGGTCAGTTCATTGGAAACCGCGACCGGATCGGGGGCATCCGAGACGGCAAAGCTCAATAGCGCCGTTTCGGACGATGCTTCCAGCACGGAGGTTTCCAGCCAAGCGGCGTTGTCCGTCGGTTCGGGGTCGGACGCGAGGCTGCTTACCATCGATTCCAGGCGCAGCAGACCCGCTTGCAAGGGCATAAACACCACCGCCGCGGATGCCGTGCCATGGCAGGGCAAATCGGGCAGATTAAAGCACAGACTGTTGGTCGAGGCATCCGCCTCGCAGCCCTGGGAGGCCGACAACAGCCGCCAGGTCCCTGTCCATCGATTGCTTAAGAGCACCCCGGTAGCCGCACCTGGTCCGGCGTTAACCACCTGCATTTGGCAATAGAGGGCGTTGGAGACGCCGACCGATGTCGTGGAACTGGTCAGCCGAAGGCTCAAATCCGCCTGCTTGCTTTCGTCGAGTTCCACCAAGCTCACCTCGTCGAAGGCAAATCCGTCGTCGTAGTAGCCTTCTTCGCCGATAGGCGAGTCGTCGTACTGCTGAAATTTGATCAGGAAATTGGTGGTAAAGGTCCATTCGGCGGACGGCTTCAGGTTTACTTCAAAAGTCCGGTAGGTTGCCTGAACGCCATTGGAGCTGGTCAAGCCCTGAATTCTATGCCAGCTCTGCCCCCCATCGGAGCTGACCGCCACTCCGTCCGCGGAACAATGCCCCGCGAACGTCTCCGGCATGCCGTGATCCTCGTCGAAAAAGGACTTGTGCCGGAATCTCAAGCAGACGTTGGAGCGCCCCGCCAGATCGACGCAGAGCACGGCTTCGTTCAGCGAAAAGATCCCGTCGCTTCGATCGTCGTCCATCAGCAGATGGCAAGCCCCTTCGTTCGGCCCATATTCGCTGCCGATTCGAATCCGCCCCTGAGTCGTTGAATAGGTGGACCACCCATTGGAAAAAGCGCCCGACTCGAAACCGTCGTGGAACAGCCGCATGTCAGAAAACGAGCGTACCGCCAAAAGCGACAAGAAAATCGCCGCAGCCATGATGGCCTGCTGAAATGACGTCCTCTGCGCCAATAGTAGCATATGACGAGTCTTTCGTTGATCTTCACCCTGGGTCTACAAACAAGCCGTTAAACCGGTAGTAGACAAGTCGTATGATGGCTGCGTATATTCCCATGAAATTTCGGAATAAAAAGGAAGAGTCCAAAGTCCAATCGGTTAAAAATGCTTGATCACGGACATAAAGAACTGATGTTCCGTCACATCGGCCTTCAAATTTTCGCCAGGCACCAGGCTTCCCAAAACATCCTCGCCCTGCGTTAATACATACGCGAAATCGACCAGGACTCTTCCAGGCTCCTTGCCCAGCGAAAAACCTGTGCCCAGACTGTAGTTCCAGAAGATATCCGGGGCGACGGCGGCAGGACGTTCTTCCCATCCGATGCCCGCTCGAAGAGGAATCTCGGTCTTCGAGAAAACCAACAGATACTCAAGCCCAGAGCGGACCGCCCAGGTGTCTCTCACATCCGTGTCGTCAGAAAGTTTTCCGTCAATGGGGTTAATCTTGTCTTCGTCTTCGGCTTCATAGGAAAAGTCCGACCAAGCCGTTTGACTTACATCGAGGGTCGCGTACAAGCGGTTGTTGAAACGGAACACGGCGCCCAACGCCCAATATAGGGGGAAGCCGAATTGCACGTCCTTTGTCACTGTCGTTTCGGACGTCGTTGCGTCCAACACGCGTTGGCGCGATGCGTCATACGTTGTGGAGGTGTTCCGTATCGTCTTGGTTTGCGACGCATCCGCCGACCACGGAGAATCCACCGATCCGCCCAGGCTCAAGAAGCTCGATACCGTCCAAAGGAATCCGAAAGTCGCATTAATTCCTTGCAGGTGGTCGAAACGATTCTTTTCTTCGTAAACGCCTTCGACATACAAATCGGTGCGGCCCTGAGACCGGGAGCTGTCGGAAAAGGGCGTATACTCGCCTTCGCCCGAAAACGGGATATCTCCAACAAAAGGATAGTGAATCACTCCATCATATTCGTAGATTCCGCTCGTCACTTGTTCGTCAGAGGCCGTCACGCGGCTGGAAGAAGCCCCCTGGTAGGTTGCACGCGTGGTTGAGCAAATCTCGCGGCCGCTGAAAGGGCTGTCCTGGTAGAAATTAACCGCAGCGCCAATCGCCAATTTGGGAGTAATTTCGGCGGCTAACGCCGGAGTTGCCGCATCGATGATGCCTTGTTGCTCAAAATCCAGAGAGCTGAGGAGATCGGAACTGAGAATTTGGCGCAACGCACTGCTTTTTCGCGTAGTGAGATAACTGGTAATGGTGATGTCCACGTACTCGTCGTGAATTCCGTCCACTTGTGTACTGGAATAGACCCCTTCAGCCCGACTCTCGTGTGCTGACGGAGGCCTTTCTTCATTTACATCGGCGCTAAACGCCTGCGTGAAGTCATACGTCTCCTGATAATTAAGCGAGAAAACGAAATTCCGATGCCCCCACCGGAAAGGATAAGCAGCACTCAAGTAATTCAAGTTTTCGTTTCCGAACGAGTTCTCGCCCGCGATATACGAATCGGAGCCCGAGGAGAAATCGTTATGCTCCCGGGATAATCTCAGCATGACAGACGCCTCGGGACGTTCCAGTTGAATCAAGCCGGCGGGATTCCATGAAGCGGCCGTTGCGTCGTCCGCCAGCGCGGTAAAGGCCCCGGCCAGCCCAAGCGCGCGCGCACCGGACCCACTGGGCAACGGCGCGGAGAAAATACTGGGGGGGCTAAAAGCCGGCGTTTGAGGATTCGCTGGCTGCACCAGCGAACCGGACGGTCCGGCATGATTCAAAGCAATCTGAAAGGAGCCGGCGGGCGTTTCAATGGTGAACATTTCTGATATAGCCATGCCCGGAAAAGCCAGCATGCAAACATGAAAAACCAGCCGCTTTGCACTTCCAAACAGCGCTTTGTAAAAACGGGTCACGATTCAACCTTTCAAGTTTTCATGAATCCCACGACGGAGATGCAGGCCAACCAAGCTTTATGTTAAAACATAAGCCGCTGCTCTTGCCATATCTTTTCAATCTCCTTTGCACTCTTTCATCCCCTACAGGTTAGACTTCCGCATGCACTTAAGCGTTCAGTATAATCTCCCACGGGTCGCCTGCCGCACAGGAGACTTCTACACCCGCCACGCTTTCCGTTACAGGAACCCGTCGGCTGTCTTCTGGTTTCATTCCTGGAAATGATCCCTTTATTCCAGCGATATGCTGGCGGTCTGCACTCATTGCCTGCGCAAAGCATTCAGGGCAATAGCCATGCGTATACCGATGAGCCGGATAACGCTGAATCTCGGAAATCCACGAGTTCAAGCACTGCACACGGCGACACACGCAGCATTTTCGGATAAGGGGTTCTGTCTTCATGCATAATCCATCCTTCTGCCATGATAAGTCGTGTCAGCCGGCCTTTTCATTCCCCACAAGATTGGCTTTCCGGAAACGAATCGTCTTCGCTCTAAGAAAAGAAGATTTTTTTTATGCACGAGTTCCTCCACGGGCGGATTACCATCGGGTGCATCTTGACACGGCCCCCGCGCATACGAATAAGAATCCACGTCCTTACGGACGCGGCTACGTAGCCGCCGGCGTAAGCCGGTGGTTTCTTTCCAATGCCAGACGTTGAGGAGGGGCCGTGTCAAGATGCACCCATTACCATCAACGAAGGAAAAGGAAACTTGACACACTGGAAGCAATGTCCGTATTAAGCTTCCATGAAGTCAGAAGAGACGAACATGGACCCTGCACCCGGTCGAAATATAATTGATGACGCCATGCTGGATAAGCTTGTCGGAGGCGACGAGGAGGCCTGGAAGCGTTTCTTTGAGGTTTTCGACTCGTTAATACGATCCATTGTTTCATGGCCCAAGTGGCATTTCTCCGAGACGATACGGGAAGATATTCTGCAAACCGTACGCATGGAAATACACAAATCCTTGGGACGATTTAGAAAAGACTCTTCGCTGGAATACTTCGTAAAGCGCATCTGCATTCACCGCTGCATCGATGAAATTCGAAAGCAGGTCCGGGAACGCGAGTTAATGAGCCCCTACGATTACACCCAAGCGGGCTCGGATTATCGGGAAATGATGGCTGGAACCGGACTCGATTTCGATCCGGTGCTTGCAGTCGTATTATCCGAACGCGCTTCGGCGCTAAGAGAAATCTTAAACGACATGGACGACACCTGCAAAAACACCATCGAGAGCTTCTACTTCAAGAACCAGTCTTATAAGGAAATGGCCGCACGTTTCAATATTTCGGTCATCACAGCAGGAACGCGCCTGGCGAAATGTCTGGACAAATTGAAGATCATCTTGCGAAGAAATCGTTTTTTCCGGGAAGAATGTTTGCCCACCACCGACTCTCATAGTAACTGCAATAGATGAGGACAGTTTTATGGACTCAAATCTAAAAAGAAGCAGAGCTCGTTTGTGGGCCTTCATTCACAATGAACTTGATGAGCGCGAGCGGACAATTGTTCAGAAGGAACTAGCCCATAGCGCAGAGTTTCGCCAGGAGATGGTGGAAGTGCAAAAAATAGACCGGGAACTTAACAATCTCTCCCAGGCGATGAAAACGTCCGAGGACGAGCTGGAAAATACGGTGCTGGCAGCATGGGAACGCGAATCCCAGCGGCACGAGAAAGCTCGTGAGCCGAACGCAACCGATCCATCAGCTCTCTTGACAACCCAGCGCAGTTGGTGGGTCAGGAGCCATAAAAAGTTCGCGAGCGCCGCACTCGCCCTGGCGGCAAGCTTAATGCTCGTTATGGGGGTAAGGAACTACACGTCCTCCGAACTGGCTTGGGCAGAGCCGGAGATTCGGATGGCGCTCAAATTCCGCGGGGAAGGCGGTGCGACCGAGTTGCCGATCTATTCGAAGAAGGACATGCAGACCTTTGCCTCTTTCCTGCGCGAGACCATCAAGAAAAACTATCGAAGGGTCGATACGGAAATCGAATTACGCTCTTTCTTGAAAAGCAATACGCAATGGACCCTGGTCACCAAGCTTCAGGAAATGCGCGCTCAAACCCTCTACGTGCAGGTCGAGGCCTATGATCGGCAACTCAAAACGCTCACCAAGGCATGGGCGAAGCAGTTTGATAATTCTGACGTCTTCTACTCCAAAGTGGATGATTTTGGCGCACAGGTCGCACAAGATTTGGCGTCGATGCACGCCCAGCGCGACACGTCGCTTTAATAGCAACCCGTTAAGAAAACGGAGTCGATCATGGCTGCCAGCAGTATCAAGCGCATTAGCTTATCGTGTGTCGCCTTGTTCTGGTTTGGTTATCTGGTCCTGAACTCCGGCTGTTCAGCCCCTTCCTGGCAAGCGCAACCCGATTCGTCCGAGTTGTATCGCCATAACTGGTGGAATTACTACCAGCGAGGCCTGCTCCTGCTGGCGAACGGCGATTACCAGTCCGCTCGCGAAGATCTCGAGCGGTGCCTGGGACTCCGCTCGGGCGCTACATATGAATTCGCTCGCGACATGTGGAAAGCCAGAACTTACGGCATGCACTTTCTGGACGACTATTTCCCCCATCGAGAATTGGGCGTCTGCTGCTATTATTTGGAAGATTGGAGCCGCGCTCAGCACTTCCTTGAGAAATCCCTCGCTCAAGAACCCTCCGGCCGCGCCAAATTTTATCTAAATCTGACACGGAAACACTTGTTGACCTCCGTACAAGCATCGCCGCCGTCCGTCAGGATTCTGGACGGAATGCCATCGACGACATGGACCAGCAATCGATCCGTTCGCATCGAAGGCCTCGCCGCGGGCGATGGATTCGTCAACTGCATTTTCTTGGGCCCCGAGCGCTTGTTTCTCGAAGAGGCTTCCCGGGAGGTCTCCTTTTCAAAGCAGTGGAAGCTTCAGCGCGGCGCCAACGAAATGGTCATCGTCGCCGCCGATCTTAAAAACCAGGAAACGAAGCACCCTCTTCGTTTAATGGCCGACTGGCAACCCCCCGCGGTGCTGATCAAGAACACCCGGTACAATGGGACACAGTGGATATTTGACGGCATTTGCCTGGATGACGGCGTGCTGGAGAGCCTCGAAGTTAACGGCAAGCTCATCCCAACCGCAACAAAATCTCACGGACCGATCGCCGCCCTTCCCTTTAGCATCCCTTGCGAACCGAACCAGCAAATTATTCTGATCGCAAAGGATGCTGCACAGAATTGCTTTCGTACCATACTGACGCCGCCCTCGACCACGACCTCCTGGATGCCTTCTTTCTTACTAGCCATGACAGCTCCCGGCGAAACCACTGACGCAGGCAACGGACTGCAACTCGATGAGCATGCGCCCCATCATGCCGATGGCGATGCGCTTAAACCCAGCCTGCGTCTGATCGGCCCCAAGATGGCCCATGTTTTTGACGAAGAGTATTATCTGGACTGCCTGGCCGGCGATCGTGGAGGACTCGCCGGAATCTCGATCAATGGCGAAGAGAATCTTCCTGCCGAACACAAAGGAATCCTCGAATATCGATTTGCGCGACGACTGGGACTGGACATGGGCACAAATCTATTCTCCATTGCAGCCAGAGATTCTGCGGGAAACGAAAAGCGCATCGATTTGACCGTCATCCGCAAACAAGCCGAGTTTCTAAGCGAGGAATACCGGCTGAGCATCGGCGTGCCTCCTTTTTCCACCTATACGACCAATCAATTCAACGACCCCGTTCAGGAACAATCGATTCGGCGCATGGTGGAAAACGCGCTGCTGGCCTCGCCCATTCGATTCCGTCTTTTAGAGCGGGATGAAGGGTGGGATTACATCCTTCAGGAACAGCGGTTAAGCCTTTCCGATCTGACCGATCCAGCGGCCGCCTTGAGGATCGGAAAAATGCTGCCGGCCGAATTGTTGCTGATGACCACGCTGATCCGGCAAGGCCACGGGGTGACGGCCTATGCCCGGGTGGTCGATACGTCGGAAGGAGAAGTCCTGTGCACCGACGATGTTTACTACGAAGGAAGCGAGAACCGCATGCCCGAGCAAATCGACGGGCTGATGATGAAAATAAAGCAAAGATTTCCTTTGCTTGAAGGGAAGATCGTTACGTTGTCGGGCGACAAATTAACTGTCGGCATCGGTGCGGGCAGCGGCGTTCGACCGGGAGCCAAGTTCGTCGTTTTACGAGCTCACAAGGGGGAAGCCGTTGAAGCCGCCGAAATAGTGCGATGCGGCGAGAAAACAGCGGAGGTCGTAATCGTCAAGCCCAAGGCTGACACATCGCTGGCCAGAGTCATCCCGGCTGAAGCCGGCAAAACGATCAAGACGGGAGATTATGTTTATGCAAGGTAATCGGACATATAGGGCTTGGTTTCGCTCCACCGAGATTCGGTGGATCGCGGCCTTGATTGCTTTTAGCCTTGTGGCAGCTTGCGATCGCAAACCGGAAATCAGAGGAGTCCGGGCAATGGAAGCCATCTCCGCCAAGCCCTCGTTGAGCACGATCAAGTACCGGGCGCTGGTCATTGGCATCAGCGACTATGCCCGTCATCACGGCGACGGCTGGGAAAGCCTGGACACGGCGCGAAACGATGCGGCAAGCATAGCGGACTGCCTGGAACAACGATATGGATTCGAAGTACAGAGGCTGTTCGATCGCGAGGCCACACGCGAATCGATCCTGGTGGCCTTGGACGACCTGGCGAATTCTTCATCCGATGACGCCATACTCATTTATTATGCCGGGCATGGGTATTTCGACGAAGCCCTGGGCGAAGGCTACTGGATACCTTCTGATGCTCGCAAGACGGAAGGCGCCCGGCAGGCCCGCGAGGATTGGATTTGGAACTCCATGATCACCAAGCTCGTCGGCGCCACCGAAGCACGGCATGTATTGGTCATTGCGGATTCATGCTATGGCGGCTCTCTTTTCCGCGGAGAACAAATGCCGACGGGAAAGGACTTGGTGTGGTACCAACGCGCTTGGGAGAAACCGTCGCGGTATCTCATCACCAGCGGCGATCTCGAACCCGTTCTCGACAGCGGAGGCTCTCACAGCATCTTTGCCCAGGAACTGCTCAACTACTTCAACTATCCGGCGGACCGCCTCTTTGCCGCTTCCGACTTGGCTTTGGCCGTTCGACAAAAGGTCAGTGCGCTAACGGGACAAATGGTTCGCATGGGCCCCATGCCCTTGGCCAAGCATGCGGGCGGAGAATTCATCTTCAAAACACACGGGGTAAGCCTGCCCTCCCCAGTCGAAGAGGGATCGAAGACAGGCGGGCTCGAAATCTCGGGAAAAAACCGAAACACCGATTTTCCCAAAACGACAACCAACCCGAGTCCTTTGCCTAAAACGGAAAAAGTGCAGGCCGTTCAGGATGCGTTGGCGCTCAACCGGCAGGGGGCCACAAACACCGCCAAAAAGATCATCTCGTCGCTTTTCTCGCAGCCAGGCGAAGACCGCATGGTACTAGCCGTCGCCCATTATTTGAGCGAACAAACCCGTGCTCAAAAAAGAGATGCGTTGAGGACGCTTATCGAAAAACTGGAGACGCGAAAACCGCAAGATCGGCGCGAAGGGGAAGGCATGGCCAAGCCTCGAATCGTCGGATGCCTGGGCCCTATCAGCGCCACGGGAGGCGCCGACGCTGACGCGCTGGCCTTGCTCGTCCAGATTTGCCTGCGAACGGAGTTGGATCAATCTGGCGACGTGCAAGTGGTGGAACGCGAAGCCTTGGAAAGCATATTGCAGGAAATCGATCTCGGGTCTTCGGATTTGTCGGATGTTCGAGCACAGAACGCCCTAGGAAAATTGCTGCCGGCCGGCATGCTTCTTCTGGGAAACATCATCCCCCTCAAGGATGCCCAGCAAATACATCTGCGCCTGGTGGACGCCGAAACATCCCGCATCATTGGCTCTTTTTCGGCGAGCTTGGACGATCGTGCGCCACTGGATGAAATTTGCAGCTCCTTGGCCTCTCAAATCGTTCACAAAGCGATTATCGCCCGGCCCTTGGAGGCGCGCATCACGCACGTTGAGCCAGCTCTTGTCCAAGCAGGCATTGGCCGGTTTCACGGGCTTCAGGAAGACGTCTGTTTCAACGTCGTTTCCAAGATCACCTCGGACGCCACTTATCCATTGGTATCCAGTGAAACCAATATCGGACAAGCGCGGGTACGTCGAATAGGCGAAAGCGACGGGGAATTCGATGTGGTATGGAGCGTCGTCCCCCCGCCCTCTTCAGCCGATAATCTTTGGCTTAAAGAGCGAATCCATTAGCTCGCCCAACTTATCGTCCCGCCCCATCGACCGGCCCTTCTCGAGAGCTTTCTCCAATCGTCCGTTGGCCCAGCGGCTGAGCCGGTACAAGGTGGAAAATTCGTAATCGGGCGCCGCACCGCCCTGTCCGCCCACCAATTCCCCACCCCGGCGCACATTGTCCTGCATCCAGGCCGGAAGACGCAAATGATATGGATTGCGCTTCACTTCCCCCACATGGAACGAAAGGGCCGCCACCAAATCGGCCACCTCCTCGGGCGTCGATTCCACCATTAGATTGGGCGTCGCCATCTGCCCCCAGAACTCGGTTTCCACCACGATGACGCTGAAGGCTGGCTCCATTTCCTGCAGCGCATCCATCGCCAGGAAATGAGTGCCGATATGCGAACTGTTCCAATCCAGTTCGTGCGGGAAAAAAATCGCGCGGGGTTGCTGCCGATGAAGAAGGTCGACGATCGTCTCCACCGAAGCGGCCCAGCCCTTGGGGTCCTGGTCGCGCGTTTTCACATTAATCTTTTCCAAACCGTTTTCACGCGTCTGGATCAGGCCCAAACCGAGGAAGCCGCAGGCGTTCTTCAACTCGATCAAGCGCTCGGCTTGGCGTTCCTTTAAGCTGCCCTGCGTGACGGCTACGTCGATCACGTTATACTTCGCTTCGCGCAGAAGCCTCAAAGGAAGAGCCCCGGCGATGCATTCGTCGTCCGGATGAGGCGAAAACAGCAACACCTTGGGCGCCTGCGCCGGAAGGGCCGGCTGGGGCAACGGCGCCAACCCGCCGAGTGGAATCAAAGCCCCTTCCTTCAACACGTGCGAATAGTCGGACACATATTTCAAAAACGGATTCATCTGATGCCTCCCCCCCTGTGATCTTTATCTTTTCCGCAAGAAATAATCAAACCCACAAAAATCCCGCCACATCGGCATCGGAAAACGAAGAATCGTAGCCACAAAGATCACAGAGAACACAAAGAATTAGGGCAAGATCTTCCTTATTCTTTCTATGTGTTCTCTGTGATCTTTGTGGCTGCAAATTTTTTGCTTTTATTCTCCATCTCATCCCACCACCGGCAAACTGGCCGCAGCCACGGCTTGTCCATGGCGTTTGTCCTTTTCGTCGGGGATATGAAAAGCGATCGCCTGATGCACGTCCGGAAAAATCTTCCGCAGGACTTCCTTGGCTCCTTCCATAATGACGCGTCCCCCTTCGCCGGTGGTCACCCGTCCAAGAATCAGGACATTGCGGATCGCATAGAAATCGGCGTAGTGGGCCAGGGCATAGCCCAGGTAGGCGCCCAGGGTCTGATAAATCTTGGACGCTCGAGGATCGCCGGCAGCCATCAGCTTCTGCACCTGCTTGAGCTTCTCGGGCAACGGCAACGCCTCATCCACCTCAATACCCGCCCGGGGAATCAGCCGTCCCACGCCTTGCTGCGAGAGATACTGAACGCCGCAACCGTAATCGCCCGACCATTCGTCCACCGGCGCCTGAGGGTTGTAGTCCACCGGCGCGAAGGCCAGTTCGTTCAACCAGGAAGTGATGCGTCCGTCCAGCGTCACGTAACCGGCCGCCAGACTCGAACCCAGCGCCATGCCCAAAACCCCGTTGTCGCCGATCGACATGGATCCGGCCAAGGCCGTTACCTCGCCGTCATTGACCAACTCGAAGGGAATATCGTTCCAGGCTTTTTTGATCTCAAGGAACAGATCCTTGACCCGCCGCTCAAAAAGATCGGAAGGAACGCCGCGAAACAGAGACGCCACTTTGACCCGGTTGTTCACATAGACGCCGGCGGAACTGCCGCCAATGGCATCGACGCGCGGCAGGTGTCCGGCCGCCCGTTTGAGCGAATCCATAATTTCATCGAAGTGCCATTGAGGGTCCGTCTGCTGCACCGGATTCCAAACCACTTCCTCGGTGAATACCGGCTGGCCGTCGATCACGGCGGCGACTTTACGATCGCTGGCTCCCAAATCGAAGCCAATCCGGCATCCATTTAAATGACGTCCCAACGGAACGGTCTTTTCCCGGGCCGGCGGCAGGTCCTCCCTGCGCACCAGCACGACTTCAAACGGACGTTCGTAAATCCTGCGGCCCATGATATCCGCATCGAAAGAACCCGTCGCATTATCCATGTAATGCTTCTTGAGCCTCTCGCCGACGCTCGCCGGGCCTGCAAAATACACCTTGCACCCGCCCCGGGACCACAGCAGGAATTTGACCATGCGTTCGACGAACGTGTAGTTCCCCCTGGCCTCCGGGCAACGTTCGTCAAAAAGTTCTTTGTCGAAATGAAACACCGAGCCGTCCGCCTGTTCCAAAGCCAGACGGACGGGAACGCCCTGCCCGGACGTCCGGACGCGCTCGCGAAAAGCCCGTACGACTAGCGCAGCAGGACGAAAATAGGCATCCAAAGCGGGAAGGATTTGCGGAACCGACAACGGCAGACCATGATTTTCATTCATTATCGGGAAAGGAAAAATGTGCGGCCCAAGGCAATAAAAAAACCCCGCGGGACGACCCGCGGGGGCAATACGCCAACGGCTGTCGACTAGACGGCCAGCTGGGCTTTGACCAGACCGGCAATCAGAGCGAAACCGTCCGGATCATGAATGGCAATTTCAGAAAGCATCTTGCGGTTCAAGGCAATCTGGGCTTTCTTGGCGCCATTGACAAAACGGCTGTAGGAGAGCCCATGAGCTTTGCAGGCGGCGGAAAGCCGGACAATCCACAAGGCTCGGTACTCGGTTTTCTTCTGTTTGCGGTGGGCGTAGGCCATCACCATCGCACGGTCCACGGCTTCCGTGGCCGTACGGAAGGCTTTGCTCCGATTGCCGTAATAACCTTTAGCTAACTCAAGACGACGTTTTCTCCGGCGACGTGACGCCGGAGCATTAGTGGCTCTGGGCATGATATTTCTCCTAAATTACAATTAGCCTGGCAATAAAATGGAAAGTTTTTTGGTTACGGTTTTCGAAGCCAGTCCGCCGCGACGCAATTGGCGTTTACGCTTCCTGCTTTTGCAGGACAATAAATGTCCACGTCCCGCGCTGGCTCTCTTGATCTTGCCTGTGGCGGTTTTTTTAAACCGCTTGGCAAGCGCCTTCTTGGTTTTCAATTTCTGCTTTGCCATAACTCCCATATTCCTTAACTGCCGGCCGCACAAATCCGACCTGGACAATAACAACGTTTAAACGTTCTCTGCTTTTGTGATGATTTCCCCAAGGGCAGGAAAACGCGCATTTCTACGCCAGAATCAGGACAACGTCCAGCCTTTTGAGAAAAAAAATGCACAAGGGCTGAATAACCGCCTGTTTTAAAGGGATTTTAACGAGGCGCCTTCTCCTCGAATTTCCTGCCTAGGAGGCCGTTTCTTTTGGCGAACCTTCTGGCTTGGGTTTGTTTTTTACGCCCGGACGGGTACACAAGACCATCTGAAGGCTTCGCCCCATCATCTTGGGCAACTGCTCGGCATTGGCCATATCCTGCGTATCGCTCAGTACGCGGTTCATCACGGCAAACCCCAATTCGCGATGCGCACTTTCCCGACCCCGGAAGAACAACGTCACCTTGACGCGGTGCCCTTCCTCTAAAAATTCTCGCGCATGCCGAACCTTGGTTTCGTAATCGTGATCCCCTACGTTGGGATGGAACTGAATTTCCTTTACCTTCCCAGCGGATTGATGCCGCTTGGCAATCTTTTCCTTTTTGCCCTCTTCGTATTTGAATTTGCCGTAATCCATGATCCGGCAAACCGGCGGACGGGCATTGGGCGAGATTTCCACCAAATCCAGGCCCGCCTGGGTGGCTCGTGAAAGAGCTTCCCGGGTCGATACGACGCCGATCTGCTCGCCATTGGCATCGATACATCGAACTTCCGGCACCCGGATACGTGCATTTACTCTGACGAATGTTTGAATGGTTTCCTCCTGGTTTTCGAGGTCTGTCTGCGCAGACCTCTTTGGTTATTATCGTTATTCCCCATCAGGTTACGTCCTGGCGGCTTCTTCGGTCCGAAGCTTCTCCATCAAGACCTGGATCGTCATGCTTCCCTGATCGCCTGCAGAACGGCTTCTTACCGATACCGTTCCCTGTTCCACCTCGCGCGGCCCGAGAACGAGCATATATGGAATCTTGGACATTTGCGCGTCCCGGATCTTGGCGCCCACCTTTTCCGACCGGCTGTCAACCGATACCCGGAAATCGGCGGCCCGCAACTGCTCGGCCATCGTTTCGGCCACGGCCAATTGCTTGTCGGTCAACGGCAACAGGCGCACCTGTTCCGGCGCCAGCCAAAACGGGAAAGCGCCTGCATAATGCTCGACCAAAATGCCAAAGAACCGCTCCAAACTGCCAAACAAAGCCCGGTGCACCATATAAGGCTGATGCTCCTGGCCATCGGCGCCGATATAAGTCAGATGGAATCGTTCCGACATATTGAAGTCGAACTGAATCGTGCTCATCTGCCATTCCCGGCCGATCACATCCCTGACCTTCATATCGATCTTGGGCCCGTAGAAGGCGCCGCCGCCGGCATCCACTTCATAAGGAACGCCCTCGGCCTTCAAGGCGCTTTCCAGCGACTGGGTCGCCTGAGTCCACCGGCTTTCTTCGCCCACGGCCTTAGCAGGGCGTGTGGCAAGATAAGCCGTAATTTCCGAAAATCCAAATGTGCGCCACATTTTAATGGCAAAACGCACGGTGCGTTTGATTTCTTCCTCGATCTGCTCCTCCGAGCAGAAGATATGAGCATCGTCCTGGGTGAAGCCGCGCACCCGGAAGAGCCCATGCAAGACGCCGGCCTTTTCATAGCGGTACACGGTGCCCAACTCGGCCCAGCGCAACGGCAAATCCCGGTAGGAACGCTTGTGCGACTTATAAATCTGGATGTGGAACGGGCAATTCATCGGCTTGACGAAGTACGCCTGCTCGTCGATATCCATCGACGTATACATGCTCTCCCGATAAAAGCCGAGATGGCCTGAGGTTTCCCACAAGCCGCTGCGGCCGATGTGCGGGGTATAGAGCAATTCGTAACCGTTCCTAAAATGTTCCTTGCGCCAGAAATCTTCGATCAGGGAGCGGATGCGCGCGCCTTTCGGATGCCAGTGAACCAGACCGGGCCCGACGGATTCCTGCACGCTGAACAAATCCAGGTCGCGCCCAATCACGCGATGATCCCGCAACTTGGCTTCTTCCATGCACTTGAGGTAATCGTCGAGTTCCTGCTGTTTTTCGAAAGCTGTGCCGTATAAGCGCTGCAGCATTGGATTCGATTCGCGCCCGCGAAAGTAGGAGCCGGCGACGGAGAGCAACTTAAAGGCTTTAATGCCCTTGGTGCTGGCGAGGTGCGGACCGCGGCACAAATCGATGAAGTTGCCGCAACGATAAAAGGATATGGCTTCGCCCTCGGGAATGTCGGCCAGCCGCTCGATCTTGAATTTCTGCTGTTTTTCCTCCAGCAGCCGGGTGGCTTCTTCGCGCGAGACTTCCATGCGCTCAAACGGCAAGTCTGCGGCAATGAGCCGGGCCATTTCGGCCTCGATGCGGACGAAATCCTCCGGCGCCAGACGGTGCGTTAAATCGAAATCGTAATAGAAACCTTCTTCCGTGGAGGGTCCGATGTCTAATTGGACATTCTCGAAGAGGTTGCAGACGGCCGCTGCCATGACATGCGCCGCGCTGTGGCGCATTTTATCCAGTTCAGGAGACTTCTCAGACTTCATTAAGTTCTATTGCTATTCTCTTTCTCACCCATATCCGCGTCTTCGGCAGGCCCCCTGCCCGCAGAGGCTTTAATTACCCCTGCTTTCCGCCGACGCAGAACCATTTGAGATGGGTAAAATATAGGCAGAGACGAGGCTTCTGTCAATCAAGCCCCGGGGCAAAAAATGACTTTCCTTCCAGCAGGCGTTTCTTGTATAATCCCCGATCTCATTCCAGGGAGCACGATGTGAAGCGATTTCTATGGTCCGTTTTAACCCTGATCACGGCAGGTCTATTGGGCGGTTGCTCGTCAACCCAGCTATCCTACCGGCCCAGGCCTTCCTTTCCCGAGGCGTCCATCCAGGGGAATCGGCTGTGGGTAGGGCCGGCCCCATTCCTGGTGGTCGGCATCGGCTATGAAACCGGCGCCCGGCCCGGCCAGTTGCCCTGGACGCGCCCCTTTCAGCCGGAGTTGCTTCGCAAGGATTTCGAGCGAATCCGGGCCGCCGGCTTCAATACGCTTCGAACTTGGTCCCCCATGACCGATGCCGAGTTGGAGCTCGCCGCCGAACAGGGCCTCTGGGTCATTCAAGGGCTTTGGATCGATCCTGCGGCCGATTTCAACGATCCCGCCTATCGGCAAAAAACCTTCGACTTTATCCGCACCGAAGTTACGCGCTCCGCGCGGCATCCCAACATCCTGTTTTACCTCCTGCTCAACGAGCCGCATGCCGATGCGGTCTATCGGGCGGGGCTGGACAACATGAAGGACTTCTATCGCCAGATGATCGCCGTGGCCCGCTCTTGCGATCCTCGGCGCTTCTTTTCCTACTCCAATTGCGTGGCCACCGACTTCATGAAGCCGGAAATGTGGGATTTGGTCGCGCATAACGCCTATCCCTACAGTCCCGTCACCATCGAGCGGGCGTTGGGTTACCGGACTTATCTCGAAATCCTCCAGGAAAAATTGACCCTCGGCAAGCCGGTCGTGGTCACGGAATTCGGGCTCTCGGTGTCGCCGCGCGGCGACGGCCGCGGCTACGGCGGGAACTCGCTGGAGCAGCAGCGCGACGGCGTCGTCCAGCTTTGGGACGACATTCTCAACGCGGGCTGCGCCGGCGGCTGCGCGTTCATGTGGATCGACGGCTGGCAAAAATACGGCGACGAATACGTTCACGCCGACCACGCGGAGGAATGGTACGGACTCCTGGAGGCCGACCGGAGCTTCGAAGGCCGGCCCCGCCCGGTGTATTTCGCGCTGAAGGATTATAACCAGGCCATCCTCACCGAGCCCCGCGATGGACAGCGCTTTGACGATTCCATCCCCGTAACGGTCTGGGCGCCGGAAATGGAAAAAGTCCAGATGCAACTGGACGACGGCGCCTGGCAGGACCTGACCCGCCGGGACGGCGCCTGGTGGAAAGGCCGGCTGGCCGCGGCGTCAACCGGCGAAGGAGCGCACTACGTGAGAACCCGGGGGCTTACCCAAAACAACGAGCCCGTCGGCGTCAAATACCGGATCGTAACGATCCGTCGCCGGCCATCGACGACAACCGCCGACTTGCTCGTTCAATTCGTCGAACCCCCGCAACAAATGGCCGGTCATAAATCCGCAAAAATCTCCGTCCGCGTTACGGATGCCCAAGGCCGCCCCCTCGCCGGCAAGCAGGTTCAACTCGGACGATTTCTGCATACGGAATGGAACGAATTCTTCGCGGAAGCCGATACCGACGCACAGGGCATGGCGCACATTGAACTTCCCGCCCTGAATCGCGAAGGGTTGGCATCCATGGCCGCCGGCGTCGTTTTCGAAGACGGCCTGATCCGCCGGCGCTACGGCGATTATATTCATGTGGAACTGAAGTAGACGGACCGCGGCTTTTTAGAGACTCGTCATCTGCCGCCACTGCGTGGCGCGATGAATCAATTCGCTCACGCTGGCAATGTTGAGCTTGCGCTTGATGCGTTCACGATAAGTTTGGACGGTTTTGGCGCTGATCGAAAGCTGCTGGGCAATCTGTTCGGTCATCAGCCCTTGTCCCATCAATTGAAACACCTCCAGCTCTCGAGGGCCCAATTGAGCCGGCACGGGGTCGGATGGAAGCTTTTTGCGGGCCGCCCAATCCCGGGCTACCGCGCTTTTCGCCGCTGCGCTCAGATAACGCTGTCCTTTTAAAATGCATCGCAGCCCGTCCAGCAGCTTTGCGGGGGCCTCGGTTTTCATGAGATAACCGTGAGCGCCGGCCTGAAGGCATTTGGGGGCATAAACGGTTTCGTCATTCGTGGACAAAACCAGGATGCGAATTCTAGGAAAGCGCTGCTTCAGCTCCCGGATCAGTTCGATTCCGCTGACATCCTTCAACCCAATATCGACCACCATCGCATCGGGAATGGCGGTTTTAATTTTCTTAAGAGTCTCCGCACAATTCGTCGCTTCCCCGCAAACCGCCAGATCGCCGGAGGCTCCGATCAAATACGTGCAGACTTCCTGAATAAACGGATGATCATCCACAAGAAAAACATTCTTTTTCGGCGCGGGCGCTTGCTCGTTCATACCGTTTGTTCCTTATTACACCACCATCGGCGCCTTGATCGAGAACCCTCGTCCAGCCCAGGAACCGCCCACCTCAACACCGTTCAAAGCAGGGCGATCATAAATAATAATCCTATCGATGTTAAGAATTATCCTTAAATCGTCTGCACTTTAGCGTCTTTATTGCACTTCGACCGTCCCGCACTGTTTGACCGATAAACTTCAAAGGCTAAATTCAGACATATGGTTTTGCGCCTTCATCCAAAAACAAAAAAGGAAAAGTGTTGCACCGGCGCTTCAACATGGTTAAACCAATATTCAATAACATTTTAAAGCGTCACGAAGAAAAGCGGAGGATCCAAAATGAAAAAGGGAAACCAGGAAAAAGATACGCTGGATCGAAGCCGGGGGAAAAGCCGGTTCATCTATCAGCAATTGGCTGAACAGCTTCGAAAAGAGATCGAAGAAGGCGGCCTGAAGCCCGGCGATACCGTACCCTCCATGGACACGCTTGCGGAACGACACCAGGTGAACAAGGCCACGGTCCGTCAGGCCCTGGCTGAATTGACGGCCAGGGGCTTCGTGTACTCCATCCCCGCCAAAGGCACCTTTGTCGCCGATCCGGCCCGCCGTCAGCGGGAGGACATCTCCAAACGTTCCTTATGCATCGGCTGGATCTCCCGTGTTAGCGGCCACAGCAAGACCGGCCGTTACCACACGGAATTGATGGACGCAGTACGCCATGCCCTCAACCAGATCCGGGGGCATTTAATCGTTCTAACCACCGGCAATCTCGACGCCGCCTCCTTCTGCAAGGTCGTCGGAGAAGCCCATCTGGACGGCGCCATTCTCGTCGGACCGTTTTTCAGCGAGCCCATTAAAATGCTCGGCGAAAGCGGATTGCCCTGCGTGCTGATCGACGACGCCTGCCGGGGAGGCCGGATCGACTCGATCTTGCTGGATAACCGGCTCGGCGCCTTCCAGGCCATCTCCCACCTGCTTTCCCTGGGCCACCAACGCATCGCATTGATCACCGGCCCCTCGGACTGGAAGATCACCCAGGAACGAATGGCCGGCGCCCAGGAGGCGTTTACCGAAGCCGGCATTCCCGAAAAGGACATCACGATTCTGCCCAGCGATTTTTCTCCCGAAGGCGGCCACGCCGCTTTCGTCGAATTGCTCAAGAATACCCCCCGGCCAACGGCTGTCTTTTGCTTCAACGACGAAATGGCCGCGGGCGCTCTTCATGCCTTGTACGAGCATTCCAATCTGAAGGTTCCGGACGACATCTCGATCATGGGCTTCGACGACATTTCCTGGACGACCATGACTCATCCGCCCCTGACCACGATTCACGTCGACCGGGAACGCATGGCCAAAGAAGCCGTCGATCGCCTGCAAAGCACGATGACCGAAAAGGATCACCTTCCGTTTACCACGGTACTGACAACGAAACTGGTCGTTCGTAAATCGACCGGTCCAAGTGTTCCACCAGGAGGATAAATGAATGCACCCGTCCCGGCTCGCTGGGTCTTTGTTCTTTTTGCCGCTCTTCTTGGCTTAAGCACAGCAGAAAGGGGACTCGCCGGGGCGCCCTGCGTCGAAATCCGCAACGGCTATTTCTGGGATTCGCAAGCCGGCGCCTATTGGATTCCTCATGGGTTCGCCTATCAAACCATCAACCCATACGTCTTTGCCACGCAAACGCCGGAACAAATCGACTACGATTTCCTGGAGATGAAGAAGCTGCATGCCGACTCTTTGCGGGTCGACTTCACCTGGGGATACATCGAACCCGCCGCCGGAAGCTTTGACTGGACAGGCGCCGATCGCATCGTGGCAACCGCCGAAAAATATGGACTCCGCCTCTTTCCGTTGATTGGCTATCAATATCCTCCCGATTGGGCGACCAACTACAGCTGGATGGCCGTCAATCAAAGCAATCGCACATCCAATGTCCTCAACTACAACCATCCCGGCGCCATCGCCGCCTACACGAATTTTATCGGCCGCCTGACGGCCCGCTACAAGGACAGCCCCGCCATCGCCGGTTGGATTCTGGGGAACGAATATGCGTATTTCGACCTGTGGGAACCCTACGATCCCCACCTGTTCCTGGGCTACGACGCCAACTACTCGCTGCCGTCGTTTCGGGGCTATTTGACCAATCTCTACAGCGGCAACATCGCCGCCTTGAACGCCAATTGGGGAACCGCCTATGCCGCCTTCGACACGGTCGTCATGCCCCTCGCCTATCCCGGCATTGCGAATCCCGGCGATCCCAACTTGCAAAACCGGAACAGCCCCCCGTATCACGACTTGATTCAATGGCGTAAAAAGAGCATCGGAGATTTCGTGGCCGCCGGATCGCTGGCCGCCAGGAATGCGGACACCAATCACCTGCGCAGCTACTCCATGGTGGGCGGCATCTACAGCGGGTTCGACGCCAACAACACCTGCGAAGACGCCAAGACCATCGTGGCCCGCTGCGCCGCCGCCGGCGCCCCGCTGGATTTCTGGTCCATCAACAATTACGCGTGGGCCAGCGAAGGCAACGAACTGCGAACCGCCCAATTCGGCATCACGAAATATCAGGATCAATCCGGCCTTCCCGTTCTGGTCACGGAGACCGGGCACAGCAGCACGGAAAATCTTTTTCCCGGCGCCTCGCCGCGGCAGGCCGCGGCCCTGCCCGGTCAAGTCTGGGAAGCGCTGATCGCCGGCGCGGCCGGGGTTCACATTTTCACGTGGAACGACCGGCCCTTCGGGGGATCCCAAATCCGCGAGGCCGGTTTCGGCATCGTGCAACTCAGCCGATTGATCAAGAATCCGGTTTATTGGAATATCCAGGAAACGTTTCGCCGCATGGAACAATCGAATCTGCCTTCCTTGCTGGGCGCGTCGAGAAGCCCCTCGCCGGACATCTATCTGTATTGGAGTTCGGACGCCGACATGGTCTGGCCGCGGGCCAATCAGGAAAACGGCATGCTCTGGGGCGGGCTCAAACGCCTGGGCTACGAACCCCGCTTCCTCGACGAGGATGGCCTGGATGCCGGCGCGTACACCAATGCCCAAGCCCTCCTCCTTTCTCACGCCTTCAGCATGAGCGCGGCCCGGCTGGCCCAATTGACCAATGCCCTGGCCGCCGGCATTCACCTGCACGCCAATGCAGCGCTGCCGGGCCGTTACGATCCTTACCACAAGGAAAACCCCGGCTGGGCCGCCCTCATGGCCGACGTATTTGGATTGAATGTCGGCGCCGCCACCAATTCGTGGCATGGCGGCATCGCCGGAAACTGGGAGCAACCTTATACCGGTCTTTACTTCGAATACCTCGGCGCCCTGGGCCCCTTGACGCCGTCGTATCCCTGGACCAACATTTCCACCTGGATACGCATGATGAACATCACGGCCCATTCCGGCGTCACCGTGGTCAAAGGCAAATATGACTACTGGGGCATGAGGGAGCTTCCGGCGCTGCAAACCAAGGATCATCCCGGCCAGGGCAAAGCCGCCATCAACACCTTCGCGCTGGGCGACAGCGTCCAAATGTGGTGGCTGAGTCCCCGGGCCGAGGAAATGGTCTGGCAGCTTCATTCGGACTGGGGCCGGGCCATCTACCGCGACGGATTCGGCATGCAGCCCGCCATCGATCTCGTGGGAACCGGCCGTTTCTACGTGGTTCCCGATTACCGCCTCTGCACCAACGGCAGCATCCTCATTTCGCTGCTGAACGAGAGCACCAACGCCGTCAGCATCGCGTTGAATGCCACCAATCTGATCCGCGGCAAAACCGTGGAGCAATTAAGCTCCGCGAAAGGGATCGTCGCCTCCAACTCGACCGGCCAATTGAACCTGACGCTCGCCGGCGACGAATACCTGCTGCTCTATGCCTATACCAATAACGAATCGCTGGCGAATACGAGTCCTTATAAAATTTGGCTGGCCTCCGAACCACCCGGCATCTGGCCGAACGGGCAAGGCGTATCGGTCCAAGTGGGCTACGACACCCGCGGCGAAACGATGAACCTCCACCTGGATTTCCGCACCGTCGGCGAAGCCCCGACGATCTACGGCCAAACCAACTGCCCCGGCATAGCCGGCACGGGAACGAACGAGTTGCGACTGAATGTCGCCGAAGCCGATTTGGGGAATCCGGCCTACCTCTCCACGCCCGAGGGCGGAGCCTACGAACTGCATGCCTGGCTGGAAAAGAGCGGAGAGAAAGTCAGCGAATGCACCCTGCCCGCCCGCCTGCTCTGGGGCGCCCGCCCGGCTTCGATTCCCGCTTCCGTACAAACCGGCCAGACCTATCAAATCGTCGTCCATTGGCAGGAGCTGCCTTCGTTTCTGCCCGACGAATACCCCACGCCCCTCAGCCGGGCGGATGTCTGGCCCTCCTCAAACAACGACGCCACGGAAAAGTATTGCGTCACGCTGGACCTGCTCAATTCCAATGGCGTTTCCATCGTTTCCACAACCATCGTGACCAGCACGGGCACGTCCAGCAACCGCTTCTTCGCCACAACCCCCGCCGCGCTCCCGCAGCCCCCCTACTCCTGGAAGGCCGCCGCGATCTCGGATTTGTGGGGCGACCATCATGACGTGCTCGATGGCTTCGAAGATCGAGAGCAAGGCAACGGAGAGGAATTCATCAGCCCTTGGACGGCTTTTGCCTACGATCAGAATGGCGGCATTCAGGTCTGGTCGCGCGGCGTCGACGGACAAGCTTCCGAAGGAATCCAAAGCGCCTTCATGGACGTCAACAATCCCAATCCCGGCGGCTGGTCCGGCTTTGGCATGACCCGGGAATACAGCCAGGCGTGGGCGCTGCCCCCGCCCAGCCAGCGCTCGAACATCTGGTTTGCCTTCGACTTCAAGGAAACCAATGTCGTCAACGGCACGCTGACCATGAAAGTGGAAGACAGCGGCGCCCCGTCGGCCGGCGCCCTTGAGTTTACCGCCGCCTACACCGGCGGCTGGCAGACCATCAGCAACCGGCTGAGCAACTTTACCGTTTCCGCCTACCCGGGCACGTTTAATTCGAACAGCATCAAAAAGCTCACCGTACTCCTGCAAACCGGCGCCCAAGTCGGCCTTTATCAAAGCCATTTCGACAACATCCGGTTCGTGGGCACGACCGGCGAATGGATGGGCGCGACCTCAAGCGGAAATCTTCATAGCAGCTTCGAAGACCTGACCCGCGGAGAATGGGTCGCCCCCGCGCCATGGAGCGCGCCTCAAAGCTATCCCGACGGCGGCTCGCAACAATGGATTACCCACGGCATCGACGCAACGGCCAGCGATGGCATCAATGGGCATTTCTTCATATTTACCAGCCATACCAATGATGGCGGCTATTCGGGCATTTACGAGCTTTACACCTTCCCCCAGGCGCCGAGCTTGCCCTCCGATCTGTCCAAGGCGGGATTCAGTCTCGATTTCTCCGAAGCCAACGGCGACGCCTGCGACGTGGAACTCCAAATCAAGAGCGCCTCCGGCCAGAGCACCTATTCGAGATCTTATAGCCACACGCCGGGAGGCTGGGATCGCTTCTCCGCATCGCTCGATCAATTTTCCGGCGATGCCGACACGGCTCAGCTCACTGCGCTGGGCGTTGTGGTCAAAATGAATGCCGCCCGTACCGAATATGCCTGCCACCTCGACAACATCCGCTTCACCGGCGTCGTCAGCACAGCGCTGTCGCCGGTCACCAACGGGCTCTACCTCAGCATCAACGATACCCCCGCCGATACCGACAGCGACCACGACGGCATTCCCGATCTGTACGAAACCGACACCGGCATATGGAACGGACCCACCGACACGGGAACCGATCCTCATAATCCCGACTCCGATGGCGACAGTTTGAAGGACGGCGATGAAGGGATCGCAGGCACGGACCCGAACGTAACTTCAAGCTTCTTCTCGGCTGACGAAGTCAGGCAGAGCGCCTCGGGCATCGTGATCGCCTGGTTCGCGCACAGCAATCGCATCTACAGCGTGCATTACTTCGACGGCAACCTCATGAGCGGCGGCCCCTTCGCCCCCCTGGGCTCCTTCACCAATATCCTCGCCGCCTCCGACGGCGCCACCAACGTCGTCGACGCCGCCAGCCAAGGCGTCACCCAACGTTTCTACCGGGTGAACGTGCGGAGGCCTTGAAGAGAAGGCCAAAGAGAAAAGTCCAAAGTCCAAAGGGGTAAATCCCGACACGGCCGCAGAAAACACGTACCTGGGGATAAACTGGCCAGCGACGGCTGGAGGCGGGGCGAGGTCGCCTGTCTTTTATACACAGATTCGAAGCAGCCTTTTCTGCAAGGCCTTCGGATGAACCCATTCAGGTGAAACAACAGGTGGCCCGGCTTCTCCGAAGACGGGCTCTTCGGGTCCTGAAGCCGCGTTACGGAGAACGCGGCCCACCTGCAGAATCCATCCCTTCGCTTCTCTTATCTATGCTTACAGATGAATTCCGTGCCATCAATTTGTGTATAAGAGACAGGCGAGGTCGCCCCGGCTCCATTTCGCAAGCCGATCCTTATTGAACGGAATGAATCTGCGGCCGTGTCGGAATGCGCCCGGTCCAAGATCCAAAGGAGATATGGACTTGTCCTGATTCCCCCCTAGACTTTGGACTTTGGTCTTTGGACCTTGGACTTTGGACTTAAAAAAATGGCGGAGAGGGAGGGATTCGAACCCCCGGTGCCCGTAAGGACACTCCGGTTTTCAAGACCGGTGCAATAAACCGCTCTGCCACCTCTCCAGACGATCAGCCGACATTTTCTAGCGTCGGGAGAGGACAAATCAATAAAATACGGGCTCAGAAGTATTAAAAAGTCGGGTTTCTGGTGAACCCATTGCCTGCCGCCGGCGTTCTTACAAGGTAATGACAGAGAAATCGGCTTTCAAAACAGCATTCATCCAGCCGCCAACACGTCGCTTGGTTATTCCGCCCGGCGTTCGGTTGCGGCTTCACGAGTCCATTTGGGCGGGCAAGAAAGGCCGGACGGCCTGGTCATGGCCGGGCTTCATGGCTTCCACGGCGCTGCACGGCTGTTTTGTTGCCGTCTTGCTGATGACTCCGCCAAGAGTCGTGCCGCAAGAGATCGCTGCGACCTATGAGCTCACGCTGCTGCCCAGTCTGCCGGCGGTTGAGCCCCAAAAAGAACTCCCGAAGCCGGTCGAAGAGAAAAGCGCGGAGCCGCCTCCAGAGGCAAAGCAGGAACTCCAGGAGGAGCCCGAAGAGGAACTCTTGAAGGAAGAGTCGGCGCCCAGCGCGCAGTTATCGGTCGCATCCGAGGCCTCCCACGGCGAAAGCAACTACTGGCAAGTCGTGCGCGCTGCCGTGGCCAGCCACATACGCTACCCGGCGTTCGCCCGCCGGCAGAACCAGGAAGGCTACGCGCTGATCAAGCTCACCATCGACCCAACGGGACAGCTTCGCGAAGTGGTCCCTTTGGAATCGTCGGCCGGCCTCTTTTCAAAATGCGCCACGGCCGCCGCTGAAAAAGCGTCGCCCTTCCCCCCTCCGACGAATTGCGCTGCGGCGGTACTCAGCGCGGTCATACCGATCCATTTTCGCATCGACAACAAGGAGAGCCATGAACAGCAGGATGAACCGGTCAGGGCGTATAAAGATCATTACAGGGACACTAATGGGGTTGTTTGGCGCATTTTCGGCTGCGTCGGCGCAGGACCCCACGAATACGACGCTGCCTGAGATTGTCGTAACGGCTACGCGAACAGGCGAGAATCCGGAGGAGATTCCACAATCGGTGGTCAACGTTACGGCGGAAGACATTCGCAAACGGCAGCCGAGCCAGCCGGTCGACGCGATCCGCGACGAACCCGGCATCTGGGTCCAAAAAACGGGCTCGGGCGGCGGAACGCCGATCGTTCGAGGGTTGATGGGCAATCAAGTACTATACTTGGTCGACGGCATTCGCATCAACAACGGCCGGCTGTTCAGCGGCCCCAACGCTTTCTTCAATCAGGTGGACATCGGCTCGATCGACCAGATTGAAGTCCTCAAGGGGCCGGGCTCCGTGCAATACGGCAGCGATGCTCTGGGCGGCGTCATTCAGATGCGCACGAAGACGCTGAACCGTTTTCCGGAGTCGCCGGAATACGGCGGTATGCTGTCGGGCCATTACAGTTCAGCCGACGAGGGAAAATATGGGCACGGAGAGCTGTATTATGCCGATGAAGACTACAACGCCCTCGTGGGCGGCACGTACTTCAGCGCCGAAAATTTTCGGACTGGCGGCGACGAAGGCGTGCTGGACAACACCTCGCTCAACAGCCGGGGCGTCATGGGCAAGGTGCAGTACCAAGTCGGCGAAGGGCATGTCTTGACCTTGGGTTATCTCGAAAACATCCGTACGGACGTCGCGAGGTTCGACCAATCGAAACGGAATCAGCCCAGCGGCATCCCCCGCTATTTCACGCCCCGCGAGGACCGGCAAATCTTTTATCTGCGCGACAGCCTGGATCGCCCGGACAGCGTGATCAGCCACTTGGAGCCTTACGTCTATTATCAGAAATATAGCGGTCGCTCGGATTACAACGTCGAAAGCGAAGCCGACCTCCGCAAGGACCAGACCGATCAGGACCAAAGCCATTACGGCGGCGGCATTCAAGCGGTCACGCCTCTTCTGGATGCCGTGCAATTGGCGTACGGACTCGACGGCCGCTATGAGTATTTCGACGAAGGCAAAATCCGCTACACAAAAGACAAGACCACCGGCAACACCACCGCTTCAACGCCCAAAGGCAAAACCCCGGATGGCCGCTATGACGTCGTGGACGCCTTCCTGATGGCGGACTGGACCCCGATCGAAAAAGCGCGCATCACCGCGGGCGCCCGCTTTGAAAGCACGCACCTGGATTCCGAGCCCGAGAAGAACGACGCCTCAGCCGGCTTTTCCGTAGACGATCTGAAGATCAACGAACGGTGGAACTCCGTCACCTACAGTTTGGGCGGCATTTATTGGCTGACCGAAAACCTGGCGTTGGATACCGACGTGGCCTCCGGATTCCGGGCGCCGACTTATTCCGACGTCCTGAGCTTCGGCCCGTTCACCTACGGCGTCAACGTCCCCAGCCCGGACGTCTCTCCCGAAAAAAGCGTCAGTTGGGAAATCGGACCGCGCTACGACTCGGAAATGTTCAAAGCTCAAATTACTTGGTTCCAGACTTGGCTGGACGATCTGATCGACAGCCAGCCCACCGGAGGGTTTATCGATATGAACGATAACGGAGTAGAAGATCCCGGCGAAGCCACCTATGCCAAGGAAAACTCCGGCAAAGGCTGGATTCACGGTCTCGAATCCTCCGCCGACTGGCAGTTCATGGAATCGTGGGGCGCTTTTGGATCGTTCGCTTGGACGGAAGGACGCAACGACACCCAGGACGAGCCGTTGCGCTTCATTCCGCCGCCCAACGGCGTTCTGGGCCTGCGCTATCAGCCCATCGTCAAGCTTCGCATCGAAGCCTATGCCCGCCTGGCGGCCGCGCAAACGCAGGTGTCCTCGGACGACCAGAGCGATCCGGCGCGCGCGACCGATCCGTCGGTCACATTCCCCTCGAAAACCAATCCGCCTTTGCGCGACGATTTTTCGATCCCGGGCTACACGACCTATCATGTGAAGACCAGCTTCGACATCAAACCCAGCACTACCGTCTTCTTGCTGGCAGACAACCTGACCGACAAAAATTATCGGGAAGCCTTCAGCCGGCTGGATGCCCAAGGCATCAGCTTTACGCTGGGGCTGGAAACGCGATTCTAAAGAATGATTGTCTATATGCGGTTTTTCAGATGGTTGGTTTTAGGACTGAGCCTGCTCGTTCCCCCCGCCGCCCTGGCAGGGGGCGGTTCGTTTTTGGTCATTGGCGCTTGGGACCGGGCCTTGCCTGTATTTGAACGGGCGGCTGCGGAAACAGGAATCCAGGCACGCTTCATCTCCGGAGACGAGGCCGGCCAGCTCACAGCGCAAGAACTCAAAAATCTTGATGTCGTCCTGGTGCTTAATTTGTCGCCGCAAACGACCGGGCAACTCCGCGACGCGCTGCTGGAGGCACGAACGACCATGCCCGGATTGAAGATATTATCCTTGGACCAACGGGACACCCAGAAAGACCTCGATCAAGCGGGCGTTCTTGAACACGATGCCGCGATCCCGAAATACTGGCGTTATACCGGCGTGGAAAACTTGCGGCGGATGATTCGATACATTCAGGCCAAGCACCTGAGCCAGCCGGGCGAAGTCCTGCCGCCCGTGGTCGTTCCCGACTTCGGAATTTATCATCCCGCGGCGAGCAACCTTTTTGGCGAGATCAATGCCTATGTTCAATGGGCGCAATCGAACGGACGCCTCATGGAGAACGCGCCGCGCGTGGCCTTGCTGGTACAGCAAAGTTTTGTCGTCACGGAAGACACGAAGGTCTACGACGCCGTGATCGAGGCCTTCGAAAAACGAGGCATCGGCATCGGCGTATTTTTCGCCGCGGAACTGTCGCGGCTGCAAGAATTGCTGTCGGCCTGGAAACCGGAACTGCTGATCGACGACGCGCACGCCTCCCCGGCCGCGCTGCAAAGCGCATCGGTCATGGACATCCCCCACATGAAGCAAATCGCCATGCTGCGCGCCACGATGGCGGAGTGGGAAGCTTCGCCGTTGGGGTTGCCGTTCCAGGACGTGAGTCTCCACCTGCTCACGCAGGAGTTGTACGGGATTATCGATCCGGTCGTGGTCGGCGGCCTGAAAGTGAATCTCAGCGGCTATCGCATTCACGAACCAATCCCCGAACGAATCGAGCGACTCGCCGACCGCGCCCAGGCGTGGCTGAATCTCCGGCACAAAGCGAATGCCGATAAACGCATCGCGATCGTCTACTACAACAAATACCTGGGACAGGCCGATCTTGCCCGCGGCACGCCCAGCGGTGCATTTCTTGACGGGCCGGAAAGTTTGGTTCGGCTCCTGCGCGCGATGAAAGCCCAAGGCTACACGATCCATCGCATGCCCAAAGACAGCGCCGAACTCATCCAATGGATGAAAAAAGAGGGCCGCAATATCGGAAATTGGGCGCCCGGCGATTTGGAGCAACTCGTAACAAACAGCTCGCCCGAAATGATCACGCCCAAGGTCTACGAAGGCTGGTTTTCGACGCTTTCCGACAAAAATCGCGCTGCCGTGACCGAAAAATTCGGTCCAGCGCCCGGAAATCAGATGATTTTCGTTGAAAATGGCCAAAAATTGGTCGTTTTGCCGAAAATTGACCTCGGAAACGTGATTTTGATGCCTCAACCGGCCCGTGGACCTGAAAATGACGCGAAATTACTTCATGATCGCAGCACGCCGCCGCCTCATCAGTACCTCGCCTTCTACTGGTGGCTTCAAAAAGGTTTCAAGGCCGACGCCATTATTCATTTCGGCACTCACGGCTCCGAGTTACTGCTCCCCATGAAGGCCAACGGCCTTTCCAAAGACGATTACGGCGATATTTGCATCGGAGCGATGCCCAACATCACGCCGTGGATCATCGACAACGCCGCGGAAGGCGCGCTGGCCAAGCGCCGCGCGTATGCGGTCCTGATCGATCATCTCACGCCTCCCATCGAAGGCGCGGGGCTTTCCGGGGCTTTAAAAAATCTCGATAACGACATCGACAAGTTCCAAGGCTTGGAAGCCGGCATCCTGAAGGAAAAGTTTCGTAGCTCGATCACGGAGGCCGCAGCCAAAACAGATTTTGGCATAACGACGAAGGACCTGCTTGCCGACGACGAAATTCAATCCCTCGCCGCTAAGCTTCACGAAATCCACAATCAAATTGCACCGATGAAGCTGCACGTGTTAGGCGAAGCGCCGGACGAGAAACACTTGCCTCCCTTCATCGTGAGCATGCTGGGCCGCAAGCTTCTAAATGAATTGGCCGGCTCGGACGCGCGCGCTCGAGCCGAGGCCATGATTACCCGCTTAATTCAAAAAGGCTCCTCGCCGGAGCTGCCGGAAAAGTACGAGGCTTTGGCCAAGGATTATCTGAACCGATTCACGCACACGACCAATGAAATCGAATACATTTTGCATGCATTGGCCGGTCGGTTCGTCCCGCCGGGTCCGTGCAACGATCCAGTGCGGAATCCGGGCGCGATTCCCACCGGGCGCAACATGTACACGGTCAACCCGGAAGAAATTCCCACGAAGCAGGCTTGGGAAATCGGCGTGGCGCTGGTCGACGATTTGCTGAAAACCCACCAACTGAAAAAAGTGGCCTTCGACCTCAATGCTTTTGAGACGATGCGCGACTTCGGCGTGATGGAAGCCCAGATTCTCTACCTGATGGGCCTGCGTCCGATTTGGGATGCCAACAACCTCGCGGTCGATGTCGAAGTCATCCCCGCCGCCGAACTCAAGCGTCCGCGCATCGATGTGTTCATCGCCATCAGCGGGACCATGCGCGACAATTTTCCCTCGCGCATTCAACTTCTCGATAAAGCCGTCCGCCTCGTCTCCGCCATCGACGAAAACGATAATTTTGTCCGCGAAAACACGAAAAACCGTGAAAAAAGCCTCTTGGAACGCAATTTTTCGCCGAAAATGGCCGAAAAATACGCTTCGGCACGTATTTTCGGCCAAAAACCGGGTGAATACGGCACGAAGATTCTTTATTTGATCCCGAAAAGCGGTTCATGGAACAGCGAGCAGGAAGTCGCGAACGTGTACATCGAAAACATGTCGTACGTGTTCACCGGCGACGTTTGGGGCGAGAAAGTCGAGGGCCTTTACGAGCAGGCCGTCCAAGGCTCGGAGCTGATCCTGCGCACCTGGGCTTCCAACATGCTGAGCCCGCTGAGCAATCATCACGTTTATGAATATGCCGGCGGCCTCAACCTGGCCATCAAGACCGTCACCGGCAAGGAGGCGGAACTGGTCCTGAACGACGTACGCGACGAGCCGCGTCTGCGCAACTTCGAGGATGCCCTGCGCGTCGAATTCCATGCCACGCTCTTCAACAAAAAATGGACTCAGGGCATGATGGAAAACGGCTACGCCGGAGCGGGCATGGTGGCCGAGTTGGTCAAGAATACGTTCGGCTGGAAGGTCACCCGTCCGGGCAGCATCGACAACAACATCTGGAACCAGATTCACGAGATCTACGTCAAGGACCAGCACGGCCTCAAGCTTCGCGAATGGATGGACCGCGAAAATCCGCACGCGTTCCAAGAGATCGCCGCCACGCTGCTGGAATCGAATCGCAAGGGCTATTGGAAAACCGATCCAAAAACGCTGGACGATCTCGCCCGGCAGTATGCCGAATCGGTCGCCCATCATGGCGACTCCGGCGGCCTGGTGGGCGGGGGCAATCTGCAACTGCAAAAGCAAGTCGAACAACGCCTCGACGCACCAGGCGATCAGCCGTTGAAAGCCAACTACCAACGCGAAATCGCCCGGGCCAAAGGGAAACCGGGTCCTGATCGCGTCGCCGGGCCCAAGCTGGAGCCGCAAACAAAACAGGAGCAGGAAACGGCCACGGCAACAAATCCCCTGCTGCTGGGCGCCATCGTCACCCTTCTGCTGCTTTGCGCCGGTTTTCGCAAAAAAATAGGGAGCCCGTCATGACCGAACTTCTTTCCAAAATATTGCTCATCATCGCCAATACGCTGCTCATTCCGGTCATGCTGCTGCTGATCGGCTTCACCGCCCTGATGGTGGTTTATCTGGGCGGCCTGATTCGCGAAGCCTGGGAACGCAAACGGCACATCGGCGAATTCCGGCGATTGGTTGCCGACCTGAAAAGCCAGCCCTCGCGCACCGTGCGACGGGCCGACATTCCCGCCCGGTTCGGCTTGCCCGCCAAAATCATGAGCCGGCTCTCGCCCGGCAGCGTCGATAAGGACCTGGACGATGCGCATCTGTCCATGGAAGCCGCGCTCTCCAAGCTGAGCATCGGCATTCGCGTCGGACCCATGCTCGGCTTGATGGGGACGCTCATTCCCTTGGGCCCCGCCTTGATGGCCATGTCCGGCGGCAACATCGCGGCCCTGACGCAAAGTCTCGTGGTCGCCTTCACCACCACCGTAACCGGCCTGCTGATTGCCGGCGTCAGCTTTGTGATCTATACGATCCGTCAACGCTGGTACGCACAGGATCTGAACGACCTCGAATTCGTCATCAAGCGGCTGGAATAACTCATGAAACGAAAACTGCGAAGACTCGGCCTGGACGACGACGATCCGCTATCGGGCGTCGCCAATCTCTTCGATTTGGGCGTCGTGTTCGCGCTGGGCTTCATGCTGGCGCTTATTTCGTATATCGGGTTGCCCGAACTCGTCGCCAGGCAGGACATGACGCTGGTCAAGAATCCCGGCACGCCGCAGATGGAAATCATCCGGAAAAAGGGCACAAAGATCGAACGCTTCCGCCTGTCGAAAGACCGCCTCGGCGGCGAGGGAGAAAAGCTGGGAGTCGCCTACCGTCTCAAGTCGGGCGAGGTGGTTTATGTGCCGGAAGAGAATGAGCCCCCTTAACATCAAGTTGCTTTCACGGTAACTTTAGGCCGTACCAAGCGATGCGCAAGGGCCATCCTTATAAGGAGCCGTGAGTTATCAAACTGGATCCCGAAGTTGAACGGGTGGTAGGGAGTCAGAATCACAAGGAAACCTTCTGTTCCCAATGCGGACGGTTTATTGGCTCCTGGGAAATCTGTCCATTCTGCCGTCGTTACAATCCCAAGCGCTTGTCCGTGCGCATTATCAAGTACAGCATGCCCATTTTGACCGTTCTGGGCCTCATTTTCCTGGGATTCCTGGGCAAGAAATACGGCGTTCAAGACGCCCAGATTTCCGAACTGGGCCGCAAGTCCAATTTTGCGCAGGTGGTCATTCACGGGCGCATCAGCGACGAGGTGCGGCTCCATTCTGCGGCCAAAGACTCTCCGGGAGAAGCCAGCAGCCTGGAGTTCGACGTGGACGACGGTACGGGCATCCTTCGCATCCGGTGTTATGAAGATACCGTGGAGGAATTGCTGGCTGCCGGCAAGATTCCAGCCCGGGGCGACAACGTCCGGCTGGTCGGCAGCTACCAGTTCAAAGCCAAACGCGCGTTTGCCATCCTGGGTTCCGCGGCAGACCTGACCATCCGAACAAGCGCCGATGAGGCAAACCGGAAAAAAGACCATGACGGAAACTGACCACAGCATATGCCCCAGTTGCGGCAAGCCGAATCCGGCGGATGCAAAAATTTGCCGGTTTTGCACGGCCGGCATGAAGAAACGCGTATCCGTCGTCGCATTTTTTGGGGTGGGCATTTTCCTGCTTCTAATCGTCGCGATCGCCCATTTCTCCGCCGCCATCCGCTACCGCCCGAATTACATAGCCATTCACCATTTGACCGCCGCCCGAAATTTCGACCGCGTACGCGTGTTGGGCCGGGTGGAGAACGTCTCCGTCACGAGGGGGCCTTACGGGAGCAAGAAAGTCCGGATCGGCTTGGCGGCCGCCAACGCGTCCGACCGTTCGCCCGAACATCGCATCAGCGTGCGCCTTGAAGGCGAACCGGCCCTGGAATTCCTCGCAAAGGAAAATGCGATCGCCCGGGGCGATCTGATCGAAGTGGCCGCGTCGTTGTATGCCGGAGAGAATTACCGGCACCTCAGCGTCGGCGGAGCCCAATTTATCCAGCTCAAGGAAAAAGGCACGGAGGAAGCGTCTCGCCCGGAAACGCCGCGCGCCGACGATTCCAACCGGGTCAGCGTCCGGGAACTGCTGGAGCAGCCGGGCGCCTACTCCAATCGAGTCGTTTTCGTGCCCAAGGCCCTCGTCCTCAACGTATCGACGTCCTGGCCGTCCTTCCAAATCGCGGACCCGGGCGAGACCAACCGCTCCCTGATCGTGTTCGGATACGAGCCGAACAACCTGCGCCCGGGGCTCATGGTCTCCATTCGCGGGCGCTTTGAGTTTTACGCCAAAAAAGGATATTGGGAAATCACGACCCGGCGCGGCGACCGCCGCGCGGTATGGGTTCACAAGGAAAAGACGAGCGAGTAAACCATGGATAGCGCCTACATCGTTGCCTGTTGCCTGATCGCCCTCGCCGGCGTGGGAATCGCCGCGGTTTTCTCCATCATTCCCGGCCTGCATATTTATAACGTCATTGCCTTCACGATGCTGATCGCGTTTGCGTTCATCGACATTTTCAAGAGTCTGGATCCGATGTTTACGACGTGCTTCATCATGGGCATGGTGGTGGGCTTCTCGGTGCTGTTCACCGTCTCCAGCCAGTTCTTTCAGCCGTGCGACGAGAGTTTTCGCTCGGTCATGCTGCCGCACGAGCGGTTCCTTTTCGAAGGCCGGGGCTATGAGGCCATCATGCTGGGCGGGGTTGGATCGATGGTCGCCCTGCTGTTTATTGCCGGGTTGTTCCCCTTCCTGACGTACCCGATCGGCTTGCTGCGCGAGTTGCTCCGTCCGCACATCTACTGGATACTGGGGCTGGTCATCGCCTTCGTCCTGATCAGCGAATGGCCCAAGGATCACGGGGTCGGCCAGACCGTCTGGCAACGCATGGCCGACGGCTGGGGCCAGATGGGCATGGGGCTGTTCACCTTCATCGCCGCGAGCATTCTGGGCATATTTATTTTCTGCAACACCATCATCCCGGTACAGAGCGCCTTCCAATCCCTGATGCCCGTTTTCATCGGGCTCTTCGCCCTTTCCAGCCAGATCATGACGGTCATCACCAAGGCGACGATCCCGCCGCAGCACATCGCGCCGTCCCTGGAAATGGCTTCGCACGATGTGGCGCGCGGCTCCATGACCGGCCTCGTGGCGGGCATGTTCTCCTGCCTGACTCCCGGCCTGACGCCCGGCCCCGCGCTGCTGATGAGCGCCCATGCGACCGCCTCGTCCGGCGAAAAGCAGTTCATCATCGGCGGCGGCGCGGCGCGCGTGCTTTATTACATCGGCGCGTTGGTGTTGTTCTTCATGCCGGACGTCTACATGCGCCGCGGCGGGGCGGCCATCAACATCAGCCTGTTCTTCGTGCCGGAGACCGTGGAGCAATACTACCTGATCTCCGGCGTCATCGCGCTCACCGGCGCGGTCTCGCTCCTGATGCTGCCGGTCTACGCCCGCCTCTGCGCCGGAATTACGCGACGCGTGGATTTCCGCTGGATATCCGGCGGTTCCGTCGTGTTGCTGACGGTGATGGTGGCGGCCATCACGGGCTGGCGCGGCGTGGTCCTGATGCTGGTGGCCACGGCGCTGGGCCTGGTGCCCAATGTGTGGCATACGCGCCGCATTCCCTTGCTGGCGGTGCTGATGGTGCCCGTCAGCCTGAACATGGCGGGCGTGGGCGACAAGGTCGCGGCATGGCTGGGCTTCAGATAGGAAGGAACGAGATGAAAGGCATTACCCATTTTTTGACCGGAGTAGCCACCGCCTCCTGCTTCCCCCTGGCCATCCAAACTGCGTTTACCGACAAGTCTTATTTGATCGTCCTCGGCGGAGTCTGCGGCATTCTGTGCGACACGCTGGACTTCAAATTTGCCCGCTATTTCTGGAAACACGACTACCGGGTGCGACTGACCGAGGATAATTTGGATCCCAAGATCCCGGCGGAAGCCGTCGCCCGGGCGCTGGACGAAGCCGCCGAAAAAGGCAGGCCCGTGCGCATCAAACTGGACATCCTGCGCTACTCCACCAACTACTATCGCACCTACACCGTGATGATCGACGACCAGCGCAAGGAAGTGACCTGCACGATCGGGGCGCTCAAAACCATGAGCCACAGCATGGCCCGCGGGGAAAATATGCCCAGCGATGCGGCCCGTCGCCGCGCCATCCAGGAAAAAGGCCCCGCCGCCGTCATGGAGCAGCTTGCGCGCGAGACCCCGGGCCTGCCCGACACCCTGCCGGACTCCAACCTTTCCCATGTCGCGAAATTCAAGACCGACATCAACAACACCTACTATCTGGATTCCGAGGTGGGCATCTTCTCCGGGCCCGATTACGAATTCACGCCGCAGAAGGACGGCAAGGTCCGCGTCGATTTCATCCCCTGGCACCGACGCTGGACGCACAGCCTTACCCTGGGACTCCTGCTGGGACCGCTCGGCTTCGCCCTGTTCGCGAATTGGGGGGCTCTGTTCGACGGCAATCTGGCGGGGTTTGCCAATGCCTACGCCCTCAACGCCTTCTTCATCGCCATTCTGGCGTTCTGGAGTCATATCGCCGTGGACCAGACCGGACATCTCGGCTCCAATCTGTTTCCCCCGTTCACCAAAAGCCGCTCGCTGGGCTGGCGATGGTGCACCTCGGCCTCCCCCTTCTCCAATCAGATGGTCAACTTTATTTCCCTGTCCATCATCCTTTGGAACCTCAACGTCTACGCGCCCAAACCCGTCTTCACCCTGCCCTGGGCGCGCGGTCTGGCCGGAGGATTCGGCGATCCGGTCTATTACCTGGTTTCGCTCTTGAACTACGCCTCGGTCTGCGTCGCCCTCCCGCTGCTGGTCATTTATCTGATCGTGCGCTTCTACCGCCGCCGCTACTTCGCCTCAGGCCAAATTCAACTGGAAGAAGGCTATTCCGGCGAAGACTACGCCGGCGGGGCCGGAGATCTGTAAAGAATTGCCGAATGCCGATTGCCGAATTTATTGACCTAAAACAACTTCCTAGTCGATCAGCGTGTTGCGGCGCAACAAAAAAACGGGCGGGCCGAAGCCCGCCCGTTTTGGCGATACGAAATGCCAACGCGTTATTGGAAACGCACTTCGTCGAGATAGAAGGTTCCGTTGTTGCCGATGCCGGACGCCTCGATGACTACGATGGCATACTTCGCCTGCGCCGGCGCCGCGCCGCTGACGCTTTGTAGGCTCCAGCTATCCGCAGACAGTCCGGACAGACTCACGGAGTTGACGCTCAATTGGTTGTTGTCCCCGTCATACCATTCGATGGACAAGGCCGCGTCCGGGGAGGTCCAGGCGCTTTCCCGGAAGAACCGGCCGGAAGCCGTGTACGTGACGCCGGCGGTGACCGGGCAGTGCTGCCACCAGCCGCCGTAGTTCAGGCCGCTCCAGGCGCCGAGGATCGTCGCGGAATAGGAACCCGCATACGGCTTCCAATTCTTGCGCGCCGCCGAGCCCCACAAGCCGCCGCCATCGTTGTACCAACGCAAGGCTTTGTCGCCGACCCCATACACGCCCGACTCAAACCCGCCGTTGCGAATCCCGTTATCCGAGGCCGGCACATATTCCATCAGGCTGATGGCATCGACGTACATGGCGCCGGATGCGCCAACGCCGTTAGCCTGCACCATTACGTGAGCATATTCTTCGCTGCCATGGGTCGGACGAGGAACGCGGAATGAATTACGAACCCACTGCCCCTGGGTCAGATTCGTTACCGTGAAATGATAGGTGTTCATCGTATACTGCCGCCAGTGCCATTCCACACTGATCCGGACGTCCGAAGCTGTCCAGCCGTTGTCCACATAGAACCACGCCGCGACTTCCTGATCCACATCGCGACTGGTTCGGTAGGGATCGCCGATCCAGAATCCACCATTGTCATATCCGCCCCAGGTCCCCTTGATCATGGTCGACCAACCATCGCCATCGCGCTGATTCCAATCCGTCCGATCGGCTCCGTTCCACTCGTTCCAGGCGCCCTGAAAGAATCCGCCGTTGGGCACTGAACCAAAGGAACTGACCGAGGCATCGATCGCGCCAAAAGCGACATCGTCCATATACAACGCACCCCAGGGGCCGATTCCGTCGGCCGTCAGAACGACGTGCGCGTGATTGGCGGTGGCGGGCGCTTTGGCCGCGAGGATTTTCTTCACCCAAACGCCTTGGGCAAAGGCGCCCAGGGGCAATTGGGATGACGAAAGCAATTGGGCGTCCTGGTACCATTCGATTTTCAACATGCAGGACGAGGCGGCCCAGACGTTGTCCATCAGGAACCAAGCCGAGAGTTCGTACCTCGCATTGCCTTGCACCGGACCGGCGTACTGCCAAGTCCCGGCATAGGTGAACCCACCCCAATTTCCCTTAAAGAGATTGGCATACCCGTCGCCATCATGATTATTCCAACCGGTTCGAGCCGAACCACCCCACATGCCGCCATCCCCCGATTCCCAATGTGCGGCAAAATCCGGAGTACTTCCTTGCTGATTAAAACCGCCATTTAAAACCTGACTGCCGAAGCCGGCTTGCGCGGAAGTGGCGGCGGCGAGAAGAACAACGGCGAGACCTTTTGCGATACGTGAACGATGGATATGCATTAACCCTCCTATTGTGTTGGCTGCACCCAGTGTTATCGATAACATACCAGCAATTTACTGACTATTTTTTTAATGTCAATTCTTTCGGATTATGAATTCGTTTTACACGATTCCTGGAGGGTTCCGCCTTGTCGGAACCTTCTTCTTCCGGTCGCGACGGAGCGCGCCCCTCCAAAATAGGGATCTACCGGCAAATCGATAAGTTATCGTTACGGCCGATTGGATTTAAGCCATTGCCGGGGCGTCTGACCCGTCGCCTCGGTGAAGATGCGATAGAACTGGGCATAGCTGCCGAAGCCGGCTTCATACACATGCTCCAGCAGCCGGATCTCAGGCCGAGCCCGGTAGAGGCTGAAAAACTGATTGAGACGTTGCCGATTCCGATAATCCGGAACGCTCAACCCGGTTTGTTTTTGGAACAGCACGCTTAAATAATGAGGCGACATTTTGACGGCGTCGGCCAATTGCGTCAGCGAAAGGTTCGTGGTCAGATCGTTCATCAACCCCAACACCTGCTCCAATTTGGGATGAAGGAACGCTTCGCGGGCCACCGGCTTGGCTCGAACAAACTCGTCCCATATCGCAAGAAGTGCAAAGTTAAGCCCCTGATTGAAGGCATCCGGCTTTTCCATGCCGGCGACTCCGTCCAATATTCCCTGTACCCGCAGGAACGCCGGGGTCTCCAGCCGGCGGCAGGAATAATTCTTGAGCTCGCCGGGTTTCGGATGGCCGCGACGCGCCCGTTGCAGGCGCGAAAAAAATTCCGGCTTCCACTCGACAATCCACATCAACATATCGGAGGACCAATCCGATGGAATATGGCGCTGCCCGGGCCAAAGCCAGATGACGTGGCCCGGCAACAGAGGATAGCGGCGATCTTCGAGCAGCACGCTGCCCGTGCCGCGCAAGACCAGATTGATCTCCAACGACTCATGGCTGTGCCATTCGCGCAGATACCACCTTTTTTCGGCAAAGCGCACCACGACGCCGCCGAAGCCCGCCTTGACATTGAATGGCGAATCTTGGTTGTCCATCACAAATAATGATAACTCCTCCTCCACTGCTTGCAAAGACTCTTTCGGGACCTTCTGCCATGCTCCAACCATGAATCGTGCAACCATCAACCTGTCACGAATAGCCGGGAGCGCCTTGATGATCACAACAGCCTGTTCCGCCATGGAAACCGTCGGCCAAATCCGCGTTCAACCCTTGGGATCGTTTCTCGTTCGACTTGAGCTGAAGGCGCCCAATGGATTTGAAGATCGCGAGACCTTTACCGTGCAATCGCGGGAATTTCCGCCCTGCCCCCACGACGCCACGCAGCTCAAGCATTCGACCGTCGTCGCCACCGCACAATATCAAATCATTATCCCTAATCACGCCCGCAGCCTGGTAGGCGTGGTCATCGAGCCGTCCGGCAGTTCTTTGTCGAAAACAATCCAGGCCGAAGATCTCCTGCGCACCCCCATGCCCTCGCCGTCGTCGCTGCCGGAAGTCTGGATCATGGCCGACGCCCCCCGCGTCGCTCCGCCGGCTTGGGGCGCATTGCCGCCGCCTCAAGGGCACGATCATCCCCACTCGGGATGGGACATCACCAACAATGCGCCCGATCTCTATGTATTTTTTCCCAAGGCCTCCGGCTATGCCAAATTCCGCGAGGACTTCCTCCAGCTCACCGGACGCGTCCCCCTGTTGCCGCTGTATGCCTTTGGGCTTTGGTACAGCCGGTATCATCCGTACAGCGAAGACACGGCCCTGGAAACGATCGAAAAGTTTCGCTCAAAAAATATTCCCCTGGATGTCTTTGTCGCCGACACCGACTGGCGGGTCGGCGCCTCCTGCGGCTATGGCGTGAACACCAACTTATTCCCCGACATGCGCCGCTTCATCCAACGGGCCCACGATCAAAACGTTTACCTGATGTACAACGATCATCCCGAGCCCATCGGGAAACACGCCCTGGCGCCCGAAGAACTCGAGTTCCGCTATACGGGCTTGTCCTCCCTGCTTGAGCAAGGCGCCGATGTCTGGTGGTTCGACCGGAATTGGCACACCCATCTCCAGGCTCCGGTCGAGGGCTTGAACAAGGAAGTCTGGGGCATGCGCCTGTATCATGACGTCACCCGCGCCAACCGGCCCGAGCGTCGCCCGCTGATCATGTCCAACGTGGACGGCATCAACAACGGGCAACTGGAATATCCCTCGCATCCGGCGGCGCATCGCTATCCGATTTGGTGGACCGGGGACACCATCGCAGAATGGAAGTATCTGCAATGGGGCGTACAAAACGGCGTCGATGCCGGCATTCACTCCCTGCTGCCTTACGTTCATGAAGATCTGGGGGGACATCACGACCAACCGGAAGCCGAGTATTACACTCGATTCATGCAGTTCGGCGCGTTTTCGCCGATTGCCCGCATTCATTGCACCGCGGGGAAAAACCGGTATCCGTGGCACTACGATGCGACGACGGAAAAAATTGTCGGCGACTTTTTCCGCCTGCGCTACCGCCTGCTGCCCATGATTTATGCCGCCGCCTACGAAGCCCATCGCAGCGGCACGCCGCTGATGCGACGATGCGACCTCGAATGGCCGAACCGTCCGGAAGCCCGCGACAATACGCAGTATCTTTTCGGCGACGACCTGCTGATCGCCCCCATCATCGCCGCCGGCGCAACCCCCGGAGGCGCGCAACGCACGGTCTGGATTCCGGACGGCGAATGGTCGGATCTCTGGACCGGCGAAACCATCGAAGGCCCGGCCGCCGTGAACGTCGAAAAGCCTTTGAACCAGTATCCGCTTTTTGTCCGGCGTGGAGGGATTATCGCGAGCACCCCTCAGAGTTATCACACAAAGAATACTTCATGGAATCACATCGTCCTCGATGCTTATATTCCTTCGAAGGATGCAACCAACACCCGACAGCTCTACGAGGACGACGGCTTGACCACCGCCTACGCCAACCACCTCTGCGGCATCACGGAAATGACGTTGCAGAAACAGAAGAACGCCATCACGCTGACGATCGATCCGTCCAAGGAATTCAACCGCTTCCCGGTCGAAAAACGTAGCTGGACCCTGCGGCTGCACTTGCCGAAAGGGCAGGACATCGCCGAAGCGACATGGAACTGGGAACCGCTGCCAAGCGACCGCTATTGCGTCTATGAAGCCTCGACCGAATGTCCAGACATGGTTTTCACCGGCGAGCACTCGTTGCCCCCACCCCAAAGCGGCGCGGTCGTCGAGTTAACGATTCACGATCAGCCGGCGACGAACCGCATGAAATGGTCGCTGATTCTATCGCCGAAATAACTAAAAAAGTTCGTGAAAAGCGAATCCTTAGAAGCGCAGGCTGGCGCTGGCGCCGCCGACAAGGTTCGCATCGGTTTTGACCACGGAGAGACCGTTGCCGTCTTCGTCCATGGTTTTGTATTCCTGCCAGGCGATCCAGCCGCCGTAGAGATGAAACTGCATGCCCGGGTTGGGCCGGAAATGCGCCCCGAGCAGCACGGGAACCCGGCGATCCGCCACAACTCCATCGGAAATGGGACCGTCTTTATCCAAGCGAAATTCGCGGCCCTCATATCGCCCCGCCAGATCCATCACCCAGCGCTTCCGCTCGTCCAAGGCGTAATCGAAGGTCACCCCCTGGGCCGTGCGCAGGCCCAATCGTTTGGTGATCTGCCATTCGATGCCGGGAATGGGAAAACCAAGAGGATCTTCTTCCAATCGCTTCCGGAGAAACAAGCCAACGGAATAAGCGAAATTTGTGGCAACCTGCCGCCGAAAGCTGGCAATGCCGCCGCCGGTGAGACCCTTTTCCCAATCCGCTCCGGATTCGACCGAACAGGTCATATCGGCCGCCGCAAAGGCCGACCACTTCTCGTTGACCTTCCAGCGATACGTCAAGGTCATCCGGGAAACGGAGATGTCGTCGAACAAGTCATTCAAGAATTCGTCATCGATGTTCTTGAACCGGTATTGGCTGTACTCCTGATCAAAGGCCAACCCCACCATGCGCCCGGCCTTGTCCGGAATCGCCAAACCGACGGAGTAGCCCTGCCGATTGATTTCGATGCGCCCGTTTTCGTCCACGTCGCTTCGCGGCGTATACTGCAAGTTGGCCGAAACGGAAAACAAAGGCCGACCGGGTTTCAAGAAAGCCGGCGGCGGCGGCCGGGCAGCGCCTTCAATTTCCCTCGAGACGCCCAGGTTCACGTCAGGCGCCGGCGCACGAGGCGGGTCCTCCGCCATGCTGATCGTTCCGACAACCAACCAGGTCCAAAGAAGGAATGCTTTCATAGGGAGCGGCATATCGATTCCAATGCGGAGGCATCGTCGCGAATGGTTTTCAAGTGACCCAAAGCCCAATCGGCGTCCCGCAGTTTGCGTTTACGATTAAAATCCATGATGTCCTTGAGTATTTGTGAAACATGAGAATAAAGCGCTGTATGGGAAAGGCCCCGCGTGCTCAAGTGCTTTTCCGAGCGGCTCAAGACGGGAAGCAGAACCCTCAAAGCCGGAGCCATGTTTGAAATGGCCCGATCGACGTCGACGGCGCGGCGCGGCAGTTCGGCGTTCGCGACGGATTCGATGTGAGGACGGACGGAACATAACTCATCGGCAACGCTGCGCAACGAACGGGCGGCCCGAGCGCCAATCCATCCGTAAAGCCCGGATGTAATGGCCAGGGCGATCAGCACCACAACGATTAGTTCACGACGTTTCATGGGAACGATTTCTCCAATACGCGCATCCTATTCGCAGCCTGGGGAAATGTCGAGAATTCGAAGTGAGAAGGGGGAAACGCATTCACAAGATTTTCTTCTGGAGGGGCGCGCTCCGTCGCGACCGGCTTTTTTCCGGTCGCGACGGAGCGCGCCCCTCCAAAAAACAAAGCATGCGACGATCCAATATTTGCGGGCAACAACTAATCCGCGGCCTTGTAATAAATCTCGCCATTGCGTTCCGACTTGGACAGGGCTTCCCCCAACTGAGCCAGCAGGTTTTGCACGGCGGCTTCGCTGTGACCGGTCATGTGGGCAAGCTGTTCGGCGGTTGCCGGATGGCGCGCAATCAAGCGGCTCAAGGTCGTCTCGTCCAGAAGGGTAAAGGCCTTTTCGCCGGGCTGGAACGAGGCAATCACTTCTGCCGGCGGAGTGAAGAACCCCGCCAGTTTTTGCAGATATTCCGGTGGCACGGCCTGGACAAACTCCTCGGCAGGCGGGCGCACGGCGGTATTCAGTTGTATCCGGTCCGGTTGGATACCGGCCGCCACGGCGGCCATTTTGCGGACCTCTTCCGGATGAGCATTAAGCCCCGGCACGATAAACGTTTCCATCCAGAGGGTCCCGCAATATTCGGCTCGCAAGGCCCGCAGCCCATCCACCATCCGATCGAAGTTTAATTCCGGGTGGGGTCGGTTGACTTTTTCGAAGGAAACTTGATCCCACGCGCTGAGCGAAACTTTTATGATATCCGCCTCGGCGGCATCGCGTCGCACTTCGGGCAGATGGAGCAAGGTGCTGTTGGTCAACAGCACCGACCTCATGTCGGAACGCCGTTTCACAAAGCGGAGCACTTCGCCAAATCCGGTATGCAGCGTCGGTTCGCCCGAGCCGGACAGCGTCACATAATCCGCCCGCCCATCTACTGCCATCCACCGCTCCAGTTCGCCCAGCACATCGACCAGCGGCACATATTCCCGGCGAGTAGTGGTGCAATGATCGACCGAACCCAACTGACAGAACACGCAATCCGTGCTGCAAGTTTTAAACGGCACAAGATCCACGCCCAGCGAGCGCCCCAACCGCCGCGAGGGCACGGGTCCAAACAGATATTTGTATGACAAAGGTTCAGTCATGCCCGGATGGTTTACCCTGTCCAAAGATTCGCTGCAATAGTATTCAACGAGCATTCCGGAAGCTTATCGGCAGGTATCGGGGCAAAAAAAGAGCCCTGAGAGCTGGGTAACTTTTCGGACTTTGCGTCAACCTACTTACTACTCGGTCTCTACTCGCTCACAAACACTGACCCAGCTCTCAGAGCCATTATAAACGTACACCGGACGTCGCCGCTGTCAAATCATTGACAACATTTTCAATTATATACATGTAATTGCGCTGCAATGCATAATGCATCATATCGCAAACTCTGTCCTTAAATATTATTTGCCGTCTGCAATTCATTTTTCCGCCCCTGCGAATCTCATTCATCGTGAATAATCATGCATCCTGTTTGCTATGTTGCAGCTACAGCGCAGGAGCCGCGAATTTGCATTTTTCAGCCTCCGTCTTATATTTCAATTCACTCGAAAACAAGGAAGGCGCGAAGATATGAAACGAAAAGAATTCATCCGACAACTGCTCCGTTGTGTAGACGCTCGCGATGCCGGAACTTTCTTGGCGTTCTTGTCCAATGACGTGACCTTTCGGTTCGGGAATTCGGAAGCGGTACGCGGGAAAGCGGAAGTTCATACGGTTGTAGACCTGTTCTTTCAAAGCATCCGTTCGCTCCGGCACGATATACTCGAACAGTGGGAACAAGGCGATGCTTCGATCTGTCACGGACTGGTCACCTACACCCGAGTGGATTCATCCACCCTAACCGTCCCTTTTGCCAATATTTTCAATTTTAAGGACGAACTGATTTCCGAGTATTACATTTTTGCGGACGTCTCGGAGCTGCACAAAGCCCCTCAACTCGCGCATCCAACGAAATAATAAAACAGCTTCGCATAGCCCAGTCTCCCGGAAGGCCGCATGAGCGGCAAGCATCTACCCCTCTGAAAAATGCCAATCAGCGTCAAAGATGTACACGATCAGCTTTCCATTAAGTCTTGATGATTTTCGCCATTTCAGCGAATGATTCAGGTATACAAGGGGTTTTACAACTTCAAGGGATTAAAGAAATGAGCGTTCATTCCAATACGCCGGCAGATCATTGCCGATATTTTGTTGATGAAGCTGGCGATGGAGTCTTGTTTAACGCGAAAGGTTCAATTCTTATCGAAAATGCGATCTCTCCAAAGCATTTTATACTGGGCATGGTTCAACTCGAAGATGAGCGCGCGGTTGAAGCCGACCTGACACAGCTACGAACAGCACTCTTGAACGATCCTTACTTCCATAACGTTCCATCCCTAAATCCGCAACAGAAAAAGACTGCGTTGCTTTTTCATGCCAAAGACGATTTGCCAGAAATACGACGCGAAGTATTCAAACTGCTTGTCCAGCACAGCTTCCGGTTTTTCGCCGTCATAAAGAGCATGCAAGCCGTATTGGATTATGTTCACAGCAGAAATGCCATGGATTCTTCTTATCGATATAGACCAAACGAACTTTATGATTTAACCGTGCGCATGTTGTTCAAACAACGACTTCACCTACAGTCCAAATATGAAGTCGTTTTTTCCAGACGAGGCCATTCAGATCGGACTAAGGCCCTGCAATCGCAGTTGTTGATCGCACAGCAACGCTTTTTCGAAAAAACAGGGTGTAAAGATCCGCAATCTGAGTTGATGGTCACGCCGGCTAACGCTCATGAATATGTAGGTCTTCAAGTGGCAGACTATTGCCTTTGGGCGTTGCAACGACTCTACGAGCGCAAGGAAGAGCGCTTCATTCAACTCTTGTGGCCAAAGGTATCGCTTATCCACGATGTAGATGACAAACAGAATCGCACGTACGGATCGTATTACACGAAAAAAGATCCGCCCCTCACGGGGGAAGACATGGAAAAACGGAGGATATAGGATTTCCAGAGAAACTCTGGAATTCACACGGCATGAAGCCGAGTTTTGTCCTCCGTCAGAATTAATATATGACAGCCTTATGGAAGAAGTCAATGGCCATTACCGAACGGGAGAACCGAAATGCCGGAATATGATTGGAAAAGATTTTGGTGTTCTCGCGAAGGTAACTTGAACTTGGGTGACGGAGGATTCCTTATAGATCCTGATGAAGAATTCGGAAACATTGGGAATCCTGATGTAAAAGATTATGAAGCAATCTCAACAATTCGCTGTCTTGCACTTCTTGGTGAGCCAGGTATTGGGAAAACACATACCATACGCGAGATAGTCCAGGACCTAACAAAACAAGAAGTCCCATGTTTGTTTGTTGATCTCCGCTCGTACGGAAGTGAAGATCGCCTTATTCGTGATGTTTTCGAGTCTGAGGCAATTTCGCGTTGGAAGCAAAGTTCATATTCATTCCATTTGATCCTGGATAGCCTTGATGAATGTTTGCTTCGAATGAGCAATGTTATTAGCATCATTAAAGACGAGCTCGTGCGCTTGCCTGCAGATCGATTGTTCTTCCGTATTGCTTGCAGGACAGCAGAGTGGCCTGTTTCGCTCGAAGGGGAATTAAAGCGGCGTTGGGGAGAGGACAACTTCAGTGCATATGAATTAGCTCCTTTAAGAAAGGCAGATGTATGCAAAGCGGCAGAAGCAAATGGCATTAACCCTGACACCTTTGTTGATGAAATACGGCGTCTACGTGTACAAGCCCTGGCAATTAAACCAGCAACACTTAGTTTTCTATTAAATATTCAGAACGCTAAAGGCCACCTTCCAGCTACCGAAGCGGAAGCGTATGAGCAGGGCTGCGTTTTACTATGCGAGGAATCTCTCGAACGCCAAGAAGCGCGGATACACGGCAAACTCAGCGCCAAACAACGTTTTTCAATAGCTAAAAGAATTGCTGCCGTTACCATTTTTTCCAACAAATTTGCTGTTTGGACTGGGCCAAACGACGGGACTGCGCATGAGGCAGACATTCCATTGTCGGACTTAGTTTTTGGCGAAGAAATTGCTGAACAATCATTTACACTCAATGAGAACGCCGTTCGAGAAACGATTAATACAGGTTTATTCACATCAAGAGGCGTCCATCGCATGGGATGGGCCCATCAAACATATGCAGAATACCTTGCCGCCGCATACCTACTCGACCACGGCGTCAGTGACAGCAAGATCCTCTCTATTATTACTGACCATTATGATGGCAGTATAAAGGTTGTTCCTCAGCTCAATGAGATAGCCGCTCGTCTCGCATCCTCAAAGCCATCTGTCTTCGATCAAATAGTTCATACCGACCCGTTAGTGCTTCTTCGAAGCGATGTCGCGAACTCTGATGATGACAAGCGGCGTAATCTTGTTCGTTCACTGCTACGGCTGGCAAACGAGGGAAAGCTTCATTTCAGGATGATGACTTATTGGGAGCGCTTTGCGCTCCTTAAGTACGACAATATGGCGGAAGATCTTCGTCCATACATAGCTGAACCCTCAGTAAACTTGTTTGCACGATATCTTGCTCTAATCCTGGTTGAATCATGTGCTGTGCCAGGCCTTGTTCCTGAACTGGTATCGGTCGCCTTTGATACCAGGGCCAATGAGGAACTTCGCTGCAACGCGATTGATGCAATTTCCAAAACAGGAACGGATGAAGACAAACGTCTTCTTCGTCCTTTAGCAGAAATCAGTTCTGAGGACAAACGATTCCGTATTCGTGGACACGCACTTGAAGTCCTGTGGCCAGATTTCATCTCAGTTGAAGAGACTCTTTCTCTAATAGAATCAACCCCACCCGAAACAGTCATTGGCAGCTATCAAATGTTCATATCTCACGAACTGGCTCCTCGGCTGCAGTTACAGCACCTAGAAACTGCATTATCTTGGGCAGCAAACTTGCCTAACCTCCATGATCGCACCCACACATTTTCTTCTTTGGTCGACGGCATTCTCGTAGCTGCGTGGAATAACATGGATCAGCCTAAAGTTGTGAATGGAATGGCCCGGTGCATCTGCGAAATTGTGAAAAAGAACTATGGACTACGCATTGAATCCAGCCATCTAGATGGGGTTGCATTTCTTGATGACGACGAAAAACGGAGAAAACTGATCAACGCGATCGTGCCGCTAATTGAAAACCCCAAGAATGAAAGTTCCTACCTCTGCCGAGGGAGCGCCACCAGAGTCATTGACGAAAAAGACTTCCCATGGCTTCTTCAAAACCTTTTGGAAGCGAAGAATCCAAAAGAAAGCATGACGTGGGGCTATTTGTGCCAACGAATGTTTCGTTTCAACGATGTGAACCAAAGCTCTATGTTACTCACTCATTCCTTAAACGAACATGTTGATGCATTTTTTGGGGAATGGATTAAGCCACTAGCTGTTGATTCAGAAGCGGCTAAAGCGCTCAAAAACGAGTACGAGCGTGATCGACAGCTTTCTATCACAGATGATGGTCCAACTGAGCTTGAGCCTACTCCTTCAGAGCGAATTCAGATATTGTTAAATCGTTGCGAGAATAGTGAGCCAGGGCTCTGGTGGTGCATAGCACGCGAACTAACGTTGGCTCCAACCAGCACTGCTGATGGAGATACATGGGAACCTGATCTCACAGCACAGCCTGGGTGGCAGACAGCGAGTAATGATGTACGTCAACGAATCATTAAGACGGCCAGTCTGTATATCAGCCAATGCAATGATCGGAAAGATGAATGGATTGCCAAATCCAATCTATTCTTTCTGCCAGCCAACGCAGGATATCAAGCGTTAAGGTTGCTTTTTCAATTCCAACCCAGCGTCATTGACGCTCTGGATACAACAATTTGGGCAAAATGGAGTGCAGCAATTCTTGATTATCCACGAAATCTTTCGACTGAAGAGGCAGAGAGATATCACTCGAAGTTAATTCGTGTTGCATATCAAAAGAGTCCTGAAGTACTGCGAAACGCATTGGAAGAAATTTGCCAGAGAGAAGATCGCGAAGGACATGCAGTATTAACGCCACTTAACCACATTAAACACATCGTGAATGCAGATATGGCCGCAATACTTCGTCGTTGGGTACATGATCGTCTATTTTCACCAACCGCTACAGGTCATATTATCTCAGTACTTGCCGAATTAAACGATCCAAACATTACAGCCCTTGCCCTACAATTCATTCATCCATCGGTTCCAGTAGATGAACCAAAGAGGAGTTATGCGATATCGGCAATCCATGCGATCAGTTCCATCCTAGACCATGCTTCATGGCCAATTGTCTGGAATGCAATTCTTACAGACAGAGCTTTTGGTCAATCATTGATAGGCTGCTGGGCTAACCGGCATTTGACTGGGTCTTGTTTGACACGACTGGATGACAACCAACTAAAAGATTTATATTTATGGGTTACCACCCAATACCCACACGCTGAAGATCCCCATGTCGAAGAGGTCCACATGATAGAAGATAGGGAGCAAGTTGCCCATTGGCGGGATCAGGATCTTCTTGGTCTTCTGACAAATCGCGCAACTTTTTCAGCTTGTGCTGCTATTAAGCAAATTTGCGATTCTCTTCCAGCGATAGATTGGCTGAATTATTATTATTGCCAGGCGATCGTAAAAATGCGCAGTGAAAGATGGAATCCTCTTGGCCCTAAGGCATTAATAAAGCTCATTAAGCAGGAAAATAGCAGAGTCATTTCTGATGGACATCAACTTCTTCATCTCATTATTGAGTCCCTTGATCGATTAAATCAAAGACTACATGGCGCACCACCCGCCATCGTGGATATTTGGGATCAAAACCGGGAGAGCAGTGCATGGACCCCACTTGACGAAAATTCATTATCAGACTACCTAAGCCGCTTTTTCACCAGTGATATCGCTGAACGCGGTGTTGTTGTTAACCGTGAAGTCCAGATACGTCCGCGAGTCATAGAAGCAGGCCAGCGCACCGATATCCACGTCAATGCAATTGGTGACGACAACAAAGGAATCCGCGATATCATTACCTGCATCATCGAGGTCAAAGGTTGTTGGAATCCCGAACTTGACGACGCAATGCAATCACAATTGGTTGAACGATATCTCCAGAACAACGCCTGCCATCACGGTTTGTACTTGGTTGGGTGGTTTCAATGTGAAGCTTGGGATAATAAAGATCACCGAAAAAAACAAAGCCCTGCGAAAAATCTAGTTGAAGCACGAATACAATTTCAGAAACAAGCAGAAGCCCTCACATCTAGAGGCATTGTCGTTCGCTCCTACGTGTTGGACTGCAGACTTGGATAGCAATGTCCGCACAAATTCCAATGATTGGAAAATCGCAGCCGATTTTTTCCAATCATTGGAAAAGGGCCTTCAACCCACGACGAAATTCACCAGGCGGCCGGGGACGAAGATTTCTTTTCGGACGGTTTTCCCTTGCAGGTGCGGCGCGATGGCGGCGTCGTTGCGGGCGGCGTCCAGGATGAAGTCCTTGGTTTCGTCGACCGGAACGACGACCTTGCCGCGGAGCTTGCCGTTGATTTGCACCGGGATTTCGATGGTGTCCTGGACGAGGTATTCCTCGTTGACGTCCGGCCAGGGCGCGTAAGCCAGCGTGTTGTCGTGGCCCAGTTTCTGCCAGAGTTCTTCGGCGATATGCGGGGCAAAGGGCGCCAACAGCAGGACGAAGGTCGACAGAACCGATTTCGGCCGCCGCTCCCATTTCTGCGCTTCGTTCAGGAAGATCATCATGGCGGAGATAGCGGTGTTGAAATTCATCGTTTCGATGTCGTCCGAAACCCGCTTGATGGTCGCATGCAATTCGTGCAGCTCGTCGCGGGTCGGCTCGGCATCGACAACCGCCGGCAGCAGTTCGCCGGTGAGTTCGTCGACCATCAGCCGCCAGACGCGGTTGAGGAAGCGGTGAACGCCTTCGACGCCTTTCATGCTCCAGGGCTTCACCTGGGTAAGCGGCCCCATGAACATTTCGTAGAGGCGCAGGGAGTCGGCGCCGTATTCCTTCACGACGTCGTCGGGATTGATGACGTTGCCGCGGCTCTTGCTCATCTTGAAGCTGCGGGCGGAAACACGGATGTGGGGATGGGCCACGAGCACAAAGTGGATGCCTTCCTTTTTGATGTCCCCTTCGACTACATTTTCGGCTTCGAGCTCCTCGCCGGTACGCTTGTCCACGCCGCTGTCGTCGACCAGTTCGGCGGAAACGAGCTGTCCCTCGGCATTGAGGTAGCGCGTATATTCCATTTCGCCCAGGATCATGCCCTGGTTGACCAGCTTGTGGAACGGCTCTTTCGTTGTGACCACGCCCACATCATAAAGAACCTTGTGCCAAAAACGGGCATAGAGCAGATGCAACACGGCGTGTTCGGCGCCGCCGACATACAGGTCTACCGGGAGCCAATATTTTTCTTTGGCCGGATCGATCAGGGCGCTCGGGTTTTTCGGGTCGACGAAGCGCAGGTAATACCAGCAGGACCCGGCCCACTGCGGCATGGTGTTGGTTTCGCGGCGCGCGGGCTTTCCGGTTTCGGGATCGGTCGTGTTGACCCAGGAATCGATGGTGGCCAGCGGACTCTCGCCGGTGCCGCTGAGCGTATAGGTTTCGACTTCCGGCAGCAGCAGGGGCAGTTCTTCCGGCTTCAGGGGTTGGGGTTGGCCGTCCACAAAAATGACCGGAAACGGTTCGCCCCAGTAGCGCTGACGGCTGAAGAGCCAGTCGCGGAGTTTGTAATTCACCTTGCGAACGCCCAGGCCTTTTTCCTCCAGCCAGACGGCGATTTTTTTCTTCGCGTCAGGCACGGACAGGCCGTCGATGGAGACCCATTGGCTGGCCGAATTGACCAGCTTGCCGTCGCCCACATACGCCTCTTTGGAAATGTCGCCGCCGAAAACGACTTCTATGATCGGCAGTTTGAACTGCCTGGCAAAGGCGTAGTCGCGTTCGTCGTGGGCCGGCACGGCCATGATGGCGCCGGTGCCGTAGGAGGAGAGGACGTAATCGGCAATCCAGATGGGAATCCGGTGATGGTTCACGGGATTAATCGCGTAGGCGCCCGTAAAAACGCCGGTCTTGTTTTTCTGCAGCTCGGTGCGCTCGAGATCGCTCTTGCGGGCGGCTTCCTCGCGGTAATGGGCAATGGCCGTGCTTTGATCGGCCGTGGTCAGGCGCACGACCAGCGGATGCTCCGGCGACAGAACCATGTACGTGGCGCCGAACAAGGTGTCGGGGCGGGTGGTGAACACGCGGATTTTCGCATCGAGCATGCCATCGACTTCAAAGTCGACTTCGGCGCCCTCGGAGCGTCCGATCCAATTGCGCTGCATTTCCTTGATGCTGTCGGGCCAATCGAGTTCTTCCAGATCGGCCAGCAGACGTTCGGCATATTGGGTGATCCGGAGCATCCATTGGCGCATCGGCTTGCGGATGACAGGATGTCCGCCGCGCTCGCTCTTGCCGTCGATGACTTCTTCGTTGGCCAGCACTGTGCCCAGCGCCGGGCACCAGTTCACCGCGACCTCGGCCTGATAGGCCAGGCCGCGCTCGTACAGCTTAAGGAAAATCCATTGCGTCCAGCGGAAATAGTCGGGATCGGTAGTGGAAATTTCGCGGTCCCAGTCGTAGGAAAAGCCCAAGTCCTGCAATTGCGCGCGAAAGCGGTTGATGTTGCGCTCGGTCGTAATGAGAGGATGCGTGCCGGTTTCCAGCGCGTATTGCTCCGCCGGCAGGCCGAAAGCGTCCCACCCCATCGGATGCAAAACATTGAAGCCTTTCATGCGGCGGTAGCGAGCCGTGATGTCGGTGGCGGTATAGCCTTCCGGATGGCCCACATGAAGTCCCGATCCGCTCGGATAGGGGAACATGTCGAGGATGTAAGACTTCGGCTTGCCCGGCTCGATCGCGTCAGGCGTTCGGAACGTCTTATTTTCCAGCCAGAACTTCTGCCACTTCTTTTCGACCGCCAAAAATGGATAAATAGCCATAAGTCATACCTTTCCCGCCGCCTTCATCGGCGACTGCTCAGACCGGCAAGAATAGCCGATTGAGCAGGAAAAGCATCAAGAAAAAACCGGATCGTCCAGTTAGCGCAACCGGCCTGAGGGCAGCTGTCCTTTGAAAGACGCTGATGGAATGGCTCTATATTCGTTGCCCCATCCGAAAAGATCTAAAATCTTCTGGAGGGTTCCGCTCTGTCGGAACCGGCTTCTTTCGGTCGCGACGGAGCGCGCCCCTCCAAAAAACAAGTCTTCTTATAGCGGCATCGGCGCGTCCTCAAGGCGCCAATTCAATCTGGTAGAAGAAGCAATCGCCTTGCAGGGCGGCGGCATCGAGGTAGATGTTTTCCGGCGGGGTGGCTTCGATGTTGCTCTGCAAAAGCGAGAAGCCTTCCGTCAGATCGCTTGCGCGCAGCACGTTGTAGCGCCGGCCCGCGATACTCGGCCAGCGAA